>ENA-OZAB01000120-OZAB01000120.1-human-gut-metagenome-genome-assembly--contig:-NODE-120-length-55097-cov-13.677592_pt1 | contig 55097 bp, 56 predicted proteins | sample MGYA00243297_ERZ653491 | MGnify/ENA primary metagenome ERZ653491 (study PRJEB26926, sample SAMN06165154) | human gut metagenome | biome: ENVO:00009003; feature: ENVO:2100002; material: ENVO:00002003... | reverse complement strand
CTACACTATCCTCTTCGTCGGCAGCGTCAGATGTGTATAAGAGACAGGTTCTGTAAATGTTAATATTTAAATGTAATATACTACAAGAAAATGTTATAATTTAGGAAGGAGCAGATGAAGATGACAGACAATAACCGCATATGTGGCAGTACACAGGAGAAAAAGCAGGAGATGAGTTTGGATGACTGGAAGGAGTGGATGAAGGACTGGGTTGACCGCAGAGACATTAGAGCGATACATAAGGTTTTGACAGTTATGCGAACATTAGATGAAATGGAAGAGAAGCTGAATTAGAATGGCTGCTTTAATTGAAAATACGGAAGAGGAAGGTTGCTATATCAATGGGAATTGATTTATTAAAGGCAGATATGGCTATACTAAAACATGAACACTATAACCATAGGTGGGAGTACGGAGCATCATGGAAAAAATCAATGATAAGGAAGGTGCAGTATGAAAAAATATGCAGTAATTACCGGTGCCAGTGCCGGTCTGGGAGTGGAATTTGCAAAGAAGCTGTCTGCAAAGGGATATAAATTAGTGCTGGTGGCAAGAAGAGAAGAGCGTCTGCAAAAGCTGGCAAAGTACTTGAAAACAGAGTGCGAGGTTGTTGCGGCGGATTTGACAAAGGAAGAAGAGTGTTATCGTGTATTTGAGGCAGTTAAGGACAAAGAGATTGCAATTTTTATCAACAATGCCGGGTTTGGAGACTGTGGAAGATTTTCGGAGACTGAATTGGAAAAAGAGATGTCCATGATACAGTTAAATGTCAAGGCAGTTCATCTATTTACAAAGCTTATGCTTAAGAAAATGCAGGAGCAGGATGCAGGATATATCTTAAACGTTGCTTCCTGTGCCGGGCTGATGCCGGCAGGTCCATATATGGCGACCTACTATGCAACGAAGGCTTATGTAACCAGCCTGACAAGGGCTGTTGCGGAAGAACTGCGGGAATGTGGCAGTCATGTATATGTCGGATGCTTGTGTCCCGGTCCGGTCAACACAGAGTTTAACCGGGTGGCAAATGTCAAATTTATGATGAAGGGCATAAGCTCTCGTTATTGTGTACAGTACGCATTAAATCAGATGGTTAAAAGAAAGGTTGTGATTATTCCAACTTTAACGATGAGGCTTGCCATGACTCTTGGAAGGTTTCTTCCGGTATCAGTTTATGTGCGGATTGCGGCGAACCAGCAGGAAAGAAAGAGGTATTAGAACCGGAAAGTCTGGTAATACTCATTTATGAGGTGATGCGTATGAGCAAACACAGACCACAGCATATCGGTATCATTCCCGACGGAAACCGCCGGTGGGCAGCGGGACAGGGAATGAAAAAACAGGACGGATATGAATATGGTTTAGAACCAGGACTTAGGCTGTTGCAAATGGCAAAGGAAAATGGGATAAAAGAAATCACATATTATGGCTTTACAGTGGATAATTGTAAACGACCGGCAGAACAGTGTCAAGCATTTCAGAAAGCCTGTGTAAAGGCGGTGGAAATGCTAACAGAAGAAGGAGCGGATTTACTCGTGATTGGTGACAGTAGTTCCAAGTGTTTTCCAAAGGAGCTTATACCCTATACCACACGTACACCGGTTCACGGTGGAGGAATCCGGGTAAATTTTCTGGTCAATTATGGATGGCAGTGGGATTTGTCCCATATTGAGAAGGATGGAAAACCATATTCCAGTGATATTTCCAGAATTGATTTGATTATCCGCTGGGGTGGTATGCGGCGGCTTTCTGGCTTTTTACCGATTCAGTCCGTATATGCAGATTTTTATGTGGAGGAACATTTATGGCCTGATTATACGGATGCAGATTTTATAAATGCATTGGAATGGTATGGCAGACAGGATGTGACACTGGGAGGTTAGGGTTGCCTATTTGGGGCATAAGGAATATAATTGTATATATCGTCAGTTCCGGGAGGAGTGCATTGTTACAATGTATCGCCGGTGTCTCGGTTCAAGTATAGATTTTCCCGGAGGAACACGCGGCGGCTGACGATTAATATAGAGACAATGGATAGTGCAAATCACACTCCATTGACTCTTTTTTATTTGCGTGGAAAAAACAGGGTGGAATGCAGAAAAAATCCTTGACTCTCACGGAACGTCATAGATTATGATGGCTATATCAAGGACAGGAGGTCACACAATGCGAACAGTAAAAGAAGTATCCAATCTAACAGGTATCAGCGTGCGCACGCTTCACTATTATGATGAAATCGGTCTGTTAAAACCGACAGAATGCAGTGAAGCGGGGTACCGGCTTTATGACGATAAAGCCTTAGAACGGTTGCAGCAGATACTGTTCTTCCGGGAATTTGATGTACCTCTTAAAGAAATCAAATCCATACTGGACAATCCTGGACTTGATGAAAAGCAGATTTTAAGAAGTCAGCGGCAAATGCTGGAATTGAAAAAAGAACGGTTGGTGCGTTTGATATCCAGCATTGATGACATTTTGAAAGGAGTAAATAGAATGGATTTTGAAGTATTTAGCAAGTCAGAGATTGAGGAAATGTATCAGGCAATGGTTTCCAATATGACAGAGGAATCGAAGCAGATATTCATTGAGCATTATGGAAGTATGGAGGAGTTTCAGAAACACTATCTGGCGTCTGCTTCTACAGAACAGGCACAAAAGAATTTCAAGAAGATAGTAGAATGGTATGGTGATAAGGAAAGTGCAATAGAAGCTTCGAAGAAACCAGGTAACCCTGAGCTTATGCGTGCCTACCAGAACCGTTTAGATGCAATTATGAAGAAATTGGCGAAAAAACAGGGAGAAGATGTTTCCTCTTTTGAAGTAAAGGAAATAATAGGGGAATATGACTTTGTCACGAAACAGTTTTATCAGATGAAGGATGTAAAAGCATTAGTTTTGAACTTGGCAGTTGCCTATCGGGATGACGGTAAAATGAAAAAGGCATTGGAAAAGCAATATGTTGCTGGCATAGCAGACTTTTTTGCTGCTGCAGCTTATGAATTTTATAAGGAATAGGGAAGAGTGAAACAGGGAGCAGGCTTTGAAGACAGGGCCTGTTTTCTGTTTTATGGAACTGTTGCTGGTTTTAGAAATCCTGACATCTGGCAATTCGAAGCCACTTAAGGGTTTGTTAGAGGTTGCAATTTGAAAAGATACATGTTAAGATTAAATAGAACATTTGTTCTTTGCGGATAGATATAGTATCGATAAAATGAAGAGGATAAATTACCATGGAACAATTAAGCTTATTTGATAATAGAGAAAAGACAGCACCGCTGGCAAGCCGTTTAAGACCGGATAATCTGGATGAATATGTTGGACAGAAGCACCTGATTGGAGAGGGGAAGCTTCTGCGGCAGTTAATTGAAAAGGACCAGATATCCTCTATGATTTTCTGGGGCCCTCCGGGAGTAGGCAAGACTACATTAGCCCGGATTATCGCAAGGCAGACGAAGGCGGAATTTGTGGAATTCAGTGCAGTAACCAGTGGAATTAAGGAAGTAAAGGAGGTAATGAACCAGGCGGAGGCAAACCGCCGGATGGGAATCCGGACCCTGCTGTTTGCCGATGAGATTCACCGGTTTAACAAGGCACAGCAGGATGCATTTCTGCCTTTTGTGGAAAAGGGAAGCATCATTCTGGTGGGAGCGACAACAGAGAATCCTTCCTTTGAAATCAACTCTGCGCTGCTTTCCCGGTGTAAGGTATTTATTCTGAAGGCATTAGAGGAGGACGATTTGACAAAGCTTTTACAGCATGCATTGGAAAGTCCCAAAGGACTTGGCAATATGCGGATTTCTATAGAGGATTCCCATTTATCAGCAATTGCAAGGTTTTCCAATGGAGATGCGAGAACTGCACTGAATACCCTGGAGATAGCTGTGTTTAATGGGCGGATGAATGAGGACGGAGTGTTGTGTGTGGACGAGGAAGTACTTGGGCAATGCATGAACCGGCGTTCTCTGTTATATGATAAGAATGGGGAAGAACATTACAATTTGATATCTGCCCTTCATAAGTCCATGCGTAACAGTGACCCGGATGCGGCAGTTTACTGGATGTGCCGTATGCTGGACGGTGGAGAGGACCCTTTGTATATTGCAAGACGTCTGGTGCGTTTTGCCAGTGAGGATGTGGGTATGGCGGATTCCAATGCGTTGCAGGTGGCGGTGGCTGCTTATCAGGCGTGTCATTTTCTGGGAATGCCGGAATGTGATGTACATTTAACCCATGCAGTGGTGTATCTGTCTATGGCACCGAAGTCCAACGCACTTTACCGGGCTTGTGAGGAGGTAAAGAGGGATGTAAAGGAGCTGCCGGCAGAACCGGTCCCATTACATATTTGCAATGCACCAACGAATCTGATGAAGGAAATGAATTACGGAAAAGGCTACATTTATGCCCATGATACGGAAGAGAAGCTGACAAAAATGCAGTGCCTGCCGGACGCATTGGCGGACAGGCGGTACTATGAGCCTACGGAGCAGGGGCAGGAAAGACAGGTGAGACAACGGTTAGAGGCTATATTGGAGTGGAAAAGGGATAAGGGTACGGAAAAATAAAGAATCCGGTTTAAAAATATTCCGGAAAAGCAATACTTATAGAAAACGCAGAGAAAGAACCGGCTTAGCCATAATGGAAGGTTTATAGAAAATAATACTTCACAAAAGATGTATAACATGCTATCATATGTAGTAAACAAAACTATGTGTGATAGTTAGGTAAAACAAAACGGAATTGTGAGGATGTAATTATGAAATTTAAGATTATTGGCGACAGCTGCACGGATTTTATACCGGAAGATTTAGAGAAAGATTATATTGTATCTGTTCCCCTGACAATTGATGTGGACAACTATGAGATAGTGGATGATGAGAGCTTTGACCAGGCAGATTTTTTAAAGAGGGTAGCAGAATATCAGGGATGTCCCAAATCGGCATGTCCATCACCGGAAACTTACATGGAAAGCTTTGAGGATGCAGAAAATATTTATGTGGTGACGCTTTCTGCCCAGCTTAGCGGTTCCTATAACAGTGCCCAGCTGGCAAAAAGAATGTATCAGGAGGAGCATCCTGATACGAAAATACATGTATTTGATTCCAAATCAGCCTCCAGTGGACAACTGCTTCTGGCGCATCTGATTGAGCAATATGCCTTATCGGGAATGGAGTTTGAAAAGATTGTAGAAAAGGTTACTGCATTCCGTGAGAAAATGCAGACGACCTTTGTGCTGGAATCTCTGGAAACCCTCCGCAAGAATGGACGTCTGACTGGTGTTAAGGCATTAGTGGCATCTGCCCTTAATATTAAGCCCTATATGAAGGCGGTGGATGGAAGTATTGCCCAGGCAGGGCAGGCGAGAGGGATTAAAAAGGCACTGGGAAAGATGGTGGATTTTGTCGGAGAGGTGGGAGAAAATCTCACGGAAAAAACCGTCATTATAGCCAATTGTAACTGCTATGAACGGGCGAAGGAGGTGGAAAAGGAGCTGATGGAACGGTATCATTTTAAAGAGTCCATGATAATTGATACAAGAGGAATCAGTTCCCTGTATGCCAATGACGGCGGTGTGATTGTATCCTTTTGATGAATGTATCTGGTTTACGGGTGCATGTGATTTGTGGTATGATAATAAAAAATCCCTGCCTGAAAGGGCTGTTTATCAAAAGGGTATAATAAGGAGATATTTATGGAAGGCAGAACCGTAGACTTTTCAAGAACAGAGAAAATGCATGTAGTCCATCCGAAGGATTTGAATGGTGCCGGAAGATTGTTTGGGGGTGCTCTTTTGCAGATGATTGATGAACTGGCAGGTATTGTTGCAAAAAGGCATTGTCAGACCGCCAATGTTACCACTGCTGCTATTGATAATCTGAATTTCAAGGCAGGGGCATATGTAAATGACCTGCTGGTGCTAATCGGGTATGTTACCTATACCGGAAATACGTCCATGGAAGTCAGGATAGATACCTATATCGAGGATATGGAAGGTATGCGCCGGCCTATTAACCGTGCCTATTTTGTTATGGTGGCGATGGGGAAAAATAACCGTCCGGTTAAGGTTCCCCCGCTGATTGTAGAGACTGAGAGCCAGAAGGCGGAGTGGGAGGGCGCAGTTTTACGCAAACAAAACCGCCTGGAACGGCGCAGGGAAGGATACTAGAGCTTATTGGGATAAAGACAGGAGTTCAAAATGTACAATACGGTATTATTTGATTTAGACGGAACATTGACAGACCCGGGGATTGGGATTACCAACTCAGTAATGTATGCATTGGAAAGGTTTGGGATTGAAGTGGAGGAACGCTCCTCCCTTTATCGATTTATCGGACCTCCATTGAGGGACTCTTTTATGGAGTTTTACGGCTTTGATGAAGAAAAGGCGGAACAGGCAGTGGCATATTACCGGGAATACTATCGGGATAAAGGAATTTTTGAAAATCGTGTCTATGACGGCATACCAGAGCTGTTGCAGCAGTTGCGGAATGCAGGCAGGAAAATACTTCTGGCAACTTCAAAGCCGGAGGTGTTTGCAAAGCAGATTTTAGAGCATTTTGACCTGTCACAGTATTTTGACCTGATTGCGGGCAGTGATTTGGAGGGCATACGGAATACAAAGGGGAAGGTTATTTATTATGCGCTTTCCAATTATGCCGGACAGAGCGGACAAAATCTGGAAACGCTGAAACATGAGTCTGTTATGGTTGGTGACCGCCATCACGATATAGATGGCGCAAAGGAAAACCATATTGCTTCCATAGGCGTACTGTTTGGCTATGGAGACAGGGAAGAGCTAGAGGCAGCAGGGGCAGACTGGATTGTGGAAAAGCCAGAGGATATTTATTATGTGGGAAAATAGGAAGCTTATAGCAGCAGGCAGGTAAAAGGAGAAGAAAATGGTGCAGTCAGATTATGACAGGGAATTTTATCAAATGATAGAGGATATCCGGTCTTCACTGAAGCGCAACAAGCTGGTTATCTTTGTGGGAGCCGGTGTTTCAAAAAATTCAAATGTTCCGACCTGGGGTCAAATGGTCAGGGTGTTTGCAGAAAAGATTGGTTATCCTGTGGAACGTCTGTCTACAAATGAATATATCCGCATTCCCCAGTATTTTTATGGAATGGACGACAGTGATGGACACAGGGAATATTATGAGACACTAAGGAAAATTATTTCTCCTGATGCGGTGCCTAATATATTAAATGAGCTGATTGCAAAAATTCATCCCAAGCACATTGTGACCACGAACTATGATAAGCTTATGGACCAGGTGGTGTCAGACTATGCAATTATCCGGCAGGATAAAGATTTGTTCCGGGCAGAGGCAGAGCACTATCTGATTAAAATGCATGGAGACATTGACAATATAAAGGATATAGTGTTTAAGGAAACCGATTATCTGCAATATTCGGAGACGCACCGGCTTATGGAGACATTTCTGAAATCCCTGCTGATTGACCATGTATTTTTATTTGTAGGGTATTCTTTAAATGACTATAATCTGAATACCTTTACCAGCTGGATTGATTTTATTGCAAAAGAGATGAATGTGAAGGAAGATATGCATAAGAATTTTTTCCTGTCCAGCAGTAATCATGCAAGTAAACGGTATCTTCACCGGTATTATGAGGACAGAGGATTACAGGTAATTGATATATACGATTTGCCGGAGGAGGTAAACCGGCGTGCCCGGGAAATCCCCATGGAGGAGGAATTGGGACGTAAAGCGTATGCGGTGCTGGAGCTGCTGATGGAACAACCTTAAATATGTTATTGTAAGGAAAAAGGCAGATAACCGAAGTTACCTGCCTTTAAATATCAAATGGAATGGGTGGGTGACAATCCACATCTCCTAACAAAGGGTGACGGCCGCCTGTTCCGTCCTCAGATTCCATTCGATATAGTGTACGCTTTCTGTAACTTCATTATATGTAAATATAAAGTGTTGTCAAGCTTTTTTAAGGTTTCTTTTCTGATGAATTTTTCTTTTTAAAATATAAGTATTTGTTGTAAAATTAACCACAGGGAATCCTCCTTCTTTTTTGTTTAGTATGGTTTTTGTTTGGTAGCTTAATTTTACTACAAAAAGGAAGAAGATTCCTTATATTTTGGACTTTTTTCAAAGTTGTTAATAATAATACTGGTAAAATTAGGGGAGTGTGGATAAAACTGCGGAAACTCAAGCCTGATTTCAAATTGACATTTTCGTATATTTTGCTATAATATACTTAACAAGGTAGTCGGAAGGTGAGGTGCTTCACCCGACCCGGCGAATTTATTAAGCTAAGAAGTAGCTGTCCTAAACTTTACCAGAGAGCAGGACGGCTATTTCTTATTTTTCATGTTCAGAATGGAGACGATTAGCAGTGCCACTGTTAATATGGTCATGAATTCTTCGTATGTACTCATAAGCACCACCCCTTCCGTAAGGCTCGGAACGGATGGAACACGTCCCCCGGCTACCCGGTTAAATATGTTATTATGAACAACAATATCCGTTGTAGATTGGTTTATTCTAGGGTGGTCTGTGTCAAAGATTTGATAATATTTACAAAAATACCATTTAAATACAATTACACATCTCCTTCTTCCATTTTTCGCAATTCTTCAAGTTTTTTTGCATACGCAATTAATCTATCTTTAGATGAACTTCTGTAAGCATCGAAAAGAATCCTATCTTTTTTGTATATCTCTTCTGCTATTTCTCTTATTTCAGTATTATAGTAGTAATTTTCTTCTGTTGATTCTTCCATTAAATCACCAATTTCCACACCTAGCCATTTAGCAATAGATTGTATTTTGTCAGCTCTTGGCATTTTATTTGCGTTACACCAATCTGATGCGGTAGCAGATGAAACATTCATAAATTTGCATAAATCTGCTTGTGTTTTTCCGGCATGCTTCATGTGATAATTTAATTGTTTAGCAAATATTTCACGTAGTGTTTGCTCAGCCATATTACCACTCCTTTTTGTGATATCGATATGCTTGTATTATATATCTATATAAAATAAGCGTCAAGCTTAAAGCTAAATATTTTTCGATTTTTTTCAAAAAAAGTTTGATTTTATGCTTAATATCTAACTTAAAACTAGTAAGGGGTATTACGAGGAACAAAGTACTGGATGGTGTTGTGTAAAATACAATCCGTTATTTGCAAATTGCAGAGATATGGCACTGCAATTGTTTAAATGTAGACACAATCTTTCTTGCAGTGATTCAGAAGCATTAAAAACAGAAGATGATGTTAATGAAGCATTTGAAATTTTTAAACAGATTTTCGCATACGCAACTTCATTAGAATAGGTCTACAAAATATATTGCGATTTTCGTGTTGCATTGTGTTGCATAAACTGTACTTTTATAGCATATTTTTACTGTCTTGGCAAAAAGCAGAAAATCCGCCAGCCCTTGATTTAACTGGGGCTGGCGGATTTCTTTTCGTTTTCATAATAAGCAGATAAGGGGAGTCGAACCCCCCTTTCCAGCTTGGGAAGCTAGCGTTCTACCGATGAACCATATCTGCAAATAACAAGATTATTATAGAAGCTTTAGTGGAATTTTGCAAGAGGAAAGAGAGAAAAAATAAGGCTGGAAATCAAATTTTTCTATTAAAATGTTTACAGATAAAACATAAAAACAAATAATTATTGATATTTTAACAAAATTCGTTTATATAATTTAATATAATGTGTAGTATCCCGCTGTTATAATATGAGGAAAATAGGAGTAATATACGATGTCAAAGAAACAAGAATTTCTGACAGAAATAAGCCATGAAATCCGTACACCGTTAAATAGTCTTGCCGGATTGAATCAGTTAATGCGGTATGACATGGAGGACAGGGAAGCACTGGGAAAATACATACAGGAATCCCAAGAAATATTGGATTATCTGGTGTTGTTGACAGATAATATGCTGGATATGGCGAAGCTTGAACAGAAAAATATGGTTCTGGATAAAGCACCCTTGTCTTTGGAACAGCTGCTTCGTACTGTTGAAATTATCATGAGGAAGCGTATACTGGCAAAAAACATTAATTATCAGATTGGGGCAGACTGGAAATGTCCCTGCATTATAGGGGATGGGGTACGGATAAAACAGGTTTTGGTGAATATTGTTGAAAATGCAGTGAAATTTACTCCGGAAAATGGGAAAATACAGATTGACGTAACTCAGGAAATGACAGGAGAGCAGATGATAACCACAATTTTCCGGATTTCAGATAACGGATGTGGAATAGGTGAGGAATTTATCGGGCGCACCTTTGATTTCTATACCCAGGAAAAGCGGAATATAAAGCATAATCCTCATGGAACAGGACTTGGAATGGCAATCAGTTACCGTTTGATGAAGGAAATGGGCGGCGATATCCAGGCAGCCGGCAAAATGGGAGCGGGAAGCTGTTTTACCGTTATTCTGCCTGCACGGATATGTGAGAATGGATTGGAAGACTTATTCCGGGAAGAGGCAGAACTGGAAGGAACGGTACTGGAGAAAAAGAATATTTTAGTGGCGGAGGATGACCGGCTGAATGCAGAAATTTTGATGGGAATTTTGAAAAGAGGAGGACATCATGTGTCCTGGGCTGAAAACGGAAAAGAGGTTTTGGAGAGGTTTCAAAGTTCAGAACCCGGTGAAATAGATATCATTTTAATGGACCTTAAAATGCCCGTAATGGACGGATATGAAACGGCGAAGACAATCCGGGCATTGGAAAGAGAGGATGCGGGTACAGTCCGGATTTATGCCTGTACCGCCGGTGTATATGAGACGGACGGAAGAAGAGCAGAGGAATGTGGCATGAATGGATGTGTGGCAAAGCCAATCCATACACAGGATTTGTTCAGACTTGTGAATGGGCAAGGGTAGAGGATATTTTATCCCACAAAGCAAATGTGTTTTCCTTGCGTTCACATTTCAGTGTATGGTATGATATGCAGCAGGGAAACAGGAGGATAACCTGAAAGAACCCGGAAGTATGACGGGTAATTTGCAGCGGAAGGACGGGTAAAAGCAGTGGGCGGATATCAGCATGTTATACAGCCGTTTGAACCGGTTTATGATGAACATTCAAGAATCCTGATTTTGGGCAGCTTTCCCTCTATAAAGTCCAGGGAGATGGGGTTTTACTATGGACATCCCCACAACCGGTTTTGGAAGGTGTTGTCAGGGATTTTGGAAGAACAGCTGCCACAGTCTGTAGAGGAAAAGAAAAATATGCTTTTGAGAAATCGGATTGCCATTTATGATGTGATAGAGAGCTGTGATATTATTGGTTCCAGTGACAGCAGCATCCGCAATGTAGTGCCGGCAGACATAACAGGCATTGTTGAAAATTCCGGAATAAGGGCAGTGTTTGCAAATGGTAAGACATCCGCAAAGCTATACCGGAAATATCAGGATGCCGGGATTGGTCTGCCCATAACGGAGCTTCCTTCTACCAGTCCTGCTAATGCGGCATTTTCGCTGGAAAGACTCATGGAAATATGGAAACGGGAAGTGGAAAAGGAGATTACGTGATGAATTGTTTACGGGTACCACAGATTATGATGCCAGGGGAAGGGACGGACTTGTATAAATGGTCCGTTATCGCATGTGACCAGTACACATCCCAGCCGGAATACTGGAGAGAGACAGAGGAGATAGTGGGAACTGCGGTGTCCGCCCTGCGTCTGATTTTGCCGGAGGTATATCTGGAGGGAGACGATGAGGCAGAGCGGGTTACGAAGATACACCAGACGATGGAGAAGTATCTGGCAGATGGAACGCTACAGGAGCTGCCAAAGGGCTTTATGCTGGTGGAACGCAGCTTTGGTAAGAAATATTCCAGATGCGGTCTGGTGGTTGAGATTGATTTGGAAACATATGCGTACAGGAAAGGAACACATTCCATGGTCCGTCCTACCGAGATGACTGTGGAGGAGCGGATTCCGCCACGCCTTCGGGTGAGACAGACGGCGGCAGTGGAGCTTCCGCATATTATGCTGTTAATTGACGACCCGGATTGTACGGTTATTGAGCCGTTAATGGCAGCGAAAAACCAGTATCAGCAAATCTATAGCACCGAATTAATGCAAAAGGGCGGGCATATTTCAGGCTGGCTGATTCCGGAGGGAAAGGCTACAGATGATATCATGCGGAAAATAGAACAGCTTGCGGAGCCGGAAGCATTTCGTGAAAGATATCATTTAAAGGAGGATTACCCTCTTCTCAATTTTGCAGTAGGAGATGGCAACCATTCCATGGCAACGGCTAAGGCGGCATGGGAGAACATAAAAAAGGACTTAACAGAGGAAGAGAGGAAGAACCATCCTGCAAGATTTTGCCTCTGTGAGGTTGTAAATATACATGATAAAAGCCTGGAGATAGAGCCGATTCACAGGGTGGTTTTCAATGTTGAGGAGGAGGAGCTGCTTGGTGCGGCAGAAAAGTACTATCAGGAGCAGGGCTGCAGGCTCATAATAGAGGAAACACATCCGGCAAAAGCAGGTGGAGAGGCAAAGCCGGATGCAAATGGTGACGTGGTACATAGCTTTACAATCTGCAGTCCGGGAGGCAGGAAAACCTTAAAGGTATTAAATCCCAGGTGGGGAATCGCTGTGGCGACTATCCAGTCATTTTTGGACGATTTTCTGGCTGGACATGGTGAAAGCAGAATCGATTACATTCACGGAATGGATGTGGTGGAATGTCTCGGAACACAGGAAAGGAATGTGGGTATCCTTCTTCCGGAGGTGTTAAAGGAGGATTTGTTTATCGGTGTAATAAAGGATGGAGTCCTGCCGAGGAAGACCTTTTCCATGGGAGAAGCCAATGAGAAGCGCTACTATATGGAGTGTAAGAAGATATGTAAATAATGTAACACGAAATGCCGGTGTGACAGAAACAGGAATCACACCGGCATTTATAAGTTTTTTACTGAATAAATCAGATAATAGGATGAAATAATCAGAAAATTATGTAAAAATAACTTTAAATTTCAGACGGAAAATGGTATACTGGAAACATCAAAGGGAGCCGTAGGGAGTCCGACAGAAAGAGGGTAGATATTATGGGTAAGCAGATTATTATTTCGGTTGGCAGGGAGTTTGGCAGTGGCGGTCATGAGATTGCAGAACGTCTGGCAAAGCATTATAATATTCCGCTCTATGACAAAGAGATTTTTGACCATGTGGAGGAAAAGGGTTCCATTAGTGCAGATGTGGCAAAGTACTTTGACGAGAAACCGGTGAATCCGATTTTTTATCCGGTGGCTATGGATGGAAGCTATCTGCCGCTGGAACAGACGGTGGCAAACCATATCTTTGATTTTATCCGTGCAAAGGGCGACAAGGAAAAAGAATCCTTTGTCATTGTGGGAAGATGTGCAGAATATGTGCTCCGGGATAATCCTAATTTAATCAGTATTTTTATCCTGGGAGACAGGGAAGTGAAAAAGCAGCGTGTCATGGAAAAGTATGGGCTGGATGAAAAGGCAGCCTATAATAAAATGAAAAAAGCAGATAAAATGAGAAAGACATATCACAATTTTTATGCAGATGGGAAGTGGGGCGATTCCAGAAGCTATGATATCTGTATTAACAGCTCCACTCTGGGAATTGACAATACGCTGGATACCCTGATTGCTTATATTGATGCGGCGATGAAGTGATTGTGTGGACTACATACGTTGTGGGCGGAGGCTTTTGTATGTAAAGGGCTCCCTGGCTTGCGAATGTGTGTCAGGGATAACCCTTATATAAATAATAAAATAGTGGAGGTATTTTATGGTAAACAGATTTGTATTGAATGAGACAAGCTACCACGGAGCAGGCGCAATCAGTGCCATTGCAGATGAGATTCTGGGAAGAGGATTTGCAAAAGCATTTGTGTGCTCAGACCCGGATTTGATTAAGTTTGGGGTTACAAAAAAGGTGACGGATGTACTGGATAAGGCGTCCATTGCATATGAGATTTATTCAAATATTAAGCCGAATCCAACCATTGAAAATGTACAAACCGGTGTAGCAGCATTTAAGGCTTCCGGTGCCGACTGTATTGTTGCCATTGGTGGAGGCTCTTCCATGGATACGGCAAAGGCAATTGGAATTATCATTAAGAATCCGGAATTTGCAGATGTGAGAAGCTTAGAGGGCGTTGCTCCTACCAAAAATAAATGTGTTCCGATTATTGCAGTTCCGACTACTGCCGGTACTGCGGCAGAGGTTACAATTAATTATGTAATTACGGATGCGGAGAAGAACCGTAAGATGGTTTGTGTGGATGTACACGATATCCCTGTGGTTGCAGTGGTGGACCCAGATATGATGAGCTCCATGCCAAAGGGACTTACGGCGGCAACCGGTATGGATGCACTGACACATGCCATTGAGGGTTATATTACAAAGGGTGCATGGGAAATGTCAGATATGTTCCATATTAAGGCAATTGAGATTATTGCAAAGAATTTAAGAGGTGCAGTGGATAATACGCCGGAGGGCAGAGAAGGCATGGCACTTGGTCAGTATGTTGCGGGAATGGGATTCTCCAATGTGGGACTCGGAATTGTGCATTCCATGGCACATCCGCTGGGAGCCTTATACGATACACCTCACGGTGTGGCAAATGCCATTATTCTTCCTACGGTTATGGAGTACAATGCACCTGCGACAGGTGAGAAATACCGTGACATTGCAAAGGCAATGGGAGTAGAAGGCGTGGACACCATGTCCCTTGAGGATGCGAGAAAAGCGGCAATTGATGCAGTAAAACAGCTTTCGATTGATGTGGGAATTCCTGCTGATTTGAAGGAGATTGTCAAGGAAGAGGATATTCCGTTCCTGGCACAGTCTGCATTTGATGATGCCTGCCGTCCGGGTAATCCAAGAGATACCAGCGTAGAGGAAATCACAGAGCTTTATAAATCATTAATTTAATATCTGCCACAGGCAGTAAAGGAATGACATAATGGAACCGGGTTCCCATATTGAAGCAGGTCAGACGGCTTGAAGTGGGAATCCGGTTTTTCTTTTTAAAGAGAATTTATCCCCGGAATATAGACATTATCTGGCAAAACGGTTACAATATAATGTATGATATTGACAGGAAAACAAAGGGAAGTTTTCAGATTTTAAAATAGCAGGAGGGAATAAAAATGCCATTTATTAATTCAAAAGTAAGTGTTTCAATCAGCCAGGAAAAGGAAGAGGAATTAAAGACAAGGTTAGGGCAGGCAATTGCCCTGATTCCGGGAAAAAGCGAAGCCTGGCTTATGACGGGCTTTGAGGATAACTGTCACCTGTATTTCAGAGGGGACAACAGCCAGCCAACCGCATTTATTGAGGTGAAGGTATACGGGAAGGAAAACCCGTCTGCATTTGATGCGCTGACGGCAAAAATTACAAAGATTTTTAATGAAGTGCTTGGCATTGCGCCAGATGCTATTTATGTTAAGTATGAGGCGGTTGCCAACTGGGGCTGGAACGGCAGTAATTTTTAAGATTAAAATGTGATAAATGTGTGAAGGATTAAGTTAGGTTATTGACTTAAAGTTAACTTTAAATAGTACAATATAGATTAAGGGGAGGAAGAACAGTATGTCAGGCTCGAATCATGAACATCACGGGTATGTACTGTTTCAGTATTATTATCGAAGATTTAAGCAGGATGCAGTGAGCCTTGTTAAATGGCTGCTGCTGGCATTTTTAACAGGATATGTAGTCGGAGGGGTCAGCAGCCTGTTTTCCTTTGTTTTGACAGAGGTGACGGCTTTCCGGGAAAATCATCTGTGGGTGCTTTTGTTTCTGCCTTTTGCCGGTATGGTTATTGTATTTTTGTATAAAAAAATCGGCAGGGATGACGGCGGGACGAATCAGGTGTTTTCTACGGTACGCGCAAGAGATGAGGTGCCGTTCCGCTCTGCACCGCTGATTTTTGTGTCTACAGCATTGACGCATCTGGTGGGAGGCTCTGCCGGACGGGAGGGCGCAGCCATTCAGCTGGGCGGAAGTATTGGAAACCAGCTGGGACGTTGGCTGAAGCTGGATGAAGAGGACATGCATGTAATGGTAATGTGCGGTATGAGTGCCGCCTTTTCAGCCCTGTTTGGAACCCCTATGGCAGCTGCCATATTTGCCCTGGAGGTTGTCAGTGTCGGAGTAATGTATTATACAGCCCTGATGCCATGTGTGGTATCGGCATTGATTGCCACAAAATTTGCCACAGGTCTCGGCATTCATCCGGAGGTCTTTCATGTGTCAGACATTCCGGAGATTACGATGGTGAACGGTATTAAAATGGGTGTAATTGCCATTCTTTGTGCCGCCGTCAGCGTTGTATTCTGTGTTACCCTGAGGCAGACAGGCGTATTTTTTCATAAGGAATTAAAGAACAAATATGTCAGGGTGGCAGTGGCAGGTGTTACCATTATTCTGCTGTTACTACTTTTAAGGGCTATCGGTTACAGGTGGACGGAATATATGGGAGCCGGAATTGAAATTATTACAGATGCCATTGAGCATGGGGAGACCGACACCTTTGCATTTTTCTGGAAGATGCTGCTGACGGTTATAACCATGAGGGCAGGCTTTAAGGGTGGAGAGATAGTGCCTTCCTTCTGCATTGGAGCCTCCTTTGGCTGTATTATGGGACAGCTGTTTGGATTATCCCCTTCCCTGTGTGCAGCAGCGGGAATGGTGGCAGTATTTTGCGGCGTGACCAACTGTCCGATTACCTCCATTTTGATTGCATTTGAATTATTCGGGTTTGAGGGGGTAGCATATTATCTGATAGCGGTATCCATCAGCTATGCAGCTTCCGGGTATTACAGCTTATACAAGGACCAGACAATTGTGTACTCCAAGTACAAGGCAAAATACGTGAACCGGCACACGCGCATGTAATTATATATGCAATGGTGCCAGGTGTGGTGAGAATATAGAAAGGGATTAGGTATATGGAAAATAAAATGTTACAGGTAAAGGATGAGATTAAGAAAGCTGTAAAGGGAAAGGACGAGGTTGTGGAAAAAGTCCTTGCCGCCATGCTGGCAGGCGGACATGTTCTGTTGGAGGATATTCCGGGGGTTGGCAAGACCACACTGGCAATGTCCATTGCAAAATCCATGTCCTTAAGCTATAAGCGTGTCCAATTTACGCCGGATGTACTTCCCAGTGATATTGTGGGATTTTCCATGTACAATCAGGATAAAAAGACCTTTGAGTACCAGCAGGGGGCTGTATACTGCAATCTCTTTCTGGCAGATGAGATTAACCGTACCTCACCGAAGACCCAGTCTGCACTGCTGGAGGTGATGGAGGAAGGAAATGTTACAGTGGATGGTGTCACAAGACCGCTTCCGGAGCCGTTTACGGTTATTGCCACAGAGAATCCATTAGGCTCTTCCGGTACACAGATGCTTCCGGAATCACAGCTGGACCGTTTTATGGTATGTCTTTCTATGGGATATCCGGAGCATGATGCCGCTGTGGATATTTTAAAGGAAAATGCAAAGAAACCTGTATCCCTGCTGCAAAATGCCATTACGGTGGAGGAATTTGCGGCGCTTAGGGATAAGACCAATGATATGTATGTACATGATTCTATTTACGAATACATTGTGACGCTGGTGGAGGGGACGAGAACCAATCCATTATTTTCCATGGGGGCAAGTCCGAGAGGCAGTATTTCCCTGCTGCGGATGGCAAAGGCAATGGCAGTCCTGCATGGAAGGGATTATGTTACACCGGAGGATATACGCAATGTTTTCTATGATGTGTTAGGACACAGGGTAAAGCTTAGCACTAAGGCGAGAGCCGAGGGAAAAAGTGTTGAGGATGCATTAAATGAATTATTTGTAGGTGTAAAGGTGCCGAGAACCTAACGGAATTGAGGTAAAAGAAAGTTTGAGACGATTTTTTGGCGGGAGGATAAGTGGATGAAACGGATTCGCAATATCATAAGATATCTGGTGATTATAGCACTGAATGTGTTTGTTATGTTTGCGTTTCACAGCTATATCAATCTGCTGTTACTGGTGGGACTGGTATTGTTTCCCTTTTATTCTGTATATGGAGTGTGGAGGGTAAAGCAGTCCCTGCAGCTCCGGATTATGATGCCGGAGGAGGCAATGAAAAAAGGCTCTCCGTTCTATGTACGGTTTCTTTTGAAAAATCCGACGCAGTTTCCTCTGGTCAATGCAACCCTTCAGCTTAAAATTGCAAACCGGTTTTATGGAGAGGAGGGAATCCATTACCTGAATGTTCCTATCCGGGCAAAAAGAGATACGGAGGTAAAGTATCCGGTGGTTATGGATTATTGTGGAAGACTTTGTGTAGAGGCTCAAAGCATCCGTCTTGTGGATTTGATTGGAATTTATGAGGTTTTAATTCCCCTGGGGGAAGAGAAGGAATGCCTGGTTTTTCCGGATGGCAAGGAACGCAGCCAGGAAGCAGGTGTCATGTATATCAGGGGTGTGACGGAGGCCATGGAGAGCAGGGAAAAGGGCTATGATTTTTCCGAGATAAGCGGCATCCGGGAATATATTCCCGGGGATAAGCTGCAGAATATCCATTGGAAATTATCTGTTAAAAAGGATGAGCTGATGGTAAAGGAACGAATCAGCGTGTCAGCGATGCAGCTGAATGTATTGGTAGAGCTGATGAATGACGATGATATGTGTTTAGAATCTGTTTTGGAGCTGGCAGACAGTATCACCGGGGCATTTGTATCGCAGAATCTGCCCTTTACGGTGTATTATTACAGTGTAAATCTGGGGCAAATCCGGGATTGTTACATTGGGAATGCAGTAGAGCGGGAACAGTGGATGGAGCTGTTATTGTATGACAAGAGCTACCGGGAGCAGGGAAGCGTGGAGGATATGTTTTTACGGCAGAACCCTTCCGGCGGAACCTATTTATATATAGGCTGTGGGACGGGAAAAGAGAATGGGGAAAATGTGATTTACGGCGAAGGGCAGGCATTGGCAGAGCTGCGTAGTTATTGATATTGGAGAAAAGGTATGTTTGGGAAAAAAAAGAAAAAGACAGAACATAATGAAGATGTACTTTTGGCAAAGGGAATCTATCTGCAACAGCCGGTTATGGATAACGGGCATATTATCTATAATTGTCTGCTGCGCAGTCTGATTGTCTTTCTGTTGGTATTTGGCTCTGTGGGAGGTTTTTTGTCTGCATTTCAAATCTCTTATAACTATATACTGGTAATTGTGTTTTATCTCTTATTGTCCATGTATTTTTCCTTTCTGTATGCGGCATCTAAATTCTGGTACAGGGATATCGGTTATATTCTGTTCTTTGGCATTTTTATTGCAGCCATTTTTACCTTCCGAATCCATGCAAACTCCGGTTTCTATACCATCGTCAATACGGTGTTACAGCAGGCACAGAGTTTTTTTGACTTATCCGGTGTGCGGGAGTATGAGGTTCAGATTGCCAATGATTATCTAACGGTTGCCATTGTGTCCATTTTTGTGGGAATGGTCATGATTATTATATTGAATATCTGGCTTTATTCCACAATGAGTTTGATTTGGACGGTGGCGCTTACATTTCCGCTGTTATTTATTCCACTTTATATGAAATTATCCCCGGATGTGATTTATATTCTTGCTCTGGGAACCGGTTATCTGGCTGTGGTTATTTTTAAAGCCAATGGACATTATCTCGCTTTTGCATGGTCTCCGCCATTTCAGGTAAAGGGACTGAAAAAGGACAGGATTGCCTATACCCAGGACGCCACGATTTTTAAACAGATTTTATTGAGGATTCTGGGGCTGGCATTTTGTATGGTGATACTGGTTGAAGCATTTTTGCCGGCGAGCAGCTTCGAGAGTAAATTTAAAAATGACCGGCTGCGGCAGCAGACAGCAGATACCATTGCCAATTTTATATTGCTTGGCTTTTCGGGAATGTTTAATCACTATGATTCTACAGGGGGGATGAGCGGCGGCAAGCTTGGAGGAATTTCCAATGTGAGACCGGATTATCTTACGGATTTGGTGGTTTCCTTTGCACCCTACAGCAATGAGTCTGTTTATCTGAAGGGTTATACAGGCGGAATTTACGGAGATAACCAGTGGGAGAGCATCTACGGTACCGGGGCTGAGGATGCCGGACAGGATGATATTGCCATATTTGAAGAAGAAAGCCTGAAAAAAGAAGGAAAGGCATTGCAGAAGGACGTGGCAACCGGTGAGGAATATAGTGCTTATGGGGTTATGGATGTGAAAAACGTAGGAGCAGATGCCGCCTATTTATATTATCCCTATTATACTCTTTTTGAGGACTATTCCATTTACCATAATCACAGCAAAATGATGTCTGCCCAGGGGCTTAAGATGCAGCAGGAGGTCAGCTACTCCTATTATCCGAAGGTGGTGTGGGAGGACAGCCTGGGAAGTATTACACCGTCGCAGATAGATACCTCCCAGGTGGATTCCATCTATATGGATGTTCCGGAGAAGAATACGGACGTGATTCGTGAGGAATGTGATAAGATAGGTTTGACTGCCGATATGACAGAAAATGAGATTGTGGAGGCGGTGAGGGATTATTTTGCAGACAATATCCCATATACCCTGAAGCCCGGGGCAACTCCCCAGGGTGAGGATTTTGTAAACTATTTTCTGACGAAAAACCGCAAAGGGTACTGTGCCCATTTTGCCACTGCGGCGACTCTTATTTTCCGTGAAATGGGAATCCCTGCCCGTTATGTGGAGGGCTATACCTTTTCATTTGAGACGGTACTGGCATCGGAGCAAAATGATACAAAACGGTATGGAAATTATTATCAGGGATATTCCGCCATCGGTGAATCCACGGTTATGGATGTGGAGGTGACGGATGCCATGGCACATGCATGGGTGGAAATCTATGTGGACGGTTTTGGCTGGAAGGTGGCTGAGGTGACACCGGGAAGCAATGAAGCAGTGGATGAGGACGATTTCTGGTCTGCCTTTGCCGACTTCTTAAATGGCTCCGGGGAGGATTCCGGAAATAATGGAAATGTTTTCGGGGAGCTGGGGCTTTCCCGGTTTACATGGCTGATTTATGTGGTGCTTGCAGTTATCGTTCTGCTCATTGCAATCTACATTGGACAGCTTGCTGTGCGGAAAGGCAGGCGCTATATGCGGTGCCATCAAAAGGACGGCAGGGAGGCAGCGGTGGCATGCTATGCGGATATCTGCGACATGATAAGGGTATGTGATGCCGGGTTTGATGCCTGCAGGAGCCATGGAGAGCAGCTGCTGTATATCTCCAGCCGTTATTATGCCATACCGGAGCCCGAAAAGGTCTGTGGACAGCTGGAACAAATCAGTTTTGGAGAGAGCTTTGTTTCCGTAGAGATATTGCAGGAGGTAGTGGAGCTGACCAGACAGATTCGCAGGGCAGTGTGGAAAAAGGAGAAAATAAAAAATAAAATCCGGCTGTGCAAGAGATGAGGAAGCATTTTGATATGAGGAAGGCATAATGAAATTGAAAAGAAAAATTAGGGTGGTTCTGCTTATACTTGTGGCTGCATTGGTGATGCTCTTTTTTCCGGAAGAGGATTTTTGTGGTGTGCCGGTTGGGATAAATATGTTCCATGGGGACTGGACGCATGTCTGGAACATAGAGAAAATAGAACAGGCATCACTGGAAAGACAGAGGGAGGTACAGCGGTTAAACCGGTATGTTTCGCAGCTGCTTGACAGCATGACCCTGGAGGAAAAGCTTGCCCAGATGATGATTCTCACCAATGAAAAGGATATTACAGAGAAAACTCTTAAGGCATACCAGCCGGGAGGTGTTATTTTCTTTGGGAAGGATTTTAAGGGAAAGACGGTAAAGCAGGTGAAAAAGCGGGTGGAAGCATTGCAGCTTACCATGGATATTCCCCTGTTTATTGGTATAGATGAAGAAGGGGGAGATGTCAGCCGGATTTCGGGTATGAAGGGAAAGGATATTCCTGTGTTTGAGAGTGCCAGAGTTCTTTATGAAACCGGCGGAGTGGAAGCGGTGCAGGAGGAAACGGAGAAAAAGGCAGCGTTTCTAAAGGAGATGGGCATTAATCTGAACTTTGACCCGGTGGCGGATGTGGTGGAGGATGAGACTTCTTATATGTATAACCGTGCGGCTTCCGGAGACGCCGGGAGTGTGGCGGAGTATGTGGAAGCGGTTGTCACCGGTCTGCAGGAGGAGAATATGGGCTGCTGTCTCAAGCATTTTCCAGGATACGGAGAAAATGAAAATACGCATATATCCTATGCAGTGGACAGGCGGAAGCTTGGCATTTACAGAGAAAAAGATTTTATTCCGTTTGAGAGAGGCATTGCAGCGGGAGCGGATATGGTGATGGTTTCCCATATTGTCATGGGAGCGGTGGATAAGGACTCCCCGGCCTCCCTGTCAAAAAAGGTTCATAAGCTTTTGCGGGAGGAAATGGAATTTGACAGGGTGATTATTGCGGATGACCTTAACATGAAGGCAATTCTCAATGAAATGACATTGGAAGAGGCGACAGGAGCAGCACTGGCGGCTGGGAATGATATGATATTTTCCGCAGATTTGGAAGCGTCCATGAAGGGGGCGGGCAAGGCTGTGGAAAAGGGCAGGCTTTCCCTGCAGCAGATTGATGAGTCCGTAACCAGAATTATTAAGATGAAAATAAACCGTGGTCTGGTCAAGGTACCATAGGATGACGGGCTGTAGAAAGGAACAGATATGGAAGAGACAAGGGATAAAAAGAGCGAAGCCGTATATCAGGGGAAGGAAGTATCGGTGTCCCAGCGGCAGATATATATTTTATCGTTATTATCGGAGAATCCCAGGGGATACCAGGCAGAGGAAATCCGGGAGCGGTTAAAGAGCTGGGACATTGACGTCAGCAGGCGGACGGTTATGCGTGACATTGACGAGCTTTCTCTGAACTATGGAATCGGAGAAGAGGAGAGAAATGGGAAAACTTACTTTTTTGCCGATAAGTATACGCTGAAAAATGTGGATTTGACCATTGAGGATTTAGCTTCCCTTGCCTTTGCCAAAGAAATGCTGGGGCAGTATGCCCATCTGGACATGGGCCACCATGCCATTTCACTGATTGATAAAATGGTGGAGAGCTCTGCATCCCTGAATCAGTTTCAGTTTGAAAAGCTTTGTGGGCATTTCAAGCAGCCGGGGCTGAAAAACGGAAGCCGGGATGTGGTGGATGGCAGAATCGAAAGGTTAATCCAGAATGCCATTGACAGCCGGAATAAGATAGAGATAGCATACTATAGCTTTACCAGCAATGAATCCACAAAGCGGATTATACATCCGTATAAGATGCTTTTTTTGGATTCTTATCTCTGTGTGGAGGGATACTGTGAGCTTCGGAAGAGTGTCAGAAGATTCCGTCTTTCACGGATTCGTGACATTGAACTGCTGGATGCAAGGTTTGAGGAGGCGGAAATGGAAAGGGAGAAAATGGGGGACGCCTTTTTAAAGCTTGTGGGTGAAAAAGAGGAAGAGCTGGAGCTTTTGTTTACAGGTGAAAGCATACGGTATGTAAAGGAGTTTGAGGCGGAGCGGGCACGGCATTTAGAAGAGACAGCTGAAGGTCTGTATTTTTACCAGAGGGCTGCTGTGGCGCCGGATGTGATTCGCTGGATTCGGGGCTTTGGAGCGGAAGTGACGGTTATAAAACCGGAGTGGCTGGCGGAGCAGTTAATAGAAGAGGCAGAAAAGAGGATAAAACAAAAAGAGTAATTGGAAATCCAATTACTCTTTTAACTGGGGTACAAGGATTCGAACCTTGAAATGACGGAGTCAGAGTCCGTTGCCTTACCATTTGGCGATACCCCATTAGGCTTTTGCGCCGCTCACAAGACACTATTATACACATTTCAGGTTAAAAATCAAGTATAAATTTAAAAAAAGATTCATTTTTTTTAAGAAATGTATTATAATCTATCCTGTTAGAAAGGAAGATATTATGTATGAGATGAAAACAAGGGTGACCTATTCCCAGGTAAACAGTGATTTAAGGACGGATATGGCAGCGATTGCCCACTATTTTCAGGATTGTACCATTTTTCATTCAGAGTCTGTGGGCAAGGGTCTGGATGAGGTAGAACGCAGCCAGACGGCATGGTATTTGTCCGGCTGGCAGATTGAAGTAATGCGGTATCCTGTATTTGGAGAGGAGATTACTGTCCGGACCTGGCCCTATGATTTTAAGGGAATATATGGCTACCGTAATTTTGATATATTGGATGAATATGGTGAGCGGATTGTCCAGGCAAATTCCATATGGATTTTTATGGATTTGCAAAAAAATCTTCCGGCTAAGCCCACAGAGGAGGATATACGGGGGTATGACATGGAACCGGCGCTTTCCATGGATTATGCACCAAGAAAAATAAAAATAATGGACGAGGGACAACGGCGGCAGGAAAAGGAAACACCTGTTGTAGTTAAGAGGTCCTTTTTAGATTCCAACCATCATGTAAACAATGGACGCTATGTGGCTGAGGCTATGGATTTTTTTCCGGAGGACAGGGAGATAAAGACAATGCGTGTGGATTACCGGAAGGCGGCAGCCTTTTTGGACGTCATGTATCCGGTGATTTACGATAAGGATGGGGTCAGACAGATTGTTTTTGCAAATGAAGAGGAAAAGCCTTATGTGATAATAGAAATACAGTGATGCAGGAAACAAGGGATTAGGAAAGAACACGAATTTATTTACAGGACAGAGAACAGGAGACAGTATGGTTGAAATAGGAAAGCGGCAGACCTTGAAGGTTATCCGCAGTAAGGATTTTGGAGTATATTTGGCAGAACGGGAGGAGGATAAGGACGCAGTTCTTCTTCCGAGAAAGCAGGTGCCGGAGGGGCTTAAAGCAGGCGGAGAGATTGAGGTATTTGTGTATCTGGATTCCTCTGACCGTCCCATCGCAACGGTAAACCAGCCGCTGATTACATTGGGTGAGCTTGCAAGGCTTAAGGTGGCAAGTGTTGGAAATATCGGAGCTTTTATGGACTGGGGACTGGAAAAGGATATTTTAATGCCCTTTAAGGAAATGGTTGGCAAGGTCCGGGAGGGAAAGGAATATCTGGTATATATGTACATGGATAAGAGCAGCCGTCCCTGTGTGTCCATGCGGATATATAATCAGTTATCCACGGATTCCCCGTTTAGCAAGGGTGACCAGGTAGAGGGGTATGTCTATCAGATAAATGAGCGCATGGGAGCCTTTGTTGCAGTAGAGGATAAATATCAGGGGCTGATTCCGAAACAGGAGCTTCATAGAAAGCTGCGCGTGGGCGAAACAATCTCCCTGCGGGTCAGTGAAGTGAGAGAGGACGGGAAGCTTAATCTGTCTATGAACCGTCCGGCTTACCAGCAGATGGAGGAGGACAGTGAGATGGTATACCAGGCAATCCTTTCTTATGACGGAGTGCTGCCCTTTACAGACAAGGCTTCTCCGGAGGTAATTGAGAGGGAGATGGGACTCAGCAAAAATGCCTTTAAAAGGGCAGTGGGCAGGCTGTTGAAAGAGGGCAGGATTGAGATTCATGAACGCAATATTGTAATCAAAAACAGATAAGTTTTATATACAACCTTTTTATAAAGGCTGTACAAATATATTTTAGGAGGTTATGACAATGAAAAATGTAGTAAAGACAGATAAGGCACCCCAGGCAATTGGACCGTATTCCCAGGCGATTGAGGTAAACGGTGTGATTTATACTTCAGGCGTAGTTCCGATTAATCCGGCTACCGGTGAGGTAGTGGAGGGTGATATCAAGGTGCAGGCAACCCGCGTGTTTGACAGCATGAAGGCGCTGCTTGAAGCAGCAGGCTCCAGCTGTGAGGATGTGGTAAAGACCATGGTATTTATTAAGGATATGAATGATTTTGCGGCATTAAATGAGATATATGCAACCTATTTTACCGGTGCATTTCCTGCCCGCTCCTGCGTAGAAGTAGCAAGACTTCCAAAGGATGTATTAATTGAGATGGAAGCAGTGGCACTGAAGAAATAGAGTGGAGAAAAGGAGTATTTATGCAATTGGAAGATACAAAATTAACAGATGATATACAGATGGTATCGACTGATGGCGCCATGAAAAAGGCTGGCGCCTTTTTCTTTTTCCTGATGCTGTTAGAGATACCGTTAGCATTTTTGATTGCGGTTGTGCAGAATGCACTTCCGGCTGACTATGCAACACTGATTTCCATACTCTTTACCCAGGGGTATCTGCTGCTTGGAGCAGTTCTCTACATACTTGTTACAAAAACCCGCTTCCGGACAGATTTACAGGTGAAGAAATACCGGATTTCCACTTTTTTCCTGTCATTGGTGCTGCTGGTTACGGCTGCCCCGATGGCAACGTGGCTGAATGTGTTCAGCCAGCTGTTTGCAAAAAATCAGACCAGCGGTGCCATTTTTTCCGTTACCCAGAGTGTTCCGGCATGGCTGGGAGTACTGGTTATCGGATGCCTGCCGGGATTTATAGAGGAGACGCTTTTCCGCGGCATTATGTATAGCGCATTCCGGAAACGTTCTGTGTTGACAGGTATTATAATCAGTGCGCTGTCCTTTGGACTGATGCACATGAATTTTAACCAGATTCTGTATGCCATTTATCTGGGTGTCATATTCGCATTGACGGTGGAGGCAACAGGCTCCCTGGTGTCTACTATGATAATGCATATGCTGTTTAATGCGGTAAATACCGCATATATCTATATTCTTCCAAAGCTCTATGCATTTATGGGACAGTTTTCAGAGGAATATGCCAATGTGGACATAGAGGAGGTGTTTAACCAGTCGGTGACAAAAAGCCAGCTGCTGCCGATGCTGGTAATATTAACGCCTTTTGCGATTGGGGGACTTGTGCTGACCCTGCTCCTGCTGAAGGCCATTGCACACATCAACGGAAGAACTTTTACCTGGGAGTATATCCGGGGAAAGAAAGAGGAGGCTGCAAAGACAAAGCCTGTTAATGTATTCCTTATTTTGGGCTGGGTCTTCTGTCTTGCCAACGCATGTTTAAATCTGTTCGCAGGGTGAAATTGACAGGGAAGGAAAATTTAGGAGGAATTAGTTTGATAGAAGCAAAGGAGCTTAGCAAGCAATTTATCAGAACATTAAAAAAGGGCAAAAAAGAAGAATTTTTTGCCGTTGACCATGTAAGCTTTGAGGCACAGGATGGAGAGATACTGGGAATACTGGGTCCCAATGGCGCCGGCAAAACAACACTTTTGCGTATGCTCGGTTCTCTGATGGAGCCGACCAGCGGTCAGGTGGTTATCACAAATAAAGACAAAGAGCAGATTACCGAAAAGGAAGTGTTGAAAAAGCATATTGGCTATCTCTCTGAAAATACAAAGCTTTATGGAAGATTTACGGTGCGGGAGCTGCTTTTATTGTTCGGTGAGCTGTATGGCTTTTCAAAGGAGGAGACCGGTGCCCGGGTGGAAAAAATGTGTGAACTTTTGCAGATGGAAGCCTTTATAGATAACCGCATTGAAAAGCTTTCCACCGGTCAGAAGCAGAGAACATCCATTGCCAGATGTCTTGTACATAACCCGGAAATCTACATTTTTGATGAACCTACTCTGGGGCTTGATATTATCAGCTCCAAGGCGATTATTGATTTTATGAAGCAGGAAAAGGCGAGGGGAAAAAGCGTTCTGTATTCCACACATTACATGGAGGAGGCAGAATTTTTATGCGACCGGATAATCATGATTGACAGGGGGAAAATTATTGCAGCCGGTACACCTCAGGAGTTAAAGGCGGCAACGGGAACCGATAACCTCAGAGATACCTTCTTTGCTTATATGGAGGGAGGCGCACAGGATGAACTATAAACAGTTAAAAACACTTTATAAAAAAGAGATTATGGATGTTATCCGTGATAAGAAAACCATTCTTACCATGGTGGTGCTTCCGGTCATTTTGTATCCGGTGCTGTTCTTAGTGATTATGCAGGTTATGACGATGATTAACAATTCCCAGCAGGAAAGAACCTATTATATTGCTTATGACCAGGTGGAGGAAGAGAACCGGAAGGCGCTAAATGACTGGATTGCCGGAGAGGAGGACGGGCTTTCCTATATCATAAAAGAGGTGGAGTCTGATAATCCAAAGGAGGATTTGGAAAAGGAGAATATTGATGCGTATATCACCGCAAGTATAACGGACAGCCAGGTGGTTTATGAGATTCATTATCTGTCTGCAGTTACAAACTCTTCCACGGTTTCTGACATGCTGGAAGAGGAAATAGATGCCTATGGGAAAAAGATAGCAGAAGAAAATGCTGCTGCCCAGGGGCTTGATGTAAAAAAGGTGCTCTATCCGGTAACATCTACACTGGCTGACCAGTCCAGCAATGAGAGCTCCATCGGAAGCATTCTTGGCAGCATTATACCGTTTTTGTTGATAACCAGTATTTTAATGGGCGCCATGTATCCTGCCATTGACGCCACAGCAGGAGAGAAGGAGAGAGGAACACTGGAAACCCTGCTTACCCTGCCTGTTGGCAACATGGAGCTGATTATGAGTAAGTTTTTGTCTGTTGCGACGATTGCAGTGGTATCCGTGTTTATTAATGTTTTGTCAATGGGTGGAATTGCGGCATATCTCTATGCTACCATCAATGCCCTTTCAGAAGGGGCTGGTGCTTTCAGTCTGGGAAGCTTTGTGCCTGCTATTTTGATTTCCATTGTCTGCATTATTGCATTTGCGCTGTTTATGAGTGCTGTGGTCATGTGCATTTGTGCGTTTGCCAAGAGCTTTAAAGAGGCAAACAATTATGTCACGCCTCTGACGCTGGTGGTGCTCTTAACCGCCTATATAGGATTTATTCCCAATGTGGAATTGTCTGCCACCACAGCTATAATCCCGGTGGCAAATATATGCCTTTTGATGAAGAATCTGCTGGTGTTTAAATATGATTTTGCATTAATTTTAATGGTGCTTCTCAGTAATGTGATTTATGCTTTTGTTGCAGTGTGGTTTCTGGGTAAGATTTATAACAGCGAGTCTATTTTATTTGGCGAATCCGCCAGTGGGATTAAGCTGTTTGAACGGAGAAAAAATATCAAAAAGGGAAGCCTGCCAACCATACAGGAAAGTCTGCTGGTTTTAGTGGCTGCATTGCTGTTAATGGTCTATCTTGGCGGAATCATGAGCTTGTCCCATCCGGTTATGGGAGTGGTAGTGCCGCAGTTTTTTATCGGTGTACTGCCGGTGCTCGCCTGCATATACATAAAAGGAAATGCAAGGGAAATTTTCAAATTAAACATTCCAAAGGGAAAAGACCTGTTAGGGTCGGTATGCCTGTATTTAGGGGCTGGCAGTCTGTCATTGTTAATCAGTAACCTTTTAAGCATGGCATTTCCGGATAACAGCCAGGGATTGAATGAGGAGTATGCAAAGCTGTTGGACGGAATCTCCTTTGTGCCTGCCCTGCTGCTGATTGCCCTGGTTCCGGCGGTCTGTGAAGAGCTGATGTTCAGGGGGTATATGTTTACTGCTTTCAGGCAGAAAATGAGCCTGCCGAAGGCAATATTTTTTGTATCGGTTTTGTTTGGAATCAGCCATATGAGCCTGATAAAGATAATACCGACCGCTGTTTTAGGCGCGGCACTGGCATATGCGATATATAAGGCGGACAGTATTGCCGCCTCGTCCCTGATTCATTTTCTGAATAACGCAGTTTCTGTATTTTTACTATATTATGGCAGTAACATTGCATTTCTGAATGAGGAGCAGATGGGAGTACCCCTGATGATTGGACTGGTGGTATTGTCTGTCATCTTTATTCCGGCAGGAGTATGGATTTTGAACAGCAGGAAAAAGCAGACTGCTTAAATGTGTGATATAAAAATATTAAGAAAAAATAGAAACGCCCGGACACAGCAGGAAAATTCTGTGCCCGGGCATATATAAAGGGGTAAGAAGCAAATGTGAAACTATTACTCAATGGCGATAAAGTGATTTTCCTCAACCTTTGGCTGCTCCTTGATTTTAGGAACCGTAATGGTCAAAATACCATTTGCAAAGGCTGCGTGAATGTCTTCCTGTGTAACCTGTTCGCCAACGTAGAAGCTTCTCTGGCATTTACCGGTAAAGCATTCCTTGCGGATGTATTTGCCGTTTTTATCTTTAATCTCATTGTCTGCATGGCGTTCCGCCTCGATGGTAAGATAACCGTCTTTCAGGCTTGCATTTACATCTTCTTTCTCATATCCCGGAAGCTCAATTCCTAATTCATACTTATCCTCATATTCCTTGATATCCGTGTTCATCAAATCTCTGGAATTAGCAGAATGAACAAAGTCTCCGGATGGTCTGTAGGCGTCATTGAAAAAGTTGTCAAATAAATCGTTTGAAAAGATACTTGGTACTAACATGATAAATTCCTCCTTTTACATTTGTCTATAGATATATTCTGTAGGCTGAAAAAATAATGGTTTCGGTCAGGCTTTTTTGTTATTTCCTAACCTGTAATTATGTTATAGCACTGATTGTTAGCACTGTCAAGAGGTGAGTGCTAATTTCACGATTTGTTCACAATTACGGGAAAAATGTCTGAAAATATAGCAATATATTGTTGATAAGATTGAAAATAATTGCCGGAAACATCAATATGGTGTTTAAAATTGCAGGGATTATTAAGAAATAATGAAAATTGATAAAAAGGGAGTATTTCCTATTGCATTTTATTTTTATTCATCTAAGATAGGGTTATACCAATCAGAGAGGAAGTAAGAATACAAATGATAAAAAATATAATGTTTATAATGAGAGGCATATTGGTATTCTGGGGTGGGATACTGTGTCTGTTCTATATGAAAAATACAGCGTATGCAGCAGGGAGTATTCTGTTAAAGGGCGAAATATCGGGCTATCAGAATGTGCTGCTGTCATGGACAGCTGCCGGTACGGATTATGTTTATCAGCTTCAAAGGGCGGACAGTCCGGAGGGTACCTATTCCACCATTGCAGAGATAGGTGGACAGTCAGGAAACATGAGCTGTCATGATGACAATGTAAAGCTTGGGAAAACCTATTATTACAGGGTAAGCTGTCTTTTGGATGGACAGGTGGCGGAAGAGAGCAATGTGGTTTCGGTATTGGTTACCCTCCCGGCTCCAAAGAATGTGAAAGCGGCAAAAATTAAGGAGTCGAAGGTTAAATTATCCTGGAGTAAAGTCAAGGGTGCAGGTGGTTATTTGATATTTAGAAGTACGAAGAAAACATCCGGTTATAAAAAGCTCGCGGCTACAAAGAAGAATACCTATACGGATGCTTCTGTAAAGCATGGCAAAGCTTATTATTATAAGGTAAAAGCATATAAAGGAAAAAATAACAGGCTTACAAGCGGGACGAAGCAGTATGTCAGTATATATATGAAACCGTCGGCGCCTAAGCTTACCGGCTCCTATTCAAAGAAGAAAATCCGGCTCTCCTGGAAGAAGGTAAGCGGTGCAAAGGAATACTATCTATATAAAAAGAATAAAAAGGGGAAGTACCGTCTTCTGGAAAAGACAGATAAGCTGTATTATTGGGACAGGAATGTGGACAAGGGAAAAAGCTATGAGTACCGGATTGTTGCAGCATATAAGAGGGATGGGAAGGTGATAAAAAGCCAGAACAGCAAGACCTGTAAGGTATTTGCTTCTGCCATTGACCCCAAAAAGAAAATGGTGGCTTTGACCTTTGATGATGGACCGGGCAGATATACCGGCGAGATTGTACAATGTCTGAAAAAATATAATTCCAGGGCTACATTTTTTGTCTTGGGCTGCAATGTGGATTCTTATAAGAGTGCCTTAAAGGCGGCGGATAAAGCCGGTTGTCAGATAGGAAACCATTCCTATAGCCACAAGGATTTAACCAGGCTGTCCCGTAAGGAAGTGCAGGCGCAGATTAAGGATACGGATAAAAAGGTGAAAAATGTGATTGGAAAGACTCCGTCCCTTGTGCGTACCCCGGGCGGGGCAATAAATGCCGAGGTTCAAAATGCAGTTGGCAAGCCTGTTATTTTATGGTCCATTGATACACTGGACTGGAAAACCAGGGACAGGGATAAAACGGTGAAGGCGGTTCTGAATAATGTGAAGGATGGTGATATTGTGCTGATGCACGATATTCATGAGCCATCCAAGGAAGCTGCGCTGATTCTGATTAAGGAGCTGAACCGGAGAGGATATCAGCTGGTGACGGTCAGTGAGCTTGCACAATACCGTGGATATAATCTGAAGAAGGGTTCCATTTATCACAGCCTGAGAAAAAAATAAGAGGAATAAAGAGGAATTTACTAGACCGAAGTCTACTATTATGCTAATATGTACTAAAAGATGAAAAATAAACAAGAGGTGTGTAATAAATGGCAGAGGATAGAAGGGTACGGAAAACAAAAAAGGCAATACAGGATGTTTTCTGTGAGCTGACGAAGGAAAAGAAATTAAATGAGATTACTATTAAGGAGCTCTGTGCAAGGGCAGATATCAATAAGAGTACATTTTATCTGCACTACCGGGATATCTATAATCTGGCGGATTCTATCCAGGAGATTCTCATACGGGATGTGTGCGCCATTATTGATGAATATCCCTATGATGAGACAATCCGCAAGGCGCCGGAAATATGGAAGCGGATTGCAGATACATATTTTAAGGACTCCAATGATTTGGGGATGCTGATACAGAGACAGGGAATGCAGTCCATGGTACAGGAGTTTGAGCGTGCGGTCATTGATACGATTATGAAGAAGTTTGTGGATGCGGGCATGAAGGAAAATTCCGAAGCATTTTTCCAGCACCATTTAAACGTGACCTTTATTATCAATGGGTATGTTGGCGTTTTGAGAGAATTTGATGTGTCAGAAATGGAAGCCGCCATGCTGGAGGTATCTAAGCGCATCAGTACGGGCTTTAACGTGGAAATATAAAATAGCAGGAGGCAGTGTGTTATATGAAGATTACCACAAGAACATTTTCTTTTACATCAAGATGGGACGGAGTAAGGATTCATGGGATTTGTATGATACCGGAGAAGCCTATCGGCATTTTCCAGATGGTGCACGGAATGTGTGAGCATAAAGAGCGTTATCTTTCCTTTATGGAATGGATGGCGCAAAGGGGATATGTTACGTTGATGCATGATAACAGGGGACATGGAATGAGTGTAAAGGAAGAGGGGGATATCGGCTATTGCTATGAGTCCATGGAAAAGGGCTTTATAGAGGATATCTATCAGGTGACGAAGAACATACGGAGGGAATATCCTGACCTGCCGCTTATTTTATATGGACACAGCATGGGCTCCTTAGCGGTGCGCTCTTATCTTAGGAAGCATGACGATGCCATTGACGGTCTGGTGATTTCCGGATGTCCCGGTTATAATGAGGCGGTTCCCCTTGGAAAATTGATGTTGGCATTTATGACGGCGGTTCATGGGGAGCGTTATCGCTCTTCCCTTGTACAGAAAATGGTTCTTGGCAGCTTTGAGAGAAGATTCTGGAGAGAAAAGCGCAAGAACGCATGGCTGGCGGCGAAGGAGTCTGTTGCAGAGGCATTTGAACAGGATGAATTGTGTACGTTCACGTATACACTTAATGGCTTCCGGACACTGCTGAATTTAGAGAGCCAGACTTACAGGGGAAAGGGCTACCAGGTGAAGAACAGCAACCTTCCGATTCTTTTTCTGTCAGGAGAGGATGACCCCTGTTATATTAATGAAAGAAAATGGTATCAGGCAATATACAGGATGCATGATTTGGGATACGAGCAGACAACCTCTATAAGGTATAAGGGCATGCGGCATGAGATTCACAATGAAGAGGATAATGTGTTGGTGTATGAGGAGATAGATGCTTTTTGCCGGGATTTTTGTATTGCTTTTTGAGTAAAATTGCACTATAATAAATACAGTTGTTATATAGATTTTACAAGAAGAAGGGGTTAAGAATGGAGATTCAGGGATTGGGAATGTCTTCCACGGTGCTTTCAAATGCCAATATGCAGTCGTCTGTTGGTATGGCGTTGCTGAATAAGGCGCTGGATATGGACCAGATGAATGGAGATGCGTTGACCAGTATGCTGGAGCGCTCTGTTAATCCGATGGTGGGACAGAATATTGATATACGTATATGAGAAAGACACATCAGGGCATGGCTCTGATGTGTCTTTTCTTACTATACAGGCTTAAAGGACAGGCAGGTTCATTTCTGTTCTGAAAATGTTAAGAAATACCAATGTTTTTGGGACTTTGGCGGTTGACAACAAAATTCACCTTTGTTATAATTTTAATGACTTTGAGTATAAAACAGTGAAGTAAGAGATAAAGGATGGATACAGTATTTTTAATCTGTTAAGACAGATTATAAAGGAGGATTATTGTGAGAAAGAGAAGCATTTTAGGTTTTGCAATTCTGGCAGCTGGAGCAGCAGGGCTATTCTCTCCGGCATTTGTAAGTAATGCAGAGATATTAGATGATTCGTCAGTTGGAATCACATATGCACTGGATGAATATGTTTCCAATCTTGATATAAAGGAAGTCAAAGAAGAGGATGTTGTGGAGGAGGAAGAGCCTACATGTAAATATCCGGAGTTTGAGGGCAAGTGCCTTGCCTATGTAGAGGAGGCAGTGAATGTCCGGAAAGAGCCGGATGAAAATTCAGAACGGGTGGGAAGTCTTCCGGTTCACGGTATCGCGCTGGTAGTAGAAAAGGGTGATACATGGACGAAGATTGAGTCCGGTATTACCATGGGATATGTCCGCAATGATTATTTGTTGTTTGGTGATGCAGCAGGCGCTTATGCAGAGGAGACCTGTCCAAAGGTTGCCAAGGTAAATACTACAACGCTTTATGTGCGTGCCGGACAGGATGAATCCAGTGACTGTCTGACAATGATTCCGGAGGGTGAATCCTATGAAGTGGTTCCGAGGGATGATGATGTGGACGGATGGACTTATATTAAAGTAGACTCTGATATTGAAGGCTATGTTTCCTCTGATTATGTTGATATTTCCTATGGTTTCTCCCATGCGATTTCAGTAGCAGAGGAGGAGGAGATTCGGAAGAAAGAGGAAGAGGCAGAGAGAGCAAGACTTGCAGAAATGACCAGTACCAAGCGTCAGGAGGTTGTAAATTATGCCCTTCAGTTTGTTGGTAATCCGTATGTATATGGCGGTACAAGTCTTACCAACGGAACAGACTGTTCCGGATTTACCATGAGCGTGTATGCCCATTTTGGTTACGGACTGCCAAGAACGGCAGCAGCCCAGATGCAGGGACTTACCAATGTGGATTTGAGCTCTATCCAGCCGGGTGATTTGTTATTCTATCGCGGCAATGATGGTTCCATTGGCCATGTTACCATGTATATTGGCGGTGGGCAGGTTGTCCATGCCAGCAGCAGTACAACAGGTATTATCATCTCTAATGTGGGATACCGTACACCGTGTGCAGCAGCCAGAATTATTTGGGATTGATGCTATTTATAGCATGGATATAAAAAAGAGAAGCCGGAGCGAAATGAAATCAATCGCTCCGGCTTCTCTTTTTGCTGCCAGGCATATGAGAAAATGGTCCAGTAGTGGACCATTTTTGAGTACAGTTATTTAAATGACTGGCGCGTTTATTATTTCTGTCCGGTGGAACCAAATCCGCCTGCACCCCGGACTGTATCGCTTAGCTGGTCAGTTTCCTCAAAATGGGCTGTCAGGTAAGGGGTGATGACAAGCTGTGCAATCCGCTCCTGGGGCTCAATGCTGACAGTTGTGTTGCTGTGGTTGTGCAGCGCCACCATAATTTCTCCGCGGTAATCCGCATCGATAACTCCGACCTTGTTGGCAGGAGCTAACCCCTTTTTGGATGCCAGACCGCTTCTGGCATAGATAAGACCGGCATATCCGGCAGGAATTTCCATGGAAAGTCCGGTGTGGATTAACCGGCTCTCTCCAGGCGCAAAGCTTACCGGTTCTTCGATACAGGCATATAAGTCCGCCCCGGCAGCGTATTCAGAGCCGTAGGTTGGTATGACTGCCTCTGGATTCAGTTTTTTGATTGGTACGTTTGCAGTTTGCATTGTGTTTACCTCTTTCTTGTGTTTAGTAAATTGAAAAATCTGTAGTATCGTCCCATAAAATTACCTTCTTCTGCTGTAAGGATTCCTGTACCTGGATAATCCGCTGGTTGGAAGAGCCCCGGAACCGAAGTGCCAGGTCTTTCTTTGCCTCTACAAATTCCCCATCCACTAATACATCAATGTAAGACAGCATTTCATAGGTTTCGGACCATTTCTTCGCCATATCCGCTAAAATATCAGTTTCAAAATCATATCCGGTGTAGCACCAGATATCCTTGTTTGGAAAACGGTTTTTGATTTCCCTTAAAAGGGGAATCAGACCAATCTGGTTTTTATACTCAAAGGGTTCTCCGCCCAGGAGGGAAAAACCGCGGATATAGGTAGGCTCAAGCGCCTCTAATATCTCATTGATAACATCGCTGTCAAAGGGCTCGCCGTAATTGAAATCCCATGTCTCCGGATTGAAACAGCCGGGACAGTGGTGGGTACAGCCGCTTACAAACAGGCTAACCCGTACACCGGGACCATTGGCAATATCGTATTTTTTTATATTTGCATAATTCATAATAATCTCCGTTATTTTGTTGCAATCATCTGCTGCTACAGATGCAGCACTCTGGCTTTAATTTCTTTGGTTTTGCCCACATTCCAGAAATTCTCACCCAGATAACCGCAGGTTCTTCTGGTGACGTTCATTTTGGCATGGTCCTTGTTGCCACACTGTGGACATTCCCACTCGTTGTCATCATTTATCATGATTTCCCCGTCATACCCGCATACATGGCAATAGTCCGATTTTGTGTTAAACTCGGCATATTGGATGTTGTCATAAATGAAACGGACAACCTCCGCCAGGGCATCTAAGTTGTTGCGCATATTCGGAATCTCCACATAGGAGATTGCACCGCCGGAGGAAATCTTCTGGAACTGGCTCTCAAAACGGAACTTGCTAAAGGCGTCTATGTTCTCTCTGACATCCACATGGTAGGAATTGGTGTAATAGCCCTTGTCTGTGACGTCCGGAATGCTTCCAAAACGCTCTAAATCAATTCTTGCAAAACGGTAGCACAGGGATTCTGCCGGGCTTCCGTACAGACCAAAGCCGATTCCTGTCTCCGCCTTCCACTTGTCGGTGGCAGCACGTAAACGGTTCATAACCCGGAGGGCAAAATCCTGTCCGGCAGGCTCGGTGTGGCTGCAGCCCTTCATCAGCTTGGTTACCTCATAAAGACCGATATATCCAAGGGAGATGGTGGAATAACCGTCTAATAGCAGCTTGTCAATCGGCTCGCCCTTTTCCAGACGTGCAATGGCACCGTACTGCCAGTGTACAGGACTGACGTCAGAGGTAACGCCCATCAGGGCATTGTGGCGGCACATCAATGCCTCATAACATAATTCCAGCCGCTCCTCTAATAAATCCCAGAACGTCTCCTCGTCACCGGCAGCAATAATTCCAATCTGTGGAAGATTGAGGCTGACTACTCCCTGGTTGAAACGTCCCTCAAATTTGTAATTGCCATTCTCATCCTTCCATGGAGTCAGGAAGCTTCGGCATCCCATACAGGAGAATACATTGCCTTCATAGTTCTCCCGCATTTTCTTTGCAGAGATATAATCCGGATATAACCGTTTCGCTGAGCATTTTACAGCAAGCTCCGTAATATAATCATATTTGCCGCCCTTCAGGCAGTTGTGTTCATCCAGAACGTAAATCAGCTTAGGAAATGCCGGGGTAACATAAACGCCCTTTTCGTTCTTAATTCCCTCCAGCCGCTGGCGGAGAATTTCTTCGATAATCATGGCATTTTCTTTGATATATTCATCATCCTTATCCAGGTTAAGGAATAATGTGACAAACGGTGACTGACCGTTGGTGGTCATCAGGGTATTAATCTGGTACTGTATGGTCTGTACACCGGAGCGAAGCTCATCCTGTAAGCGCTCCTGAACCATTTTTTCAATAATTTCCTCCGGTACGGTATCACCAAATTCTGCGGTCATTTTTGTTTTAAATTTGTTGTAGGATTTTCTTAAATACTTGCCCAGATGGCGTACATCTACAGACTGACCGCCGTACTGGCTGCTGGCAACTGCGGCGATAACCTGTGTCATTACCGTACAGGCAACCTGAAAGCTTTTTGGACTTTCAATCAGTTTACCGTTCATGACGGTTCCGTTGTCCAGCATATCTCCAATGTTAATCAGACAACAGTTGAAAATCGGCTGAAGAAAATAATCTGCATCATGGAAATGGAGAATACCCTCTTCATGTGCCTTGGAAATTTTCTCCGGCAGCAGGATACGCTTTGTCAAATCCTTGGAAACCTCTCCGGCAATCAAATCGCGCTGGGTGGAGGCAACGGTTGCATTTTTGTTGGAATTTTCTTCCATAACATCCTTGTTGCGGTTTTGGATTAAGCTCAGAATGGAATCATCCGTGGTGTTGGCTTTCCGCACCAGCTCTCTGGAATACCGATATATAATGTAGGTTTTTGCCAGCACAAACTTCTTTTCATCCATCAGCTTCTGTTCAATGATATCCTGGATATCTTCTACTAACATCCTGGAACGATTTTTTGTTTCGATACAGGAAATAATATATTCGATTGTTTCATCTGTGACTTTTTCGGCAGGTTCCACCTCTGAATTTGCTTTTTGTATGGCAATCTTGATTTTGTTCCGGTCATAGGAAACGGTTGTGCCATCTCGTTTAATTACTTTCATACCCATACTCCTTTATATATAAACCCGATAAAATGTACTCCTGTTGAGACATTAGGCTAAAAACAACCTTATTATAACACTCTATCTTGATATTGTAAATGATAAAAACACAATATCATGTATAAAACATGGAAGATGCCGGGAGGGCATATGGGTAAAAGCCGGAAAGGCTTTAATAATGGTATTTCTGTGAACTTTTATAAATTACTTTATTTTTATAAACTTTTGTGGTATATATATTTAATGTATGTATTTAATGCTGGAGGCGGGTTTGCTTCTACTATATAAGGAAGAAAAATGGAAGGAAAAGAAAAATGAAGAAACAAAGAACAGGTGCAATTGTATTAGCCGGTGTTATGCTGCTTAGCATGACTGGATGCGGAAACAGCAAAGCGAATGCTTATAGTAAATATGTGGAGTTGGGAGAATACACGGGAATTGAGTATACGAAGACGGTTGCTGAGGTGACGGATGAAGATATTCAGAACAAATTAGATTCATTTGTAAGCGGTCTTTCTAAGAGCGAAGAAATTACTGACCGTGCGGTAGAGAATGGCGACATTGCCAATATCGATTTTGTCGGTACAATAGATGGAGAGGAATTTGAAGGCGGCAGTGGTGAATCATATGATTTGACCATTGGCTCAGGTACTTTTATAGAGGGATTTGAGAGCGGACTGATTGGTCATAATATCGGAGAGGAGGTCTCCCTTGATTTAACTTTCCCGGAGGATTATAATTCAGAGGACCTTGCAGGAAAAGATGTGAATTTCAAGGTGACAATCAATTCAATCTCTGTCAAAAATACGCCGGAGCTTACGGATGCACTGGTTAAGGAAAATACAGATTACGATACAATAGATGCCTACAAGGATTCTATTCGTGAAGAGCTTAAGACAAGCAATGAGGAAAGCGCAGAGCAGCAGGCAAAGAGCGATATCTTCAACAAGGTTGTGGAAAACAGTAAAATCAATGGTTATGATGAAGATGAAGTGAAGCAGCTGGTGGATGATGAGTTTGATAATTTCAAGCAGACGGCGCAGACCTATGAGAGCTATGGATATTCTTATGAGGATGTTCTGGCTGCCAACGGATATGAGACAGAGGACGAGCTTAAGGAAGGCATCACAGAATATGTTAAGAATTATCTGAATCAGAAGATGGTGCTTTATTGTATCGCTGATAAAGAGGGAATTAAGGTTACCAGCGAGGAGACGGATAAGAAGGTTCAGGAATACATGGACACTTATCAGGTGGAGACAAAGGAAGAGGTATATGACTACCTTGGAGATGATTATTTCGAGGTTGCCATTTTGTCAGAAAAGGTTATAGATTTCCTGGTGGAAAATGCAGTTTTGGTAGACAGCACAGAGGAGACAACGGAAGAGTCGGACACCACAGAGAAAGAATCAGCGGATACCACAGAGGAGAAGACGGAAGACGATACGGAAGACACCGAAGAGGAGTCAGAAAACACAACAGAAGAATAGGAATACTATACGAAAGAGATTATGGATTGCTGTAATCTCTTTCTATGTTTTTGGGTGGTTTTGCGTTGACATGATTTAAATGGTCATGTATAATAAAACAGTGAATGCGGTCTTGTTATACCGTATAATTTAATAGGATGGAAGGACGAGTCTAATGGCAGAGAAAAAGAACCTTTTGACCGACAAGGGTCTTAAAAAATTAGAGGAAGAGTTACAGGAGTTACGTGTTGTTAAACGTAAGGAAGTAGCTCAGAAAATTAAGGAAGCGAGAGAGCAGGGAGACTTATCAGAGAATGCAGAGTATGATGCTGCAAAGGATGAGCAGAAGGACATTGAGGCAAGAATTGAAGAACTGGAAGCAATTCTTAAAAATGTTGAGGTCGTGTATTCTGATGAAGTCGATAAAGAGAAAGTAAATGTTGGCTGTATCGTAACTGTTAAGGATTTGTCAAATGGAAATGTACAGACATTCAAATTAGTTGGTTCTACTGAGACAGATGTGCTGAATAACAAGATTTCCAATGAGTCGCCGGTGGGTTCCGCTTTGATGGGCGCAAAGGCAGGAGATACAGTGACAGTAGAAGCACCAAATGGTTCATTCCAGTTCGAGATTTTAGAGATTAATCTGGATGAAGAATAATCAGGATTGAAGCAGGGAATGGCTTGTGCTGTTCCCTTTTTATATGTAATATAGAAGAATAAACATAGAAAGAGAGAGAAGATTGTGGCAGAGAATAATCAGAAGGGTGGAAACCAGCAAAAGGGAACTCAGGATATTAATCAGCTTTTGAAGGTTCGCAGAGAAAAGTTAAAAGAATTACAGGATAATGGAATGGACCCATTTCAGATTACAAAGTATGATGTAACTGCTAAAGCAGGTATTATCAAGGATAATTTTGAGGAGTACGAAGGCAAGGAAGTCAGTATTGCCGGCCGTATGATGCAAAAGCGTGTTATGGGCAAGGCATCATTTGGAAATGTGCAGGATGTAAGCGGCAATATCCAGATTTATGTGTCCAGAGATGCATTAGGTGAGGAACCATATAAGTTGTTTAAGAGAATGGATATCGGTGATATTGTCGGTGTAGAGGGAACCGTGTTTGTAACACAGAAGGGTGAGAAATCGATTCATGCAACCAAGGTTACCTTATTATCCAAGAGTTTACAGGTTTTGCCGGAGAAATTCCACGGACTGACCAATGTGGATACCCGTTATCGCCAGAGATATGTGGATTTGATTATGAATCCGGAGGTTAAGGATACCTTTATTAAGCGGTCTAAGATTATCAGCACTATCCGTAAATACTTAGACGGACAGGGATTCATGGAGGTGGAGACACCTATGCTGGTTGCCAATGCAGGTGGTGCGGCAGCAAGACCGTTTGAAACACATTTTAATGCATTAGACGAAGATTTGAAGCTTCGCATTTCGTTAGAGCTATATTTAAAGAGACTGATTGTTGGTGGTTTGGAGCGTGTATATGAGATTGGGCGGGTATTCCGTAATGAGGGCCTGGATACCAGACATAATCCGGAGTTTACGTTGATGGAGTTATACCAGGCATATACGGATTACAATGGAATGATGGATTTAACGGAGAATTTATACCGCTATGTGGCGCAGGAGGTATTGGGAACTACCAAGATTACCTATAACGGAATTGAGATGGATTTGGGCAAACCCTTTGAGCGTATCACGATGGTAGATGCGGTTAAGAAGTATGCAGGCGTAGATTTTAATGAGATTCATACTTTGGAAGAGGCAAGAGCCATTGCAAAAGAGAAGCATGTTGAGTTTGAAGAACGTCATGCAAAGGGTGATATTCTGAATCTGTTCTTTGAGGAGTTTGTGGAAGAGCATTTAATCCAGCCAACCTTTGTTATGGACCACCCAATCGAGATTTCTCCACTTACCAAGAAGAAACCGGAAAATCCGGAATATGTGGAGCGTTTTGAGTTCTTTATGAATGGATGGGAGATGGCAAATGCCTATTCCGAGCTCAATGACCCGATTGACCAGAGAGAGCGTTTTAAGGAACAGGAGAAGCAGCTTGCCCAGGGAAATGAAGAGGCGAATACAACAGATGAGGATTTCTTAAATGCCTTAGAGATTGGTATGCCTCCAACAGGTGGTATTGGATTTGGTATTGACAGAATGTGTATGCTGCTTACGGATTCGGCTGCAATCAGGGATGTGCTGTTGTTCCCGACAATGAAGAGTTTGGACAAATAAAGCCAGTAAAATCAGGGAATTGTGGTATCTCAAATTTAAGTTGACAACAAATTAGCACTTACTGTTTAGGAGAACACTTTTTGAAAGAAATTTCAGAAGGTGTTCTCTTTTTTATGTGATTTAGCCTGTTAAATGCATTGTAACTCTCCTGACTGTTCAAACGCAATAATGCGAATAAAATTTAAAAAACATTCACAAACCTCTTGACAAACAAGTTAGTTAAGACTAACATATATACGAATGAAATGCGCAAAACATTCGCAGAATGAAAAGGAGGATTACGGAAGCATGTTTATTGAAGGAAAAGGACTTGTGAAGAAATATGGAAAGGGCGAGGTTGCGGTATATGCCTTGAATCATGCGGATTTCAGCATGGATAAGGGTGAGGTTGCGGTCATTCTTGGACCGAGCGGAAGTGGTAAGAGTACTTTTTTGAATATACTGGGAGGACTTGACAAGGCCACAGAGGGAATGCTTGCTGTGGATGGCAGAGATATTGGGAAGATGTCCGCAAAAGAGCTGGAGGCATACAGGCGTAACACATTGGGATTTGTGTTCCAGTCATACAATCTGACTCCGGACCTTACTGCCAGAGAAAATATAGAGATGACGGCGGAACTGGTGAAGGAGCCGCTTGATGTGGATACACTGATAGACGAATTGGGACTTTCAAAGCATGAGAAGCATTTTCCAAAGGAGCTCTCAGGCGGACAGCAGCAGCGGGTAGCAATCGCCAGAGCGATGGTGAAAAAACCGGAAATTCTGCTCTGTGATGAGTTGACCGGTGCGCTGGATTCCAGTTCTTCCAGAGATGTTCTGGCGAAGATACAGCACATGAATGAGATATATCAAACAACCGTTGTAATTATCACCCATAATGAAAATATAGCGCACATGGCTGACAGAGTCATCCGTATCAAGGATGGCAAAGTAGTGTCAAATGATAAAAATATGGATAAACAGAGAGCAGAGGAGATGGAGTTGTAAAATGACGATTAATAAGAGAGCTGTCCGCAGCATAAAAAACAATATTGCCTTTTATATCATTTGTATCATTCTGACACTGCTCACATCCATGCTCATCGTGGCGGCAGTTTCAACCGGACACACCCTGACAAACGTGGTGTCGGATTTTGTAGATGAATACAAAGCAGAGGATGCAGAATTTGTAACATATCATCCGATATCGGATGCGGATATAGAAACGCTGGAGCAGGATTACGACATAATTCTTGAGTACGGCAGATATAAAGATATCACGACAAAGAATGAGGGATATGGTGATTCCGTGATTCGGATATTTCCTATGCCGGAGAAGCTGAATTTGTGCGAGGTGCGGGACGGAAAACGACCGGAGAGCGGGGAAGCAATGCTTACCCAGAACTTTGCAGATTGCCATGATATAAAAGTAGGCGACATGGTAAAGCTTGGAGATGTGTCCTATAAGATATCTGCATTTGCCACAAAGTCTGACTACATATACATGCTGCAGGAATTGTCCGGGTATCGGGACAATGAGAAATTTGCGCTTATGATAGTTGGGGAAGCGGATTATGAAAAGATAGATGCGGAGGAAATCGGATACTACTCGATTCGATATAACAAGGACAACGAAAAGGAAGTGAGGAAAAAACTGAATAACGACTATGTGATTGCCAGCTACCTTGCAGCTGCGACGAATACCAGAATTTCCATGCCTGTAAATGAAGGTGAAGCGGTTACCAATATGGCAATGCTGTTTGCTCCTGCTATGTTCATCATAGTAATCGCCCTTATCGTGATGGTGCTTGGCAGACGGATAAAGAACGAGCAGTATCTGTTGGGAACATTTCTTGCCCTCGGGTTTTCCAAGAAGCAGATTATAAGACATTATATGCGGTTTGGGCTGCTGCCGGGTATAGCCGGCAGCGTCCTCGGTGTACTTTGTGCGATTCCATTTACAAAATTTCTGTCATATTTCTTTATAGAATTTGATTATGAAAAACTCACTTATACCAACAGCTATGATGTGGCAGCAATCGTAATTGCCATGGTGATTCCAAGCGTGCTGTATTGTCTTGCCATTGCATGGCAGACAGTAAGACTGCTTAAAAAATCTCCGGTAGAGCTTATCAGAAATACAGGAAAGGACAGCAGAACTATCGGTGTGATGAAAAACAGCCCTGTGAAAACTGCCACAAAGCTCAGGGTGAGGAGTGTTATAGGACATCCCGGAAGAAGTATGGTCACGGTCATAGGCGTGTGCATAGCAGCATTTTGTATACTGACCGGACTTATCATGAAAGACAGCCTGGATGATTTGATGGACGATGGACTTACCAGTTCAGTCAAATACGAGTATTTGTATCGTCTGAATTATTTGGGGGAGGGTGAGCCGGAGCAGGGGGAAGCACTTTTCCAGAATTACTATGAGGTGGAGGGCAGCACTGTGCAGTTGTCCGCGCAGGGAATTGACGAGAATTCAGATTATTTTCCGGATAAGACAGAGGATGGAAAAAGTCTTGCTATGGACAAATATTATCTGACCAGCGCTGCGGCTGAAACGTACGGAGTGAAGGCAGGAGATGAATTTTCATTTTATAACATCGCGGATTTAAAGGAACACAAGGTTACTATCAGCGGTGTGGTGACGGATAATACACATTGCTATTTGTACTCGGCCAGAGATAATATAACGGAGTTAGCAGGTGTTGGCAAGGGCACATACAATTGCATTGTCAGTGATAAGAAGCTGGAACTTCCAAAGGACGAGATAGCGAGTGAAACAACCATGACAGTTGCCGCAGATACTATGAATGACTTAATGGGGCCCATGGATGCGATTATAATTATCCTTGAGATATTTGGTATCGTTCTCGGCGTATTCATCCTTTATCTAATCATCAACATGATAGCCGCAGAAAATCGGACAGGTATATCCGTCATGAAAGTGCTGGGACTGTCAAAGCGCGAAATAGCAGGAAGGGTGTTAAATGTGAACCATGTGCTTGTGTGTATCGGTTTTGTTTTGAGCATTCCGCTGGCATATGGGTTTGTAAAGATTGGATATGCAGACACGATAGAAAATTATGGAATGCTGCTTGCCCCTGTTATCACAGTCAAAAGTCTGATTATTGGTTTTCTTCTCACATGGATAACCTATGAAATTTCCCTCTTTTTGCAGAGAAGAAAAATTTCGGGGATTGACATGGTTGAGGCTTTGAAGGAAAATAATAGAAACGAATAAAATAAGACGGGGATTTATACATGGCGAGACGGGTATTTACAGAGAAGGAAAGAGAAGAATACAGAGAAAAAATGCTGGCAGCAGGCTTTTCGCTGTTAAAAGAATATGGCATGACGCATATGTCTGTTGCGAAAATCACCGGTGCGGCAGGAATTGGAGTCAGCACATTTTACAATTTTTTTCCTTCCAAGGAAGCCTATGTATATGAGGTCATACAATATAGAAGGAAGATGATTCCTGAGCTGGTGGCAAAGGCGCTTGGAGGCAAGAAAAAGGCGGGACCGGAAGAGGTACGGACCTATCTGAAATTTATGATAGATGAGGATATCAGCATATTCCCAAGTCTTACTCCTAAGGATGAGGAGAAGCTGGCAAAAATGCTTCCAGAGCAGGCGGCGCCAAATCTGCAGAATGAGATGAAGATAGCGGCGCAGTTTATGCAGTGGATGGATGGCGTCCGGGAGGATGCCGATATCCCTCTAATCGCCAATCTGATTAAGATTTATGTTCTGGCTGCAGAAGGAAGGGACATTCTTCACGAGTCTGCATATGAGCGCACTATGGAGAGAATGAGGGACACCATCATTTATGAGCTCTTTGGTCGCTTGGATTAAAGAAAATACTGGTATAGATACCGTAGCGGGTATTGACAATAAAATAAGGTTAGCCTATACTAACCCATAGTAAGATTTATGAAAGTGGGTGCCAGTATGGAAAAAATGATTCTTGAGATTGAAGGAATGTCGTGTGGAATGTGTGAGAGTCATATCAATGATACGATACGCAGGCAGTTTGCTGTTAAAAAAGTTTCTTCTTCCCATGCAAAGGGAATGACGGAGATTATAACAGAAAATCCTTTAGATGAAGAGAAATTAAGGAATGCAATTCATGAAACCGGATATGAGGTTTTGTCTGTAAAAACAGAACCATATGTGAAAAAGGGATTATTCAGAAGGTAGCAGTTTGCGGTGGAATGATTTTCAGGAATTAATTGAAAAGGGAGAGGTCTATTATAAGATGGAGAAAAATTTGAAAAAACGGAAGCTGGCAATGCTGAAATTTAGAAAAAACAGCTGATGAAATTTGCATACTAATTCTGATGAAAAACACCGGTTAAGGGAGTGGGAAAAGGCTTCCGGTCATCGGTGTTTTTTATTTGCAAAAAGGCACAAATCGTGCCGGAAATTTGTAATTAGCTATTGCTTTTTTGTCCGACAATAAGTATAATATATTAGAGTCGTGGAGGAGGTGCATATAGTGGGTGCAATAGGCAGACCGAAGAGTGATAATCCGAGTCATCACAAAATCAGCATACGGCTGACCGATGAGGAATACAGATTCTTAAAGCAATATGTAAACATTCATGATTTAACTATGACGCAGGCGATGAAAGTAGCAATTCAGTTATTGAGGGATGCAGATTGTTAAGTATGGAAATTTCTTTTTTTGGAAAAGCGTTTCATTGACATTAACCATGGTTTGACGTATTATCTCTAGAGGAGAAGGCTGGTGAGGGAATGGTTCGGGAAGAAAATGTAAAGCTGATGAGTAAAATTGCAATCTATGAAAAGCGCGAGGGAAAGACAGAGATTCCGATGAATGCCTTTTACAAAGGGGATTATGTCCGCCTGAATTCTCTGAAAGCTGTTGTCTCGGCAACGGTTGTCTTTGTACTGGCTGCTGTGCTGGTGGTTGTGTATAAGCTGGAGTATATACTGGCGAATATATTAAAGATGGATTATAAGAAGCTGGCAATATTGATTCTGGCAGTATATGTTATATGGATTTTCCTGTACTGGCTGATTGCAAGAATTATATATTCAAAGAGGTATGAGGCTTCCAGGTCGAATATTATTATCTATAATCATAATTTGAAAAAACTTCAGGAGGAAACCCGTAAAGAGGTTGTGAAGGCAAAGGGAGGAGTGGTAATTGGTGACGACTTTATTGACTTTTAGGGATAATATAAAGGCATTTTGCAGCCGTTATGATTACATACTCACCCCTGTCTTAAAATTTGTTGTGGCAATGCTTGTATTCTTTTCCATCAAACAGCAGATGGGGTATATGCCGCTTTTTAACAACATTTTAGTAATGCTGTTATTATCGGCTATATGCGCTTTTCTGCCAATGGAGTTTACTACGGGTATCGGTGGAATTATTATTATACTGGAGTCAACCCAGGTGGCGCTTGATGCGGCTTTGGTAGGGCTTGCACTTATTTTGATTTTTTACTGTGGCTATATGCGCTTTTCACCAAGGACAGGAATCATTGTATTGCTGGTGCCTTTGTGCTATACAACCCATTTATTTTATGCCCTGCCAATTGTACTTGGATTTCTGGTGGGTCCTGCCGCCATTATTCCGGTTATCTTTGGTGTAATTTTGTATTATTATGAGATGGGGCTTAAGGAGCTGGTAAATGTTCTGGCGGCGGTTACAGAGGAAGACACAGCCGTTCAGGGATATCAGTACATTTTAAATGCACTAATTGACAATAAAGAGATGCTTCTGACCTTTATCGTGTTTGCCTGTGTGATTCTGGTAACCTATGTGATTTACAGGGCATCCTTTTCAAATTCATGGATTGTGGCTTTTTTGGCAGGTGGATTTTTAAATGTTGTTTTATTTTTGGTGGGAAGTGTTACACTATTAATAGAAGTAGAAATCGCACCGATTCTGATGGGGAGTATTGTGGGAATTTTACTTGCTGTCATACTTCAGTTTGGCAAGGGAATTGTGGATTACCAGAGGACAGAGGTATTACAGTTTGAGGATGATGAATATTATTATTATGTGAAAGCAATTCCTAAATTATCGGTTTCAGAATCGAATAAAAATGTGAAGCATATTAATTCAAAGACGCATAATTAGATGGAGATGGGAAATCATTGGAGCAGATTATGAATTATTTTAGAACCTATTTTGACTGGTTCTATATTCCGAGAATTACAATTACAGATGTGATTGAGATTATAATCATTGCAATTCTGATATATTATATTATGGATTGGTTCAAGAAGACCCGGGCATGGACACTGATTAAGGGTATTCTGGTACTGCTCCTGTTTACCGGTTTTGCTATGGTTTTTCAGTTTAATACGATTCTGTGGATTTTTAAAAACACAATCAGCGTGGGTGTTATTGCTGTTATCATTATTTTCCAGCCGGAATTCAGAAGGGCGTTAGAGCAGCTGGGACGCAAAAACTATCTCGCCTCTTTCTTTGCTTCTGATGATGCTAAGAACGGAAGAAAGCTGGAAAGAAAGGTGTTAAATGAGATTGCAAAGGCGGTTTATGCCATGGCAGAGGTGAAGACCGGAGCATTGATTGTGATTGAGCAGGAGGTTAAGCTTGGGGATTATGAGCGGACCGGCATTACCATTGATGGAGAGGTGACCAGCCAGCTTTTAATCAATATTTTTGAGCATAATACTCCGTTACATGACGGTGCGGTGCTGATTCGCAATAACCGGATTGTCAGCGCAACCTGTTACTTACCGTTGTCGGATAATCTGGATATTAACAAATCTTTGGGTACAAGACATCGTGCAGCCATCGGAGTAAGCGAGGTGTCTGACAGCATAACGGTAATTGTATCGGAGGAAACAGGAGCTGTCTCTCTGGCGCATAATGGCATGATTTACCGGAATCTGACGAAGGATACATTTGTAGAAAAGATAGAAGAGTTAAGTAAGAATGAACCAATTACCAGAAGAATGAAATGGTGGAAAGGTCTTGGTAAGCATGAAAAATCGAATTCTTAATCATTTTGGGTTGAAGGTGATATCCCTTGTGATTGCAATTGTAGTCTGGATTATTGTAGCAAATTTAGATGATTACAAGACCACAAAACAGATTTCGGGGATTGAAATTGAATTTGTAAATGGCGATGCAATTACAGAAAAAAATAAAGTATATGAGGTTCCGGAGGGTACCACCATCGACATTGTTGTAAAGGGCAGAAGAAGTGTTGTAGAGGAGCTGACCAGCGAGGATTTTAAGGCAGTTGCGGATTTATCTAAAATGTCGGTGACCAATGCTGTTACGGTAGAGGTGTCGGCAATCAGCAGCTATGTGGCGCGGGATTTGACCATATCCTATACCAACAATGCCGTAACCATTGCGGTTGAGAATAAGATTGAAAAGCAGCTTCCGATTACGGTGCGGGCGGATGCGGAAGTGGCAGAGGGCTATGCCATCCGGAATAAAACCGCTACACCGAATCTGATTACGGTCAGAGGAGCGGAAAGTGTTGTCAATATGATTGAAGAGGTGGTTGTGGATGTGGATGTCACCGGTGCGAATCACAACCTGACAGCCAATGCACAGCCGGTATTTTTAGACCATAGCGGAGAAGTGATTGAATCCACAAAATTTGAATATGATGTGGATGAGGTTGCGGTTTCTGTTGAAATTCTGCAGACGAAGAAGCTTTCTGTAAGGGTAAAGACAGCAGGAGAGGTTAAAGACGGTTACGCAATTGCAAGCATTGACTATCAGCCAACCAGTATTCTGGTGGTAGGTGAGGCAGAGGATTTGGCGAAGGTGGATGAAGTCCTGATTGACGATATTGATGTGACGGACTGCAGTAAGGATTTGGAAACCTCTGTTGTCATAGCGGACTATCTTCCAAGCGGAATTGCCCTTGCGGATGACAATGAAGAGGTAATGATTAAGGTGATGATTGAGGCAGTGGAGGAGAAGACGCTTGCCTTAGAGGCGGATGATATTAACATTGTGGGAAAGGACCAGAGCTATCAGTATACATTTACGGATAGTGAGGGTTATTCCATAAAAGTCAGGGGACTTAAGGATAATCTGGAAAAACTCAAGGTTACCAATCTGATTCCAAGCATTGATGTAGAGGGATACGGACCGGGAATATATACATTTACTGTGAATTTAAAGGAAATAAAAGGCATAGAGATATTAGATACGTTAACGGTGGAATTGGAAATCAAAAGTGAAGAGTAGACGGTGAAGTTTAGGAGGGATAGTATGGTAACACAAAAGGTTGTGGTTGCCGAACCTTCCGGTTTACATTTGCGTCCGGCGGGCAGGCTGTGTGAAATAAGCCTCAAATATGAGTCAAGGATAGAGATTAAAAAGGGGCATAATATAGCCAATGCAAAGAGTGTGCTGGGTTTGCTGGCTGCAAGAGTACAGCAGGGGGACGAGATTGAGATTATATGTGAGGGCGCAGATGAAGTGGAGGCCCTGGCTGCAATTGTGAAGGTGATGCAGGAGGGTCTGGGAAGTCCGGTGGCTTAGGAGGTGTCTGTATGTTACATGAGGAGTCAAAGGAAAAGGTTGAACGGCTGAAAGAGATTGTGGCGGAAAGTGATAATATTGTATTTTTTGGAGGAGCAGGCGTGTCTACTGAGAGTGGAATCCCGGATTTCCGCAGTGTGGATGGTCTCTATAATCAGAAGTATAAATATCCGCCGGAGGTTATGGTGAGCCATAGCTTTTACCGGAACCACACAGAAGAGTTTTTTGAGTTTTATAAGAATAAAATGATTGCGCTGGAAGCAAAGCCGAATGCAGCACATATAAAACTGGCGGAGCTGGAACAGCAGGGAAAGGTGAGAGCGGTTATTACCCAGAATATTGACGGGCTCCACTATGCGGCGGGAAGCAGGGAAGTGATGGAGCTTCACGGAAGCGTACACCGCAACTACTGCGAGAGCTGCGGTAAATCTTATCCGGTGCAGTATATTGTGGATGCAGAGGGTGTTCCTAAATGTGACTGCGGTGGTGTGATTAAACCGGATGTGGTGTTATACGAGGAAGGTCTTGATTATGAGACCATGCAAAAGGCAATCCATTATATCCGTAATGCAGAAGTACTGATTATCGGCGGTACTTCGCTGGCAGTGTATCCGGCAGCAGGATTTATTGATTACTTTAAGGGAAAGCACCTGGTGGTAATTAATATGGATAAGACCAGCAGGGATGTGGATGCAGATTTGCTGATAAATGAGAGAATCGGAGAAGTATTTAACCAGCTATAAGTTGTACTTATGGCTGGCTTTTTTTATGAATCAGACAAAAAATGACAAAATAGTAAAAAAAATAATGTTTGGGGGTGTACAAACACAACATATTGTTATATAATCTGCTTATGGAAAATCTGTTAGATATAAGGAGAGATTATATGAATGTTAATCTTGAATACTATAAGATTTTCTATCATGTAGCCACCGAGCTTAGCATAACTGGTGCTGCAAGGAAGCTCTGTATATCGCAGCCTGCCGTCTCCCAAGCTGTCAAGCAGCTCGAGCAGGAACTGGGAATTGAGCTTTTTACCAGACGTGCAAAAGGTGTCAGTTTAACCCGCGCTGGAACTTTACTGTATTCTTATGTCGGGAATGGATATGAGACAATTATGGCGGGAGAGGAGCAGCTTACCAAGATGATAAATCTGGAGTATGGAGAGGTGCGCATTGGTGCCAGTGACATGACGCTTCAGTTTTATCTGCTTCCTTTCCTGGAACAGTTTCATCAGCTATATCCTGAGATTAAGGTTACGGTTACAAATGCCCCGACGCCACAGACCATTGACCACCTGCATCAGGGACGAATCGACTTTGGGGTCGTGACCAAGCCCCTGGAGGTTGATACACAGTTTGACGTTTTCCGAGTCCGTAAGATACAGGATGTGTTTGTGGCGGGGGATAAGTTCCGTGAATTACAGGGACGGAAGCTTAATTACAGGGAACTGGCTGATTTGCCGTTGATATGTCTGGAGGGGAATACCAGTACGAGAAAATATGTAGATAGCTACCTGGAGAAAAAGAAGATAGCAGTTACACCTGAGTTTGAGCTGGCAACCAGTGATATGATTGTACAATTTGCCCTGAGAAACCTGGGTGTGGGATGTGTTGTAGAGGACTTCGCAAGAAAACAGCTGGAGAATGGAGAACTGTTCTTGCTGGAATTTGAAGAACAGATTCCGGAACGGGATATGTGCCTGATTATTGACAAGCGTTCAACAATGTCAGTCGCAGCCACCAAGCTGAAGGAATTATTGGATGCGGCATAATACAAAACGATAACTGGCTATCGATGTTTTACAGACTGGGACATGGATAGAAGATTTATTTCAGATGCTTTATGAACAGGATATAGCAGGAGGAGATAAGAATGGAGCAGAATAATACCTTTAAATTAATGAATGAAGATGGCAGGGAAATTACCTATGTTGGGTTAAGTGTAGTGGAGAATCCGGAGAATGGGCAGCGTTATCTGATTTACACGGAGGCAGAGAATGCCAATGCGGTTTCCGGCAAACAGGTGGATTTGTACGCCTGTGTGTACAGCAAGGAGAATGGAAGGATTGTATTAGACCCTCTTGAGACAGAAAAAGAGAGAACCCTGATAAAGACATTTATAGAGAAGAACATCCGTATTGCGTGACGCCCTCTCTTTATGTTAAAAAGACTCTGCATTCTTTTGAATGTGGGGTCTTTTTTTAATGGCAGGCGCATTATCTTATAGCAGCTATTTATCTGTCTGGTGTACAGCTGAAGTATAGTATTGTTATAGGGAGTTATGTTATTCTGAGATATAAGTATAACTTATGGTAGATATTAGAAATATTAATTTTACTTATGGATAGGGATAGAGTATACTGTACGAGGATAAAGGTATCTGTATTTTTATTCATAAATTGATGGAAAAGAAAGGGCTGATTATATGGTCAAAGCAGTAGTAGGCGCAAATTGGGGAGACGAAGGAAAAGGAAAGATTACGGATATGTTAAGCAAAGAGGCAGACATTATTGTCCGCTTCCAGGGTGGTGCCAATGCAGGACATACCATTGTAAATGATTATGGCAAGTTTGCATTACATACATTACCTTCTGGTGTGTTTTATGACCATACCACAAGTATTATTGGAAATGGTGTTGCACTGAACATTCCGGTTTTATTTAAAGAGATTAAGGAGATTGTGGACAGGGATGTTCCGATGCCTAAGATTTTGGTATCTGACAGGGCACAGATTGTTATGCCGTATCATATTTTATTTGACGAGTACGAGGAGGAAAGGCTTGCCGGCAAGTCCTTTGGCTCCACAAAGTCTGGTATTGCACCATTTTATTCCGATAAATATGCCAAGATTGGTTTTCAGGTAAATGAGTTATTTGACGAGGATGCTTTAAGGGAAAAGTTAGAGCGTGTAGTGGTTCAGAAGAATGTACTGTTAGAGCATTTATATCATAAACCGGCATTGAATGTAGATGAGCTGTTTAACACGATGATGGAGTATAAGGAAATGGTGGCTCCTTATGTTTGTGATGTATCTGCATATCTTTATGATGCAATTAAGGAAGGCAAGAATATCCTGTTAGAGGGACAGTTAGGCTCCCTGAAGGACCCTGACCATGGAATTTATCCGATGGTTACCTCTTCTTCCACATTGGCAGCATATGGTGCAATTGGTGCAGGTATTCCACCATATGAGATTAAGAAGATTGTTACTGTTGTAAAAGCTTACTCTTCAGCAGTTGGTGCCGGTGCATTTGTAAGCGAAATATTCGGAGAGGAAGCAGATGAATTGAGACGCCGTGGCGGTGACGGTGGTGAATACGGAGCAACTACGGGACGTCCGAGAAGAATGGGCTGGTTCGACTGTGTGGCTTCCAAGTATGGCTGCCGGATTCAGGGAACCACAGATGTGGCATTTACCGTTCTTGATGTATTAGGCTATTTAGATGAGATTCCGGTGTGTGTGGGATATGACATTGACGGAGAGGTTACAACAGACTTCCCGACAACCGGCAAGCTTGAAAAAGCAAAACCGGTGCTTGAGACACTTCCTGGCTGGAAGAGTGATATCAGAGGAATTACAAAGTATGAAGACCTTCCGGAGAACTGTAGAAAATATATCGAGTTTATTGAGGAGAAGATTGGCTTCCCAATTACAATGATTTCCAATGGCCCGGGAAGAAATGATATTATTTACAGATAATAAAGAATGAAGGTAGACAGCTGGAAGCAAGCTGTCTACCTTTTTTCTCTGCCATACAATAACAAATCTGCCCGTTTCTCTACGGCTAAGCTGGTGTCCATAATGATATTGTAGGAAGCTTCTCTGGATTCATCTGTAGGCATGTTCTGGTAAATGCTATGGGAATTATGGCGGATTACCTCATAAATGTTGTCAAGTTTGGCAAAGCTGCCACTTGCGTACCCTAGCCCGGTTAGTTTTTGTAATGTTTGGTCCATCTCACATAAATCGTCCGAAACTTCTATTAATAAAATCATATCTTCTTTTGTCATGATTAACCTCCTTGGTTATACTCTAAAACATTCTATATTACCATGTATATAGTAACAGT
>ENA-OZAB01000119-OZAB01000119.1-human-gut-metagenome-genome-assembly--contig:-NODE-119-length-55216-cov-12.790395_pt1 | contig 55216 bp, 49 predicted proteins | sample MGYA00243297_ERZ653491 | MGnify/ENA primary metagenome ERZ653491 (study PRJEB26926, sample SAMN06165154) | human gut metagenome | biome: ENVO:00009003; feature: ENVO:2100002; material: ENVO:00002003... | reverse complement strand
AGATCATGCCTAGTCTCGTGGGCTCGGAGATGTGTATAAGAGACAGATATAATATCCATTTGGATGAACGAGGAGAATGAATATGAAGCAAAAGGATAAAATAGTATTTTTCATATTACTAATAATGCTGACGGTGTGTACTGTACCATTTACATCCGTTAAAGCGGAAGCAGCAAAGGCTGCCTTAACCAGACAAACAGGCTATACTATAAATCAGGATGAGCTGCGAAAGCTTATGAGTAAAAAGCTGGGCACTCCTTATCGGAAAATGGACTGTAGTGCATATGCAGCCTGGGTGCTGGAAAATTTAGGAGAAAAGGGAGCAGAAAACCATGCGTTAAAGGATGTAAAAATAATATCCGGACGTTCAACGTATGTATGGAAGCGTTCCGGAAAATTAAAGATATCTTATAAGCCGGCAGTATATAATGAATCAAAACAGAAATGGGTATGGGGCAAACGGAAAAAAATTGCAATTAATAAGGGAATCACAACCTGGAAGAGTAGTAAGAAAGCGAATAAAAAGGCAGCCAGGAATTTGGAGGTTGGAGATGCGCTGTTATATAAGAATCAGGAGCATATTGCCTATTATTTCGGTGAATTTTCTTCAATCAAAGAGGCAGCCTCTTATCTGAAAAAAAATTGCGGCATGAAGAAGCTGAAAAAAAGCAGGACTGCGGCAGGAAATGTTTGCTATAAATATAAAGGTAAGGTAGTGTTAATCCAGTATGCAGGCTGTGGAACACAGTGGAGAATCCATGCAACCTCCTCTTATGGAATTGTAATTGACAATGATTTAACATTTCATAATGGTGCCTTTGGGGGAAAGTGGTATGCTAAAGTAAAGGTTGTGGAAACAACGGCGGAATAACATAATAGTTAGAGTGACCGGGGACGGTTACATATCAAAAGCGGGAATATCATAATTTAATGTGATATTCCCGTTTCTAAAATAATTAGTTTCTGGCATAGAGGAAGGTTCAGCTATTCTGTATGGCATAAATATATTATACACGGGAGAAAAGAGTATGAATTGGATGATAGTTTTTCTTGAAATCTTAGGGACGGTGGCTTTTTCTGTTTCAGGGGCGGTTGAAGCCATGAAAAAGGAAATGGATTTGCTGGGAGTCATTGTGCTGGGGATGGTGACTGCAGTAGGTGGAGGCATTTTGCGGGATATTATAATAGGGGAGGTGCCGCCGGTTGTGTTTCAGGACCCATGGTGTGCGGAGCTTGCAATTGCTGTAGCTGTTGCAGCATTTATTGTGGGTGCAGTCCTGTCTAAGCGGCAGACGGAGGAAAAAAGCGCCGCATGGAATAAAGTGCTTCTTACTTCAGATGCCATTGGTCTGGGTGCTTTTACCATTCTTGGCATTCGTTATACACAGGAGCAGTTGGGAAGTGAAAATATAGCCCTGCTTCTTTTTGTAGGTGTCATTACGGGGGTTGGTGGCGGTATTATGAGGGATATATTTGCAGGAAATGTACCCTATATTTTCCGCAAGCATGTCTATGCCACAGCTTCCATTGCAGGTGCAGGAATTTATCTTCTTCTGGAATATGCCGGTTATTCGGAAGCCGCAGCTATTATCAGTTTGTCGCTGGTGCTGCTTCTTAGGCTGCTGGCAGCCCATTTTCAGTGGAATCTTCCAAGTGTGCATTTAAAGTAATGGAGCTTTGGCTGTTTGAAAAGGAGAAAACATGACAAAATACATTCGGTGCATTAGTGGTGTGGAAATACTGCTGGGTGTTATATGCTTTATTTATTATATTATTTGTCTTGCGGTGGGTGGAAAGGGAATATCTATTTTATATGCATGGTGGCTCATAGGCGCCGTTTTATGTATTTTGGGTATCACAGGTCTCATTGCCTGCAGGAAAAAGGCCGGAGGAGTACAGAAGATATATGTACTGGTTGATACAGCATTTTTTGTCCTGTTCCTTACTTTCGTTATATTTGTAGGGCTTGTAATTGGTGATATGAAGGAGACGGCGGACAGGAATTGTGATTACATTATTGTGTTAGGTGCAGCTGTAAATGGAACCGAACCCACAGAAGTGCTGCAAAAGAGGATTGATGCTGCCTATGGGTATCTGATTGAAAATGAGAATGCAAAGGTAATCGGTACAGGTGGCCAGGGTACAGGAGAAGAGATTAGTGAAGGGCAATGTATCGCCAATGAATTAGAAAAAATGGGGATTGAAAAGGAAAGGATTTTATACGAGGAAAAATCCACTACCACAGTGGAAAATATCCGGTTTGCATTAGAGAAAATTACGGATAAGCCTCAATGTATAGCGGTTGTAAGCAGTGGGTTTCATATTTTCCGGTCAAAGCTTATCTTAAGGGATTATACGGATGCCTCCGTATACGGAATCTCTGCAAGGGGAGGAAGTGTATTTACGCTGCATTATATACTGAGGGAATACATTGTGTTGATTGTTGATTTGGTTTTGGGAAATTATGGATTGTGAAAAGGATAAGCTTTAGGAAAGAAAAGACATTGCTTTATTTTGATTGAGGAAATGTATGGAAAATGATATACTCCAGATAGGTGGTAGAAGGAAGCTTTAGCAAAAAGGAAAGTTAGAGGAGGATATACATATGGCAGACAGAATCAGACAGTATTTAGCGTACATTGATGAATTGTTAGAGGCAGAGGATGACAATATCGACTGGGAGGAGGAGATGAAAAAGCATCTGGTACAGATTGCATTTTTTGCCCATGAAAGGCTGATTCACCTGATTGTGACAGTGACCTTTGCCATTTTGACGGTTATGGCATTTTTATATACATTTAGTAATTTCTCAATCTCTATGGTGCTGTTAATCCTTATGCTGCTGGTTTTAATGGTGCCTTACATCAAACACTATTTTCTGCTGGAGAACAGTGTACAGGATATGTATGAGCAGTATGATAAAATGCAGGAAAAGGCAGGAAATCATTCCTTTGTGAGAAAAGGGAAATACAAGAGATAAGGCAGTCTTAATGAAAGCTTTTAAATGAATTAAGAAAAACGTAAGATTTTTAAGGGAAAAGATGTGCTAAAATAATACCGGGCCAAATGAACGGAAACGCTCACTTGGCTCGTTGTATATTAAGAAATTTTGCAATTATCTAAGTATGAAAAAGGGTAAGAGGAGAGGTGTATGAAAAGAATGGGTATAAAAAGACTGCCAGCATTGTTTGCACTGCTGGTAACCGTATCAGTAATGCTGTTTCCGGCATTAGTACTCCATGCGGCACAGGATACAGAAAAGGTAAATAAGAATCAGAATTTTACCATGGAGACGGAGTGTGGAATAGATGGCTTTGCAGCTTATGATAATCCGGTGGTGATTAAGGTTACTGTGGAAAGCAGGAATAACTTTACAGGAACCCTGCGTGTGGTACCGGTGGTAGACAATGGACAGAAGGTCGCTGCCTATGGTGAAGAGATTTCACTGGCGGCGGGAGAGAAAAAAACCTTTACCTTTATCCCTTCTGCCCTTGGCAGCTCGGGAAAGATAAAGGTTGAACTCACAGATGATAAGGGGAAGGTTGTATATTCGGAGCAGGAGCAGGTGAAGCTTGTTTCCATAGGTGAAAATGTCATGACCGGAATCCTCAGTGACGATTACAGTGCCCTGAATTATTTTGATGGAATTAAAATAAATCTTAGTAATTATTCCGGTATTGTAAGTACCCTGGAATTAAATAAAGCTTCCCTGCCGGCAGACAGTGGGGCACTTTCTGTTCTGGATTATATTATTCTGGATAATTTTGATACCGCCAGCCTTTCGGATGAACAGTATACCGCATTGAAGGAGTGGGTAAATAATGGGGGCGTCCTGATTTTGTCACTGGGAAGCAATTATCAGAATGTGCTCCATGTCTTTAAGGATGATTTTATAACGGGAACAATTGGAAAACTGGAAAAGAAAGATGTGAAATGGGGAGAAATTGTTAATATAGGGAACACTGAAAATGCCGGAGAGGTGGCAGATGGGCAGCAGAGTACTGAAAATGAGGAAGAGTCTGGAAATACCCGGCAGCGCGAAGAGGATTATATAATAAAGGATGTAGATTTGGTTGAATTTGCATTTGACGGAGCGTCAGAATTAACAGATTTGTCAGATAATCAGACTGCATATCAGAAGAAGGTGGGAGCCGGTAATGTGGTTGTATTGTCCTATTCCCTGGGAATGGAGCCGGTTATAAGCTATGCCCATAAGGATGCCATGGCACGCCTTCTGTTACAGACGACAGCCACGGATGCGGTTCTAACCAGATTAAATGGCGGCAGCTATAATGCAAGTACCATGTATAGTGGTATCCAGCTGGCTAAGACGGCGGATATCAATAAAAAACCCAGTGGACTATTGTATGGAGGTATTCTGTTTTTATATGTTGTGTTGGTGGGACCGGTTCTTTATCTGATTTTAAAAACCTGTAAAAAGAGGGAAAAAATATGGATTGCCATTCCGCTGGTGTCACTGGTATTTACAGGGATTATTTATCTGACAGGTTTCATTTACAGGGTCAGCACACCGCTGATAAATACATTTTCCATTGTGGACATAGAGGATGGTTTCAAAACAGAAAAGGTGTATGCGAATATTACCTGTCCGAAAGCACAGGAATATACAGTCAGAATAAAGGAGGGCTATTCCGGATTCCGCTATAATATGGATGATTATTCCTATAGTATGTTTAATTCCGGCGATTCCGGTGGAAAATATGATTTCCTGATAAGAAAAACGGGTGACGGAACAGAAATTATGCTGGATAATGATGAGACATTTGAAAGTACTGCACTTTATATGAAGAAGACCAGTGAAAATGATATGGGCACCATTGACTGTGATTTACAGTGTAAGACTACAGGCTTTGAAGGGACTATAACAAACAATACGAATTATGATTTAAAGGGTGTAGTGGTTACCTTTGAAAATTATTTTTATCAGGTGGGAGATATGAAAAGAGGGGAACAGGTTACAATCGACCCTTCTAAGATAATTGTGGCGGTGGAGTATGGAACCTTTGAAAGTCTTTATGGCAATAATCCGAATTTATATTCAGACCGGGAGCTTTATTCGGCATATCAGATTGATACCACAATGGAGAACAGCTTTATTGACAAGGAAGCATATAATCAGGGTTGTGTGTGGGGAAAAATCAGCTCCTACCAGCCGGATATTGTGGCAGACGAGAATGTCAAGCAGACGGGAAATGCAGTGATTTTCCAGACTTATCATGCAGAATATGAGGATGTGGAGGGTATTTATTATCCAAACCTGAAACAGATGGAGATTGCTTCCCAGGGAGAATATGACACGGACGGTATGCTGTATAATGGAGAAGTGACGGTCACATATTCTTTTGAGGGGTATCCGGGAATTACAACTCTGGAAAATCTTTCTTATGATAGGGCAGAGGCGGTAGATTCTTCCACCTATGGAGCTAACGGATTTGCCAATGTCTATGCATATAACAACGAAACAGGAGCGTATGACCTGCTGTTTGAAAATGGCAGTACGCTATCGGGGGCGGAGCTGCAAAAATATATGGCTGGCAACATTATAATGTTAAAATATGAACCAGTAGACAGCCAGATAACATACTATATGCCGAGAATTGCTGCAAGGGGGGATAAGTAGATGTTAGAAATACAGAATTTAACGAAAAAATATGGAAAATTCCTTGCATTAAATAATTTAAATCTCCATATCGGAAAGGGAGAAATTTTTGGCTTTGTAGGGCCCAATGGTGCGGGCAAAACTACTACCATGCGGATTGTGTGTGGTCTCTTAAAAGCAACCAGCGGGACTGTATTGGTGGATGGAATCAATGCGATTACCAATCCGGAGGATATTAAGAGAAGGGTTGGTTATGTACCGGATTTCTTTGGGGTATATGATAATCTGAAGGTGCTGGAATATATGGAATTTTATGGCTCCATGTATGGCATGGAAAAAGAGGATGTGGATGAGATTGCAGAGGGCCTTTTGGAGCTTGTGAATCTGTCGGATAAGAAGGAGGAGTTCGTGGATACCCTGTCCAGAGGCATGAAACAGCGGTTATGCGTAGCAAGGGCATTAATCCATAACCCGGATTTGCTGGTATTGGATGAACCGAACTCCGGGCTGGACCCAAGAGCCAGATTTGAAATGAAAGAGGTGCTTAAGAATCTTGGCTCCATGGGAAAAACAATTATTATCAGCTCCCATATTCTTCCGGAGCTTGCGGAAATGTGTACCAGCATAGGGATTATGGAACATGGGCAGTTGATTGTCAGTGGAAAGGTAGAGGAGATTATGCAGAAATCCCAGGGCATCCAGCCAATCCGGATGCGTGCCTTCACACCGGACTATGAGGATGTGGAAGCAGCCCACGCATTTATATCCACCGTGTTAAAGGAGCAGCCGAAGGTAGGAAAGGTTACATTTACCGAGGAGGAAGTGCAAATTTCCTTTACCGGTGATGAGCAGGAGGCGGCACAGCTTTTGAAAAATCTGTTGCAGCACAATATTCTGGTCAGCAGTTTTTACAGGGAGAAGGAAGATTTGGAAGCCTTATTCCTTGAGATTACAGGAGGTGCGCAGGAATGAAAAAGAAATGGCATATTAACCCCATTTTAAAAAAGGAGCTGATGGTGGGCTCAAGAAGTATAAAAATGTCTTTTGCCATAATGGGAGTAAATGCATTTTTGACATTGATTGTTCTTCTGGTCATCGCAGTGACCAATATGACAGGAGTATTTTCCGGTTATGATTATTCTTCTCTTATCTGGCTGTTTCCGATTCTGGGATGTGTGGAGTGTGGACTGTTAAGTCTTATTGTGCCAATTTTAACTTCCGGTTCCATTTCCGGGGAAAGAGAGCGCCAGACACTTGATATTATGTTAACCACTCCAATGTCACCGTTTTCCATTGCGCTGGGAAAGCTTGGCTCTGCAATGGTGAATGTTATGATGTATATGGTGTCCAGTATTCCTATTATGGCAATTGCCTTTGTTTTGGGAGGAATGAGCTGGTGGGCGCTGCTTGGACTGATTGTCATGCTTCTGTACCTTGGGTTATATGTGGGAAGTGTGGGAATCTTCTGCTCCAGTGTAGTGAAAAAGTCTATTATGGCTACTGTGCTGACGATAGTAATCGGGATAGTGATTATTGTGGTCACCACGATTATTTTTTACGCCGGTATTGCGGTAAAGACATATCAGGCAAGCCTTCACAGCGGTGCACAGGTAACGCCGGGGGCTTTGCCTCTTGTCTTAATGTTGAATCCTTACTCACCAATTTTTGATTTTATGGTAAGAACCATGACCAGCTCCAGCATATATGAGATTATCAAGGGGGCTGGAACAACCTCCCTTACACTGGGCAATCTGTATAAATACTGGATTCCGGTATCTATGGTGTTGAATCTGCTGGTTGCTTTTGGTTTTTTGAAGCTGGCGGCAAGAAATATCTGTGTCACAAGAAATAAGAAGAATAAATAGGCAATTGCGAAACTCAATTTTTGAAAGCCTGCGTTGTACAAATGTAGCAAATATGTTTTTCGGACCGTTTGCACTTAATTGAGAATACAGCAGTGCTAAGCTCGAAAATACCTCGCTAAGCACTGGCATTCTCAAATGTCCTACAAACATAAATTTGTTACATTTGCACAACTCACATTTTGAAATAATGAGTTTCGCAATTGCCTAGTAAGATTAGATAATATGAAAGGTGATTGAATGAAAATATTAGTTACGGGAGTGGCAGGACAGTTAGGCCATGATGTTATGAATGAGTTGGCAAAGCGGGGAATCGAAGGGATAGGCAGTGATATTGCAGATTCCTATGCCGGCATACAGGATGGTACAGCAGTTACCACAATGCGGTATGTTTCTATTGATTTGACAGATTCGGAAGCAGTGGAGGCCAGGATTATTTTTGAGCATCCGGATGCAATTATCCATTGTGCTGCATGGACGGCGGTAGACGCAGCGGAAGAGGAGGAAAATCAGGCAAAGGTACGGAATATTAATTTTGGCGGTACTAAAAATATTGCAAAGGTATGTGCAAAGCTTGATATTCCTATGATGTATCTGTCTACGGATTATGTGTTTGACGGACAGGGAGTGAAACCATGGGAGCCGGACTGCCAGGACTATAAGCCTCTTAACGTGTATGGAAGCACGAAGCTTGCCGGTGAGCGGACTGTGGCGGCCAATCTGGAGAAATTTTTTATTGTGCGTATTGCATGGGTATTTGGTGTAAATGGAAAGAATTTTATCAAGACTATGCTGAATGTGGGAAAGAATCACAGTCAGCTTAAGGTGGTAAATGACCAGATTGGAACGCCGACCTATACCTATGATTTGGCGAGATTATTGGTGGACATGATTCAGACAGACAAGTATGGATATTATCATGCAACCAATGAGGGTGGGTACATCAGCTGGTACGATTTTACGAAAGAGATTTTCCGTCAGGCAGTGGAATTGGGACATCCGGAATACAGTGAGGAGCGTGTTACCGTTATCCCGGTTACTACAGAGGAATATGGTGTTTCTAAGGCGGCGCGTCCGTTTAACAGCCGTTTGGATAAAAGCAAGCTTGTTGAGAATGGTTTTGAGCCGCTTCCTGTATGGCAGGATGCGCTTTCCAGATATTTAAAAGAAATAGAATTTTAGGAGATAGCTATGGGACAGATTAAGGTAGAGAAAAATGCAGGAGGCATTGAGGGATTATGTGTGATTGAGCCTACGGTGCATGGAGATGCAAGGGGCTATTTTATGGAGACCTATAACCAGAGGGATATGGAGGAGGCAGGGCTTACCATGCAGTTTGTGCAGGATAACCAGTCCTGCTCCACTAAGGGAGTACTCCGGGGACTTCATTTCCAGAAGGAGTATCCCCAGGGAAAATTAGTCCGTGTGGTAAAGGGTACGGTGTTTGATGTGGCTGTCGATTTAAGAAGTGACAGTAAGACATATGGGCAGTGGTTTGGTGTGGAATTGTCAGAGGAAAATAAAAAACAGTTCTATATATCAGAGGGCTTTGCCCATGGTTTTCTTGTTCTTTCTGATGTGGCGGAGTTCTGCTACAAATGTACAGATTTTTACCATCCCGGAGATGAGGGCGGTCTGGCATGGAATGACCCGGAAATCGGGATTGCCTGGCCAAAGCTGGTGGGAGAGTATCAGGGAACTGCTTCTGCTAAAGGCTATCATCTGGAAGATGGAAGCGAATTGATATTAAGTGACAAAGACCAATTATGGGTTGGGCTGAAAAACACGTTTAAGTTTTAAGATATTGTATTTAAGTTAGTGGAGGTAAATGCATATTATTTGCATTTACCTCACTTTTTTTTATGTAAAAAATAAATTAATAAAAACTATTTACTTAAACCAAAGAATGTGATAATATATTATTATGAAAATTGGGGTAAAAGGGAAGAACGAATTTATAATGTTGAACCGAAATGGTATAATGACAGAACGAGTGATTAAGGAGGGGAAAATTTATGGAAAGAAAAAGAAAACTGTTATATTTAACATTGATGAGTATTATGCTTTTTCAAATGGCAGGTTTAGGGAAAATGTCTGTCTGTGAAGCTTCAGGGACGGGTAAATATTTCACACAGGGAAAACTGTATTATCATACCATATCCAGTAATAAAGTAGAGGTGTGTGCAACCAGGCAGACGACCGGAACTTTGAAAATTCCGGGGTATGTTACACATAAAGGGAAAAAGTATAAGGTTACCAGAATTGCTGATTATACGCTTTATAACCAGGATAAGCCGGTTACAGAGAAAACAGCAGATGGTTCTTCTGTGGCGGTGGAGCTTGCGGGCTATCATTCTTATAGATACGACAGAAAAGATAAAAAATCATTGCCAGCAAATATTGATTATATTTCTGGTTCAGATATAACAAAGGTAATTTTGCCGAACACATTGACTTATATCGGAGAGGGGGCATTTAGCGGCTGTAGGAAGTTAAGAACAGTAGAGTTTGCAAAAAAGTATAAAAAGCTTACTATAGGTAAAAATGCATTTGGCGGCAATAAGATAAAGAACCTTACATTTCCTGTGGGTACATATGAATTAAAAGAAAATGCAGCTGGGACTGCAGGTATAATTTCTATTCCGGCTACGGTTAAGAAAATTGGTCCGGGAGTTGTAAATGCGAAAACAAAAAAGGTTATAATCAGCAAAAAGAATAAAAATTATAAGATGAAAGCCGGAATTTTGTATACAAAAAATGAAAGGACATTGGTTGGGGTGTCCGGAGCAGCAAAACAGACAATTAAGATTTCGGGAAAGACGAGAAAGCTTGGTGCGAAGGCATTTGCCGGGACGAAGGTAAAGAAGGTAATACTTAACAATAAGATTACGGATATTCCAAAGGGTGCCTTTTACAACTGCAAAAAGCTGGTTTCCGTCAGTGGGGCAAGTCATATAAAAACGGTTAAGTATGCTGCTTTTGCCAATTGCCCAAAACTAACTGCAATTGGCAAAACTTTATCGCTCACCAAAATTGAAAGAGCTGCCTTCTGGGGAGATAATAATTTAAAGCTTGAGCTTTCCGAAGCTATCAGAGATATTGATGTGTATGCATTTAGTGGAACCGTGACGGATACAATTGTGAAATTGACTGTTGCCCAGGGGAATCCTGTATATTCTGTCCGGAATTCTCTCTTAATAAAAAATGATGGAAACGAAAAAATAGTTATGATGCAGATGGAAGATGTAAATGAATTAATCATACCGGATGCTGTAACAGATGTGGCAGTGGCACTGGGAGGCGATAAATGCAATTCTATTGTTTTTCCTGCAACTTTGCTTTCTCAGGAGGGAAAAATCAATGCAGCGGGAGGAAGGATAGTTTATCAGGGAATGACAGCCCCGAAGCTGGGAGAGGATTTCGACATCAGGGTATCGAATGAGAAAGTGACAACTATATTAGTTCCTGCTGGAACCCTGCAAAGCTATAAAAGGGTAATTGCTGATGTGATTATGGCAAGGGATGATTATGATATATGGGATATTGGTGATGTTGTGATAAAAGAAAATTAACTGCACATTTGCAGTGGTCTATCATTAATAGGGATAAGTGTTTAAGGGCGGAAACCGGATTTACGGTTTTCCGTCCTTATTTTCTTATAATAATCAAATCTGCCCTTTTATTCAGGTAGGCAAGCTCTTCCTCATTTCTTGTGGTATATAAGGTGTATTGGTTCTGCTTGTTAAATACTACAGATATCTTTTTGGTATAGAGACCGGAATCTGGTTCAAATTCGTCAATCAGCAGACTGGCATCATACTGTTTTAAAATCTCATAGGTCTGCATCAGTCCGATGCCGCTTCCGGAATCGTCCGCATGGGTGGTCATCTGCTTCTGTCCAAGGGCGGCTAATACCTCTTTTGTAAAAGGGATTCCACAGTCAAACACATGGATACAGTAGTGCTTGGAAAGCATGCCGATATTTAACAGGATATATTTTCCGTTATTATATTTGGTGGCAATAATGGCATTTTCCAGTAAATCTGCCAGCAGGGTGTTGAGGGAAGCCTCATCTGCGGTGGTTTCAAGGAAGTCCTTTACATTACAGTCCAAGGTAACATGGAATGTGATGTCTGCATCTGCCGCCTTCTGCTGTATATACTGCAGAAGATTATCAATACTGGTGACGCCACAGGAGGGGAGCTTCTCCCCCGGTCTGCTTTGAGAGCTGACCATGCCTTTACGGTCCTTGGATAACCGGTTTAATTCTTCTAACAATTCCATTCCCCTTTCGGAGTCCTTTGCAGCCGGACTGCTCTCTTTGATATAGGTCCGTACCGCGTATTCCATGGCGGGAATTAACTTGTTATCTTTATGGATAATTTTTGCCAGCTGCTGGTTGTCCTGTTCCAAGGCTTCGATGTATTGCTGTTTTTCCAGCAATTCTGCATTCAGGGATTCGATATTTTTCATGTTCAGCTTGTCGAGATAAGTCTTTGTCAGCTTGTCTCTCCAATATAGGTAGATGAGAAATGCCAGAAAAATGAGTGTAAGGTACAAAATAAAGTAAATTGTGTTATCAAATTTTGCACTATTTATTGTTGTTGAAATGAAAAGCAGCAGAAGGCTGATAACCATGCCCGGCACGGAATAGAACTGCTTTTGTAAAAAGGGCATGCCGTTCCTTGTGCGCTTAAACAGAAAGGGAACCGGCATGATGAAAAGCAGCATGGCAAAGCAAAGCAGCTGGAGGAGCATATGGTTGGGAGTCTCCGAAACCAGTACCCCTAGTGCGCTGATGACAGTGGATGAAAGGATGAATAAACTGTAGCTTAAGGCAAAGGAGATGGCTGCTGCGGTGATGGATACGGATAATCGGGTTTTTGTTACACAGCCGGTAAACAGAGCTATAAGCAGTACGAGAAGAGGCATGGTGAAATGGGGATTACAGCGGTCAACATAGATGGAAAGGACAGATAAGAGCATGACAAATGCAGAAAGGAAAATACGGGTCTTCCTCTCCGGGGTGATGTGTAACAGCTTTATAAAGCAGTATAGACAGCAGATAATGATTCCAAGATTTTTAATGAAAAGCTGCATGGATAAACTCCTTAACTAATAAAAAATAATAATAAACGGTTACTGTATACAAATATAAAAAAGTACATATTTTTCTTATTCTGTTCCTGAATTGAAGAAACAGGAGGTGAAGAATATGTGGGAAAGATTCTGGAATTTATTTCGCGATATAGCAGCAGGTCGTTAGAGCCTGTCCGGGCTGGATATGAAACAGAATATCCAGCCTGTTCTGTTAACCGGTTAACCGTCATTTTTTATCTTGTTGGCATAATAATACACAAATTCGGTCAAAGTCGGCACTCCTCTGTCGGAGTTGATTCTCGCAGTATAATTCTTAAGTAACTCCTCAATATCGTTGGAACGCCATGCACTGTTAATGGCATTCTGCATGGCTCGCTCCACACTGGCATCCGTTTTGGAGTATTTTTTGCCAATGGTGGTACAAAGGTTGCCGGTATGTCCATCAATTACCAGAAGAATCGCATTTGTCAGATATTTGTAGCCCACTGCCTTCGGACTGATGCCGATACGGTCCAGCTCAACATTGATTAACCGGGTAAGACGTTTTTCCCGCTGGTTTGGGGCTTCCTGGTCCGCATAATCCGGGTTGTTGCTTCGTATGTTATTCTGTATAATATCCTTCATCATTTTCAGAAAATCAATAGCGCTCTTTTCGGAGTAATCCTCCTGATGTTTAGACATGATAAAATCAGCCCCTAACTGCCGGGCATAGTCATAGGTAATCGTGCTGGAGTTATTTGTCGTAATCAGAATAAAGGGCTTGAAGGGAATAGAGAGCTTATTCAATTCCTGCAGGAACAATAATCCATTGCCCTTTCCCTGGTTTAATTCCAAATCCAGTATAATGGCATCCGGAAGGCATTCCTTTATCAGCTCCAGTGCACGGTAGGAATTATTGGTAACAGCCATAATGGAAACGCCCGGGGTAATATCCACGTATTCCGCAAAGCGTTTACAAACGGATGTATCATCTTCAATTAGCATAAGGTTTAATTCACGGTTCATAATGGTTCATCATCCTCCTGTTTGTATTATATAACAAAAACCAACATTTTCCAACAAAAACTAACAAACTAATTCAATGGTGAAAATCAGGGGAAATAGGTATTATAATAACAACTTTTCAATATTTATACACTTCCCCTGGCTACATATTATTTGTAGTCGGGGGGCTTTCTCTTTTAGGGGTTAACAATGCCAGCCTTAGCGTAGAGATAGATTTATAGTGGAATGGTAGAAAGTACCATTCCTTTTTTTATTGCCAAGCATATGAGGAAAAGGTCTGGAACCCTTTTTTTGAGCTGTATGGCAGCTTTTTAAAATGCTACCTGTTGTGTAGGTGTAACAACAGGTGCTTTATTATAGAGCAAAACAAGCCACCGCCTAATCCGGTGTCTTCTGACTATATATTAATTAAAACCTACAAAACTAAACATAATATAAAGGAAAATAATCCCAATATAAAACGAAAAAATGGATAATCCTAAGATATACTAAGAAATAAAATTTTGTGGCAGGAGGTACAGATGGCTGGTTTGGACGATGGATATGCATTTTTGGGAAATGGGTGGAATTTTCCGGTTTTACCCGAGAAAATAACCGGCAGGATACAGGAATGCTCCTGTGAAGAGAATATCCGGCAGAGTATTTATCTCATTATCATGACCCGGAAGGGGGAGCGGGTAATGCGCCCGGATTTTGGATGCGATATTCATAAATTTATGTTTGACACGGTGGATTATACAATTCTTACTATGATGAAGCTCGCAGTGGAGGAGGCATTAATCCGGTGGGAGCCAAGAATCACGGACATACAGGTGCAGATTTTTGACAGAATACAGGAAAAGCATGGGGTGGAAATCCGGGTGGATTACAGGGTGCGGACAACCAATAACCTGTTTAATCTGGTATTTCCGTTTTATCTGGAGGAGACATAGCGGAGGAGTTCTATATGTATGGGTATGAGAAGAAAAAGGATAACAATATAAATTTTCAAAGTAATCTGGCAAAAAAAGGAAAGCATAAGGATGAGAGGATTGTTTCAAAAAGGCAGGATGCACGTTTTGTGCAGAAGACTAATAAGCCAATGCAGGAAAACGTGATACAGAGAGTTGGAGAGGAAGAGTTTGTTGCAGAAGAGGTAGGGAACCTGGGGATAATGAGAGGGAATGTTAAGGGTGATATTATTGCAACAAATGGGATATCCCTTGAGCTGGTAAAGAAAATGCCTGAAATAATAAAAGCAGTTAAGGATAAATTAAAAGAAAATTATAATGACGAAAGGGTACAGGCTGTATTTGGGGCAGAGGAAACAAAGGCTAATATTGAAAAGTCAGAGCTGTTTATCCATGCTCTTGTAGTGGAGCATCTTAAGATGGGAAATTGTCTGGATTTTTCGACATTGACCTTTGCAAAATTAGTGAACATTGGTTATGAAAAATGGATATATCGGTGTTACTTAGACGGAAAAATTAAAGAAATGGAAAAAGACAATTATATTGTTATAGTCAGATATAAAAAAGGTGAGAGCTTTGATATATCGAATCCTAGTACGTATGATAAAGGAACGGTAGAAGTTTTTAAAAATCGGTCAAGGACGCGTATTACGTTTAGTGAATATGTAAATGGGGAAAATCGGAGGAAGAAAAAGCTTGAGAAAATAACTTTGCTAGGAACTGGTGAGCCGAAATCATTTAATGTCGAATGGGAAGAGGTGAAATATACCTTATCTGCTGAAACGGAAACAGAAAGGTTGGCTGACCACGCATTTGTTATTACGTATAATGAAGAAGTAGCGAATATTTCAGATATGGAAGATGAGTCTAATGCAATAGTGGTGGATACATGGGGGAAGCTTCCCCCAATGCCTTTGCCGTTATTTTTAAATGGACAAAATCCGGATAAATATATGTTAAAAAAAGAAGATATAAAAATTAGTAAGAAGCAGAAATCGGAAGGACCTCCATTTGATTTTTCAATAATAGATAGTGTGGTGGGGGAGACAGTAGAAAGCTATGCCAAAGAATATGTTGAAAAAAATGAGTCAAACATTACGGCAAGTTATAATTTGTTGAAAGCAGGAGTAAAAATAAATAAAGTATATGATTTATAAATTGGTGAGAACCAGAGGGAGAAATGCTTTGTATAAAGAAAAACATGACGAGGAAAAAAATCGCACCGGAATCCCGGAAGCCTTACTGCAAAGGGCAGAGAAAAAAGCAGGAATGTCTTTCCGGGATGTGAGAGTACACTATCATTCTTCAAAACCAAGGGAGGTTGGTGCAAAAGCGATTACCCAGGGCAATGATATAGATATTGCAAGCGGCTGTGAAGACTGCCTGAAGCATGAACTGGGGCATATTCCCCAGCAAAGGATGGGGCGGGTTACGGCAACCAGAATGGTAAATGGATATCCGGTAAATGATAATCCGGCATTAGAAAGGGAAGCGGACAAATTCTTATGATAAATGAAACAGGCTTGGAAAAATATCTTCTGCAGGCAGAGTGGAGAATCGGAAAGAACATATATGCGTTTTTGAGGCAGTCGGAACAGAACAGTGTCTATGATTTTAGTGAGGACTCCCCATATTCAGAATCTATTTTAAGCAAGGAAGTAAAATGGTATTTCCGGAAGCTGGCTGCGGGGGAAGGGATGGATAATATCCCAGAAGAGACAGCTGCGGAGAAAGAAACGAATCATGCTATGGAAGAGAAGGACGAGAAAGAGGTGCTGTTGCAGCGGCTGTATTCTGCCTTCCGGTTAGATGCGTTTGAACAGATGTGTGTTGAACTGGCAGTGCTGGGAGAAATCAATCCCTATTTTGAAAAATTTTTTATCTATATGAATAATGACTGGAACTATGGCTGTCTGACACTGGACACCGCCATCGGTCTGTACACGATGGAGCAGAGAACCAGGGCAGGCTTTTACCGGTATTTTTTTGATAAAAACAATCCTTTAAGCTATTTTCTGAAGCTGGATGAGCAGGAGGGAAAGGGCAGGGTGAGATGGGGGCTTAAATGCAGAAAGCATTTTTTCCGGTTTCTGGTGACGGGAGGAGAGGAATCCCTTGCGGATTTTTCCTTTATTAAATGGTGCCCGGCAGGTGGCAGGACAGAGAACCTCTTTGGTAAATCCACTGTTTTTTCCCGGATGGATGCGGTTGTCAATAAGGATTTTCCGGTTATATATCTATACGGGGAAAAGGATTGCGGAAAGACGAAAATGGTGGAGTGGTATGGCAGAAAAAACGGACATGCTGTCTGTTTTCTGGATATAAAAAGGCTGGCATATCTTATGGAACAGAATGCGTTAGATTATACCCTGCGGGAAATCTGTCAGGATATCAGCCTGCAGGTGGTGGCTGGAAATGCGTGGCTTTGTCTGCATTCTCCTGATTCCGGGTTTTGGGAAAAGGAGACAAACCGGCAGATGGTATGTGACCTGCTTGATGGGTTAAAGCGCAAGGACAGCGTGTTGTTTATCACAGGGGAATACTGTCCCGGTCTGGCAAGGCAGCGACCGGAAATATGGGAAATTCCGCTGGATGCCCGGGAGGCGGTGGGAGATGTTCCAATCTGGGAGGAGGCTGCCGGGAAATATGCCTTGGAAAAAAATATGGAACTTTCCTTTTTCGCCAGTACATACCATTTTAATCCGGTACAGATAGAACGGATTTTTATAGATGCGGAAAAACGCAGGCTTCTAAAAAATACGGAAAACATCCGGCGGGAGGACATAAAGGAAAGCTGCATAAAGGAAGCAGGCGGAAGCGGAAATCATTTCGTTACAATAATGGATACCGGATACCGGTGGGAGGATTTGGTATTGCCAGAAAAGCAGAAAAAACAGCTCCATGCCGCCTGCAGCCGGGTTCTGTACAGAGACAAAATTTACAATACATGGTGCTTTGGAAGGAAGGCGGCATATGGAAAAGGGGTTTCCATGGTGTTCTCAGGTCCGCCGGGAACCGGCAAAACCATGAGTGCCGGGATTGTGGCAGACCGCCTTGGCACCACCCTGTACCGGGTGGATTTGGCAGCAGTAATCAGTAAATATATTGGAGAGACAGAGAAAAATTTAAGCTTGGTTTTTGAAACGGCAAAAAAGGGACAGGGAGTTCTGTTTTTTGACGAGGCGGATGTGCTGTTCAGCAGGCGGACAGAGGTGAGCAACTCCAATGACCGGCACAGCAATCTGGAGACGGCGTATCTTCTCCAGAAAATGGAGGAATATGAAGGGGTTGTGATTCTTGCTACCAATTATGTACAGAATATGGATGAGGCATTTAAGAGGAGGATACAGTTTCTGATTGAATTTTCTTTTCCGGATGCGGAGAATAGAAGAATTCTCTGGGAAAAGGTTTTTCCGGAGGAAACAGAGTTTGAAGGGATACCGGACTATGACTTTTTGGCACAGCAGTTTGAGCTGACGGGAAGCCATATTAAAAATATAGCATTGCAGGCAGCATTTTTTGCGGCAGATGAAAACAGGAGAGTGGGCATGGAGCATATAATAAGGGCACTGCTATTGGAAACAGGGAAAATCGGTAAAAGAATCTCCCGGCAGGATTTACGGGAATATTATATTTATTACGAATAGGAGGAAGAGATATGGCAGAGTATTTATCACCTGGAGTTTATGTGGAAGAGTTTGATTCGGGAAGCAAGCCCATGGAGGGGGTCAGCACCAGTACCGCAGGCTTTGTGGGGCTGGCGCAGAGGGGTCCGGTGGTGGGAATACCCCAGCTGGTGACCAACTTCGCAGATTTTACGAGAAAATACGGAGGGTATCTTTCGGAAAATGAGTTTGGGGAGTACCGTTACCTGGCTTATGCCGTGGAGCATTTTTTCCTGAATGGAGGCGCACGATGCTTTGTTATGCGGGTTGCCCCGGAGGATGCAGCGCCGGCAGTGGGATATCTTCCAAAGGAGGAGGGCGCTGTGTTAAAGGTGGCAGCAAAAAATCCGGGAAGCTGGGGAAACCGGCTTCAGGTTACGATATCACCCTCCGGCAAGGCAAAAACCCAGATTTTGGAAATTATTACAGAAAATGATAAGAAGCAATACAGGGTAAAAAAGGCAGCAGGCTTTCATGTGGGAGATATTGTGGTTTTTCAGGAGGCGGGAACGGATACAGTGGTTTATAACCGGATTGTGAAATGCCAGGATAATATATTGGAGTTTGCAGATGATTTTGATGACAGTGTTGTGGATACAGAGCTTTTGCCGGTTAAGGTGCTCTCTACCTGTGAGTTTAATATGGAGGTCCGGTTTGGCGATATCGTTGAAAGTTATGAAAATGCTTCATTTAATATCAATGAAGCAAACTATATTGTGAAAAAAACGGAAAAATCGGATTTGATTCAGGTGGAGCATATAAAAGGTGAGGAGGCAAAGCCGGTTTCGCCCTTTGAACAGATTGCCGGGGATGCAGGGCGGGAGGCTGTCAATATGTCCTTTGCAGGCGGCTCTGATGGGTCTGTCAGTGCCCTGTCGCCGGCGGACTTTATAGGCACAGACAACGGTGCAGGCAGGAGAACCGGTATCCAGTCATTTGTGGACAATGATATGGTTTCCATTATGGCGGTTCCGGGGGTGACAAATCCCAATGTACAGCTAAGCCTGGTGGCACACTGTGAGAATCTTGCCAGCCGGTTTGCGGTGCTGGATATGCCGAGGGAGGCTAAGAAGATAGATGACATTGTGGCACACAGGGATATGTTTGATTCCGATTATGCCGCCCTGTACCACCCGTGGCTGACGGTATTTGACCCCCTGGATAAACGTAACATTGCAATTCCGCCATCCGGCTCCGTAATGGGCATCTATGCCCGCAGTGATAACGAGAGGGGCGTGCACAAGGCGCCAGCCAATGAAGTGGTGAGGGCATGTGTTGGCTTGGACTGTAACTTCAATAAAGGAGAGCAGGATATTTTAAATCCAAAGGGTGTGAATCTGATTCGTGTGTTTCCTGGAATGGGAATCCGGGTGTGGGGGGCGAGGACAGCCACCAGTGATGCCACATGGAAATATGTCAATGTACGCAGACTGTTCATATTCATTGAGGAATCCATTAAAGCGAATACCGGCTGGGCAGTATTTGAGCCAAATGACGAGACCTTGTGGGTAAGGGTAAAGCGTACCATAGAGGTGTTCTTAACCGGGTTGTGGAGAAATGGTTCTCTGGCAGGCACTTCATCCGATGAAGCATTTTTTGTCAATGTGGACCGGACAACCATGTCGCAGGATGACATTGATAACGGAAGATTAATCTGCGTAATTGGAATCGCTCCGGTAAAACCGGCAGAATTTGTTATTTTCAGGATTACACAGAAGACAGGAGAGGCTCAGTAACAGCAGAATGGTATTTGGAGAGCTGGGACTGACGGAAAGGATAGGTGAAGAGCATGGCAGGTGGATACCCGCATGGGAAATTCAGATTTAAGGTAGAGATTGACGGCCTGACAGCCGGGGGATTTAGCGAAGTATCGGGCTTTGACGCATCCATTGATGTGATTGAATACCGGGAAGGGGACAAGGTACAGACGCCTTTAAAGGTTCCGGGTTTAAAGAAATATGGAAATATCACATTAAAACAGGGACTGGTGGACAGCGATGTGCTCTATCAATGGATGGCAGCAGGTTTTGAGGGAGATGTACAGCGTAAAACCATTACGATTACGTTAATGGACATTGCAGGAAATGATGCCGCTTCCTGGCAGGTAATCAATGCATGGCCCACAAAGTATACGGCGCCGGATTTTAATGCGTCTTCCTCCGAGGTGGCAGTGGAGACGCTGGAGATTGCACATGAAGGCATGACAAGAACAAAGTAATTGGGTAGGAGGAAAGAGAGATGGCATTTCAGACAGAATACGAATTTACGTTGCCGCGGGGATATCTGGATAACAGCGGTACATTGCACAAGGAGGGGGTTATGCGGCTTGCAACAGCGGCAGATGAAATTCTTCCCCTGAAAGACCCCAGAGTACAGCAAAATCCTGGTTATCTGACGGTGATATTACTGGCGAGGGTGGTCACTGGATTAGGCGGGCTGCCGGCGGTGGATACCCGGGTTATCGAAAACCTGTATACGGCAGACCTGGCATATTTGCAGGATTTATACGAAAGGATTAATTCAATGGAGACACCTTCCTATAAAACGGTCTGTCCCCATTGCAATCAGGAAATTGAGGTACCGGTAAATTTTATGAATGCCGGAATATAACGCTGTATCCGGCAGAACTGATTTATGAGGAGGCAGCATTTATTGCGTATTATGCCCACTGGAGCCATGATGAAATTATGGAACTGCCTCATGGGGAGCGGAACAGATGGTGCCGGGAATTTTCAAAAATCAATAAACGGTTAAATGATGAACCGGAAAATGTGTTTGATGTAGGATGACGGGGGGCTTTTTGGCTTGGAATCACATGAAAAATTAATGTTAAATTACAGGTTTAAGGTGTTGATTGATAACCAGGTGGCATCCTTCTCTAAGATTTCCGGTCTTACCATGGATGTAGAAACGGAAATGATAGCGGAGGGTGGGCATAACGCTTCCGGATATATTGTGGAGGTGCCGGCAAAGGCATCTAAGACATTGCGGTTAGAAGGCGGCATTTATAAAAACAGCAATTCCCTGCTGGAGCGGCTGCGCCCCGGAATGCGTCTGAAACAGGGGCTTGTCATTATGGTACTTGGAACATATGGGAATGTTCAGATTAAATATTCGGCGGAGCGTGCCTATGTTACCAAATGGGAGGTCTCTGAGCTAAATGCAGAAAGCGGACAGGTATTAATCCATACCTTTGAGATTGCCTACACGCAGCTTAAGATAATTAAATGAGGCGGATGTATGTTGGTAAAACAGTGTGGAATGACAAAAAACAGTGAATTTGTAAATATAATTATGGCAAAGTACCAAAGGGATGCGTCTGGAAATTTTTTTGGACTGGCGCTGGTTTACCGCAGGCAGAAAAAAGAGCCGGGGGGGACAGTGGTCAGGCAGAACATAAGCCGGCTGGTTACCCAGGAATTTTATACAAGGATGAAGCGTTACGAGAACCGGTATTACCAGCGGATTACCAGCCGGGATAACCGGAAGCTGATTCAGACCATGGAGCAGATATATAACCAGCCCGGGGAGAAAAAGCAGCTGGTGCATGTGCTTAAGAAGCTGGGCGTGGTGACAAAAAGCCAGGCGGAATGGCAGGAAGCCGGAAATACCTTGCGGCGGTATGAGGAGGAGCTGGTGCAGCTGAAAAGGAGAATATCCAGCCAGGAGGAGCATATTTTAAAAATCAGAAATCGTGAGGAGCAGGCGGTCTCCACGAAAGCCATTACCCGGGAAGTGATGGAAAATATTAAAAAGGAAATCCGCATGGAGCGCTTAAGATACGGTTTGGATTAGGATGGGTAAGGTGTTTTGAGATGGGAAATACAGTGACAAAGGCAAAACTGATTGTGGAGGGGCAGGGAAAACCCATTCAGGTGGAGTTTAATCCCACAGAGTATAACCTGTCCAGCAGCATCCAGTATTCGGAAAAAAATGTTCCGGGACTGGATGGTCCCATTGGCCAGTATATTGCAGGAAACAGTACCACCTTGAATGTAACGCTTTTTTTTAATACCTATAATCCACCGACACTGGATAATCCCGAAGAGGGTGGAACAGATGTGACAAAATACACAAAGCGGATTAGAAATCTCACGCTGATAGACGGAACCCTTCACAGGGTTCCCAAAGTGACCTTCTCCTGGGGAAGTATTCAATTTACCGGTATTATAACAGATGTGAAGGAGAGCTATACCATGTTTTTAGCCGACGGAATGCCGGTTCGGGCAAAGGTGGAGGTCAGCTTTAAGTCAGTCTATGACATTTCCACCGGCAAGAGGATGTCGCCATTGGAATCTCCTGACCGTACAAAAATAAAGACGGTGATGCAGGGGGACTCCCTGTGGAGTATTGCGGCGCAGGAATATGAGGACCCTGAAAAGTGGAAGCTGATTGCACAGGAAAACGGAATATTAAATCCGCTAAAGCTTTCTCCGGGGCAGACGCTGAAGCTGCCGCCGCTGTAGAGGTGGGTATGGGTAAGGAGATGGAGCATGAAGGATAAGGATTGTATGACAGCGGTTTATACATATGATGAGCTGGCAGCGGCATATAATAATTTTTTAGTACCTGCAATGGCGGTCTGTATTGGCGATGGCGAAGGGGATATTATAAAAGCGCAGGAAATTGCCATTGACAATGTGCAGGTTACTCTTTCGGCAGAGGAGCCCGCCGGTCTGAGCCTGGAGATTGTAAATGCATTTGATTTGGCAAGCCACAGTGTGAGGCAGGAGGTAAAGGATAGCTTTAAGGTTGGGACTGTAATTAAGGTGGCATTGGGCTATGGCTCTAATCTCACAACGGTTTTCAAAGGCTATGTGACAGAGTACAGAACCAGTTATCAGGATATGCCAGTGGTTTCTGTTTCTGCGGTGGACGTAAGAAAGCTGCTGATGAAAAATAAGAGGGAAGAATATAAGCATAACGAGGATACCTATTCCGGTATTTTTGAAAAGATTCTCGATAACTACAGCAGTCTGTACGATACGCTCCATGTGGATGCGGTTGAGGCAAAGGAGGAGCTGAGACAAAATGGCACAGACTATGATTTTATCAGAAAAGAGCTGTGCTGCAGGGCAAACAGGGAATTTTTTGTAGTGGGGGGTGATGTATATTTTAAAGAGCCGGGGGAAGAGGAAGCCGCCTTTTTAAAGCTTCAGTGGGGAACGAGCCTGGTTTCCTTTCAAAAGGGGAAATCCTATTGTAATGAACAGGTAAAGGTATATAGCAGCCAGGAGGATAAGACAGGAAATATGGTTTCGTCGGAGATTAAAACAGAGGAGGACACACCGTCCCTGACCGCAGAAACCCAGATAGAGGAGTGGGCGCCTGGAGAGGGAATGGATTTGGAAACTCTGCAAAACTGGCTTGAGAGAAAGGTGTCAGAGAAGAAAAAGAAGAGTGAGACGGCGAGCGGCAGGCTGGTCGGTCTTCCGGAAATTGTTCCCGGGAGATATATCGAGATAGAGGGGGTGGATACCGCCGATGAGGGAACCTATTATGTCCGGGATGTGAGCCATAGCTTTGGCAGTGATGGGTTTACCACAAGCTTTACGGTTGGGGAACCCGCTGACAGATGGATAGAGGATGAAGAAAAAAAGAAATCCCGTGTGTCCGTCAGAAGCAAAGGTGTTATGCGGGCAGTGGTAAAGGAAAACTGGAATGAGGAGCAGCCGGGAAAGGTTTTGGTGCAGTTTCTGACCGGTGAAGAGGGGAAAAATATAACAAAATGGCTGCCGGTTTTAAATCCTTATTGCGGAAATGGTTATGGCTTTTACTTTCATCCCGAGGTGGATACGGAGGTTGTGGTGGCAAGCCTGGCAGGAGATGAGAACAGTCTTTTCGTAATGGGAAATTTATGGAATCAGGCGGATGTCCTGCCTGACAGTACGGCGGGAGAAAACAATACCATAAAGAGAATCCGGACAAAGGGAAACCATGAGATTGTGTTTGATGATGAGGAGGAAGCCGCCAAAATACAGATTAACACCAGTAACAGGCTGCATTTGGAAATGGATGATGGAGCACAATGTATTTCCCTGTTTGATGAAAAAGAAGAAAACGGATTTAAGATAGATGTGGCGGAAGGCAGCTTTCATATCTTTGCAGAAAAGAAGGTTATTCTGACTGCCGGAGGAAAAGATGTTGTAGTATTGGAAGGCAGTAAAAAGGTTTCCATAGAGGCAGAACAGATTGAGGAAAAGGGAAAACAGAATTTCCGGATACAGACACAGAAGCTGGAAATTAAAGGAGACATGACGGAGTTGAAGGCAAGCAGCTCCATGAAGCTGGACAACAGTGGAATGACAGAGATAAAGGGTTCTGTGGTAAAGATAAATTAGGAGGGAAAAAGGGTGGCAGGATTCGATTTTTTGAAGGAGGAGTCCGACGATACAGTTAAAACAATAAAAAACCTCGCCCTTTCCTATACGCCGGAATGGAACTTTGACACAGACAGGCCGGATATGGGAACGGTTCTTGGGCTGCTCTTTGCAGATATGATGGGGGACACATTGAGGTGCTTTTACAGGCTTCCATGGAAATACCAGACGGAATTTTATAAGCTGCTGGGGCTTGAACTGCTGCCGCCGGATGATGCGGAGGGCTATGTCACCTTTTCCACTGTAAATGAGGAGGTACAGGGGAGCAGGATAAGGGAAGGGGAAAAGGTAATTGGAAAGGCAGAGGGAGGGGAAACGGTTATCTTTGGGACAAAGGAAGAGCTGTATGTATCCCCTGCCAGATTGAGCCGTGTGTACTATGTCAATGGAACCAGAGACTGCATCAGCCAGCCCCTGTCATTCCCGGTTACGGTACAACAGACGGAAAACCGGCAGTCCCATATTTTCTATATCGGACATGATGTATTGTTTGGCATAAAGACGGAGGGAGAAATTGTGCTCGACTTTCATCTTTCCCGGAATGTCTTAACAAAGGAGCAGGAAGACTTTCTTATGAACCGGATTACATGGTTCTATTACAGCGGGGAAGGCTTTGTTAAGTTTCCGGGTCTTAGATATGAGGAGGGCAGGGTATATCTGCATAAGGACAGGACAATGCATTCCTTTGAGCGGGTGGCAATACAGGGGAGGGAAAGCTTCTGGCTGCGTCTGGAAACACAGGGGATGTCTCCGTTAAGCCGGATTTCCTTTTCGGGACTCTCCCTTGGCAGCAGCGGAAGTTTTCTGGCTCCGGAGGCGGTATATGACGGAAATATGGAGATGGACAGGGAAAATTTTCTTCCCTTTGGAGACCATCCATATCCCTATGCAGAGGTGTATATTTCCTCGGAGGAGGTATTTTCCAAGAGGGGAGCTCTGCTGGAACTGCATTTCAGATTAGAGTTTCAGGAATATCCGGGAGAATTGAAATCCCCTGAACTGCCGGTGAAGTGGCATAATATTATGCATTATTCTGAATTCAGGGAACCAGAACCGGTGGATATCACAATTGATTCCGTAATATGGGAATATTATAACGGTTTTGGATGGCTTAGGATACCGGATACCGGAAGCTGTGAAGCGATATTCCGGGAAAATGCCGGAGGGCAGGATATTTCAGTAACCTTTATCTGTCCGGAGGATATTGCTCCGTTTCTGCTCACTGCCGGGGAGACCTATTGTATACGGCTCCGGATTGCCAGAATGACAAACCTGTATTCCATGGATGGGATTTATATTGTACCCAGAATTAAAAATTTGATGCTGCACTACCGGTATCCGGAAAGCGGAATGCTTCCGGATGCTGCATGGTGTATCAATAATCTGGAAACAGAACAATTAAAATGCTGCCGGGATTTTTCTCCGTTTTATAATGTCTTTCCGGACAACGAAATGCTGTATCTCTCCTTTACAAGGCCGCTGGGGGAGGAAGGAATCCGCCTGCTGTTTGCGATAGAAGGGGAAAAGGAGGATATCCATACCAGATACCACTATGAGTATTATGGTAAAGACGGCTGGAAGCCTTTACGGGTGGAGGATGAAACCAGGCAGCTTTCAAGGACGGGACTGGTAACCATTTACCGGGAGCATTCCTTTGTCAGACAGGAATTTTTCGGCTGCCCGGGATATTGGCTCCGCATTGTCCGGGAACGGGACACAGAGGAAAAGCCCGGTGCAGGTTTTCCGGTTATTGCCGGAATTTACATAAATTCCACAGCCGCAACTGCAGGAAAGGGGAGTGGAAAAAGCGGAAATCTTCCGGCCAGGGCAATAACAGATATGGAGCGCAGTATCGGTTTTATTAATAAAGTAACGAATTGTGATGCCATGACAGGAGGATGTGACGGGGAAAGCAGAGAGCAGGCTGTAAGGAGGATGGCGGCATATCTGAGACACCGGGGAAGAGCGGTGACGGCAGCGGATTTTGAGGATATTGTTGTGCATGGCGTAAGGAATCTTTTGCAGGTGAGATGCTTTCCCGGAAGGGATGAAAAAGGAGAACGGATGCCGGGGCATATTACACTGGCAGTACTTCCGGAAATGGAGGAGGAGAGGCATTTTGAGCATATGAAGGAACGGATTTATCAGTGCCTGCTTCCCCATATTGATTGGCGGATTTATGAGGAGGGACGTCTTCATATTGTAAAACCGCAATGGGTGTCAATGAGGCTTTATATGACAGTGGTGGCGAAAGGCTCCTCCAGGCAGTTTCCACTCAGGGAAAAGCTTATTCAGAAAATAAATACATTTTTAGACCCGGTTACCGGTAATTTTGATGGAACGGGATGGAAAATCGGTGTTTTGCCATCTGTATTGCAGATTGAAAATCTGTGCAGCCAGGTGGAGGAAATTCTGTATGTGAAACATATCAGTTTAAAGGACGAATCCCCTTCGGGATGTTATGTGCTGGGGGCCGGAGGAAACCATGAAATTGAAATGATACCAGAGGATGAGGTGTGAGACAGGGAGTGAATGGATATGCCGGTATTAGAAGAAACAGAAAATCCAGGCTTTGGTGAGCTTGTAGAGAGGGCAAAGAAAAGTATACAAGAAATATACCCGGAGTGGACAAATTATAACACGGCGGACACCGGCATGGCATTGCTGGAGCTCTTTGCTTATATGACCGAGGCACAGCAGTTTCATTTAGAGCAGATGGGGCATTCCCATTGGCTGGCTCTTTTGAATTTGCTGGGAGTACAGCCAATGGGGATTCAGGCGGCGAAGGTGTTTGCCAGGGCAGAGGGAACAGGAGAACCCTTCTGGCTGGTCAGGGGTACCAAGGTATTGGTGGATACCCTGGTATTTGAAGCAGAACAGAGCCAGTATATGGAAAGGGAGCATATATTGTGGAATGAGGGAGGATTGTCCTTTTATCCCTTTGGGGAAAATCCAAAGGATGGTGCATGTTATGATATCCGCCTGCGGTATGAGCTGGATAGGGAAATGGTGCACACGTTATATTTTGATGTGGCAGATGATTACCCGGTGTCCCGGAATCCTATAGTGCAGGAGGAATTTATCCCCTTTGTGGAGGTTCAGCTTCAGTATTATGACGGGGAGGGGTACCGGATTTGCGACATAATAAGAGATACCACCTATGGATTGTTACAGACGGGTATACTGCAGTTTAAGCTGAATGGAAGGATGGGAAAAAGGGGAACAGAATACCGGCTCCGGCTTAAGGTTATCGGGGAGTACGATACGGCGCCCCTTCTGAGAGGAATCTATTTTAATATGCTTCCCTTTATACAGAGGGATACAAAGCTGGAATGCAGGGAATGTGCCCTGCAGGCAGGAGAAACGGAATTTTATGAGGTAATTGGGGATTCCTGGCTTGCGGTGAATGGAGATACTGCGGTTTATGTCAGGGAGGAAAAAGGCTTCCGGCAGCTTTGGGAATTTTCTTCTTATGTCTATGGGGGAAAAAGGCATTTTGTATTTGACAAAGAGGTATTTCGGAAAATAACCGGCACGGTTACCATTTGTCTGGTATCAAAGCTTAAGGAGCTTTCCAGGGAAGAATTTATATTTTATGGAAATGGATTGCCGGAGCAGCAGTTTTATCTTCCAGACAGCAATGTATCAGGCTCCTGCTTCAGAATCTGGGTGGAGGAGGACGGAAACCAGGGCTTTTACACACCGTGGCATCCGGTTACGGATTTTGCAGGAACAGGGAAAATGGAACGCGTTTTTGTGCTGGATGAGGAGAAGGGAATCTTAGGGTTTGGAAATGGAAGGCAGGGAAGCATGCCAAAGGGACAGATAAGAATCGTGTCCTATGCCACCTGTGCAGGAAGCAGGGGAAATATCCGGAAAAATCAGATGGGTGGATTTTTCCGGGGACAGCATGAGGTGCAGCTTTATAATCCTTTGCCGGCTTCCGGCGGAAGGAATCCGGAGACTGTGGATGCCTGCATGGAACGATACAGGGAAAAAAGCAGGGAGAAAAACAGGGCGGTGACCAGAGAGGATTATGAAGAGGTTATCAGAGGGGCATCAGGTCTTAGAATCAAAAAGGTAAAGGTATTTTCCTCCAGAGAAAAGGAAAACAGTCTGGAGGTCGTAGTACAGCCCTATACAAACGGACAGCGTATAGTAACAGGAAACATTTATGACAGGAATATTATCCGGCTGCTGGAAAAAAGGAAGCTTCTGGGTACACAGATTCTGATAAAAAACCCGGAATATATCGGTATTTCCCTGCGGCTGGAGACAGTGGTGAAGAGCAGATATCTGCAGGCGGAGGAAAAGCTTCGGGAGTATATAAGAGGATATTTTGAGGAGCATATGGAATTTGGGAAAACCATTGTTTACAGCAGTGTGTTCGGCTTTATTGACACCCTGCCTGAGACGGCGGGAATCCGTGCGCTGGACATACATGCAGGGGGAAAGGGAGTAATACGGGAGCATAACAGGGACATCCGTATGCCATCCCACGGGATGGCATATTTGGAAAATATACAGATACGGTGCATTTGGATGGACGAGATGTAAAAGGAGCAGAGCGTATGGATAGTAAAGATAATTTTTTACTTAAAAAAGAATCGGATTTTGATTTTCCAGAGAAACAGATTTATTCCCAGACGGAATCATGGATTTCCTTTCTGCCGGAGGTTTACGCAGCTTCTGCCGGGGAGAACAGCTTTCTGTACCGGTATCTCAGCATTTTTCAGTGTATATACAGCGATATGAGCCGGCGGATTTCAGAATCACCCCATATGCTGTATCCGGATTTTGCCGACAGGGAGATGCTGGAATGGCTGGCTTCCTGGTTTGGTATGGATAACCGGACTGTCTGGAGCCGGAAACAGATGATTTACCTGCTGGAAAACGGAAGCCGGTTACATGCAATTCGTGGTACAAAAAAATATATGGAAGAAATGGTTCATTTATACACGGGATATATCCCTTATATCGTGGAATATTATCAGATTTCCCGTTACCGGGCAGACCGGAAAAAGACATTGCTGTTGGAACGGTTGTACGGTGAAAATGCATATGTCATAACAGTTGTGCTTCCACAGGAGGCAGCAGGAAACAGGCAGCAGGCGGCGGTTCTCAGAAAAATCATCCGCTCCTCTGCTCCGGCGGATGTGGAGTGCAGACTGGTGATTTTGGAGGCATATATATATCTGGACTGTTATACCTATGTGGGTATCAACAGCAGACTGGGAGGGTATATGGACGCTGCCTTAGACGGTGACCGTCTCATGCCATATACATCCATGTCAGGGAGCTGGCTGGAAAGGAGGACTGACAGGTGAAAAACTTGAACTATTTTCCCTTTGAAAGAAACCGGTATTTCTATGGAAAGCTGTTAAGCGTGGATGATTTCGATGCGGAGCAGCGCTATATGAATGATAAGAGAAGGATGCTGAACCGTTTTCTCCATGGCACCGGCGTGGTGTGCGGACTGCAGGTGGTGGAGATAGATGATGTTACGGTTTCCCTGGAAATGGGGCTTGCACTGGATTTTTCAGGAAGAGAGATTGTGGTGGCAAAGCCCGTGACGAAAAAGCTGTCTTCCATCGAAGGCTTTTCAAAATATGCAGGGGAAAGCGGGGAGAGCAGAGATTTGTATCTCTGCATTGCCTATGACGAACAGCCGGAGGAACCGGTACATAACATTGCCAGAGTGAATAATGAACAGGAGGAAGAGTTTAATAAATATGCGGAAGGATATCGTCTGTTTGTGACGGCGGAGGAACCGGAAAAGGAGGGAATGCGCCTGACAGATTTGTATGAGGACACGAAAACGGTATTTCAGGGAAGCGGAATCCGGATTCGGCAGACCGTGCCGAAATATATTCAGAGTGACCAGACGGCTGAATTTACTGTTATTGTGGAAAAAATGAAGCAGACGAAGCCAGTGTCCTTTTCCTATCAGCTTTTGTTGTCCTGCATGGAGCATTCAGGAAGCAATACGGTTACAGTGTCCTTTGATGAAAATGCATTTATGCCCGCCGACAGGTATGTTTTAAAAAAGCGGATTCGCGCTAAGACAGTAAGAAATGTGGAAGGATATATGGAAGTGGTACCAGACAGCTTTGCGCTGGCTATCGGACAGGACATAAGGAAGGAGACGGTGTATGGGAAATTCAGGGTGTATATTACAGATGCCAGTGTACAGCAGGCGGTTATAAGGAATTATTACAGCACCGCCATGGAGGATATTATAAGGGATACCTATGAACAGCCCATCTATCTTGCCAGGCTTTCGGTAATCCGGGCAGGAGATACCTATGTCATTGGGAAGGTTGAAAATCTTCCGTATAAGCAATATGTATGGAATAATGTACTGTCTGCGGCAATGGAAGCCATGCGGCTGGAACGGCCGGAAAATGAGAGGATTTTCTATAGCCCGCAGGAGCCTGGCAGCGGCATACCGGTAGAAAAGGCAAGCCAGGCTATGCAGCTTAAGACAGGAAGTACAGTAATTGATATGGGAATTGGCGGAAATCCGGGACAGCGGTTTTATTCTGAGGAAATCATACATGGGCTGGGGCTTGGGGAAGTGTTTATTTCGCTGGGACTTTCAAAGGGGGCGAGGGAAACCGGGGAGGAAATTTTTGGAAATCCTGATGTGTTTGGAGATAATGCATATCCGGGAGTGGAGCTGGCTGCAAAGGCGGATATGGCAAGGGGCAGCTTCATTATCGGAGTCAGATGTTTAGGACAGGTGGAGAAAAAGCAGCTCCGGGTTCACTGGATGGCAGTGAGGGACAGCACGTTGCAGGCGGATGAGAAGAAGATAAAGCATATGAAAATTGTACCGGATATTGCAAACCTGCAGATAAGAGAAAATCATTATTTTGAGGCTGTGATAGGAGATGAGGTACAAAAGCATGTGAAATGGACGGTGAAGGAGCCAGAGGGTGGTACCATTGATTCCAATGGTTATTACACAGCTCCCAGCCAATCCGGCGTATATGAGATTATGGCAGAGAGTATGGAGGACCAAAGCTTTATGGCTGCCGCTTTTGTAATTGTCAGAGATGTATTTTAAACAGCAGGGGTGATAAATTGGGAATTCGGGCATTTGATGAAAATTTTGATATTATACATAAAAATAAGGTAAGTGAAGAATATTCCGTTTTACAGTGCCAGATTCCCGGGAAAACGGAGGACTATACCGTACTGCATTTTGAGAGGGCGGAGACGGTAAAGCGGCTGCTTCCTCTGTTTTATTCCCTGCAGGAAAATGTGGAATTTGAGGATTACAGGGGCTGCTTTTCCAGGGAAGAGGAGCTATACATAGTATTCCGTAAAAGGCAGGGAATTTCTTTAGCAGAACAGCTGGCAGGCAGCCGGCTTTCGTTGGAGCAGAGGATTCGGATTGGTAAACAGGTTTTGGAAAAACTTCTTCTCTGGCGGCTCCCGGATTTTATGCTTTGCCAGCTGTTAGATGAGAGCCGGATTTTAATACAGGATGAGAGCGTGGGATTTGCCTATGACTGGGATTTATCTATGGGAGAGCATTGCAGTATGACAATGGTAAACAAAAGGATGGCGGGACTGCTCAGGGCTTTGTTTCAAGAGGAGGCAGAGCATGCGGCCAGTCCCCGTCTCATGAAGCTTCTTGATGATTTGGAGCAGGATATACCGGAGGATTTTTTTGCAATATATGAGGCATACAGCAGCTTATATGATGTGATGCCGGAGGAAGCCGGGCGGTATGTTTCAGGATTCCAGAAAATAAAAAGAGACCTGTCCCTGCTTGTGAAGAAGGGACAGAGACCGATGAAAATAATCCTGTTTCTGGCGGTGTATGCTGCCGTGGTGCTTTGGCTGTTGCAGGAGATAAAGCAGCAGGAGGTCCGGGAGAACAAGACAGAGGGAATTGTCTATGAAACCATAGGAGCATTAAGGATTAAATAGGGAGAAAAACATGACAAAAAAAGCCTATTTCCGCATTGGAAAATATTATATCCGAAAAAGGCCTGTAATGTGGACTATTATTTTCGTTACCTTTATCCCCCTAATCTGGATTGGCTTTGTGTACCCGTATATAGAAAACAATCTGTTTCCCAAGTGGTTTACAAAAACCATGCCGGTAAATGGGGAGGAGAGAATGGATTATACGGGAAAGGTGAAGCTGACAGCGATGGAGGATGAAGAACAGATTTTATTTGTAGGCATCCTTAAGGATGGAAGAATCCAGGAGGAGGGAATCCTGTATGATTACGATGGAAATATGCTTTATCAGGGTGAGTTTGATAAGGAGATGTATAACGGGGACGGAACGGAGTATCATTCCAATGGAAATGTTAAATATCAGGGAACATTTTCACTGAACCGGTATGAGGGAGAGGGGATTCTCTATTACAGTGACGGAACCAAAAAATACGAGGGCGCCTTTATGGCAGGAGTGTTTGATGGAAATGGTTCCTTTTATGATGAAGAGGGAAATGTGGAATATGAGGGAGAGTTTGCAAAGGGCAGGTATGAGGGAACCGGAAAGAGCTTTTACAATAACGGACAGAAGCGGTATGTAGGTGAATTTTCCAAGGGTGCATATGGCGGGATGGGAATTCTGTATGCCGAGAACGGAGAGGTGGTTTATAAGGGGGAATTCCAGGACGGCTTGTATGAGGGACAGGGAAAATTGTATGAAAAGGGGGAGGTAGTTTCTGAGGGCGAATTTTCCAGAGGGAAATTTACCGGCGGAAATACCATTTTATATTACAAGGATGGTGCGGTCGGGTATGTGGGCAGTGTTGTGGACGGTGAAAAAAGCGGAGAGGGAAAGCTGTATGATGAGAAGGGAAATCTTGTCTATGAGGGAAGCTTTGTTAAGGATAAAAAGGAGGGAAAAGGGACTGCCTATAACGAGGATGGAGAGGTTATCTATACAGGAGAATTTGTGCAGGATAAATACCAGGGGGAAGGAAAACAGTTTCAGCCAAAGACCGGCAACATCATTTATGAGGGCAGCTTTTTTAACGGCTTATATTACGGAAGCGGGAAGCTGTATGACGAAAATACAAATGCCAGGATATATGAAGGGGAATTCCGGTATGGGCTGTATGACGGTTACGGTATTTTATACACTGCAGACGGCTCTATGAAATATGATGGCAATTTTCTGCTGGGGGAATATCATGGATATGGAATTTTATATAATCCGGTTACAGGAGAAATTATTTCAGAGGGTGAATTCAGAAACGGGGTGCTGGTTACCCCGGCAGAGGATGATACAGATGATACATTAGAGGAGGAATGACAAAATGGAGCCGGATTACATGATTACAAGGACAGGAATTAAGTTAACGGAGATTTTAAAGACAATTCTGCCAGAACAGATGAATGTGGACGCGGACCGCATTGGTATGGGTATGCCCGGAGAGGAGCACAATCTGCTGGTGAGCATCTGTCTTTATGATATCAGAAAAAATACGGATATGTCATCACCCTATATGATAACCGTCAGCCAGGAAGAGTTAAAATATCCATCCGCCTATTATGATTTGTATTATATGTTAGTTCCCTGCGCAGACAGTGATGTGAAATACCGGATGGAGGAGAATGCCAGGCTTTTGGATGTCATGCTGCAGCTTCTGGGAGATGTACATTTTTTGAAACCGGGACAGGAAATCGGGTTTGAGCTGTGCGATATGGATTTTGACACCAAGGCAAAGATATGGGCAGGCTTAAATCAGCCCATGCGCATGGCGGTTTACTGTAAAGCAGGACCGGTGGAGATACAGTCCACCAGAAGAAAGCGGGTATCCCGGGTCACGGATATCCGGATGGATTTTATGCAGGAAGAGGAGGGATGACAGATGGCAAATCTTGTATGCGGAGGCGCTCTGTGCACCTGTATGTTTGGAGCAGCTCCGTCAACGCTTATTGTGACGCCGGAAAACAGAACTGTATCAGCAATGCCGTTTGCCACTGTTATGGATTATGTGCCGTTTAAAAATATAATGCCCTTTGGCATGTGCAGCTGTGTGGGAAACCCTATGGTGGCCTCTGCCACTGCGGCGGCAATGGGAGTGCTGACTCCTGTGCCCTGTGTTCCGGTGCCTGAGGCTCCATGGACACCGGGGGCTCCCAAAGTGCTTATTATGAATAAGCCGGCGTTGACGAATGCCTCCAGGCTGCAATGCGCCTATGGAGGTACCATCCAGATTTCAAATCCGGGAACCCGGACGGCCGAGACTACATAGGGGGAAATTGTATGAGAGTAAGGTTTGGTTTGCGCATGAAATTTACACTGCTATTTTTAGGTCTTATGTCTTTAATCGGTTTGGCGGTAATTTCTTTTTTGAACAGAAGCCATACAAGCCTGGTGAGGGAACAGTATATGAATTATGCAATTTTTATAGCCCAGATGGTAAACGGAATGACAGATGAAAAAGAACTGCGGCAGTATGCCCAAAGCGGTATAAGGGATGCGCATTATGATGAGCTGGTGGAGCAGATGAAGGAAATACAGCTCCGCTCAGAGGTTTTTTATCTCTATGTTGTGGTGGTGGAAAATGAGGAGGAGGGTATTTATTTCTTTGACTTAAAGCTGGTGGATGGTAAGTCCGTCATGAATCACAGTTTAGGAGAGAAAAATGACCTGCAGAAAAATTATCCGGGACTCTCTGAGGTGCTCTCTTCAAAAAATCCCAGTATTCTGTTTGACAAGATACAGATACAGGAGGAAGAACTGGATTCCGTCTATGTTCCGATACTGAATGACGAGGGGGAGGTGACAGCCTTCGCCGGGGTGGATTTCAACCAGAATAAGTTTAATGAGGAGACAGAAGAATATATCCGGGAAGCGGCATTTTCCCTGGCAGGAGTTATGGCGGTTTGTTTTTGCCTGCTTTTGCTGATTGTCCAGTTTTCTATCCTGCATCCGATTTTTCGCCTGGAGCGACAGGCAGAGCTGATTACAGCGGGACAGCTTCAGTACGAGCTTGAAGTCAGAGGGCATGATGAATTGAGCGAGATTTCCCTTGTATTTAACCGTATGTCAAAAAGCATTGCCGGGCATATGGAGGATATGCGAAGGCTTAACGAGGCTTATTTCCGGTATGTGCCTGCTAAGATACTGACGCTTCTTGGAAAGGACAATATAGGAGATATCAGGCTTGGGGATGAGGTGAATGCGGTGCTTACCGTGTTTTCCTTCCAGCTGGCAGATTTTGACCGGACAATCCGTCAGAAGACCACAGGAGAAATGATAGCTGCAATGAACCAGGTACTGCATTGCTGTGTACCTGTGGTGGCGGAACAGGAGGGGATGGTGGAAGGCTTTCAAAATGCAGGATTTACTGCCCTGTTTGACAGCGGCTGCCAGGCGGCAGTGTTAAGTGCTGTTACGGTATGCCAGAAATTAAATCATATGGTCTTGTTAAAGCAGTTAGAGGAGAACCAGGCGGGGATTGGAATTGCCTTTGGCGAGGTAATGCTGGGGATTGTGGGACAGGAAAAGCGCATGGCGGCTATCACAGCTTCACAGTACCGGGATACTGCCTGCTGGCTGCAAGGCATCGCCAGGCGGTATCAGTCCCATATATTGATTACCCAGACTGCGGCAAACCAGATTCCTGATTTTTTTGAGACCTATCATATCCGGACTATGGGATTTCTGTACAATACCTACACAGGCTATACAGACCGGATATATGATGTGTATGACGGGGATTCCAGAGAAGAGATAGAGAGTAAAAATGAGACGAGGGAAGCCTTTGAAAAGGGTGTGGAGCTGTATTGCATCCGGGATTTTGTGGGCGCCAGACAGAAATTTATCGAAGTATTAAAACGGTTTACCAGAGACAGGGCGTCCAAGGAATATTTGTATCTCTGCGATAAAAATATCGCACAGGGAAACAGGCAGGAGGTGGATATTTATTTTACAAAAGTGGAGTAGCGGCAGGAAGGAGAGTATTAAGCAGACAATAAGTCTCTGTGTGGAATGCATAGATGCCTTTACCAACCGAATCGTAGAGGCAGAGGATATTTTTGTAACAGTAAACGGCTGTTCACCGGTGGTCACAAAGGAAAAGAAATATCATATTTTTCAGAATGTGGGGCTGGATATCGTGGAGGTTAACATAATATCATTACTTTATGAAAAGAGGAGCTGTCAGCTGCAGCTTAACAGCATGGCTTCCTCTGAAAAGCAGCGGGACTGCCGGGTGCATATGGCATTTGGAATACCGATGCTCTCAATTGTGTTGTATCCCGGTGAAGGTTATGTGCTGCCCTCCGGCTATGCCAGAAGAGTATGTGAGGGAAAACCAGAGGAAGAAATCCGGGTGGTAAAGAACCGGGAAACCGTATTTTTTCTGGCGGAGGATTATCAGGGAGGAGACGGGATTCGGTTTTTTGTGCCGGACAGACAGGAGATGGAGTGGGGATATCTGCGGATTGAGAGCAGGCAGGGGAGGGAATATGAGGATTTTGCCATACTGGAGCGTAGGGGCGGTCTGCTGTATGTAATGGACCGGGAGCTGCAGGCACAGTACGAAAAGGGAAGTAAATTATATGAATTATACTGTGTCAGGGCAGACAGAGATGGAAAGGCGGTTGTAATCACAAAAGAATCAGAGCCGTAAAAATTCCCAAATGCCGGGCTTGTGGTTCGGATAGGTATATGCTATAATAACCCGTCAGAAATAAGTGAAATATGAAAATGCGGAAGAAAAGGATTGGAGATTATGGAAAAAATGGCAGCGCTTATAAAAAAATATCAGGAAATCATATCTTATCTGTTCTGGGGTGGAATGACCACAATTGTGAGCTGGGGAAGCTACAGCCTGTTTGCCCTTTTATTCAAAAACCAGGTTAGTGTGATACGGTTCTTTGGTGTGGAAATGTCCATCGCCATATTGATTTCCAATATTCTGTCGTGGGTATGTGCTTTTTTGTTTGCCTTTGTTACAAATAAGCTGTGGGTATTTGAAAGTAAGAGCTGGAAGGCAGAGGTCTGCCTCCCGGAGTTTGGTAAATTCTTTTCTGCCAGAGCACTGACCGGGGCGCTGGAAATTATTCTGGTTCCTTTGATGGTGAGCCTTGGCTTAGACCAGACAATCTTCGGTATTGAAGGAATGGCAGCAAAGGTCATTGTCAGTGTGGCAGTGGTAATTTTAAATTATGTATTCAGCAAGCTGTTTATTTTCAAAAACAAAGGCGAGGCTTAGGATTTTGATTTTTTCTTTTTTGTTTTTTTCGGTACATAATAGGTACGGTAGTATTTATTGTTGTATTTATCCTTGCCGTAAAAAACAATCTTCTGGTTGGATTTAAGCTGCTTTTTTAAAGTCAGGCTGTTCTTTTTGCTCTTGTGGAAACGGTATACATAGCCTACCGTTTTCAAGGTTCCGGATTTGATATTACCGCAGGTAAATTTAAACTCTTTTTTTCCCACCTCGTCAGAGGTTACCAAAAACGTATGTCTTCCGTTATTTTTATCACAGCCCTCGATAATCAGGCTGCCAAGAGCATTATACCGGAACCGGTTATTCTTCACGGTAACCTTCTGTGACTGCTTAATCATGGCACCGTAAGAATAGCGTTCAAATGTATTATTTAACATGGAAGCATTTTTCACGCCCATAAGAAAAACACCCACTACGCATTTTCCCTGGGCAGAGGCGGAGCTTCTCTTGAATTTGTTATTCCGGATAGTAATATTTGAAACCGGATGTCCCTTCAGGCTGTGGTGTACTCCTACACCCCTCGGGTAATCTGTAATGGTATTATTTTCAATAAGAATATTTTTGCTTTCTGTCTTGTCCGCCTTGAAGCCCGGCGCCCATTTTCCTTCAGATTTGGACTTATAACAGGTGTCAATCTGAATGGCTTCGCTGGTAAACATATCAGAACCGTAGCGGAAGCCGGATATTTTACAGTTCCGGATTACACCGTTTTTAACACCTGCCAGCTCGATGGCATGCGCCCCATAGCAGTTTTTCAGGGTAACGTTATTGATTGTGACATTTGTGGAATGTCCGATGTATATCAGATTCGTCCCGGACTTTGCCTTTTTTATGTTTCCTCCATCCCAGGTTCCGCCGGTAATGGTTATATCATGGGCAAGCTTGTACCCGCCAATGCTGTCGGATTTGTGTCTGGAATCGGTGGTGCGGAGCATATTTTTTCCAAGGGCAGAATTCATCCGGCGGATGACTGCTTTTTTACTCATCTGGATAACCGTATTGGACTGTATGTAAAGGGTTTTGCTGATGTAGTAGGTTCCGGCGGGAATCGTGACTACGGTAATCTGGTTCTCGGACGCCTGGTCTAACGCTTCCTGGATGGCAGAGGAATCGCTTTTTTTATCCTTGCCGTTGGCACCGTAATTTTTGACATTGTAATAACGGATGGCAGCGTGTACCGGTGTGGAAAACAGCATTACCAGTAAGAAAACCGGTAATATGCATAAGATGTAATGGTGTATTGTTTTTTTATGAAATGACATGTTATCCCCTCCTGTATATGGTATGCTGGCAGATATCCGTGAAAAGCCAGTGAAAAAATCATGCTTAACTGTTTAATCATAACATAAATGCATAACTGTGTAAAATCTGAAATCGAAAACAAGGGAGAAAAAGGTTGATTTCATAAAGGTGAGTCATTATAATAAGCATAGGAAACGGCAGGATTTAAGGATTATTATTATACAATTTAGAGGAGGTTGTGAGATGAAAAGATTGGTGAAATGTATAGGAATTGTACTATTTTTAATGATGTTGTGTCCGGTGAGTTATATAAAGGCAGAGGCTGCAGTTCTGGTACCGGCATCTAATGACAAATCGGGGAAAACGGATTATAAGCAGATATCAGAGGCGTTGAAAAATGACGGGAATATTATATTAGAAGAGGGAAAAACCTACTATCTCAAGGGAACGCTCTGGGTGGAAAGCAATCAGTCTATTACGGCTACAGGAGCAACCATTATTTCAAAAACCGGTGCATTCCGGAACCGGCCGAAGAAGACAAATTACGGTTCGTTGAATAATTTTACAATAGATGGCGGAATTTGGAAAAATAAAGATAAGAACGGTTTTAAAAAGTCGATGGTTCAGTTTTCACATAGCAAGAACATTACAATTAAAAACGCTACTATAATTTGTAATTATGCAGGGCACGCAGTTGAGCTGGTCGCATGTAAGAATGTAACTGTTGATAATTGCATATTGAAGGGGATTGGAAAATGTAGTTCGAGCTGCGTAGAAGAACAATTGCAGATTGATATAGCAACTCCGGTTACTGCGCCGACAGTAGGGAATTATGGGAGCAAATTTGTAAAGGGACAAACCTGCCAGAATATTACAGTGACCGATTGTACAATTACCGGAGGAAGAGGAATTTGTGCCAATTATGCGTCCAAGGAGAAAAAATACCAGACAAAATTTCATAAGAATGTGGTACTAAGGAACAATACGATTACAGGTGTTTCCGCTGAGGCAGTAGCACTTTTTAATGTGTTGGGGGCAACGGTAGAGAATAATAAAATAATCTGCAAAAGTAAGCGTACCGGCACAGCGTATTCTGTAGGACTGCACATTGCCATGTTTGGCAAGGCACCTTCAAGCATGAAAAAAGCGGTATACAAGGTGAATAATAACACCATTAAAGGGGGGAGACAGGGATTTTATGTATATTCCCATTCTTCGTCCCGGTTTGGAAAGGTGATTGCAAAGAAGAATAAATGTTATGCCAAAGCTGGGAAAAGCAAAGCAATACAGGTTACAAAGAAATCTGTCAGTAAAATATCCTTGTCAAAGAACAAGCAATATAAATGGAAATAACAAAGGATTACAGAGAATAAATAAATGAAAGGTTTAGAAAGTAATGGAATTATTAAAACTACTGTTTGGATGTATGGTGTTGTTTTTGGTTGTATGGCTGGTATTGAATAAGAAACCGGCAATATGGCAGGCAGTCACCGATAGAATAGAGGCACTGAGTGATGGGAAAATTATGTGCGGGTTATTCTTACTGGTTTTGCTGACACAGGGAGGTGGAATTTTTTATAGAAAATTACCATTTGTTGCAGATGAAATATACTCTATTTCAGGTGCAGCCTTTTTTGCCGGATATGACTGGAGCAATTATATGTCTCTTCATAAATTTTATAATTTTGGCTATACAATGCTTTTAGCACCGATATATAAGATATTCACGAATCCTGTTGTTATTTATCGTGCAATGCTATTTGTAAATGTCCTGTTTTTTGGGGCAATGGTTTTGCTAATCTATCATATTGCAAGAAAATATTTAAAAACAAATCGGATGAATAGCATAGTAATAACATTGGTTTGTTCTTGTAATTCGATTGTCTTATTTTTTAAAGGTTTTATATATAATGAACTGCCTTTGGCGCTTATTACATGGTTGATTATATATATTTTATTGGAGTTATCCCAATCCACTGGCAGAAAACGAGTCTGGTTATCTGCAATATTAGGCATGGTGACTGCTTATGCATATCTTGTTCATAGCCGATGCCTGATTTTGTTTGTATCACTTGGAATTCTTGTTCTGCTGTATTTGCTTATATATAAAAAGTGGCTTGTGCAACCGGTATCATTTGGTGCTGTGTTTGGAATCTTCTTTTATTTAGAAAAAATTCTATTAAATTATGTTCAGACGAACTTATATCTAAAGGATGGAACAGTTGTTATGCCAAATTCGGTGGAACATATGGCGACAGGGACGTGGCAATATGCAACATTAACATCATTAGAGGGAATAAAAAGATTAATATTACAGTTCTTTTCACTTGCCGGAACGGTTTCTATTGAAACGGGAGGTCTGTTTACGGTGATATCTGCTGTTTTTCTTTATTATCTCTACAAAAACTTTAAGAAAATAAAAGAGGGAGAAGAGTGTAAAAAAACTTTTATATTATCTGTTTTCTCGTTTGTATCGCTTTGGGGTATGGTAGCATGTATTTCCCTGTTTGGCGCTTCTAATGGGAAAATAAGGTTTCTTTTGTATAGCAGATATTTTGCACCATTTTTAGGTCCATTTCTTTTAATGGGGCTTGCTTTTCTTAAAAATAATAGGTCCCTCAGGTTTAAATGGATTACAATTTGGTCGTTTGTATTAAATGCAATGATTATTTTCACCTTTGTATTTTATTCTTACCCGGCATTGAAAGGGAATAGTATGAAAGAGAATGCGTCACTTTATCTGTTCCTTCCGTTTGCGAGATATAGTAAGCAGACAAGATTTTCAAAGAATGTTATTTTTATTGCATTGAGCCTGTTAATCGTATTTACGATTGTTTTGCTGTTTTTGTATAGAAGACGGCAATTTACAGCATTCTGTGCGGTTGTAGTTATGTTTTCAGCAGCTTTGACCTGGAGAGTGGAAAAGTTACAATGTGAACCAGCCGCAGAAAGACGGTATAATTCGTGTAATGCAACATATGAACTACTAGAAGATAATGAAGAGTTTGATGAGTTGGATATTTATTGTCTTGGAAGCGAAACATACCGTAAAGCAGTACTGGTGTCCTGTTATGATAAGGAGATTATATATAATTTAGAATCTGTCCAGACTAATGAAAATGCAGTATTGTTGTCCAGTGAAATAGAGAAGCTGCTCTTTTATCAGCCGGAATATATTTATCAGCTGGATAATAATGAATGGATTGGAGGTTGGAATGCAGAAATAAATACTTACCTGGAGGGAAAGTATGAACGATACCAGGAGTAGGTAGCATTATTTTTGGAAGAATAATTATAGAAAGAAGGAGAAAAAATGAAGCTGATTATCCAAATACCCTGCCTGAATGAGGCGGAAACACTTGAGATTGCTCTGAATGATTTACCAAAGCAGATTGAGGGCATTGATGAGATTGAATATTTGATTATTAATGACGGAAGCAGTGATAATACTGTGGAGGTTGCAAAAAAATGGGGCGTCCATTATGTGGTGAACTTCAAACAGAATAAGGGTCTGGCAAAGGGATTTATGGCCGGATTAGATGCCTGTCTTCGTGAAGGGGCGGATATTATCGTAAATACGGATGCAGATAACCAGTACTGTGGCGAAGATATTGAAAAGCTTGTAAAACCGATTTTAGAGGGAAAAGCGGATATCGTAATTGGGGAACGGCCAATTGACGATACAGAACATTTTTCACCTCTTAAGAAAAAATTACAGCATATTGGCAGCTGGACGGTAAGAGTAGCCTCCAAATCAGATATTCCTGATGCACCAAGCGGTTTTCGGGCATACAGCCGGGAAGCGGCGATGCGTTTGAATGTAATAAATGAATATACCTATACCTTAGAGACCATTGTCCAGGCGGGGCACGAAAAAATGGCAATGACCTCTGTGCCAATCCGTACCAATGCAGAGCTTCGGGCTTCCAGACTGTTTAGCAGCATGTTTGGGTATATTAAAAAATCCATGGTAACAATTATACGTTCCTTTATGATGTACAAGCCGCTGAAATTTTTTGGATGTATTGGTTTGATTCTGTTTTTAATAGGTGTAATTCTTGGAGTCCGGTATCTTGTATTTTTCTTTACAGGTGGGGCAGCAGGACATATTCAGTCCCTGATTCTGGCATCTACATTAATGATGTTGGGATGTATGACTGGAATAATTGGTCTGCAGGCAGATATTATTGCGGCAAACAGGAAGATTTTAGAGGATATCCAGTATCATGTCCGCAAAATTGATTATGATAATGAAAAGAAGGAATAGTGCAGCCGTTTAAGAATGCTGGAGGAGAAAATGAACGAAATTCAGATATCAATTATTGTTCCACATTACAATACACCGGATTCTTTGATGAAGCTGATAGACAGTATCCCGTTACGGGATGATGTGGAGATTCTGGTTGTAGATGATAACAGCAGCGTGGATTTGACCGAATTAAAACAATATATGGAAAACCATATGAATGTAGAGTTTTACAGGAACGATACAGGTGTAAAGGGAGCAGGAGCCAGCAGAAATGTGGCATTAAAGAATGTAAAGGGAAAATGGATTTTATTTGCAGATGCAGATGATTTCTTTTTAGAAGATTTTTATGGAAAGGTGGAGCCTTATTTGGATTCCGAAGAGGATATGGTTTATTTTCCGCCTACAAGCATGGATATCCGCACCGGGGAGCCATCCTCCAGACATGTCATGTATATGGAACTGGTGGAAAACTATATAAAAAAGCCGAACTTAAAGACACTTACAGAAATGAAATATGGCTTCTGTACACCATGGTCAAAGCTGATTCGGGCTTCCGTTATGAAGGAAAATGCAATACAGTTTGACGAGGTGATGGTATCCAATGATATTATGTGTATGACGAAATGCGCCTTTTACAGCCGGAAGGTGGCAGCCTCTGACCAGACAATCTACTGTGTGACGAGAGGGGGGAAGACCCTGACGGCAAAGAAAGATGAGAAACGGTTTGATACCCGGATTGAAATTCTGGTAAACCGGTATGTTTTCTTAAGAGAGCATTTGTCAAAGAAGGAATTCCGCTATGCACATATTGACCGTCTGGCGCTCGGAAAGCTTGTGGATGTCTTTATTGAACATTGGGGGATAAAAAAATTATTTGCAATATTAAAGCTGTATCACAGGAACGGGGTGCGGTATTTTGATATTGGGCTGTTGAATCCGGTAACGCTGTTTCACAAGGCAAAAATTGAGCTTTCATGGTGGCTGGACATTAAGAAGCACAGGTCATAACCCTTCATTCGGAATGTGTGTGCCAGGTGATATTACAGGCGGCGGAAAGGGCTTAAGTTGTAAAAAACTGTAGAATGATAAGGTGTAAAGGTTATTAGAATGAATACGATTGAGAGCACAGTGTGCAATAATTTATGTATTTCCTGTGGGATATGTAAAGCGGTCTGTCCGAAGGATTGCATTGCATTTCACAAAGAAAAAGGAATGAAGCTTCCGGCAATTGATAAAAACAGCTGCATTGAATGTGGGAAATGTTATCAGGTGTGTCCTGGAAAAGGGTTTGATTATACAAGGTTTGTAAATGACACAGAAGAAGCTTCCTTCTGGTTTGGCAGTTACCGCAATGTATACACTGCATATTCCCTGGATGAGAAGAGACGCGGCAACGGTGTAAGCGGCGGCGTGGTAACAGAGCTGGTATACCGCCTTTTGGAGAATAAAGAATACGAATCGGCATTTCTGATTGGTACGCATCGGTATCTGGATGATGAAGCGGCGGTGAAGCGGTATACAGCAGGACAATCTCTTGATGATACACAAAAATCACGCTATCTGCCGGTGTCCCAGGAAAAAGCGGTTTCTTATATATTGTCACATCGCAGGGAAAAGATTATTCTTGTGGGTACAGGCTGTTTTGTACAGGGAATTATGAATGTCATTGATTCCTATAAGCTGGACAGGAAGCAGTATTTTATTATCGGCTTGTTCTGTGATAAGACAATGACCGGTAATGTGGTTGATTATTTTAGCAGACATTCTGTCCTGAAGGGTCAGCGGATGGATAAATTTTTCTTCCGCACAAAGGAAGCAGGCGGATGGCCCGGCGGGGTACAGATAATTTCAGATGCAGGCAGGGTTATGAATCTGCCAAATACGGAAAGAATGAAGGTTAAGGATTATTTTCAGCCGGAGCGCTGTCTGTATTGTCTGGATAAGCTTAATATGTTTGCGGATATTTCTGTGGGGGATAATTACACAGGCACCAACTCAGATTCAAAGGGAAGCAACAGCGTTATTGTGCGGACACAAGAAGGGCAGAGAGTATGGGACGCATATGCTTCTGCCATCTACTGTGAAAGTTCTTCCAAAGAGCATGTCGTTGCCAGCCAGCACTTAAAGCAACGCGCCTTAAACAGCTGCTATGCAGAATTAAAGGGACGTTCCGTCAAAGAGAAAATCAATGTGACAGGCAGTCTGTTTACAGAGCCGGAGCTTACGTTAAAGGTAAGGATGAAATACTGGTTCAAACGATTCAAAATCAGGGTGGGGACAAATTATGGCAGGGCTTCCTGGATGTTATCGCTTTGTCTCGTCTGGAAAAATATAAAGCTTAAGGTTAAAAATGTGATGCGAAGGAGTTCTATATGTCTATGAAAGTGCTGATAACCGGTGCAAATTTTAATAATAAGGGTGCGCAGTCAATGCTTTTTGTTACAATTGATGAGCTGCAAAAAAGAATCCCGGACTGCGAAATCTATTTTGGATGTGGTCTTGGGGACCCGGAGCTTGATAATGTATGCTTTAAACAGATTTGCTTTTCGAGAGAGGGCAGGTATATTGCTCTTGGCGGAAAGCAGGCGGTATTTAATTTTTTTGTCGCCATTGCCAAAGGGTGTATGAGGTTTGTGAAGGGAAAGCGCACCAATCTCTGGAAATTCATGGATGCCAGAAAATACATTTCTTCCATGAATCTGATTGTAGATGTCAGCGGCTTTGCGCTTGGGGACAAGTGGTCAAGACGTACTAATGAAAACTTCTTAAATACAATCCGCCTTGCAAAGCGGCATGACATTCCTGTTTTTATTATGCCCCAGTCCTTTGGTCCCTTTGAATTTCCTTCCGGTATGGAGGATATTAAGGATGAAATAGCGGATTTGCTGAGATATCCGGTCACGGTATTTGCCCGTGAAAAGGAAGGATACACATTTCTTACCCGGGATTTTGGCTTAAAAAATGTAAAGCTTTCAAAGGATTTGGTATTACAGAATGCAGGGGTTAATCTTAATCATATTTATGTGAATCCACCGGCATTATCCCTGCCGGAAATCCAAACGGAGCATAATGTGGGAATTGTACCAAACGCACAATGCTTCAGGCACGGTAATGTCACAGAGGTTTTGGATATTTATCATGCCATAATAGAGGAGCTGTTAGCACAGAAAAAAGAGGTCTATGTTTTCCGGCATTCCGGTGAGGATTTGGCATTTTGTAAGAGAATAGCGGAAATGTTTGAGGAGGAAGCACATGTACATTTACTGGAAAATGATTTTTCCTGCCTTGAATATGATGCTTTTGTGAAAAATTTTGAGTTTATAATCTGTTCAAGATTCCACGGAATTGTCCATGCCTATAAAAATTATATACCTGCTATTGCCCTGGGATGGGCAGTTAAATACAGGGAATTGACGGAAAATGTGGGACAGTCTTCCTATATATTTGATATCACGTCGGATACATGTGATAAAGCTGCAATAATAGAGGCAGTCAGACGGATGGCTGATAATGCCGGTAACGAAAAAGAAGTTATTAAAAGTCATGTCCTGAAAATTCAGGCTGAAAATTGTTTTGAATGTATATCAGAATGGGTGAAGAGTAACAATGAGTAGAGAAACAACACTTGCTAAAAATACGATTATAATGTCTATCGGGACAATTTTACCAAAATTGTCCATGCTGATTACGCTTCCGATTATTACTGCAAAGCTTACGCAGGCGGAATATGGAACCTATGATTTGATTTCCACGCTGGTATCCCTGTTTCTGCCTGTTGCAACGTTGCAGGTACAGACAGCAGCGTTCCGGTTTTTGATAGACTGTAATGACGATAAAACAAAACGAAACCGGGTGATTACCAATGTACTGCTGTTTGTGACGGTTTCTTCTGTAATATCGCTGTCTGTTCTTTATTTTGCGCTATATAAGCTGTCCTTCGAGGTACGGATTCTCATTTGTGCATATTTTTTCTCTGATATATTATTTCTTACCCTTGTACAGGTGGTGAGGGGACTGTCCCGTCCTATGCTGTACTCTCTATGTACATCGGTACAGCCCATTGTCAATATGCTGCTGGTAATTTTAATGGTATACTATATTGATGGAGGACTGATTGGAGCGTTAATTGCCATGACAGGTTCCACCATTGTGGCGCTTTTTATTGTTCTTGCAAAGGGACATATCATTTCTAAGATTGATTTCAGGCTTGTGTCAAAATCAATGCTCAAGGAGCTCATAAGCTATTCCTGGCCCATGATTCCCAATTCCCTGTCCTTATGGCTGCTGAATTTTTCGGACAGGCTGGTTCTGCTTAATTTTATGGGAATTAATGCAAATGCGGTGTATGGCGTCGCAAATAAAATCCCGTCCATGTATTCTCTGGCAAACAGTGCATTTACCCAGGCATGGCAGGAAAATGCGTCTTTAAATTCTAAGGACGAGGATGTATCTGTCTACTATGGCAAAATGTTTGATAATATTCTGCGTATTTTGTCCGGTATTATGGCAATGCTGATAGCGGCAATGCCGGTTTTATTTATCATTCTGATACGGGGTGATTACGGGCGGCAGGCATATTGCCAGATGCCGATTCTTATGATGGCGATGTTTTTTTCCTCCATGTCATCTTTCCTGGGGGGAATCTACATTGCACATAAAAAGACAAAGAGTGTGGGAGGAACCACGATTATTGCGGCAGTAATCAATCTTGTTGTGGATTTGCTTCTGGTAAAATCCGTTGGAATTTATGCGGCGTCTGTCTCTACGCTGGTGGCGTATATGTTTCTTGCTGTTTACCGGATGCGGAATGTACTGAATTTCCAGTATATCAAATATAATTATGCGAATATTTTCGGATATATCCTGTTTCTGGTTATTATGTGCATTCTTTCATGGTTTAATAAGCTTCCCCTTAACCTGTTAAATATAGTTCTGGGAATATTGTTTGCAGTCTATATTAACCGGGAGCTTATCAAAAAAATGATTGTCATGGGAAAGGAAAAAATAGCAAAAAAGCGTGAAAACGGAGTAAAGCATGGATGATATTTTAGTGTCGGTGGTAATGCCGGCATATAATTGTGAAAAGTTCATAGGTACAGCAATTGAATCCGTGCTGTGTCAACAGGTTCCGTTAGAATTAATTGTAATAAATGATAATTCCACAGACGGAACAGCACAGCAGATTCAGAGCTTCAGCCGGGACGGAAGGCTTATCTGTATTAGTAATGAAACTAATCAGGGAGTGGCGGCGAGCCGGAATAAGGGAATTGCCCTTGCAAAGGGAAAATTTATTGCATTTCTGGATGCGGATGATTACTGGACAGAGGATAAGCTTTTAAAACAGGTGTCTTTGATGGAAAAAGAGAATGCGGTATTATCCTCCACAGCCAGGGAGCTTATCGATGAAAACGGAAACCTGACCGGGAAGGTTATTGGCATAAGGGAAGAGGTATGCTACCGGGATTTGCTGAAGGGAAATGTACTAAATACCTCCGGGGTGATGGTGCTTGCATCGGTTGCGAAGCGGTATCCCATGGTTCAGGACCATCTCCATGAGGATTATATCATGTGGCTGTCCATTCTGAAGGAATATGGAAAAGCCTATGGTATAAATGAACCGCTGCTGAAATACCGGGTGATGAAGGGCACAAAATCCGGGAATAAGCTGAAATCCGCAAAAATGACCTATGGTGTGTACCGCTATATAGGCTTTGGAAGGGTGAAGGCATTTTACTATTTTTGCTTTTATGCCATAAACGGAGTGATAAAATACTATTTCCCGGGTTAGAAGCCGTGCCGTACAAGGAGAAGGGCTGCTGTTTTTTCCAGTGGGGAGAGAAAAACGGTTTACCATAATAAATGTAGTTAACGCAAGAAAACGTGTATTGTAAAAAATATGAGAAAGTGATATAATCGTGATAGTTTTGTAATTTGAAAATAACCTATTTCATATAGTAATAGCAGAGTGACAATAAGGAGGACGACATATGTGTGGTATTGTGGGCTACATCGGTAAGGAACAGGCTGCCCCCATTTTGTTAGATGGTCTGGCGAAGCTTGAGTACCGTGGTTATGATTCTGCCGGCCTTGCAGTATATGACGGAAACGATATTGAAATTGTGAAAGCCAAGGGGAGGCTTCAGGCGCTTAGGGACCTGACAGGGGATGGAAGAAGCCTGAAAGGAACGCTGGGAATAGGGCACACAAGATGGGCAACCCATGGAGAACCATCTGTCTCTAACGCACATCCACATTTTAACAGCAATAAGACGATTGCAGTGGTGCATAACGGCATTATTGAGAATTACCAGCCTCTCAGGGAGAAGATGATTCAGAAGGGATATACCTTTGTTTCAGATACGGATACGGAGGTTGTAGCACACCTGCTGGATTACTATTATGAGGGTAATCCGTTGAAGGCAGTGGAAAAGGTAATGCACCGGGTGCAGGGTTCTTATGCACTGGGTATTCTGTTTAAGGATTATCCGGATAAGATGTATGCAGTCCGGAAGGATTCGCCTTTGATTGTAGGCGTCTCTCCGGAAGGGAATTTTATTGCTTCGGATGTTCCGGCAATTTTGAAATATACCAGAGAGGTCTACTTCATTGAAAACCGGGAAATCTGCGAGCTGTCAAGAGATGGTATTACCTTCTACAACGAGGATATGGAAAGCATATCGAAGGAAACGAAAACGATTGAATGGGATGTGGAGGCTGCCGAAAAGGGTGGTTATGAGCATTTCATGCTGAAGGAAATATATGAACAGCCGAAGGCAGTGCTGGATACCATCAGCCCAAGAATTAAGGACGATAAGATTGTTATTGATGAGCTGAATATGTCCGAGGAGGACATTAAGAACCTGAAGAGAATCTATATTATCGGATGTGGTTCTGCTTATCATGTGGGTGTCACCAGCAAATATATAATTGAAAAGATAACAAGGATTCCTGTGGAAGTGGATTTGGCATCGGAATTCCGTTACCGGAATCCGATTTTAGAGCCGGATTCCATGGTGATTATTATAAGCCAGTCGGGAGAAACGGCAGATTCTCTTGCGGCACTCCGGAAGGCACAGGAGCTGGGTGTTAAGGTATTGGGCGTTGTAAATGTGGTGGGCTCCACCATTGCAAGAGAGGCAGATAATGTCTTATATACCTGGGCGGGACCGGAGATATCCGTTGCCACAACCAAGGCTTACAGCACACAGCTGGCAGCGCTGTATTTACTGGCAGTGCTGTTTGGAGATGTGAGGGGAACCATAACCGGTGAAGAGTATCATGAAATGATTCAGGAGCTTAAGAGCCTGCCGGATAAAATTTCCGAGATACTGGGCGATAAAGAGAGAATCCAGTGGTTTGCAAGTAAATATGCAAATGCAAAGGATGTCTTCTTTTTAGGAAGAGGAGTGGATTATGCTACTTCATTAGAGGGGTCCTTGAAATTAAAAGAAATTTCCTATATTCATTCAGAGGCCTATGCAGCCGGTGAATTAAAACATGGAACCATTTCGTTAATTGAGGATGGAATTTTGACGGTGGCGGTAGTTACCCAGCCGGATTTATATGAAAAGATGATAAGTAATATTGTAGAGGTAAGAACCAGAGGTGGTTACATCTTTACATTGACGAATAAGGGGAATTGTGTGATGGAGGACACATCTGATTTTACAGTGTACATCCCAAAAACGCATCCGTGTTTTACACCATCCCTGGCAGTTATTCCATTGCAGTTATTCGGTTATTATGTTTCTGTTGCAAAGGGTTTGGATGTAGATAAGCCGAGAAACCTTGCGAAATCAGTTACAGTAGAGTAAGGATATTAGGTATCGTATAGGAGGATGAGATTTCATGAGCAAATCACATAGGAAGAAAACAAAAAATAAAAAGCTGGGATTAATTCTGGTATTGGAAATTCTCATATTTATTGGACTGGTTGCAGGATATGCATGGTATTATGTTAATCATACCTTAAATAAGATGGGAAGAGAGGACACTCCCAAGGAGGAGATTGATGTCAGTGATGCGGTTACCGATACAATGGTGGAGAAGTATACTACAATCGCATTATTTGGCCTGGATACCAGAGATGATGCAGATATGACCAAGGAGGGTGTGGCTCACAGTGATGCGGTAATTATTGCCAGCATTAACAATGAGACCAAGGAGGTTAAGCTGGTTTCTGTTTACAGAGACTGCTTCTTGGAGATGGCAAGACCTACACCGTCTACCCAGAAGTTTACCCATGCGTATTTCCTTGGAGGACCAATCTGTTCAGTGGAGACGCTGAATAAGAATCTGGATTTGAATATTACGGATTATGTATCCGTAGATTTTAAGGCACTGACAAATGCGATTGATGCGTTAGGCGGTATTACCATTGATGTAAAGAGCAATGAGATTAACAATCTGAATAAAAATCTTCAGGAACAGGTTGAGGTTACGGGAATTGCCTCAGATGGCGTCTGGTCAGCAGGAGAGCAGACATTAAACGGAACACAGGCAACTGCATATGCAAGAATCCGTAAGGTTGGTAACGGAGATTTTGAGAGAACCCAGAGACAGCGGGCTGTGATTTCAGCCATGATTGAGAAGGCAAAGGAATCGGATTTATCAACGATTACGGATGTGATTAATGAGGTATTTCCACAGATTGCAACGAATATGACGAATAGCGAGATTATTTCTCTGGCAACCAGTATATTTGATTATAAATTAGCGGATAATATTGGTTTCCCTCTGGCAAACCAGACACCGACCCTGGGTTCCAAGGGTAGTGTTGTAGTTCCATGTGATTTGCTTAGCAACGTGAAGCATTTACACGAATTCCTGTATCCGGAGGATACAACCTATACACCTTCAGCTGAGGTGCAGAGAATCAGTGCGGAGATTACAAATGAGACCGGATATGGTGATGAGTTTACGGATGATAAGACAACGGAAGCACCGACTCAGACGAATACTCCGTCCAGTGAAGCATATTAGGATGACAGAAAGAATGACAACTATATAATATAGCTGCCATTCTTTTCTATTTACGGGAAGCAGAGAATGAAAAAGGGGGAGAAGACAGATGGAGAACAGAAAAGGAAAGAAGACTACAGGACTGCAAAAGAGCATAAAAATCTTATTCAGTGTGATTATGCTGGGAATGGGGCTGTTAGCAGGCAGTCATACATCTCTGGCAGCAACAGCGGTGGAAGAAAATGGCGCCCTGAAGGTGGAGGGAACCAGACTGGTCAGCCAGAAGACCGGCAGGGAGGTTCAGCTTAGAGGGGTTAGCACCCATGGGATTAACTGGGACGTGGGATATCCCTACATTTCAGAGGCCGCATTTAAGACCCTGAGAGACCAGTATTCGGTCAATGCCATAAGGCTTGCTATGTATACCACAGAATACTACGGATACTGTGATAAAGCCGGAGCAGCAGAATCCCAGGCAACGGTACAGAAAACACTGAAAAAGCGTATAGATACAGGGGTGAAGGCAGCCAGTAAGCTGGGAATGTATGTCATTATTGACTGGCATGTCTTAAATGATAAGAATCCCCAGAAGTACCAGTCAAAGGCAAAGGCATTTTTTAAAGAAATGTCCGGGAAGTATGCAGAATATGACAATGTAATCTATGAGATTTGCAATGAGCCAAACGGAGGAACCACATGGTCACAGATTAAGAAATATGCCAATGAGATTATTCCGGTTATCCGTGCCAATGACAAGGATGCAGTGATTATTGTGGGAACACCGAACTGGTCCCAGGATGTGGATGTGGCATCTAAATCACCACTGAAATATGATAACATCATGTATACGCTTCATTTTTATTCCGCTACCCACAAGGACTCTTACAGGGAGAAGCTGAAGACAGCTCTGAAAAACGGTCTTCCGGTGATGGTAACGGAGTTTGGTGTTTCAGAAGCCAGCGGCGCCGGTTCTTTAAATACAAAGGAAGCCGGAAAGTGGCTGGATTTGCTGGATGAAAACGGAATCAGCTATTTTGCCTGGAGTCTCAGCAATAAAGCGGAAGCCTCTGCTCTGTTAAAATCCGGAACCTCTAAGAAAAGCGGATGGAAAAAGTCGGATTTATCGAAGGCAGGGCAATGGGTACTGGGACAGTACCAGACAAGAAGCGGTAAAAAAAGTACAACCGCTTCCTATAAGCCCGGTAAGGTTAAGACGATATCTGCAAAAAATGTGAAGGGCAAAAAAATAAAGGTTACCTTTAAGAAGGTAAGTAAAGCGACCGGCTATCAGATTGTCTATGCAACAAATAAGAAATTTACTAAGGCAGTAAAAATAAAGACGAAAAAGAATACTTATACCTTAAAGAAATTAAAGAAGGGCAAAACCTATTATGTACGGGTGCAGGCTTACCGGAAGGTTAAGGGGAAGGTATATTATGGCAAGTACAGTTCCACAAAGAAGATAAAGGTCAAAAAATAGAAGGATTTGACAGGTGTTTACAGAAATGATGCAATCATAATACAAAAATAATACAAGGACGGGTATATAATAGTCTTGAAAATACAAGCTGCAAAGGCTATAATAAAGAAGCTGCCGGGCAGCAGGTATTTTAAGTATAAAAGAATGGAGAGAAGAGAATGAAAAAGATTTTGACACTAAAGCATTTTCTTGCGTGTTCTGCTTTTGTCTTATGTGGAATGCTTCAGATGGGAAACATCGCAGAAGCTGAGACTGTAGTGGATGCGAAGCCGGATAAAACGACAGAGGTCCAGAGTACGACACAGACAACAACTGAGGTGACAAATACCAATGGCTGGAATAAGAAAAAGACATGCTATTACATAAACGGTGAAAAGGTAAAAGGAATACAGAAGATTGACAATAAATTATATTATTTTGACACCAAGGGAAATCTGTACAAGAAATTTGGAAAACAGAAGATTAAGGGAAAAACATATTATTTTAATAAGGATTATTCTTTAAAAACCGGAGTTGTTAAGGTTGGTAAGAAGTATTATTATTTCCAGAAAAAGGATGGCGCACGCTATGAGGGAACCGGCATAAAAAAGATTGACGGAAAGTATTATAATTTTACCTCAAAGCACTATCTGAAATCCGGCTGGTACCGTGACAAGAAAAGTAAACGATATTATTTTGACAAAAAGACATTTGCCGCAATGACCGGCTGGAAATATGTTGGAAAATATAAATATTATTTTAACAAGAAGGGACAGCTGCAGCAGGATGTGAGAAAGAAGCTGACCAAAAAGCAGAAGTCCTCTTATATCATCAGGGTAAACCGTACTGCAAGCTGTGTTACGGTATATGCGAAGGATGGGAATAAGGGCTATACGATTCCGGTTGTGGCATTTGTGTGTTCAGCCGGTAAGGATACGCCGACAGGAACCTTCCGTATTAAAGACAAGCTGCGCTGGCATGAGCTGATGGGACCTTCCTGGGGACAGTGGTGTGAGCATCTGACACAGGATATATTATTCCACTCTGTATACTATGATGTGGAACGGGATAACAAATCCCTGAATGTGAAGGCATATAATAAGCTTGGAACCATGGCATCCCATGGATGTATCCGGTTGACAGCCGGAGATGCAAAGTGGATATATGATAACTGTAAGATTGGAACAAAGGTTATTATATATAATAATAAGAAAAATCCGGGACCGTTTGACAAACCAAAGGCAAAAAAGCTGAGTTCAAAGCATACATGGGACCCAACGGACCCGACCATAAAATAGAATACCGGTATAGACAGAATATCGGAAATGTATCAGGATAAAACGGAATGAGAATTACCAGAAAGCAACAGCTGGGTAATTCTCATTTTTTGTTGCATTATATAGGTGTGAAATGTGTGAAAACAGTGGAAAAGAACAGAAAATTAAATAAAAAGACTGAAAATCTGTCTCTTATACACATCTGACGCTGCCGACGAAGAGGATA
>ENA-OZAB01000118-OZAB01000118.1-human-gut-metagenome-genome-assembly--contig:-NODE-118-length-55631-cov-12.699421_pt1 | contig 55631 bp, 41 predicted proteins | sample MGYA00243297_ERZ653491 | MGnify/ENA primary metagenome ERZ653491 (study PRJEB26926, sample SAMN06165154) | human gut metagenome | biome: ENVO:00009003; feature: ENVO:2100002; material: ENVO:00002003... | reverse complement strand
AATGTTCATTACCAGTTGTGCTGGATATAATCACTCAGGATTCCGAGAGATTATTATACTAACTCTTTATTTTCAAGGGTTTTGCACAAAAAAGGTGACTACCCCCTAAATAACCAGTATAATTGAATCTGCGACAAAACAATTATCCGTATAGAAAGGTAATCACCTATGGACATTATAATGTATTTGATTCAATTAATTCAATACCAATATAAGATTATTGGTCAACTTTTAAACTTTATCTGTAGATACATACCTCTTAAACAATGGGTTTTCGATGATTCACACTCTCCAAAGTACCAAAAGTTCAAGATTGATCAGCTTCCCAAAATCATATCCTATGAACAGGAATGGGATTGGAAGGACCTCATCGGCTACTATGAACAACGTTATCACAAAAACATTAAGCCGGTATTCCATCATGGCGAATGTAATGTTCCTGAAAACTGTCGCTGTTTCTCTTGTAATGCTCCGTTTCAATACCTTATGTGGAACGATGGAAAGAAACAGTCCCAACTACTTTGCAAGGTATGTCAATCTCGATTTAAACCTGCTGCCGAATCCAGATTTTCCAAAACCCATGTTTTAAAATGTCCTCACTGCAACCACACTCTCGAACATAAGAAAAATCGTAAACACTTCGTTGTACATAAATGTATCAACAAGAAATGTCCTTACTATCTTCACAATCTCAAAAAGGTTGATAAAGGAGACCTGGAATCTAACAAGTATAAATACAAACTCCACTACATCTACCGGGAATTCCAGATAGATTTCTTCAACATGGACTTAAACACTTTACCTAAAAATGCTTCTTCTCTTAAGTTCTCTAAATTTGACCAAAATGTCATGGGATTATGTCTTTCTTACAAAGTAAATCTTGGACTTTCTTTAAGAAAAACTGCCCAGGCTTTAAACGATATCCATGGAATCAAAATCTCCCATCAGCAGGTCGCAAACTATCTAAAAACGGCGGCTGTATGCATCAAACCTTTTACAGACAACTATTCCTATCAGGTTGGAAATGTCTTTACTGCAGATGAAACATATATAAAAATCCGTGGTGTTAAAGGCTACATTTGGTTCATTATGGATGCTGCCAAACGTTCTATTATCGGATATCAAATATCGGATAACCGTGGTGTTGGTCCATGTATTCTGTCAATGCGTATGGCATTCAAACATCTAAAAGAACTACCGGAAAAATTCAAGTTTATCGCAGATGGTTACAGTGCTTATCCTCTTGCAGCCCAACAATTCTTTGTACAGTCAAAAGGCAAAATCAAGTTTGACATCACTCAGGTTATTGGACTTACCAACGACGATGAAGTATCAAAAGAATTCCGTCCTTATAAGCAGATGATTGAACGTCTCAACCGCACTTATAAAATGTCTTACAGACCTACTAACGGCTTCGATAACATCGACGGTGCCAACTACGACCTAGCTCTCTGGGTTGCCTACTATAACTTCCTTCGGCCTCACAAACACAATGGTTACAAAGCATTAAATGAAGTCGATATGTTAAAAGGTGCAACCAACATGCCGGGCAAATGGCAACTTCTTATCTTCCTCGGTCAACAAGCAATACTTAAAATGCAACAAGCCGAAGGCTCTAACTGTTCTTAGATTCTGAGCCAGCGGTAAAAAACAGCCACTGCATAAGCAGCATGCCCTTGATGGCTCATAAAAGAACTGCTACACTGCTGTAAGAGACGGAGAAAATATAACTGTTCTTGAGTTCTTCGCCGTCGGTAACGATCTTCCAGCAGTTCTTGTTGTGCTGTCAAGGGTGGCGTCACTCCACCACAACCTAAAATATCTACAGTTTTCAAGGTGCGCAAATGCTTTTTTCTTTGTCACGTTTTTTCATACGTCACTTGACACTATCTTTTTTACCAGAGTGGAATATTCCCCTCTTTCTTCCTGATAAGCATCCACTGATGCCAGCCGGTTCAGATACAACAGCAGATATTCCTGTCTTGACATCCCAGCTCGCTGGGCTTTCTTATCCAGGGTTCTGGCAGTTGACTCTTCTAAATTCCTTATCAAAACATCCATGTCCTTCCTCCTTTTCCAATTTACATACAAAAAAAGAGAACACTGCTGTCCTCTTCTTCCATTTCCCATATTCTATTATTTACACATACCTGTACTTTTCCCATAACCTGTATATTATATATACTACTTTCCCTGTATATAATATTTTTTTCTTTCTGGTTATAGTATAGATAGGGTGCAATTTTTGATTAAAATGATTTATAGCCGCAATATAATTCTGACCTTCTTAAGGAATTTCCGCATCCAGTCCCTGCATGGCATGCATGCTTTAAACAGTTTTTTCCATGCAACAATCCTTGGGGATTTTTGTTTTACCACTGCTTTTTGTGGAATCTGCACAAAGACCTGGGTGTCACAATCTGCGGATGCTTCTTCCTGAACCTGTATCTCATTCGTCAATTTAACCAACAGCAGTTTTCTGCCCGAAATGCCTGCCAAACGCACCCTTATCAGCTTCCTGGCCTGCAGCTTCTTCAATAATTTTACAAATGTTGCCTGCCCCACTCCGATTGCATTCATATATGTATCAGGAACATCATAAACCAGACCCTTTTTGTCTGCTCTGTGAAGAAGATAGATTAAAAGCAGCTTCTCCCTGCCAGACAGAGACATATTATATATCCTAAGGATTTCTGTAGCCTTGTTTATTCCTCCCTGGTTTTCTTCCACCTGGACGCCATCCTCTTTCATTTCATTCCCGGTATTCTCAATGCTGTTGAAACAACCAGCTATCATTTCCTTTTCCGCATCCGAATACCTCTGTGTTCCATGAACATCTTCTGTCACTCCCAGGTTAAATACATACTGGTTGGTAAGCTGCTGGTGGTTATACCAGCGGTCTTTCCGGATGATATAACCTGCTTTTTCCAGCTTGCGCATGTTGTACTGAACTGTACGTCTGCATACACCAAGCGCTGAAGCTATCGTTTCCACTGCCGGGAAACACTGCTCCTTGTTGGACTTATGTACAAGATACTGCAGCAATGCAACTGTTCCCTTTTTCAAATTGAAATCTTTATACGCTACATTTAATAAATCATATTTTGTTTCAAATCAAGAATTCCGACATATCTTTAACATACTGCCGATGACGGGAGTCGAACCCGTACGATGTCACCACCGCCAGATTTTGAGTCTGGTGCGTCTGCCAATTCCGCCACATCGGCATGTTGAAACCAACGAAAATGATTATATAGTGTCACGGGCAGTTTGTCAAGCCCAAAAATATGAATCTGACTGCCCATTTATTGTATCTTCCTTGCAATAACTGCAAAGCGCCCATCCTCTACATGATATGCACAGGTAGACAACGTAATTAGATTATCTCCATACTTTACTTCTACCCCGGTATCAATCACCGACATCTTTTTTACATTCTCCACAAAATCCAAAAACTCTTCTTCACTGCCGGCATTGACAAATTCATAATACTTAAATGCAGCAGACTCCTCTGGCAGAATCTGCCCATAAAAGGCTGCCACCACCTCATAGACACCATCCCCATAGATTGTATCAAAACGAAAGGTCTTATGACTGTTATAGAACTCCCTATCCTCATATTGCAAAATATCATGAAACATCTTTCCCGAATTCATGTTATGTCCGTAAACAATCAGATTATCCGTTGGATTCTCGATTTCACAGTTGGCGTCCACAAAAGGAAGACCTGCGGCAGAATACTGTTTGTCATAATCCCGGTGAATATAATACTCTCCATTTTCCCCGTCCTCCGGAGTATACATAACGGGATAATCTACATTTGTATCCTCGATTGTGAGCCATCCGATAAAATCATGGTTCTCCCGGTACAACTGTTCAAACTTCTTCTGTATTATTTTCCCATCCACTTCAACCATTTCCGGTTTGTCATTTGCAGCTGCATTTTTATCTCCGGTATCCTCATCTGCGATTTTATCCCGCAGTCCCTCCACTGCGCTCTCACTTTTACTGCTGTTGTAATAATAATACGCCAGATAACCACCACAGCCTAATGCCGCCAGCAGACAGAACACCATCAGTATATTTATTATCCTTTTTTTCTTCATAACGGATACCCTCTCCCTGAAAAATGCGTTTTGCAAAATTTGCTTTCTCATAAACACTGTTATCCAATGTATATAAAAAGAAGCCAGAATCCTTCCCAGCTTCTTTTTCTTTTCCCTAAAAATACTTTTTTGAGCCCCACAGATTACTCTGTTTCAAATCCTGATACTCACCATAGGCCTGCTCTAATATCTGTTTCTCATTGGGAAACTTCAATAAATGATATGCCTCATGGTACTTGTAGTATCCGGAATCCATAAAGTACTCTTCCCGTTGAGGTTTGCTGTAATAGCTGTCAGCCATCATCAGATACCAATGTACATCTTTATTCACTACGTCATATGCGGTATTAAAAGTATAATTACTTTTATTCACATACTTGATAACCTGTGCGCTTACTCCTGTTTCCTCTCTGACTTCACGAAGCGCCGTTTCCTTGTACTCTTCACCTTCTTCTACCGTACCCTTCGGCAGAACCCAGCCTTCATACTTGTTCTTATAGTTCTTATAAAGTAACAACACCTTACCTCTGAAGATTACCACACCGCCACAGCTTACTGCTTCTATCATAGCTGTTCCTCCTATACTGTAAAGACCTGTTTGTAAATATGGCTTTACGAACACATGGTGTGTTGCCTAATTAAACCAAGTATAGCAATTTATGAATAAAAACGCAAGGTAAATCTAAATATTTATTTATAGTACTGGTCAAAAATACTTCTGGCTATGGCGCTTGCCTTGATGCCGTTTACATCAGACTCCTCCACGATAATGCTGACTACTACATCCGGGTCTTCCACATTGCTGTATCCCACAAACCAGGAGTAATCATGCGCACCATTTGCATATTCCGCTGTTCCGGTCTTCCCTGCCGCCTCGTAGGATGCTCCTGCAAAATAGCTTGCTGCTGTTCCCTCTGTTACAACCTTTCTAAGATATGGGGTCAATGCCTCCACCTCTTCCGCTGTCATTAACGTATCATAGGAGTCCGGAGAAAATTTCTTTATGCGGGTTCCCTTATAATTCTCAATGCTGTCAATAAAATATGGTTTCATCATCAGTCCGCCGTTGGCAATTGTGGACATAATCATGGCGTTATGAAGTGGTGTTATCAGAGTGTCACCCTGTCCAAATGCGGTCTGGGGAATATATCCCTTATCCGATTTGCTGTCCAGATAAAAACGGCTTGTGGCACTGGCATCTGTATACGGAAGAGACTTATTAAATAAAAAGCTTTCCAATGTATCCCGCCATTTATTCACATTCAAGCCAATGCCAATATCTGCATAGGCCTGATTACAGGAATTGGCAAGTGCCTGTGACAAATCCTGCTCCCCATGAATTTTTCTTCCGAAACAATGTACGGATACCCCATTGAATATTTCCTCTTCAGAGGAACAATTATAGGTATAGTCCTCATATTTCCGGGGATTCTGCCTCATATAGGCTAAGGTTGTCAAAACCTTAAAGGTAGAGCCCGGGGGATATAATCCCTGGGTTGCGCGGTTTAACAATACGGAGCTGTCCGAATCCTCCCGGTTTGCCTCTGCCCACACTTCATCAATATGATTGGGGTTAAAGTCCGGCTTGGAAACCATAGCCAGAATTTTGCCGGTATCCGGCTCCATAACCACCACCGCACCATCTGCACTGCCAAGAGCTTCATAAGCTGTCTTTTGCAAATCATAATTTAAGGTGGAGACAATGGTATCTCCCTCGTTCTTCTCCTCCCGGAGCGTATTAATAAAGCGCTCCAGCACATTTGCATGGCTGTCAGACAGATAATAATTGCCAACAAGCTCAATGCCTGCCTTGGTATACTCGGAATATCCCACTACATGGGCAAACAGATTATCATATGGATAATATCGTGTTTCCCCATCATTGGTGGCTACGATTTTGCCATCACTGGTTACAATATCCCCACGGATTACATCTGCCGCATATTTGTCCAGTCTGGAATTGGCGGCATTGGCAATCACCTCATCCTTTTCCACAATCATAAACCGTAAAATGTACGCCATTAATCCGATTATTAAAAACGCAGACAAATACGTAATACCAAGTATCGGACGGTTTAATTTCTCATTAATCTTATCAATTTTTTCTTCTTTTTCCAGAAACGCCTGTTGGTCGGGTGTCAGCAGCTTACGGTCAATTTCCCTTTTTTTATGCTTTTTTTGTTTCCCTGGCGTTTTGTTCAATTTTTCTTCTTTCTTCTTCAATTTTCTTAGCCTCTTTATTTTCAATCGTACTGATTCCCTGCATGATGGAGAACATCACAAGGGAACTTAACACCGAGCTTCCTCCATAACTTACCAGCGGTATCGTAACTCCCGTACACGGAATGAATTTTGTGACTCCGCCAATGGACAAAAAGGTCTGGAAAATGTAACAGACTGCAAATCCAAACGCCATAGTCTTGTAAAAACGGTTACGAACCTTCATAGCGATATTTATAAAGCATATAAAACAGCTAAAACACACTAAAATCAGTGCCAGTGCAAATAATACACCAAATTCCTCCGAAATCGCAGAGAAAATAAAATCACTCTCACTTACGGGAATCACATCCGGAGAACCCTTTGTGAGTCCTGAGCCAAAATATCCACCGCTGCCTATAGCAAACAGGGACTGGGTAATCTGATATCCGGAACCGCTGATATCCTCCCATGGATTTCTCCAGACATTGACACGCACCATAACGTGGTCAAACAGCTTGTCCTTAAAGAGCAGAAATGCCAGACCAGCCATGGCAAAACCACCGGCAATATAAGCAATCAGATATCTTACCCTGCCTGTTCCCACATATATCATGCATATGAAAATAACAAAGAAAATCAGTGCTCCACCTAAATCCTTTTCCAGCACCAGAACCATCATATGCACACCGGCAAAGGCTGTGGTAATGACTATCTGTTTAAAATCCCTGCTCTTGGACAGCATACTTGCAATAAAGAAAACAAATAAAATTTTAACAAATTCCGATGGCTGGACTGTAATACCAAACAGTCTTATCCAGTTTCTGGAGCCATACTGCTCCACACCGATAACAAACACCGAGCTTAATGCAAGAATTCCGATAATTCCATAGACAATGCCATAATTTCTCAGATTTTTGTATTTATCCATAATCAGCGGGATTACTGATACCAATATCAGCGAAGCCGTGGCAATCACAAACTGTTTTTTTGCCTTGGAAAAATCAAGCCTTGTCAGCATCGTATATCCAATCAGCAGAAGAAAACTCATATTATTGGTTATAACCCTTGAGGAATACGGATAAATATAATGATAAATATACATATAAATGGTCGCCACAAAAATTTGCAGCCCGTAAAAAATTACAATTTCCATCATATGCTCTGTATCACTTAACGCCAGTGTCAGATAACACAGAAAATGAATCAGAAAAACATAAATAATCTGTTTATTCAGCTTCTGGTTCTTTTCTGCCTCACTGCCCTCCTTGAAAACAGTAAAACACGACAGTGTATACAGCACCATCAATATTAAAATAATATACTTTGATACGTTGATTATAATACTCGCCATTTATTCTACTCCACGATTGTAATGTCCCCTGGTTTTATCTCCGTCATAGCTTTTCCCACCAAAGAAAACATCTAACACCTTCTGTACTTCCTCTTTATTTTCCTTTGTAAAATGCAGACGCCGGACACCATTTCCGTTAAATTCTTCCTGCACCAAATCAAAAAGAACCGTCGGAATGCCATTATAAATAATGTTATAACAGTATTTGCAGATACAGGAAACAAAAAAGGATTTGTGATACCTGTCCTGCATCCGGAATGTCTCACTTGTATGACTGCAATGCTTTACGGTATTTTGCAGACATTGTGCGCTCACCATAAGCTGCTGGTATCCATAAACCTCCATCTCCCAATCCCATTGGGTAAACAATAATTTTTTTATCTGCCGCTGGTTCAATTCCACAGGAACCGTAACCCGGGCATCCGGAAAAACGCTCCGTATCAATGCTGCGGCATAATCATTCATCACATAAAGGCTGTTATCAGTAATAATTCTGCCCTGATAGCCTGTATGGTGCAGATACGCCAGCTCATCCAGATTCCGGACAACAACACCGGATATGCTTTGTTTCTCTAATCCAGATAAACCTGCCACATCCTCCAGAAACCACCTGCGCAGAACCGGAGGCAGAACCAGATATAATTCTTTCTCTCTATTATCGCTTATAATGGTTATTATATCCTCATTTTTAAAATACTGCAAATCCAGATATATTTTTCTTATACGGGAATCTTTTTTTACAACATTAAACTGTTGGATTCCGGATACCATTACCGCTACATCCAAAGCCTGTTCATCCTCCGGCTGTGGAAGCCTGTCTGTGGCGCTCTGCCTCCACATATCCCTTTCTTCCGGCATATCTGCCCGCTTTTCCGTGAATCTTCTGCCGGACGAAAGGATTTGCAATTCCAGCTTCCTGATTGCATTTCTTCTCAAATCCTTAAGCTCCTTTAAAGAATAAAACGCATCTGCTGATATATTGTTTTCAAAATTCTTAAAAAAATATCTTGTATTACCGGTTTTCCCTATTTTATCCATCACCAGCTCTTTTGTAACCGGTCTGGCAGACGCCTTTTCCACCAGCTCTCCTGTCTGTGTAACGGAGTATTCCTTTCCTTTCATATTTACGGACAATGTAAGCTTCGCCGGAAATCCGGTAAGCAGTTCTATCCTTCCCTTCAACGGAAGCTCTGGCTCCTGCTGTATAATTTCGCCCAGCTCATTCATCAAAGGCTTTAAAAGCATCCTTACTGCTGCCGAATTTTTAACAACTTCCTGATTTTTAGGAACATTCAGGGTAATCTTCTTCCCCTGCTCTGCGTCCACATTACATGTCAGTGTAATTTTGTCTTTTTTACCATCCAGTACGAGAATATCTCCTTTATATACCGGTTTCTTAAGCTTTATCTGAATCTGGTTCTTATATATATCTATCACAGTTCCAATTAACACGCCGGTATTTCCGGGATTTTTTACGGACATCATATCCCTTCCGTTTTTCTGGTAATAATATCCCCTGGTAAATCCACCCCGGTTAAAAACCTCTGCCATTTCACTCTTATATGCATCCACCAGCTCAGTAGAATACCTGCCATCCAATACCGCACCTACAATTTCCCGGTATGCCCTGACGCAGACCGCAACATACTCCGGCTTCTTCATTCTGCCTTCAATCTTAAAGGAATCCACCCCTGCCCGGATTAATTCCGGCACTGCCTCTAAACCGCACAAATCCTTTGGGCTTAAGATATGCGCTCCTGCTGTATCTATCCGCTGCCCTGCTGCATCAAAAACCCTATATGGCAGACGGCAGGTCTGGGCGCATCGTCCCCGGTTGCCGCTTCGCCCTCCTAACATGGAGCTCATCAGACATTGACCGGAATAACAATAACACAACGCCCCCTGGACAAATACCTCCACCTCCGGAGCCCCTATGCCGGTTTTAAGACCTTTAATTTCTTCCATGGAAAGCTCTCTGGCAGGAACAATTCTCGTCACACCATAATCCTTCAAAAGCGTATATGCATATTCCGTGGTAATGGTCATCTGGGTAGAGGCATGGATTGGCAGCTCCGGAAACCAGTTGTGAATACAGAGCATAACTCCCAAATCCTGCACAATCACCGCATCTAAGCCCGCCTTATAAAATGGTGCCAGATAATCATAGAGTTCCTTTATTTCCTCATTACGAAATAAGGTGTTAACAGTCAGATAAACCTTAACACCATATATATGACAATATTCAATTGCCTGTATCAATGCGGTTTCATCAAAGTTGTCTGCAAAGGCTCTTGCACCAAATCTGCTGCCCCCGAGATACACCGCATCTGCACCGGCAGAAACCGCCGCTTTCAAGGCGTCCATAGAGCCTGCCGGCGCTAAAATTTCAGGTATCATTTTTTTATTCTCCATATCAGACATAGGCATACATCCTTATCGTATCATTCCTGTCTTGTCTTTTCTGCTTCCAATTGGATAATCTTCCTTTGAAGGGCATTCACCTGCTCCTTATACTCCTCCACCAGACGCATGGCAGATTCATATTTAATCTGGGTTTCTATCACCTCATGTCGCAAATCATAAATCTGCTTTTCCTTCTCATCATCCTGGGCAGTGAGCTTTCCGGTTTCACTCTTTACCTTGAAATAATCATCCGCTATATTAATCGCAAGAAGAATATTCTGATATTCTGCATTTAATCTGCGGAAGCCATCGGATGCCTTACACTCCGCAATCTTGCTATTCATATAGTTTGCAACCTCCTGCAAATAATCCGTATCCTCATATCCGCTTAAGTTATAAATCCGTCCATTGATAACCACTGGAATATCATTCTTATCTGTCATAATTTGTACCACGCCTTTCCATACTATTTTCTTTCCGTATTAATTCCGCTCCTCCAGTAAATGGGCAAGTCCAAAATGCCGGTATGCGGCTTCGGTTGCCACCCTGCCTCTCGGCGTCCGGGAAATCAGCCCGTTTTGTATCAGATACGGCTCGTATACGTCTTCTATGGTTCCCGCATCTTCGCCGATGGCTGCTGCAAGGGTGTCCAGTCCCACCGGTTTACCGCTGAACTTTTCAATCATTGTCAAAATAATATTCCGGTCCACCTGGTCAAGACCAAAGGAATCCACCTCCAAACGGTCCAGCGCCTCCTTGGCAACCTCTTCACTGATATATCCCTCAAAGGAAACCTCTGCAAAATCTCTGACACGCTTTAGCAGCCGGTTTGCCAGTCTCGGTGTTCCTCTGGAACGCTTTGCAATCTCTATGGCGCCTCTTTCATCGATTGCAACCTCTAATACCTCTGCTGACCGGAGCACAATCCTGGAAAGCTCCTCCTTCGTATAGAACTCTAAACGATTCACTACGCCAAAACGGTCTCTTAACGGCGCTGTCAGCATTCCTGCCCTTGTTGTTGCTCCCACCAGGGTGAAATGCGGTAAATCCAGGCGGATGCTTCTGGCAGCCTGCCCCTTTCCAATCATAATGTCAATCGCAAAATCCTCCATCGCCGGATAGAGAACCTCCTCTACCTGGCGGTTCAGCCTGTGTATCTCATCAATAAACAACACATCGTTCTCATTCAGATTATTGAGAATGGCAGCCAGCTCTCCCGGCTTCTCAATGGCGGGTCCTGAAGTAATCTTAAGGCTGCTTCCCATCTCGTTGGCAATAATGGAAGCCATGGTGGTTTTTCCAAGTCCCGGCGGTCCATATAACAATACATGGTCTAATGCCTCGCCACGATTCTTCGCCGCTTCAATAAATACTTTTAAATTATTCTTTGCTTTTTCCTGCCCGATATAATCCGAAAGCATGGTGGGTCTTAGATTATTCTCAATCTTTACATCCTCCGGAAGAATCTGGGTACTTATCATTCTGTCTATCATATTACTCCATTATATATTTTATATTATATGAATACCACTGCATTTTACTAAATTTAATATATTTTTAAAATAATTTCTTCAATGCTTCCTTCAACAGGGCTTCCGGCTCCATGGAATCTGCTCCCGGAACCTGCTTAACCGCTTTCACAGCCTCAAATTCAGAATATCCAAGACTTACCAGTGCAAGTACGGTGTCCTGAATCCCGCCGCCTCTGGCATCTGCCATACTGCCTGCTACACCTTCTGCGCTTCCGTCCTCCTGTGCCACAAACAGGTCATCCAGCTTCAGCTTATCCTTTAATTCCATGATTATTCTGCCCGCCCCCTTGGCACCAATACCGTTTGCTTTCGTAATTGCTTTCGTGTCCCCTGCCATAATGGCAAGTGCAAGCTCCTTTACCGATAAAACTGTTAAAACCGCCAGTGCCGCCTTGGGACCGATTCCATTCACGCCAAGCAGCAGCTTAAATGTATCCAGCTCCTCTTTGGTTGGAAACCCAAACAACGACAGTTCATCCTCCCTGACATACATATAAGTAAACAGCTTCATTTTCTGATGCATGCCTGTAATGCTGTTTAACACCATTCCCGATGTATAGATATGGTAGCCGATTCCATTATTTTCTAAAACTACACTATCTGCAAGAATCTCTTCTATCGTACCTTTGATATATCCAATCATAAAATTCCCCTTTATTGATAAACTCTCTCTTTCGCTTTATTGATTATAGCACATTATCATGAATTATGCTATTATAGAATTACTAGATATTGATATTGGGAGAGATTCTATATGAAGACCTTTACATACACAGAAAAAACCGAACAGCTTCCCATACCAGAATACTACAGATATTTCTATCCGGAATCCCGATTACTGTTTTTTGATATTGAGACAACCGGATTTGCTGCCAGAAATACCACCCTGTACCTAATCGGTGCACTGTGGTACGAAAAGGACAGTATACGGATAATGCAATGGTTTAATGATGACGGCTACAGCGAAAAGGAAATGCTGTCTGCCTTTGACGCATTTTGCAGGGATTTTACCCATCTGGTTCATTTTAACGGACTGGGCTTTGATTTACCTTATTTAAAGCAAAAGGCTGACCTGCTGAGCATTCCCTTTTCAGCAGATAAAAGCCTTATTCAAATAGATATTTTTAAGGAAATCCGCTCCTATAAAAAAATTTTTTTCTTAGACAGCATGAAACAGGTTTCCATTGAAGAGTATCTTGGAATTCATAGAGAAGACACTTATACCGGCAAAGAATTAATCCATATATACCAGCGGTATGTTGCACGTCCGGATTATGAAAAGCAACAGGTACTGCTTCTCCATAACCATGATGATTTGCTCGGCATGCCCCAGATTAGCCATATTCTGAATTATAAAGCGTTTTTTGAACAGATAGATGTCACCTCCTTAGAAGCTATGGCTGATGACAAACAATTAAAGTTCAGCTTTACCTATGCCGCCTGTGCCCGTCTGCCAAAGCGTCTGACCCTGTCTGCCAACGGCATGTATTTAAATGCTTTGGAGCAAAAGGCAGTTCTCAGCCTCCCCATTGTGCAGGACACATTGATGCATTATTTTGAAGACTATAAAAATTATTACTATCTTCCACAGGAGGATATGGCAATCCACAAAAGCATCGCCGCTTATGTAGCGGCAGAAAACAAAGAAAAGGCAACAAAAAGCACCTGTTATATTAAGAAAACAGATGCTTTCATTCCATGCTTTTCCGTAAAGGAATATGATATTTTCAAATATTCTGCAGCAGATAAGTGCAATTACCAGACCCTGGATTCCCTTCTCTCTGCAGACCAGCCTAAGCAGATATCCTATATCAAAAATGCATTAACAGACCTTAAAAGTTATTCAAAATATTTACTGTAGTCATAATCTGATTTGCTTAGCTTTGGCATACCCTTTGTATTGTATTTGTATACATTTTCAAAGTATTTTTTGCTGGTTTTACTGCCAATCAGGAAACAAAAATATCCCCCGGAGCTGTCATTTAACTGGGTATCAATCAGATACCATTTCTTGTCCACCTTTACCAGATTCCATTGATGAGACGGATTCATCGCCTTAGAATTGGCATGTACATACCGGCACCCAATTCCCATACCGTCACACAGCGCCTTAAATGCCCTGGAATATCCGGAACACTGTGCTTTCTTATAGCGAAAGGCTCCGTAAGCGGTATTGGCAGATTTTACCCACCAGCCCTTATTCTGATAGGAGCAGCGGTTGCATATATAATTATGCGCATAAAATACCTTCACGAAATCGTCCATTCCCGGCTCTGTATAGACATTCACAAAATTTGCAACTGCATTTTTTACATATTTCAGCTGACTTTGGGTCAGGGACGGTCCATACACTGAGCCCGCTTTATAATTTCCCTTCACTTTCACCTTTACTTTAATGTTGCTGGTAACCCTGCTGTTGTCCTTTAACAAGGCAACCACCTTGTAATAATAATTTTTCTTTTCCTTTAATTTACTGTTCTTATATGTATTCTTGGACGCCTTCACTGTGGCAATCTTTTTATACCCCTTCTTCCTGTTATAGGAACGGTATATATAATATTTTGACACATTGTCCAGCTTCTTCCATTTTAACGTCACACTGGTGGCGGTAGCCGCCTTAACTGACAGCTTCACTGTCTGGACAACCTGCTGTCCGGCAGTCTCCTCCGTGCTGTCTGTCTGTGTGCCAGTGGCCAAAACATAGCCCGGGCACAGCATTACAACCAGCATAATACATAAAAAAACTGAAACTATTCTCTTAGTGTTTTTCATACTTTTCCCCCTTATATTAAAGCCTTTCCTCTACATCTATCTTCTTGTAAAAAAATGAATCTGTGGCAGCATATCCGATTTCCCTTGCATGGATAATCTGCTCTGTACTTCCGATAAACAGAATGCCATTTTTAGCCAGACTGTTGTGGAAATTCTTATACACCTGGTCCTTTGCCTCATCTGTAAAATAAATCACCACATTTCTGCATACAATCATATGCATCCCGGCAGGATATCTGTCTTCCAGCAAATTATGCTTGCGAAATTCAACACATGTCTTGATATCATCATTAATCTGATATCCATTTTCCTTTTTTGTAAAATGCTTTGCCAGCAGCTCTTTCGGAAGACGTTCCAGACTTCTTGTCAGATAAAAACCCTCCTTGGCAATCATAAGTACATCCTCATCAATATCCGTTGCATAAATGCGAATCTGGTTCAACGGAAAATATTTTGCCAGCAGCATTGCAATCGTATAGGGCTCATCTCCCGTGGAACAGGCGGCACTCCATATGTTTATCCGGTTTCCAAATTCCTTTTTCATATAGGGAATCATTTCATTCTCAAAAACCTCCCATTGTTTTGGATTTCGATAAAATTCCGATACATTAATTGTAAGATAACTCACAAAGGAACGCAACAAGGAATTATCCTTCTTCATCGCCTGGAAATATTCTTCAAAATTATGATAGCCCTTACGGTTCATCAGAGACTCGATTCTCCGCTTCATCTGTCTCTCCTTATATAAGGTCAGATTAATATTGGTAAGTCCATAGACATCCTTCTTAAAGCTTTCGTAATCATATGCCATTTATCTGCTCCATCCTCTCATTTTCATCAGTCAAAGCAAAAAAACCTCGCCCTAGTACTCCTAAAGCGAGGTTAATCTGTAAATTTATTATTCCTCTGTAGCAGTCTCCTCTACAGCTTCCTCTGCTTCCTCCTCTTCCGGAAGTAGAGCCTTCATACTCAAACTGATTTTTCTCTCCTCTAGTCTGAAATCAACCACCTTAGCTTCGATTTCCTGACCAACAGACAATACACTGGATGGCTTCTCAATATGCTCTCTTGCAATCTGTGATACATGTAATAATGCATCCACACCCGGCTCCAACTCAACAAATGCGCCAAAATCAGTCATTCTTGCAACTTTACCCGTTACAATGTTGCCAACTGCATATTTGTCAGCTGCTGTCAACCATGGATTTGTATCCTCAAACTTAAGGCTTAACGCAATCTTCTCACCCTGGATATCTTTGATAATTGCTTTCACACTGTCGCCAACTGCAAACAACTTCTTAGGGTTCTCAACTCTTCCCCATGACATCTCAGAAATGTGAAGCAATCCGTCTGCGCCGCCTAAATCAATGAATGCACCGAAGTCTGTCACATTCTTAACAGTACCCTCAACGGTGTCTCCAACATTAATTCTTGCAAACAGTGCTTCCTTTGCAGCCTTCTTCTCTGCTTCAATTAACATCTTACGGTTACCGATAATTCTTCTCTTGCGAGGGTTAAACTCTGTAATCTTAAATTCAACTTCCTGGTCCTTATACTTTGTCAAATCCTTCTCATAAGTATCTGATACAAGGCTTGCAGGAATAAATACTCTTGCTTCCTCAACGGTAACACTTAAACCGCCATCTAAAACCTGGGTAACAATTCCCTTTAATACTTCCTCATTGTTATAGGCTTCCTCAAGCTTCTCATTTGCCTTCTCTGCCGCTACACGCTTAACAGATAAGAGAACCTGACCGTCACCATCATTGGTCTTAATAACCTTGGCTTCAATTGTCTCACCAATCTGAACCTTATCTTTTAATGAAATATTCACATCATTAGAATACTCATTCTTTGTAATAATACCATCTGCTTTATAATTGATATTCAAGATAATCTCGTCATCTTTTACATCAATAACGGTTCCCTTTACAATCTTTCCTACACTAATTCTGCTTTCCTCTGCCAAACTGGCTTCAAACATTGTTCCAAAATCTTCTGCCATGCTACCATGAACCTCCTTAATAATTTGATTAGGGGTAGATGCCCCTGCAGTAATACCTACCCTACCAACGGATTCAAAAGCAGCTAAATCCAAGTCAACGAGTGTCTGTATATAGTAAGTATTTGCACATTCTTTTTTACTAATATCAAATAACTTTTGTGTATTTGAACTGTTCTTCCCACCAATCACAATCATTGCATCTACCTGCTTAGCAATAGAAGCTGCTTCTCTTTGTCTTTCTTCTGTTGCATTGCATATGGTGTTATAAACGGTTATATTATAACCTTTTTCTTTGAAAATTTCAACCACCTTATTGAATTTCTTGTGATTAAATGTCGTCTGGGACACCAAACTTATCTCTTTATCGTCTGAAAAAGACAAATTTTCCGCCTCTTCCTCTGATTCTAACACAATGGGAGCCTGATTGCACCAACCAACTATTCCCATTACTTCAGGGTGGTTTTTATCTCCAATTATTATAATCTGCTTTCCATTGGCACTGTCTTTATCGACAATATTGTGAATTTTCTTAACAAAGGGACAGGTGGCATCCACAAGCTCTAATCCTTTTTCCTGTATTAATTCATAAATGCTGCGCTCCACTCCATGGGAGCGGATTACAACCGTTCCTGACTCTAATTCCTTTAACGCCTGCTCATCTGAAAGAATCCGGACACCTTTTTCCTCTAAATCCTTTACCACCTCTTCGTTATGGATAATCGGACCATAGGTGTACACATTGCCCTTCTCAGCCTGTTCATAAACTGTATCCACAGCCCGCTTTACTCCAAAGCAGAAGCCTGCTGTTTTCGCTAATACAACATCCATACATAAACCTCGTACAAATTATTTTACGCTACTACTATATCACAACATTTCAACAGAAGCCAAATAAAATATCTTCCAGTTCCTTCTTGTTGGCTTTTTATCTATTACAGCTTTTCGCCTGCCACAGACAAAATTTTTGCTACAACCTCTTCAATTCCCATATCAGAGCTGTCTACTAAAACTGCATCCTCTGCCTGTTTTAGTGGTGCAATGGCACGATTCATATCTCTTTCATCCCGTTCAATAATATCCGCTTCAATTTTATCAAAATCCGGATGTTCTCCTTTTTCCAGCAGTTCCTTATACCGGCGGTTTGCCCGTTCCTTAGAAGAAGCCGTTAAATAAATTTTCACCTCCGCATCTTTCAATACGTTGGTTCCGATATCCCTGCCATCCATAACTACATTAAACTTCTTCGCCATATTGCGCTGTAAATCAAGCAGCGCCGCACGCACAGGTGCTTTTGCAGAGGATTTGGAAGCCATATTTCCAGTCTCCTCTGTCCTTAAATATGGAGTAACATTTTCCCCATTCAGATAAACCTGCTGGGCATCATTTTCATAGCCAATTTCAATGGTAATACTGTCACAGGCTGCTGTCAGTGCAGCTTCATCCTCAATATCAATCTTGTTTGTCACCAGATAATATGCGATTGCCCGGTACATGGCTCCGGTATCTACATATATATAATCCATTTTCTTTGCTACCTTTTTTGCAATGGTGCTTTTTCCCGCACCTGCCGGTCCGTCAATTGCTATACTTGCCATTTTTGTTCTCCTTTTTCATTAAAATATAACCAAACTTTCTATTACTGCTTGCCGCTATTTTTCATCTATATCATTTTCCTGTTTCTCATTAATAACAAAATCCATGTCATCCTGCAATACAACACCTATACTTTGGGACATCATTTTACGCTGGCGCCTACTCACCCTAAAATGCTGGAATATCTGACGGCTTTAACAGGATATTCCTGCCAGATAACCTGTGGACCATGCAATCTGTAAATTAAAGCCTCCGGTTAACGCATCCAAGTCCAGCACCTCCCCGACAAAATACAGTCCTCCAGTCAGTTTGGATTCCATTGTTCCAGGTTCAATTTCCTTTACCTTCACGCCGCCCTTTGTGATAATCGCTTCATCCCATCCCCTAAGACCGGTGATGGTAAACGGCAGATTTTTAATGGTTTGTCCTAATATTCTTCGTTCCTCTTTTGTCATCTCATTTATTTTCTTTTCCCCATCTAATCCACTTTTGTCAATGACAACCGGAATCAGGGCACGAAGCAGTAATTTATCCAGGCTGTTTTTTAACTGCTTATTTTGAAAAAGCTTGAAATCCTTTAAAATCCGTTCATCCAGCTGTTTTTCATCCAATGCCGGCTTTAAATCAATCTTCAAAGTAAGCTTCTTATCCAGATATTTATGGATGTAGGCACTTGCCTTAATAATTATGGGTCCACTGACCCCAAAATGAGTAAAGAGCATTTCTCCAAAATCCGAATATACCTTTTTCCCATCTGCATATATAACAGCCGATACATTTTTTAAGGATATCCCCATCAAATCCTTGCAACAGCCATCCTTCAATTCAAGTGGAACCAGGGAAGGCTTTCTGTCTGCTATAGTATGACCTGCCTTCTCGGCAAAACCATAGCCATCCGCACAGGCTCCGGTTCTTGGATAGGATACCCCGCCTGTTGCCACAATCACACTGTCCGCATATAACTTTTTTACCTGCCTTTTCCTGCTTTCAACATCAGATTCTGCAAATTCAACACCCTTGCAGATATTATTTTCTATAATTAAAGATTTTACCTTTGTGTTTAGTAAAATCTCTACCTTCTGCTTTCGCAATTCCTTTTCCAAAACCTTGATTACATCCGAGGAATGGTCTGAGACCGGAAATACACGGTTGCCACGCTCCACCTTATACGGTAATCCGATTTCCTCAAAAAAATCCATAACCATATGGTTGGAAAAGGAATAAAATGCACTGTATAAAAACTTCGGATTCGTTACTACATTCTGAAACAAATCCTCCGTATCACAGGCGTTGGTAAAATTGCATCTTCCCTTTCCGGTAATAAATAACTTCTTGCCAAGCTTTTCATTCTGTTCTAATAATATTACTTCTTTTCCGTTTCTCGCTGCAAAAATTGCTGCCATCATTCCGGCAGCACCTCCGCCAACTACGATTATCTTTGACATAACCAATATTTCACGCCTTTCTCAATAGTGAATATTACAGCACTTATCCAATCAATACCTCTTTTCCCTGAAAGGCAAAACCATATTTGCGAATACGCTCCGGGGCAATTCCCTGGTGTATCAGAACCTTTTCATATTGTTTTTCCTCTATCTGGGCAAGTGCCGCATGCAATGTATCCGAAAGAGTTTCCTCTTTTTTCTTATTAAATACCTTAAATTCAATGATGACAGCGTCATCCGCTTCTCCCTTCGGCTGCAGCATAATATCGTATCTGCCAAAGCCGCTTTCCCGGTTTGAGGTAATCACATAGCGGTTTTGCAAATCCACCATGAGTCCCAGAACAAAACCATGATAAAAGCGTTCCGGCTCTGTGTGGGACGGCTGTTTTCCGGTATCAAAGCTGCTAAATACAGAAGCGGTTACCCGGTTCATATATTCATTCATGGCATCCAAATCACCAACCATCAGTGCCTTGATAAAATCGTTATAGCAGGCACTTTCCTTCTTGAACCAGCCTTTTATCATATTTTTAAACATCAGCCGGACTTCCAGGTTGGTCAGTGCCAGCTCATAGTCTTCCTCCTCGCATTCTTCCCCATCCGGAATATATCCTCCCGCCTTTACCACTTTTAAATATCCACTGGCAAGCAGCAGGCTCCAGATTGCTTCTTCATTATCATCTAACTGATTGTATACAATCTGTTCATCCATTTCTGTTACAATTGTTCCACCCTGCATCAGTGTCTCAAAGCTCTCTTTAATCCGGCGGTTTCCCTCCCGAATCAGCTTACCCACCAGGCTGTTGGCACTGGTATTTGCCCAATAGGTGGAAATTTTACCAGTATCCAGATAATTTAAAATGGACCATGGATTATAGATATCACTGGTATTTCCAAATACAAACCCGTCATACCATGTTTTTACCTTCTCCTTCTCTGTCATACCCATTTCATCCATGGCAGCAAAGACCTCTTCCTCCGTAAAGCCAAAGGATGTGGTATACTCATCGGAAGTAGTGGTGACAACCTTTAAATTGTTCAAATCCGAAAAAATCGACTCCTTGCTCACTCTTGTAATACCTGTCATAATGGCACGTTCCAGATAAGGATTTGTCTTAAAGGTAGCATTAAATAAGCTTCTGGTAAAAGCAGCTGCTTCTTCCCAATATCCATTCACATAAGCCTCCTGCATAGGAGTGTCATATTCATCTAACAATATAATTACTTTCTTCCCATAGTGACATTCTAACAAAGCAGATAACTGCTGCAACGATGTTGCCACCTCTACAGATGAACTTCTTTCTCTGAGGCTGTCCAGGATATGGCTGTAATATGCCTTTTGTTCTGATGTCAAATGGTTACTCTCCAACAAAAAATCATTCCGTACATAAATACTGTATAATATCTGACAAATCATTTCATATGCATCAGAAAAAGTAGTTTCCTTCACATTTGCAAAGGAAAGGCTGATAACCGGGTATGTTCCCTGCAAATTACGGTATTTTTCCTCTTCCCAAATGGAAAGTCCCTCAAAAAGCGCCCCCTGCCCTTCATATCTGTTCGAGAAAAAATGCTCCAGCATACTCATATTCAGGGTTTTACCAAAACGACGGGGACGGGTGATTAATGTAACACTGTCCTTACTTTCCCACCATTCCCTGATAAATCCTGTCTTATCTACATAAAAACAGTTTCCTTTTATTAAGTCCCCAAAATCCTGTACGCCAATCGCAACCGTTCTTGCCATATGCATACCTCCCTTCCGACACATGTATTTATTGTAGCATACTAAATAGAAAAATGCCACAGAAGCAATACTACAACCATTATTATTTTTATTCCCAATTCTGCCACTCTTAATGAAAAGCAAAAGAGCCACGATATGCCATATTGGATTTATCGCGACTCTTCTTGCGAATGATTTTTCTTTACTTTTATACCGGATATACTCCATTTTCTGTATCAGCAACCGTTGCATCCACCTTGGTCTGCTGGGCTTCTCTATACTTAAAGAAGTCTGTTGCCACCTGTGGGAACAATGCATAGGACAATACATCCTCATCCTGCTGCTTGTACTGGGCACATTCCTTCTCTAACTGCTCAAGCTGTGGCTTGATATCATCTGCCGGACGGTAGGTAATAGGCTCTTTCATTCCCAGACTGTCAAGGGCTTTCTTCTGAACCTCTTTGTTAACCGGCTTTGTTGTCTGACCATACTTACCAACTAATAAGTCCTTGGACTCCTTCGTAAGCATCTTGTAACGCTCGCCCATAACAACATTTAATACAGCCTGTGTACCAACAATCTGAGAAGATGGTGTAACAAGCGGAATCTCGCCAAAATCCTTACGGACACGAGGAATCTCCTCTAACACCTCATCATACTTATCCTCTGCATTCATCTCCTTAAGCTGGGAAACCATGTTGGATAACATACCACCCGGTACCTGGTATAATAAGGTCTTGATGTTTACGCCCATTACCTTTGGACTTAACAATCCGGATTCTAACCACTCCTCACGTAGTGGACGGAAATAATCCGCAATCTCAGCCAATAAGTTCTGGTCAAAGCCAGGGTCGTACTCTGTTCCCTCAAATGCCTTTGCCATAACCTCTGTTGCCGGCTGGGAAGTACCCATAGCCAGTGGTGACATTGCTGTATCAATCACATCACATCCTGCCTCAACAGCCTTCATATAGGTCATTGATGCCACACCAGAAGTATAGTGTGTATGAAGCTGGATTGGAAGGCTGGAGCCGTCCTTCAATGCCTGAACAAGCTCTGTTGCCGCATTTGGAACCAAAAGTCCCGCCATATCCTTGATACAGATGGAATCTGCACCCATATCCTCAATTCTCTTTGCGATGTCTCTCCAATACTCCAAAGTATAAGCATCACCTAATGTATAAGAGAGCGCAACCTGCGCATGACCTTTTTCTTTGTTAGCTGCTTTTACTGCAGTCTGCAGGTTACGAAGGTCATTCAGACAATCAAAAATACGAATGATATCAATACCATTTGCAATAGATTTCTGAACAAAATATTCTACCACATCATCTGCATACGGTGCATATCCTAAAATGTTCTGTCCTCTGAATAACATCTGTAATTTTGTATTCTTAAATCCGTCTTTTAACTTTCTAAGTCTCTCCCATGGGTCTTCTTTTAAGAAACGAAGAGAAGCATCAAATGTTGCACCACCCCAGCACTCTACAGAATGATAGCCAACCTTATCCATCTTATCAATGATAGGAAGCATCTGTTCCGTAGTCATACGGGTAGCAATCAATGACTGATGCGCATCACGTAAAACTGTTTCGGTAATCTTTACCGGCTTTGCTGCTTGATTTGCCATTTTTTAATCCTCCATATTATTTAAAATCACGATATTCTCTCTAACCGGTATAGATTCCTGTCAGAATCTATACCGTATAAAGCTGTCTTAAAATACTCCAAAGATTGCCATAAATGTTCCGGCTGCAACCGCAGTTCCGATAACACCTGCTACATTTGGTCCCATTGCATGCATCAATAAGAAGTTTGTAGGGTCTGCTTCTGAGCCAACCTTTTGTGATACACGGGCTGCCATTGGCACAGCGGATACTCCGGCAGAACCAATTAATGGATTCACCTTTCCCTTTGTAGCCCAGCACATCAGCTTACCAAACAATACACCTGCTGCAGTTCCGATAATAAATGCAATTAAACCTAATGCAACAATCTTAAGTGTATCTGTGTTAAGGAATGATTGTGCCGTTGTAGTTGCACCAACAGAAGTACCAAGCAAAATTACTACGATATACATAAGTGCATTGGATGCAGTCTCTGTTAACTGCTTTACAACACCGGATTCTCTAAAGAGATTACCAAGCATCAGCATACCAACTAACGGTGCTGTTGTAGGAAGAATTAACACAACAACAATTGTAACAACAACCGGGAACATAATTCTTTCAATCTTGGATACCGGTCTTAACTGTTCCATCTTAATCTTACGCTCTTTTTCTGTTGTAAGAAGCTTCATAACCGGCGGCTGGATAACCGGCACTAATGCCATATAAGAATAAGCTGCCACAGCAATCGGTCCCATCAGGGTCCCTCCCATTCCAAGCTTACCTGCTAAGAAAATGGAGGTAGGTCCGTCCGCACCACCAATAATGGAAATCGCTGCTGCTGCCTTGTCACCAAAGCCCATCAAAATTGCAAAAAAGTATGCAGAGTAAATACCGAACTGTGCCGCCGCACCCAAAAGAAAGCTCTTCGGATTCGCAATTAACGGTCCAAAGTCCGTCATAGCACCAACTCCTAAGAAAATAAGAGAAGGTAAAATACTCCATTCATCCAGTAAATAAAAATAGTGTAATAGTCCGCCTTCTGCTATGATGCCCGGAAACATATTTGCCAGCAACATTCCGAAGGAAATCGGGACTAACAACAACGGCTCAAAGCCAAATTTAATTGCCAGAACCAGGAAAACACAGGCAATTGCAATCATTACAAAATTACCCCAGTAAAGATTTGCAAATGCGGTCTGTCCAGCTAAGTTCTGCAATGTAGTCCATATATAATCCATTTGCACTGCCTCCTGTCTAAAATGATATCACATTCCATCAATTAGTTTAATGAAGCAAGTGTATCACCGGACTCTACGCTGTCACCAACTGCAACATTAATACCTGCAATTGTACCATCTTCCGGAGCTGTAATCTCGTTCTCCATTTTCATTGCCTCAAGAATCATTACAACGTCACCACGTTTTACGGCCTGTCCTACATTTGCCTTGATTGCCAAAATCTTGCCTGGCATTGGAGCTGCTACCTTAACAGCACCCTCTGCACCACTGGCTGCCGGAGCTGCAGGTGCTGCTGGAGCCGCTGCTACAGGTGCCGGAGCTGCTACAGGTGCTGCTGCCGGAACTGTGCCTGCACCTAATTCCTCTACTGCTACATCATAAGCTGTACCATTTACTGTAATTCTATAATTCTTCATTCTAATATTCCTCCTAATATTATCTCTTTGCTTTTTTGATAGAACGAACTATTAACTTATCACTGCCTCCCGATGCGGCATTAGATGCTGCAACCGCTGCTGTAATTACCGCAACCAGCTGTGCATCATCCATCGGACTCGCTGTTGTGCCTGAAGTTGAAACCACTGCCGCCTTAACAGAGGCATCTTCCGGCTCTTCTGCCTTCTTTTTACGGTTACTCCACCATACTGCTATTCTTTCACTGGCCTTACCAACTTTCTCAAACTGGCCAATGATAATAGAAATGAAGATTAATACGAGAAATACGGTACCCATACCCATTAATGTATTCGCACCTGCCTTACCCATCTTCTCGCTAAATGTATAATCCGGAGTTGCCGTAACCTCCTTTATCTGATACGGTGCAACTTTTTGCTGATATAAATCATACGCATATGCATATGCCGGATTCTCCTCATATACAAAGCTATACTCCACATCACGCTTTTCATAAACAGCAGTCAGGGTAACTGTAACATTACCTCCGTTTTCTTCTACCTTTGCATCGATAAGGCTTAAGAAATCCGTCAACTCTGTATTCAACTGCGCTAATTCATCCTCATCCTGTGAATTAAGCTTTGAAAAATCGAACATGATGCTGTCTCCGCCCTCTTTTGAACGGTAACCCTTAAATTCACCACATTCTTCCTCGGCACTGTCAAAATTAGATATACCGGTCAGCATTATCTCTGCCATCTCATCTTCTGAATTCTCCAGATATGCCCGGTACGCATCACTTATATTCTGAAACTGATAAGCTTCATATACCGTTGAGGAAATAATATCGGTATTATTATAATCAAAGGTCACTTCTTCCTGCCCACTACTACAGGCTGTCAGGGAGACAAAAACAGCAATCATAGAAAAGAATAAAATAATTTTTTTCATTTTCATATGGCTATCCCCTCTCTATACTGCTCCATGCTTTTTTAATGGTCTGTCTTCTCTTTTGGTATAAAGCATCTCAAATGCAGCAATTAAACGTTTTCTGGTAGCCGCACCATCAATGATATCATCTACATATCCGCGCTTTGCAGCCGCCTGGGCACTGGACATCTTTGCGGTATATTCTGCTTTCACGGCAGCAATTTTCTCCTTGTCATAACCGTCCTTTGAAAGCTCCTCCGCATACATAATCTTGACTGCCTGCTCCGGCTCCATTGTTCCAATGCTGGCAGTGTTCCATGCGTACTCTATATCAGCGCCAATGGACTTGGAATTCATCGCAAGATATGCACTTCCCATGGCGTTACCCATTACAAGATTAACCTTAGGAACCGTTGCATTTGCAAATGCATAGGTAAGCTTTGCAGCTGCCTTTGCAATTCCTGCCTCCTCTGAAACAGTCGCCTTATAACCCTTCACATTTGTCAGTGAAAGTACCGGAATGCCAAATGCGTCCAGGAAATTAACAAATTCCGCTGCAATATAAGCACCCTTTGTTGACAATACATCTCCACCGTCCTTAACCTGGTTTGCTACACAGCCAACGGTTGTTCCGTTTAATTTAATGAAACCAATAACCATGTCCTTTGCATATTCCTTCTTAAGCTCAATAAAGACATTGCTGTCTGAAATATGGGTAAGTACTGCTCTTGCATCATCTGCAAGTCCCTCTAAGTTAGGAATCTCTCTGTTAAGGTCGTCCAAACATTCCGCAAAATTAGAATCATCTTCATTATTAGACGGAAGGAAGGTTACCACCTGTCTGATTCTTCCAAGTACAGCAGCATCATCCTCTAATACCTCATCTACCAGGGCGGAATTGCTTTCCTGGTAAGAAGCTTCCGCAGTGTTTAACTTTTCTGCGTAATTCTGCTCTAAGGCATTCGGACTGTTTACAAATAATTTTGCAGAATCCTTTACCATAAAGGTGATATCTGACAATGCTGGAATAATAGTACTTCCGCCGCCACATACACCAAAGATACCTGTAATCTGTGGCACGACTCCTGAAGCGAAAGACTGCTTCAAATAAATATTACCAAATGCATTTAAAGAATCGACTGCCTCCTGTAATCTTAAACCTGCACAATCTATCAATCCGATTACCGGCGCACCCATCTTCAGTGCCATATCATAGATTTTTGCAATTTTTGCTGCATGCATTTCACCGATGGAACCGCCTAATACTCCGGCATCCTGGCTATATACATACACTAGTCTTCCGTCGATTGTACCGTAACCTGTTACGACACCATCAGCCGGTGTTTCAGTGTCCATTGTGTTAAAGTCGGTATTTCTAGCAGTAACATAAGCACCAACTTCAACGAAACTTGAGTCATCAAGTAAAGCTGCAATTCTATCACTTGCTGACAACGTAAGTTTATTGCTCATTTTTAGCCCTCCGTTTTTATTTATTATAAGGCCCACTAAAGTAAGCCCAATTTTAGCCAATTATATTTTAGTACTTTTATGTCATTATTTCAAGGAAAACTTGTTACAAAATACGACAGATTTTTATTTCCTTTGCAACGTGTTTATTACTCTACAGAACAGACTTTCCCGCAGAATCAAAAAACGATTACAGGATAACCTGCAACCGTCTTTGATTCGCTACTTGTTATTTTCAGCAAGAACACCCTTATTATGAACCAGATAGTCAATCAGGGAAACTATTGTCAGAACCAACGCCGCATAAATCAGAACATCTTCTGCCAGATGAATTGCTCCTGCCGCTCCCGGAAATACACTGCCAAAATCCGCTAATAAAACACACAGCATTACCATCTGCTCTGCCGTTTTCACCTTCCCCCATATTCCTGCCGCAATTACAATGCCGTTATCCGCAGCAACCAGACGGAATCCGCTTATAATAAATTCCCTTGCAATAATGACAATAACAATCCAGCAGGGTATCCGTCCCAATTCCACAAATGCAATCATGGCAGAGGATACTAAAAGCTTGTCTGCCAGGGGGTCCATAAATTTTCCAAAATTGGTGACCAGATTATATTTTCTTGCGATTTTTCCATCTAGCATGTCTGTCAGGGAAGCAACCGCAAAGATTACAAGCGCTATCCAGTTTCCATACGGCACAGCGTCCCACAGCATTGCCACCAGGAAAAACGGAATTAAAATGGTTCTCAAAATCGTTAACTTATTCGGTAAATTCATAATTTCTTTCTCCAATCAAATCATATTCATTAAAATCTGTAATTGTAACCTCTATAAAATCACCAGATAAAAGTTCCTCTTCCGATTCCACAAAAATATATCCGTCGATTTCCGGTGCATCCATATAAGAACGGCACATATACATCTGCTCTTTATAAAGATATCCTTCTACAATCACCTTCAGTTGTTTTCCCACCATGGCAGCATTTAAATCATAGGATACCTCCTGCTGGAGTTCCATGATTTCCTCCCGCCACCGTTCCTTTACAGCTTTCTCCACCTGGTTTTCAAAGCCTGCTGCCGGAGTTCCCTCCTCCGGAGAATAGGTAAACACGCCAAGACGGTTAAATTCCATCTCATCTACAAAGGATAGCATTTCTTCATGTTCTGCCTCCGTCTCTCCCGGAAAACCGGTAATCAGCGAGGTCCTAAGCACTATATCCGGAATCTCCTTTCTGATATGGGTGATTGTCTTTCGGATTTCCTCTTTTGTTGTCTTTCTTCCCATCCGCCGTAAAATGGTATCCGCACAGTGCTGTAACGGCATATCAATATAATGGCAGACCTTGGGATTATCCCTGATTTCAGCAATCAGCTCCTCTGTAATCTCCTCCGGATAGCAGTATAAGAGACGAATCCATTGCAGACCTTCAAGCTGCGACAGCTTTCTTAACAGCCCGGGAAGCTTCTTTTCACCATATATATCAATTCCATAAAGGGTGGTCTCCTGCGCCACTAAACAGATTTCCGTAATTCCGTTTGAAACCAGATAGTTTGCCTGGGCAATCAAATCCTCCATTGGAACACTGCGGTAGCGTCCCCTCACCTTCGGGATAATACAATAGGTACAGTGCTTGTCACACCCTTCGGCAATCTTTAAATACCCCAAATAGGTTCCCGATGTAATTACCCTTTTTTCATGGCTCGGGGCAAGATAATCAATATCATCAAAATGTTCATACTGCTTTCCGGAAAGCACTTCCTCCACAGCCTCCACAATGGATTCTGTGCTGGTGGTTCCAAGAATGGCATCCACCTCCGGTAATTCTGTCCTTATCTCATCTCTGTAACGCTGCGCCAGACAGCCTGTAATAATCAGCGCCTTCAGCTTTCCTGTCTGCTTTAATTTTCCCATCTCAATGATATTTTCGATACTCTCTTCCTTCGCATCATGGATAAAACAGCAGGTATTAATCACAACAACATCTGCTTCCTTCTCTTCATTTGTAATGGCATATCCCTTTTCCTGTAACAGTCCCAGCATAACCTCACTGTCCACAAGATTCTTGTCACAGCCAAGGGATACGAATAAAATCTGAATCATATATAGGCTCCTGTCTCCATCATTCCGCTCTGCTTTGTCCCATTATGGTCTAATCCTCAAACATGGTAGCCGCCTCTACGCAGTTGTTCATCAGCATTGCAATTGTCATAGGCCCTACGCCGCCCGGTACCGGAGTGATTGCGGATGCAACAGGCTCTACACTTTCAAAATCCACATCGCCACAAAGCTTGTTATTTTCATTGCGGTGGATTCCCACGTCAATCACAACCGCTCCCTCCTTCACGTAAGAAGCGTCTATCATCTTTGGTCTTCCGATGGCTACAACTAAGATGTCTGCCCTCTTGCAGACCTCCTTCAAATTCCTTGTCTTAGAGTGGGTAATGGTAACGGTTCCGTTTTCTCTTAACAGAAGAAGTGCCATCGGTTTTCCGACAATGTTGCTTCTTCCGATTACAACACACTCTTTTCCCTCTATCTCTACATTGCTTCTCTTAAGCAGCTGGATGATTCCGGCAGGCGTACAGGAAACAAAGCCAGGCTGCCCAATACTTAAAGCGCCTACACTTTGTGGATGAAAACCGTCCACATCCTTTTTCGGAGAAATGGCTTTTATGACAGTATCCTCATCAATATGCTTTGGAACCGGCAGCTGGACTAAAATACCATGAATCCTTTCATCCTGATTGAGCTTGTCAATTAAGGTGAGTAATTCTTCCTGCGTGGTCTCCTCCGGCAGTTCATAGCTTTCGGAACGGATACCAATATACGCACAGGCCTTTTTCTTATTGCCCACATATACAGAAGATGCAGGGTCATTTCCCACCTGAATCACTGCCATACCGATTTCTTTCCCCTCTGCCTTTAATGCTGCCACCTTTTCTTTTAACTCGTCCTTAATCTGCTGACTAATTAGCTTGCCATCAATTAAACTTGCCATTCTTATCCTCCTTATAACATGCTGCTGAAAACCTATTAACTCTCCATTTATCTTGTAAAATCTATCTTTATTAAAACAATCCTACAATTTTATCATCCACCACATCAATTCCCTCTGCCGCCGGTACTTTAGGCAGTCCAGGCATTGTCATAATGGAACCGGTAATAGCTACCACAAATCCTGCTCCCGCATTGACGTATACATCCCTTACACTGATATCAAAATCAGTCGGTCTTCCAAGCTTTGTCTGGTCATCGGATAAGGAATACTGGGTCTTTGCCATACAAACCGGAAGGCTGCCATAGCCAAGAGAGGTAATTTTCTCTAACTGCTTCTTCGCTGCGGCTGTATAATTTACTCCATTGGCTCCATAAATCTTCGTTGCTATGGTTTCAATCTTATCCTCAAGAGACATGTCATCCTCATAAAGCATCTTAAAATCTGCCTGCTTATTCTCTAATACATCTACTACCTTCTCTGCCAGCTCTAAGCCGCCTTCGCCGCCTTTTTCCCAAACCTTTGCAAGGGCAAAATCACAGCCCTTTCCTTCCACAAATTCCTTTACATAAGATAACTCTGCTTCGGAGTCTGTAATGAACTGATTCAATGTAACAACAATCGGCACACCGTACTGCTGTAAATTCTCGATATGCTTCTCTAAGTTCACAATACCCTTCTTTAAGGCTTCTACATTTTCTTTGTTCAAATCTGCCTTCGCCACGCCGCCATTATACTTTAAGGCGCGGACAGTTGCTACTAACACAATGGCATCCGGTGCAATTCCAGCCTTACGGCACTTAATATCCATAAACTTCTCCGCTCCAAGGTCTGCACCAAAACCAGCCTCCGTCACCACAATATCGGACAGCTTAAGTGCCAGCTTTGTAGCCCGGACAGAGTTACAGCCGTGTGCAATATTGGCAAACGGTCCGCCATGTACAAATGCAGGTGTGTGCTCTAAGGTCTGAATCATATTTGGCTTAATCGCATCCTTAAGCAGCGCTGCCATCGCTCCTACTGCCTTTAAATCCTTGGCAGTCACAGGATTTCCATCCACTGAATAAGCCACAATAATCTTGCCAAGCTTATCCTTCAAGTCCTCCATATCATTTGCAAGGCAAAGAATTGCCATAATCTCAGAGGCAACGGAAATAACAAAATGGTCCTCTCTCACATAACCGTCCATTTTGCTGCCAAGACCAACCACGATATTGCGAAGCACTCTGTCATTCATATCCAGACATCTCTTCCAAACAATCTGCCTTGTATCAATATTCAGCGCATTTCCCTGCTGGATATGATTGTCAAGCATAGCTGCCAGTAGATTATTAGCAGAGGTAATGGCATGAAAATCACCTGTAAAATGCAGGTTCAAATCCTCCATTGGCACTACCTGGGAATATCCGCCACCTGCAGCGCCGCCCTTAATACCAAAGCAAGGTCCTAAAGAAGGCTCACGAAGTGCAATGGATGCTTTCTTTCCCATCCGTCCAAGTGCCTGTCCAAGTCCCACCGTAACCGTAGTCTTGCCCTCACCGGCAGGCGTCGGATTAATAGCGGTCACTAATACCAGCTTGCCATCTTTATTATTTTCAATACGTTTAATCAATTCATCGGAAAGCTTTGCTTTATATTTTCCATAAAGGTCCAATTCATCCTCAGAAATATCCAGTTTCCCGGCTACCTCTTTGATATGTACCATTTCTGCTTCCTGTGCGATTTCAATGTCTGTCTTCATAATCAGTCTCCTTTTGCCCTAAAAACATTCCTTTTTCTTTGCTTTCCTCGATTGTAACGATATAAAACAGGTTCGTCAATATCATTTTTTAATTATTTACTGGTCCGGCAGATATCCGGCACAAAATAACGAAGCTTTATCACAGCTGTCTGCTAAAAATATTCATCCACATATTCCTCAAACTGTTCCTCGCTCATCAGCACCTGTCTCGGCTTTGTGCCCTCTTCCGGTCCCACTACACCTGCCTCAAACAGCTGGTCCATAATACGTGCCGCCCGGTTAAAGCCTATTTTAAACATTCTCTGCAGCATGCCTATGGACGCCTTATTTTTCTCTATAATAAATTTACCTGCCTGTACAAAATATTCATCGCGGTCATTGGACGGGGAACTGTCACCGGCAGCTGATGCACTGTTTAAGCCGGTCGAAGTAATCCGGTTTGTCATCTCCTCGCTGTAGGTGGTTTCTCCGTTCTGCGCCTTTAAATATTCCACCACATTCACTACCTCATCATCCGAGATATACGCTCCCTGGACACGAAGCGGTTTTGGATACATGGTAGGATAAAAGAGCATATCACCATTTCCTAACAGCTTCTCCGCACCTACACTGTCAATAATGGTTCTGGAATCCACTCCGGAGGATACGGAAAGCGCAATACGGGATGGCACATTTGCTTTAATCAGCCCGGTTACCACATCCACCGACGGTCTCTGGGTTGCTATTACCAGATGTATGCCTGCCGCCCTGGCAAGCTGTGCCAGCCGCACAATAGCCTCCTCCACTTCCGCCTTGGCAACCATCATCAAATCCGCAAGCTCGTCCACTATAATCACAATCTGAGGCATCTTTTCAAGCTTCTCTTCCTCAAGCTTGCCAGACTCCTCTACCTCTTTTACCCTGGCATTATAACCCTGGATGTTTCGGACATTGCACTCGGAAAACATCTGGTAACGCTTTGTCATTTCTGCCACAGCCCAGTTCAGGGCTCCGGCTGCCTTCTTCGGGTCTGTCACCACCGGGGTCAGCAGATGCGGAATACCGTTATAAACCTTCAATTCTACCTGCTTAGGGTCCACCAGAATCAGCTTAACCTCATCCGGTCTCGCCTTATATAAAATGCTCATAATCAAGGTATTGGTACATACGGATTTACCGGAGCCTGTTGCCCCCGCAATCAATAAATGGGGCATCTTTGCAATATCCTCTACCACTACATTGCCCTCGATGTCCTTACCTACCGCAAAGGCAAGCTTCGACGGATGCTTGATAAATTTCTCCGTGTCAATCAATTCCCGGAATCCTACGCCGCTTCTGCTGCTGTTGGGAATCTCGATACCCACTGCGGATTTACCCGGAATCGGCGCCTCAATACGGATACTCTGTGCTGCAAGATTCATCATGATATCATCTGCAAGCCCTGTAATCTTGCTGACCTTAACTCCCTGCTCCGGCACCATTTCATACCGGGTTACAGACGGTCCACAGCTATAATTCGTCATAGTCACATTAACGCCAAAGCTCTTTAATACCTCCTGGAGCTTAATGGCATTCTGCCGAATCACATCCTCCTTGGCAGCTGCCTGTGTCTTTCCTTTTTTCAATAACTCCAGCGGCGGAAACTGGTATTCTGAATCACTCTTTCCCACTTCCTTCGCTGATACATTTTTTACCTCCGCAGCAGTTTTATTTTCCATAGCTAGTGCTGTCTCATCCAAAGCTCCTGTCTTTACAGCTTCATCTGCTGCAGGTGTTCCCTCTTCCGGCAGTACTGCCGGCACAACGTTTTTCCTGCTTCTCGGCTTACGGTTAGTCTTCCTGGCACGCTCCTTAACCTCTTCCTTTGGGGTTTCCGTGATGGCGATATTTTCCATCCCTTCTCCCGGCAGCGGCAGCTCGTAATCCATTGTAATCTCATGAACCTCTTCATTTTCCGGAAGCTTGTCTACTGTCTTAGAGGGTAAAATCCCCTGGTCGGCATCCGACGGAAGGACAGAAATCTGCTCAAGCACAGAGGCTTTCTTTCTCTGTGTGAAAACCTCATCCCTGTCATCCGGATAATCCTCCCGTACAATCTCCTGAAAATCGCTGTCCTTTTTCTGGCTTTTCTTTCTTTCCTGTTTCCTGCTTTTCGGTGGCTCCTCAGAAAGCATTTCCCCATTTGCATCTGTTTCCTTCTCTCGGGCAACACCCGCCAGCTTCTTGATAAAATCGATTACAGAAACTTCTGCAAATAATACCACGCACAGTATGATTGCCAAAATTATAATGATGTAGGTTCCCACCAGACCCACGCCTCTATGTAACAGATAGGCAATAGAACCGCATAAGATTCCTCCGCCCAACTGGTCATCAAAGCCTTCTTTAAATAATCTGGAAAAATCATATTCATCAATTCCCACTGCAAGCTGTGCAATCATGCCAAAGCAGAGCAGTACACAGAAACCGAATACCACCTTCTGCACCGCCCGCTTTTTATACTCATTAATATGTAAGAAAAATGCAGCAAACATAACCGTCAACGGCAGAATATATTCAATCATGCCAAATACTCCAAAAAAGAATCGGCTGATATTATTGATAAAACCACAAAGTCCGAAATTGCCAAGCTCAACCATCAGCATCACCGCACAAATCACCCATACCGTAATCTCTGCAGCAAAAGAGGTTTCTTCCTGCTCCTGGTTCTGCTTCTTCCTGGAATTCCCCTTAGAAGGATTGCTCTTTCTGGCGGAGCCTCCACCAGAGCCTTTATTATATGAAGTTCGTTTTTTGTTCTGATTATTACTACCAGCCAAGCTGATAACCTCCCTTTTTTTATTTGTGGCTCCACACACCACAACATTTATATACTACTATTTTTTTGTTGATTTATCAAGCCATATAAATAACAAAAGGCTTCATGAATCCCGCCTACTTCATCAATCAGACCTTCCTGTACCGCCTCTTCCCCGACCAAAACACTTCCCACATCCTTTGCCAGCTCCTTTGTATTAAACATAATTCTTTTCAGCTCCTTTTCGGATATGGCGGAATGCTTACAGGTAAAGGATATGATTCTGTCCTGCATTTTATCGATATACTCGTAATTGTGTTTTACGCCCAGCACCGTACCGTTCATCCGAATCGGATGCACAACCATGGTTGCTGTTGGCACAATAAATGAATAATCGCCGCATACACTTAAGGGCACACCAATGGAATGACCTCCACCTAGCAGCAGGGTTACCACAGGAACCGACAGGGAAGCAATCATCTCCGCAATGGCAAGCCCCGCCTCCACATCTCCTCCCACCGTATTTAACAAAACTAGCAGACCATCAATGCGGCTGTCCTCCTCCACTCTGGCAAGCTCCGGCAGAACATGCTCGTACTTGGTGGTTTTAGTTCCAGGCCCCAGACATTGATGCCCCTCAATCTCTCCGATAATATTAAGTAAATGGATTTTATAGCCATAGGGATTTTCCTCTAAGTCAATCTGCCCGATATCCTTTATCTCTTCTCTTTTATTTTCATTCTGTTCCATACTGTTCCCTTTCCTGAGCGCACGCGCAATAAAAATTTAAAAAGAGGAAGATTTTCCTATCTCCCTCTTTAGTATCACTTATTTCTAAATTTTTATTCTAAAGGAATGTACAGACCAGATATCCCACCAGAATCCCCACCAGAATTCCTCCTACTACCTGGCTCGGAGTGTGTCCTACATATTCCTTTAATATGATTTTTGCCCATTCCCCTTTGCCTGCATCCTTTAAATGCTTCATAATCTCTTCATTTTTCAGAAACAGGTTAAGGATAACCGCCTGCTTTCCGGTTTCCATCCGGACATTCATGGCATCATACATAACAATCAGTGCAAAGGCTGCAGCCATTGGAAATTCAAACCCTGCAATTCCTTTACAGTAAGCCGTGGCATACATAAGCCCTACCACTGTAGCGGAATGGGAGCTGGGCATACCGCCACTTCCAATCAGGCGCTCTGGATTAAACTCCTTTGTCAGGAAAAAATTGATAACCGCCTTTAAAACCTGTGCTGCTGACCATCCAAGTATGGGCGCCATAAGCATTTTATTGTGCAGTAGAATCTGTAAGGTTTCCATCTGACTCCTCTTCTACAACTCGACAACAATTTCATTGCTGTCAGCCAGTAAATCCGCTTTTATATAGTTCCCCTCTAATTCCACGCCATTTAAGCTCATTTTTGTAACACCGGATTCCTTTCCATTTGGATTTTTCACAGTAATATGAAGCTTTTTACCGCGGAAATCCTTATCCATAGTAAATTCCTTCCAGTCAGAGGAAATAGCCGGATTAATGCAAAGTCCCTCAAAATCAGGTCTTAAGCCTAAAATACCTTCCACACAACCCACCATAACCGTAGATGCGGTTCCGGTCAGCCAATGCACATGCGCACGGCCTTCAAACGGAGAATCCGTACTTTCCGTAAATTGCCCATGACAATATGGCTCCAGTTTACGGATTTCTGCCTTATCGTTCATAGATGCCGGAGAAGACTCATTAAAATACTCAAAGGCACGGTTTCCATGTCCCATTAAAGCTTCTGCCAGTATAATCCATCCCTGCGGCTGTGAAAAAATACCGCCATTTTCCTTTGTAGAAGGATTGAATAACAGCATCAGCGCTCCGTCAAATGCATGCTTTACATAGGCCGGTGCCATCAGTCTTACACCATAAGGTGTATTCAGCTCTCTGTGAACTGACTCTAACGCAAGCTCTGCCTGCTCTTTTGTTGCCAGCCCGGAAATGACAGACCATGACTGCGGATTTAACCACATATTTGCCTCCGGATGGTGCTTGGAGCCAATCAGTTCTCCATCCTCCTTGTAGCCACGGACAAAACGGTCCTCCTCCCAGCAGTACTTCTGTATGGTGTCTCCCAGCTCTTTCTGCACCTTATCAAGATATGTGAGATATTCCGTATCCTTTTTGCGCTCCGCAAACTCGCGAATCACTGTCATGGCATAATATAACTGCATCGCCACAAAGCTGGACTCACCCTGCTTGCCAAGACGCAGACAGTCATTCCAGTCAGCATGAAGACCTGCCGGCATTCCATGATTTCCCAGACGGTTCATAGAGAAATCAATAGCTCTCTTTAAATGCTCATATACCGTTCCCTCCCCGCCATTGGCAAAAAGGATTACCTCGTCCATAAAATCAACATTGCCGGACTCTGCAATATACTTATATACTGTTGGGAATAACCATAATGCATCGTCAGCGCGGTATGCCGGATGTCCTGTTTCCTTTACATAAGAGGCATCATCCGGGGTATCCTCATGCCCCGCATTGTGGTTAAATTTAACCAGTGGAAGACCACCGCCATTGTCCACCTGGGCAGACAACATAAACCGGATTTTTTCCAGCGCCATCTCCGGATTTAAATGAATAATACCCTGAATATCCTGAACTGTATCCCGGTAGCCGTAACCATTTCTCAAACCGCAATAGGTGAAGGAGGCTGCTCTTGACCAGATAAAGGTCATGAAACACTGATAAGCATTCCATGTATTAATCATATTGTTAAAGCTATCGGACGGTGTTTTTACCTGGAGATGGGACAATTGTCCATGCCAGTAATCCTTTAACTCTTTAAGCTCTTCCTCTGTTGCCTTCTCCGGCTCTTTATATCCTGCAAGAATAGCATCTGCCTCTTTATCGGATTTCATACCAAGCACAAAAGTAATGACCTTGCTCTCCCCTGGCTCTAACTCTATTTTTGTGTGTAATGCGCCACATCCATTGGAATTGTAATTCAGCGTGTTATCACACTGCCCATTTTCCACTGCAACCGGATTACCATAACCATGATATCCTCCAATAAAGCTTTCCTTGTCTCCATTATAAGAAGCAATCTCTCCGCCTGCAAGACCAAAGAAACGGCATGAATTCTGATTGCCATCCACTTCCGTATGAATATTCTCATTTATTGTCTGGTAAATTTTATTTTGCTTAAAATATGTTCTGGTAATAAACAGGGTATACTGGAGATTTACCTGGTCCTGTTCGTAATTACTATCATTTGTAAACTCACAATACCCAAAAGCAGACAGATTTCTCTTTCTGTCTGAATTATTTGTAACCTTAAGTCTCCACACCTCATAGGTTTTATTAAGCGGCACATAGTAAAGCGCCTCTGACTTAATGTCTGCATACTCTGCAATGATATTGGTATATCCGGTACCATGATGGCACTCATTTTTGTACACATCTAACGGTTTGCCAACCGGCTGCCAGGAAGCAGACCAATAATCCTTACTGTCATCGTCTCTTAAATAAATATATCTGCCCGGCTGGTCAAACTGATTAAAAATATAACGTATAATTCTTCCATGGGCACCGCTTTTTTCAAAGCTATAGCCTCCTGCATTATTAGAAATAATCGCTCCATATGCCGGCGAACCTAAATAGTTTGCCCATGGTGCCGGAGTATCCGGACGTGTAATAACATATTCCTTTGCCGCCTCATCAAAATAACCAAACTGCATATTCTTCTCCTTTCATTTTAGAAAAAAGAGCCGGTGCATTAAGATATTTTACCACCATGAAGTTCTCTCTTAATACACCGGCACTTTCCATTTCTTTTATGCTTCTTCTATTGCATCTTTCAGACTTAAACTAATCTTGCCCATACGGTCAATTTCAAGTACCTTAACCTTAACCGTATCTCCGATATTCACAACATCCTCCACCTTAGCAACTCTCTCCTTGGAAAGCTTGGAGATATGAATCAAGCCATCCTTGTTTGGTGAAAGCTCTACAAAGGCACCAAAATTCATAATCCGGACAACCTTTCCTTCATATATCTGTCCAACCTCAATCGGGTCCACAATGGAATGAATAATCTTAAGAGCCTTGTCAATTCCAGCCTGGTCAACGCCGCATACTGCAACGGTTCCATCATCATCAATATCAATTTTAACACCGGTCTCCTCAATTATATTGTTGATTGTCTTACCGCGCTGTCCGATAATCTCACCAATCTTCTCCGGGTCAACCTTCATCTGCATAATCTTAGGTGCCAGAGCTCCAACCGATTCGCGAGGCTTATCAATTGCCTTGGACATAACCTCATCCATAATATACAATCTTGCTTCTCTGGTTCTTCTGATTGCCTCTTCCACAATTGGTCTTGTCAGTCCGTGAATCTTAATATCCATCTGGATTGCGGTAATACCCTCTTTTGTACCGGTTACCTTGAAGTCCATATCGCCAAAGAAATCCTCCAAGCCCTGGATATCCGTTAAAACAATGTAGTCATCATCTGTCTCGCCGGTTACCAGTCCACAGGAAATACCTGCTACCATTTTCTTAATCGGCACACCTGCTGCCATCAGGGACATACAGGACGCACAGGTAGATGCCATGGAGGTTGAGCCATTTGACTCAAAGGTTTCTGACACTGTACGGATTGCATATGGGAACTCCTCTACAGAAGGAAGTACCGGAATTAATGCACGCTCTGCCAACGCACCGTGTCCAATCTCTCTTCGTCCCGGTCCGCGGGATGGTTTTGTCTCACCTACCGAATAAGACGGGAAATTATACTGGTGCATATATCTCTTATTGGTCTCTAATAAATTCAGACCATCTATCTTCTGTGCTTCTGAAAGCGGGGCTAAAGTAGTCACATTACAAATCTGTGTCTGTCCACGGGTAAACATAGCCGAACCATGTACTCTTGGAATAATATCCACTTCAGCGGCAAGCGGACGTATCTGTGTAATCGCACGTCCATCCGGGCGCTTGTGGTCCACTAAAATCATCTTGCGGACTGTCTTTTTCTGGTACTGGTAAATTGCCTCACCAAGTACCTCCAGCCATTCCTCCTTATCAGTGAATGCCTCTTCCAATCTTTCCGTAATCTGACGGATATTCTCTTCTCTTTCCTGCTTCTCATCGGTAAATACTGCCTTTTCCATCTCTTCCGGCGGAACAATCTCTTTGATTGCTGCGAATAATTCTTCCGGAACCGCACAGCTTGTGTAAGAATGCTTTGGCTTACCACACTCAGCCACAATCTTATTGATAAATTCAATTACCTGCTGGTTAATCTCATGGGCAGCATAAATAGCCTCAATCATTTTGTCCTCCGGAACCTCATTCGCTCCGGCCTCAATCATAATAACCTTCTCTGCAGTGGATGCCACTGTCAGCTTCAAATCAGAAACCGCATTCTGTGCTTCATTCGGATTAAATACAAACTCACCGTCAATCAGACCAACCTGTGTCGTTGCACACGGTCCATCAAACGGAATATCCGAAATCGCTGTTGCAATGGCAGAGCCCAGCATAGCAGTAAGCTCCGGTGAACATTCCGGGTCCACTGACATAACCAGATTGTTAAGTGTTACATCATTGCGGTAGTCCTTAGGAAACAATGGTCTCATAGGACGGTCAATTACACGGGAGGTAAGAATGGCATTCTCACTTGCCTTGCCCTCACGCTTATTAAATCCACCTGGAATTTTGCCCACAGAATAAAGCTTCTCCTCATATTCAACGGAAAGCGGGAAGAAATCGATTCCCTCTCTCGGTTTATCAGATGCGGTGACAGTTGATAATACAACCGTATCACCATAGTGCATAAATGCTGCACCGTTTGCCTGTGCTGCAACTCGTCCAACATCCACACGAAGTGTTCTGCCGGCAAGCTCCATTTCAAACTTCTTGTACATAATCTGTTCTCCTTAAAATAAATATTTCTTGGGTAAAGCACCGAAACAACTGAACTGGCTGCAGGCCCCTGCATCCACTTCAGAAGTCTCGGTTATGCCTTATCACAATCTATACAATTATAACATAGCATAATCCTTTTGAAAAGAAAAAAATAAAGGCAGATACGGATAAAGGATTTTTCCTTTACCAGATATCTGCCTTTTTTCTTATCTTCTCTTTCTGCGTTTTACAGTCAGAGTCGTTCCAAATCCCGCAAGAGATAAGAAGAACAGCATTGCCACCGGTTTTAGCGGTGACGTATCACCAGTCTTCTTACTGGTAGTCTCCCTGCTTTCATCAGTCTTCTCATCATACATTGTAATTGTGTTATTTTTATTCTCAACTGACGATTCATCATCTAATGTATAGACCTTGCCGTCCTTATCAATGTAGAAGCGGATGTCCTCAGCCAGTTCATATCCCTCTGGCGCCTCTGTCTCTTTCAGCACATAAATGATTCGTTCCTCATCTGTGCTTGCCACCAGCTTATCCGCCGGAATCCTGACTGCTTTCTGCCTGCTCTTCCATGAATAGACAACCTTTCCGGTTGCTTCGTCAACAATGGAAAGCTTTGCACCGGACAGAAATTCCTTTGTCCCCGCTATTTTTTTAGAAATCTTAAGTGAAATCGCCTTATCCACCATAATAACAGTTCTGTCCGTCACAGCCGAACCGTTAACATATAGAACGTCATTTTCATCAATCCGGAAAACAATACTGTCTGTATAGACATATCCAGCCGGTGCCGTTGTCTCCGTCATAATATAATCCGTATTTCTCTTAAATAAATCAAGGTCCAGATTCTTCGGCGTTGTTGTACTTACCCAGGATATCGGTGTAAAATCACTGTCCTGTGTAGAGGTAATGGTAATGGCTGCTCCTGCCAGCTCTTTTCCGTCCTCATCCTGCTTATAGAAGGTAATTCCTCTATATTCATCATACAGCTTAATCGTATTATCGGTTACTGCTTCCCCATCTACCCGTTTTACGTTTCCGTTCCTGTCAACCACGAACTGGACAGGCTGTGCCAGTGCATATAACTCCGGCGCCTTAATCTCTGACAGGGTGTAAACATATTCATTCCCATTTGGGGATACATGCAGCTTTTTCGTGTCAAGGGCATGCGGTTTGCCATCCGATACCCACTGCTCCAATACTGTTCCGCTTGAATCAGACACCTGCAGTGTTGCTCCGGCAAGCTGTGTTGATGTTCCCAGAACATATTTTTCAACAGTGACAGTAAACGATGTATTCTTCATAACAATAGAGCTGGTCTGCTGTGCTTTGTCATTTACATAAACCACTCCGTTATCATCAATCTTAAAATGAATGGATGCGGCATATGTATAGCCATTTACAGTTGCAGCCTCCATCAAAGTATAGGTCACATTCCGCTTAAACATACTATACCCGAAATATTTTGCCGTACCATCCGTGGTCCAGTTCTGAACTGTGAAGTCTTCATCCTCAGATGACACAATTCTCAGCTGCACACCTGCCACAGGGGCTCCGGTCACAGCATCCACCTTCTGGAAGCTCACCTGTTTCTCACCATCAATAAAAATCACCAGATTGCTGTCAATCAGATTTCCATCCAAGTCCTCAGCCTTACCATCATCCCGGATATGGAAATACACAGGCTCCGTTATATTATAATTTTCCGGTGCCTCTTTTTCCACAATGACATAATAACCACCCAGTGTAAAGTTCTGATTGTCCAGAGTCATAGTTTCTCCGGTTGACTCAAATGTATCCAGCAGCTTTCCAATCGTTCCATCTGCATCCGATTCACGGAGTTCAAAGGTTCCTCCTGCCAGAGGCTGATACTGGTCGCTCCATTTTACAAACCTTACTGTAATTCTCGCATCACGGCTGGTCAATGTCAGGGAATTTGCACTCAGATTATAATCATTGCCCTTAACAATCTGAATATAATTCGGAGTACCCTGTACTATATTAAAGGTAATTGGTTCTTCCAGTTCATATCCAGCCGGTGCAGACTCTTCTGTAAAGACATATCCCTCTCCCGGCTCTAACTGCACATTCTTCGGTGTATTTGTACTAACCCATGATGCCTTTATAGCACCTGTATTATCCTTGATTGTAAAGGAGGCACCTGCCAGTGCTTCTCCCGTCACCGCATCACGCTTTGCAAAATAGAAATTGACATACGCTTCATCCGTCATAGTCACGGTTTTATTCGTCAGTTCAGCGCCTACTGTTCCATCCTCGCCCACCGAATATACATTGCCTGCTGAATCGATTGCAATTTTAATGTCTGCAGTTAAGGCATATCCACCCGGAGCACTGTCTTCATGAACCGTATAATAATGGTATCCGCTTGCAGGCACAGACAGCTTATCAGAAGGAATCGTCTGTGCTGTTGTGGTGGAGGTAAAACTATACACCTTCTTACCAGTGGCATCATCAATCAGTGAAATGGCTGCACCGGCAAGATTGCTCCTTGTACCATTAGTTGTATCAAGCCCCTGTTTTAAAATCCTTAAAGTAATCGGGGCATCCCTCATGATGACGTTACTGCCGCTGACAGAACCATTTGCGCCGCTTACATAAGTAATGGAACCATTGCTGTTAATGGTAAAATACACATCCTCAGACATGGCATATCCATTCGGTGCTGATTTCTCATGTATAAAATAGGTCTTTCCCACCTCTAAATTGTTATAGGTTAATTTCTGTGCGTTATTCGTTGTGGTCCATGACTGCAGGCAGTTTTCCAAATCTGTATCCCCGGCTTCATATAACTCCAATACTGCACCGGAAAGCTGTGCAGAACCGCCTACTGCAAATTTGTTAACCGATACGCTGATAGCCGTATCCACAAAATTCACCTGGACAGCAGCCTGGTCATTATCCGGGAATGTTGCCGCATCAATAACCACTGTCTTCTGGTTAACAGCATTTAACACATATCCCTTTGGCGCCCTGGTTTCCTTCACCATATAGGTACCATATGGCAAATTCTCAAAAATTGCAGTACCTGTTGCGTCCGTTGTAACGACATAATCCTTGTTGTCTTTGTCCTTGTAAACCTCATATTTGCTGGTGGCAGCATTGTATTTGTACAGTGTAAACTCTGCCCCGGAAAGCTTGTTGGTTGTATTGGTTCCAGTCTTTGTCACACGGATAGCTCCCAGGATTTGTGTATTCTGATATGTATCGATTGTCGGAACATTTTCAAAGCTGTCAAGCATTTCTTCGTGACCGATTGCCGTATTGGCATAGGAAGCAGCCGGAAGCTCTTCATAGGTATATTCCTTAAAATATACCTCATCTCTTTCATAGCCCGCTGGCGGTTCTGCCTCTTCTACCTTATACATTGTGGTATCAGGGTCATCTCCAACCGCAATATTATAAAATTCTACCATACCGGCTTCATCCGAATAAGCTGTGGAGATAACCTTATACTCTTCTCCTGCATATTTTCTTAACAGATTAAACTTTGCCCCTGATAAAGGATTCCCTGCCTGGTCTTTCTTACTCACCTTAAAGGACATGTACTCAATTGCGGCAGGCAGCTTCGTATTGTCAATATAAGCTTCCCCTTTATCTGCCAGCAGGCCATAATCCAACGCATATGTATCATTTTTGTCTACTGTAACCTTCCATTCTGTCGTATCCAGCTGGTACTTATTTGGTGCCTTGGTCTCTTTGATTGTATAGGTATCATAAATCAGGTCTTCAATGACAACCTCACCAAGGGTAGCGGTATCTTCAGAAGACACAACCGTCTGCACCAGCTCGCCGGAGCTGTTATAGACAGAAAATTCTGCCCCTGCCAGATAAATATTCGGGTCATCGCTGTCCCGTTTTTTGAACCTGATTGTGGCACTCTGCTTCTCGTTTACAAATGTCTTCTCTACAATTCCATCATTTACTATCTCACCAGTGGTGATATATTGCGGCGCAGAATCAACTGTGTATCCCGGCAGTCCCTTTGTCTCCGTCACCGTATAATTTCCATACGGAAGATTGCTAAAGGTAATGGTGCCATCCGCACCGGTTTCGCCACCGGCAACCGTTGCTCCTGTAGCTGTATTTTTTACCGTAAAGTATACTCCTGATAATGGATTTCCACTTTCATCCTGCTTAATTACTCTAATACTGAACTGAATCACTTCATTGACAACTGTAATTTCATTACCGGTTGTAGTGCTGACCGTAACCCTTGTTCCTGCTGTATCTGCAATATATCCCTCCGGTGCCGAAGCTTCCTTTACAACATAGGTGCCAAACGGGATATTCTGGAAGGTTGCCACTCCTGTTGAGTCCGTGATGGCTGTCAGCTGATTGGACGCATCCGGATATGGTGTGGTTCCGTCCTCCTTATACAATTCAAATACAACATTCGCAAGCCTGTTTGCTTTTGCCGTATCATCTGTCTTTGTAATCTGAATATAGCCCAATGCCTTCTCATCTTCAACGGTTGCGGAAGCCGAAACATCTTCATGCTCCTTACCGGTACCGACTGTGATGGAATGTACGGTATCATCAAGCAGATAACCAGTTGGAGCAGAGGTTTCCCGGTAATAATATGTATGTCCCAGAGTCAGATTTGTAAATTCAATTTTTCCATTTGCATCTGTTGGCTGCGTAGCTACCTCATCACTGCACTGTGCATCAGCATAAAGTGTATAGACGGCTCCCTTTACATAAGTATCACTGCTTCCAGCCTCCACCTTCGTAAGAACCAGAGAGCCCTTTGCTTTTGTATTGGTTAAGGACATTACATTGTCCTGGCCATTTACGGTATCCATATCCACCGCAGCACCGGTGCCCATATTCTGGCATGTAATCCGACCATCCGTACTGATTGTAACCTTGTACACGGTATCCGTACCGGCAGATTTATAACCGTCTGGCACAGTGGTCTCTTTCACATAATAGCTTGTTTCTTCATTTTTACTGTATTTGACTGTAAAGCTGATGAGACCATCCGCACCAGTGGTCTTAACTGCCACCGGAGCTGTACAGGCAGCATCGCTATACACGGTAAATCCTGCACCGGATAAGGCTGCATTTTTCTCTCCGGTCTTATAGACAGAAAAGACGGTACTTACCTCTTCATTAATGGACGTATTGGTTATCGACTCTTCATAGTACCGAACACCGGTATTTTCCGCCTGAAGCTTTCCGTCCGTAATCACTACTTCAATGTCCTCATCATTTTTCTCATATCCGTCCGGGGCTGTTGTCTCCTTCAGAATATAGCTGTATCCTGCAACACTGGAATTTACGCCCTTAAATACCGCATATCCATCGTCACCGGTGGTAACTGTTGTAACATAATTGCCATTATAATACAGCTCAAAGGTAGCTCCGGCTAAAGCCTCTCCATCTTTATTTACCTTCTTGATTCGCAATTCTTTTTCAAAATATGCCCCGGCAGAGGAAGATGAAAAGCTCACATTTTTTACCTCATTGGAGGTAACCGATTCCTGATAAGCGTCCCCCTCAAACTCAACCGTATTCTTAATGGTCTCATTGGTCAGTCTTGATGCCGTTACATTAAATCTTGTCCGGAATGTAAATTCGTATGTTTCATCCACAATGTCCGGCAGAGAAACCACCATATTATTGTTAACTACGGCAACAGAGAAATCTGTCACCTCTGTCTTCGTTCCGTTTTCCACCCGGTACAATTTTGCAGAATTTTCCACATAATCAAAATAGGATTCCAAATGGTCCCGGATAACCGGATTCTTCACATTCATGGTATAACCGCCTTCATTGATGGTAACCGTCCAGTCTACATAGTCGTTACCATTCTGATAAGCAGCTTCCTTTCCCAAAGTACCTCCGACTTCACCCTCAACTGTCTTTGTCGCTGTATCCGTAACCTCAACATCACCTTCATAGTTCACAGTTGCCGTCGCATTATTGGTATAGGTTTTATGGATATTGGCATCCTCTAACTTTGTCTGTTTCGTCTTGTAATGTACTTCAAAATTACGGTTCAGATAATATTGCAGCTTTTCTGACGAGGTGTTATCAATCGTCAGTGACATGGTGTTTCCGCTGACGCTTGGCTCCTGTTTTACCTTCGTTCCACTGGTCCATGTATTTTCCATAATCTCCATAGAACCTGCTACATATTCCAATCCTTCCGGAAGGGTATCTGTAATATTAACAGACTCCTGGGTCAGATTCTGGTAAGTAAAATAAATAACCCAGTCAATGGTACCGTCTCCATTCATCGTACCATTTTTGGTAATCAGTTCCGGTGTCTTATACTGGAAGCCCCTTGATGCGTCTGCTGTAACAGAATTTCCATCCCATGTAAGCCTTGCCCTGTTATATGCCGTTACCCAGTCACCGTCATTCCATTTATTCTGGTTGTTGGCAATCATAGACTGGCTTTTTTCATCTAATATTTTTGTGACAACCGTAATATATCTGGTTTCCGAGCCAAGGGACGGAAACGTAACAGAAGCATTTGCCTCATCAATCGTCCAGTCACCGTCAAGAATATTACCATTGGCGTCTGTGACATTCATGCTGACAAGCTCCATCTTATTCTGCCATTTGTCCTCTACGTTATAAATATCCGTAACAGTAACTTCTTTTGTTCCAAAATCATACCCCTGTTCATTTACAGCCACACGCCAGGTAAGCTGCTTTGTAACCTCATTATAACTGGTATTGGTCTTGGAAATTAAATTATAACCATTCACTGTTCCTGTCACAGATGCATCGAATCCATTATCTGTCAGTTTACCGGTATTCGTATATCTTGACATGGTATAGTCATCAATCTTCGTCTCATATGTAAGGGTAATGGTATCGGTTACCCCATCATTTGCCTTAAAGGTAAACCCATCATCCGTAGTGGATACGGTACCTGCACCCGCCGGCGTCACCGTTACATTTTGTCCGTCCGCTCCCCATAAATAACCGTCGCCAAAGGTATCGGTATAGGTGGTGCCGCCCACATCCAGCTTATCCTGGTTAATGGTAACCGTCCAGGTTATCACACCACCACTCTCGTAGCCGGACTTGGATAATACACTTGGCGTCACATAACAATTACCTGTTCCAGGCACACTGGAAACAGAGCCCTCTTCATCAACAACAACCGTATTCTCCACATTTACACCGCTGTTATTGCTTATAGTTCCATCAAAAATCTCATTTCCATAATAGGTATAAAAGGTTACATTCGTCCGGTAATAGGAATCTGCTCCTTCCACATGAATGGAAACCGAGCTGTCTCCATCCTCAGAATCACAGGAAACGGTACCCTTACTGCCACCTGACAGCTGTGGATAACCGTCTACCTTTGCATAGGTAAGTCCCTTCGGCAGCATATCTGTGATATCCGCAGTTAAGCTGTCCCTGCCGTTGAGATTAAGGGAAACCGACCACTGGATAACCGGTACGCTTTCTCCGTTTACATTTATGTATGTTTTTGTTCCTGACTTGCTTACTCCTAAATCTCCCGGCTCATCCGTCTCCGTTCCCCTGTTTGACTCTGTAACATCTACCGTATAATCAAAAGAACCTCCGGCAGTAGGGAATGAAATCTTTCTCTCCCCGAGATTCTCCTCTGAATCAGAGGAAAAACCACCCTCAAAACGGACATAAAACGGAATATTGCTCTGTCCTACAACGGAATCATTAAACACAAAGGTTAATTTGCCATCCTTTGTAATATGTACGGTACCGATAGAAGTACCATCCACGGTTGTAAGCGGATGGGTAGCATCTACATCTACTCTGATATCGGAAGGGATATTATAGACATATTCCTGCCCCACAACAATTTCATCACCATCATAAAAAATGAAATTGAAATGCATATTGATATCTGCATCAACCGGCAGCTCCACCTTATCTGTTGTACTTAATGCAACATTTTGTGTCACATTATTTTCGTCCACATAAGACGCATCTAATGTAAGGTTTGTCAAATTAAAGGTATCATTCTCCAGTAAAATGCCAGAGGAAGCGCTCTTTTCATTTCCGGCTGCCACCTTATCCGGCTTATCAGAACCAGAGACCGGCTCTGACAACTCCTCTCCTTCTGTGGTATCCGAAATCCCGACCGGCTCCTCTGATGTCTGGGGCTCAGAGGCTGTCACTGCTTCTGAGGTTCCTCCGGACTGGGAGCTGTCTTCCTTCACTTTCGTTTCTGTTGCCACAATGTCCTGCTCTGCTTCCGTACTGGCAACCGCTTCTGCCTCGGAAGCCGTATCTCTCTCTGTTGCCGTCTCCTCCACAGCTTCCTGTGTACTTTCTGTTCCCTGTATGCCGACCGCCTTATCCGCCCAGTTTAAGTTTGTTGGCAATAGTGTAAATAACAGAATTGCCACCATACATAATGCAATCCACTTTCTCTTTGATAACCAATTCATCATACTGCATTCCTCCCAATGTTATACATATATTTTTCATTACCCTAAAATCCATTTAACAACTTTACATAATTATTTTTTATTATATCTGATTTATGGGAAAAATACAACGTTTTTATGTTGTTTATAAAAAGATTTATCAAAAAAAGAAAAGGACCGGCAAATGGATATTTTTCTCCATCTGCCGGCCTTTCCTGCACATTCATGTCGTAATAAAGATTATTTTCTTAAACCTAAGCTCTCAATCAATGCTCTGTAGCGCTCAATATCAATCTTCTTTAAATAAGCTAACATATTTCTTCTCTGTCCAACTAACTTAAGAAGACCTCTCTTAGAATGATGGTCCTTTGGATGTGCCTTAAAATGATTCTGTAAATCCAGAATTCTTGCTGTAAGCAATGCAATCTGAACCTCCGGTGAACCGGTATCATTTGCTCCACGGCCATATTTTTCAATAATCTCTTTCTTCTGCTCTGCTGTTACCATAACAACATCCTCCTTATAATAAATAATCGCCGGTTACCCAGGAAAAGGTCGGAGTGTCCTGAATCTGAGTAACGGTTAACGTACTTTGGTATAATAGCATAGCCTTATTTTTTTGTAAATACATTTTTGTTTTAATTGCTAAAAAAAAATATATATGCTATGATAAATTGATTTTAACAAGGAAAAAACAGGAGGCAGCTATGGCAGGTTCAACATTTGGAAACATATTCAAAATAACAACATGGGGAGAGTCCCACGGTAAAGCCATCGGCGTTGTAATTGATGGCTGTCCGGCAGGTCTCGCTCTTTCCGAGAGCGATATCCAGCCATTTTTAAACAGAAGAAAACCGGGGCAATCCATCTATTCCACTCCCCGCAGCGAGGATGATGCAGTGGAGATTTTATCCGGTGTATTTGACGGGAAAACCACAGGAACCCCGATTTCCATGATTGTATATAACAAAACCCAGCAGTCACGTGATTACAGCGAAATTGCCTCCTATTACCGTCCGGGACATGCAGACTATACCTTTGATGCCAAATATGGTTTCCGGGATTACAGAGGCGGCGGACGTTCTTCCGGCAGGGAAACCACTGCCAGGGTTGCCGCCGGTGCAGTCGCCATCAAAATACTAAACCAGCTGGGGATTCGTTTTACCACCTTTACCCGCTCCATTGGAAATATCACAATAGATGAAGCCTGTTTTGACGAAGCTGAAATCTTCAATAACAAGCTGTATATGCCCGATGCAGATGCTGCAGCACAGGCAGGCGAATATATTATCCAGATGACAAAAGCCCATGATTCCGTGGGCGGCTGTGTAGAAGCCAGAATTACAGGGGTTCCTGCCGGTCTGGGGGATACGGTTTTTGAAAAGCTGGATGCAAACCTTGCCAAAGCAGTTATGTCCATCGGCGCCGTAAAGTGTGTAGAAATCGGTGACGGAAAAAGGGCTGCCGTACTTACTGGCTCTGAAGACAACGATGGGTTTATCATAAATGAAGGCAATACCATTGAAAAAACCAGCAATCATGCCGGTGGGATTCTCGGTGGAATGAGCGACGGCTCGGAAATCCGGCTTCGCGCAGCTTTTAAAGCCACACCGTCCATCCTGAAAACACAGCATACCGTCAACAAGGAAAATGAAAATATTGAGATATCCATTAAAGGGCGCCACGACCCGGTGATTGTCCCAAGAGCCGTTGTCGTTGTGGAAGCCATGGCTGCCATTACCATACTGGATGCGCTGTTACTCAACATGACCGCAACAATGGATGGAATCAAAAAATTTTATGACAAATAAAACAGCTGTTACAAAAGAGGTGCCGGACATTATGCCGGCGCCTCTTTTACATTTCTATAAATTTTTCTTTTCCTTTACAGCTATTCTGCCATTATGAAGATAATGTCATAATAATAGATTCCGTCTTTTTCATAAATTCCAAGCCCTGTCTCCGAGACGGTACCATCCTTCACCACCTGCATCAGATTCAAGTCCTTCTCCATATCGGCAATCAGGCGTTCAATCCCATAATCTGCAACTCCTCCATATGAAAACTCATAACCACCGGAGCACTTCACACCACGGTTTCTCAACAAAGCTTCCAGAGTTGTTCCGGTATCGCTTTCCGTCTGCCCATATCCGTTTACCAGGTCAGCTGCCCGCAAAACTGCACAGGCCTGCACCTTTGAATTCATGGTAAAAGATTCCTGCCCCGCTTCCGTTCTTATCCGGTTTAGATATTGATACACCGGATAAAGCGTGGTTGCATTCTCATCAATGCTGCCGTCTTTATTAAAAATATACGTGACTCCATCAATCTCCAGCACCGCATCACTGACTCTGGTTCCATCCGGATTCAAATAATAGCGGTATCCATCCAGTGTCAGAAAGCCGGTCATAATGACCCCCTGGTCATCTGCATAATACCAGTTTTCATCGGATTTAAACCAGCCGGTAACCAGCTCTGCCTTGCTGTTAAAATAATAACGATTATTATCATATTCTGCAAATCCAATCTGGATTTTTCCTGTGTCATCTGTGAGATAAAAGCTTTTCTTTGTTTTGATAACACCAATCTGAACCACACCATTTTTGTCGGCATAGTAGTAGGCATCTTCCGCTTCCACATAAAATTTTCCCTTTACCAGATAGCCGTCTTCATCAAAGTAATACAGCTTCTCTTCAATTTCCGAAAAACCCACCGCATACTGTCCGTCATCCTTTTCGTATTTTTTGCCGTTCTCCTCCTCTACCCAGGAAGCAAGGGACTGCTGCTTAAAGAAAAGCACCATCCCTGCCACTGCTGCAAGGGAAAAGCCTATGGCAATCGCTGTTATTCTATTTTTTCTATTTATTCTCTTCATTCTGTTTCCTCTTTCTTAACCTGTAAAGACTAATGTTTTTATGCCGTAGCAGAAGTATCAGGATTCCCAGCAAAATGATACACACCGGAACCACAATGACAGTCACCACCTTCACCATGGTCTGCGTTCCGTTGGGATACAGTGCCATCTGGCTGCCTACATCCTTGCCTTCAATCCAGACGTTTGCCTCCGTCCCGGTTATCTGCCTGAGAATCTCTATAAAAAATCTTCGGTTTGCGCCCTGGGATTCCGTATCTGCCTCTTCATTGAAAAATATGTTTGAGGTTATTAAAAACAGGGAACCCTCATCCGGATTCTCAGCGCAGGATGCCACGCTAAAAGGACCTGAAATATCATCCTCCGCCTTTGTTGTCAAATCGTCAAAATCATTTACCTTGGAATATGCCGTACTGCCCGTTGTCAGAATATCCGTACATGTATATCCATTTGCCCCGCCATTTTTAAGGATTCCTTTACTGGTCATTGTCAGCACTGTCAAATTCTCATCCAGAATCTCCCGGGTATATTCCGTATCCTCAATTTCAGGGGCCAGATAATACTGTGTATCATAGACATACCGTCCTGCATCCTGTTCAATGACAATTCCCGGCTGGACATCCATGCCATATTCCTTCAAAAATGCAGTAAAACGCTCTAAATCCTCATTTAACGGGTCAATTGTGACAAAAAGCTTTCCACCAGACTTTAAATAATCCTCTAATATGGCAATTTCTTCCTCTGAATAATCACTCTGAGGTGCATTAATCAGCAGTGCTGTGCAGTCCTCCGGTATTGCCCCCTGGATGGATGCAGAGGTATCCGGCAGATTCACTTCCTCAAATTCATAATTGTTCAGCAGCAAAAGATTCTTAAAGCCACTGTTCAGCTCTTCCTCACCGTTTCCAACCGCCACGCACAGCTTATCCGCCTCCCCGGTATTCGTATATACAATTGCTCTGGTAAGCTGTTCTTCGATTTCCAATGTCCGGTCATAAGAATAGGCGGAGGTCTGGGTTGTTGTAACATAATCATCCGCACTCAGATAAATATATTTCTCACCGCATACCACAACAATACTGGATTCACTGACCGAACTGACATCCGCCAGATACTGTTTGCGGAAAGCACTATCCGTACTAATATCCTTGTAATGAATCGTAATATTATCACTTAAATTCTCATATGCCTTTAACAGCTCCTGGTAAGTGGCATTTGCGCGGCTGCGCAGTCCTATATAATAAATATCTGTTGTTTTATCAATCTCCGATACCGCCTGCTTTGTCTGTTCCGAAAGGGTCAGAAGTCCTTCTGCCGTACAGTCAATCACTCTTGTATGGGATAGTGACAACAGGCTGATAACCAGGGAACCTGCTATTACAACAGCCATATATGCTGAAATTTTCTTCCTGCTCTGTCTGCGGATTTCCAGTGCGAGCCATGTCAGCAGGAAAAAGCACACGGCAAGGAGGAGCAGATAAATAATATCCCCGCTTCTGACAATACCGGAAACCATATCATTATACTTATTATAGATTGAGCTGTCATGAAAAAACTGATACCAGCCATCATTTGCTGCAACAATACTCTCCATCAGCCTGCTTGAAAGAATAACGAGATATACAGCAAAGGTCATAACCGCAGCTAAAACCGGATTAGCAGTGAGTGACGATATAAACATCCCAATGGACAATAAAACCAGCGTAACCAGACATACACCAATATAACTTCCCATCAAAAAGCGGATGCTCATTTCTCCGTGACCGGCTATCCAGCAGGGATATATCCCACTTGCAAGAACCGGTAATAACACAAAGATTACAGTAGCCAGATATTTTCCTGCAAGAACGCAAAAGGTGGATACCGGGGCTGTGAACAGCAGCTGGTCCGTCTTGCTTCTTCTCTCGCTGGCAAACAATCTCATGGTACAGAACGGAATTACCGCCGCCACTACCAGAAAGCTGCGGCTCAATACATAATATCCAAACTGGGTACTATAGGTAACCAGACAGTTTGTTACAAAAAATATTCCTGTTACCAGAAAAAATACCCCATAATAAAGATATGCAAACAAAGAGGAATAGTATGTCTTTAATTCTTTTTTCAAAACTGCCAACATTTACGCATCCTCCTTTTTATTCATCTCGATAAATACATCCTCCAGAGAGGCTTCCATCTTTTCAATACCATAAACATTATATTTTCTGCTTACCAGATAACCAAATATGCTGTCTCTGATATCCCTTGTATTCTTTGCTGTTCCTATAAACTCAAAAATACCCTTCTCCTTTTCCCCCACATATTGGACGGTTTCCAGGGCTTCATATCCCTCCAGACATTTTTCAATCTCTTCCCTGTTGCCTTTGATTACAAGCTTATAGACATTTCTGTTCCCTTTCCGCCTGGCAGCTGCCATGGATTCATCCAATACAAGTCTGCCATCCTTTAAGATAAGAATTTCATTACATAGTTCTTCTATTTCTGTAAGGATATGGGAACTGATTATAATTGTATGCTCCTTTTGAAGACTCCGGAGCAGCTCTCTTGTGCTTTTCTTCTCCTCCGGGTCCAGCCCTACAAGGGGCTCGTCCAGAATCATGACAGATGGATTGCCAAGCAGAACCTGGGCAAATCCAACTCGCTGCTGCAAGCCCTTTGATAAATTCCTGATATAATCATACTGGCGGCTTTCTATATTCAGCAATTCCATTACTCTGGCGGCTTCTTCCTTTTTATCTTTGATGCCTTTCATATCTGCGGCAAAGATAAGATATTCCCACACTTTCATATCCTTGTACAACGGCGGTATCTCCGGAAGATAACCAATATGCTTTTTTGCCTGCTTTGGCTTTTTGCGCATATCTATCCAATCAATATAGATTTCTCCCTCCCGTGGCTTCAAATATCCTGTCAGTATATTCATTATCGTAGATTTGCCGGCTCCGTTTCTTCCCAGAAGTCCCACTGTTTTCCCATCACCAATCTGAAAAGATATATCTCTTAAAATTTCCCGCTTACCGTATGACATTTTAAGATTCTTAACTTCTACCATAACCTTCCTCCTGATACATCAAAAAAGAGCCATGTATGTAACATAGCCCTTTACATACTTACATGATTATACAATAAAATCATATAAGTTACAAACGATTCACTTATTTTTCACAGGTTTACATGCCATCTGCCATTTTCATGAAACATTCGCCCTTGGATGCGCCTTCTCATATACTTCTTTCAGCTTCGTGTTTGCATTTGCCTTTATATAAATCTGGGTTGTAGAAATATCAGAGTGTCCCAGCATCTCCTGGACAGACTTTAAATCAGCACCATTGTTTACCAGATGCATGGCAAAGGAATGGCGGATGGTATGAGGCGTAATATCCTTCTTAATTCCGGCTTTTGCAGAATAATATTTAATAATTTTCCAAAAGCCCTGACGCGTCATAGGGGCTCCCTGGCAATTGGTAAATAAATATTCCTGCTCTCCCTTACACATCACTTCCCTGGCATTATGTAAATAATTTTCCAACGCCTCTCTGGTTTCATTGGTAAAGGGAATAATCCGCTCTTTATTTCCGTCATGGCACTGTAAAAAATTCATTGCCAGATTCACATCCCTTACCTTCAGTCCAATCAGCTCCGAAACACGGATTCCGGTTGCATACAGTACCTCCAGCATTGCTTTATCCCGGATATCCTTCGGCGTATTACCGCTTGGCTGCTCTAACAATAAATTTATTTCCTCTACCGTCAATATTACCGGTGCTTTTTTTTCTATTTTCGGAGGCTTTAATGTGTCACTGGGGTCTTCTGAAATCACGCCCTGTTTTAACAAATATAAAAAAAATGCCTTAATGGAAGCAATATTTCTCGAAACCGTAGCGGTAGACATTCCCTGCTTCTCAAGCATAAGCACATAGGAATTCAGATTGGTATTCGTTATCTGCTTCCAGTCCCCATAACCGGAATCTGTTAAAAAATTGTTAAGTTTTACCAAATCCCTCTTATAGGATGCAATTGTGTTTTTACTTGCCCGTTTTACATTTGTTAAATAGTCAACGAACTCATTAATCCTTTGTAACATTCTCTAACCCCTTATTTTTTGTAATCACTGTATCCATTCTGTCTCTTATACACATCTGACGCTGCC
>ENA-OZAB01000109-OZAB01000109.1-human-gut-metagenome-genome-assembly--contig:-NODE-109-length-57792-cov-34.426919_pt1 | contig 57792 bp, 52 predicted proteins | sample MGYA00243297_ERZ653491 | MGnify/ENA primary metagenome ERZ653491 (study PRJEB26926, sample SAMN06165154) | human gut metagenome | biome: ENVO:00009003; feature: ENVO:2100002; material: ENVO:00002003... | reverse complement strand
ATCATGCCTAGTCTCGTGGGCTCGGAGATGTGTATAAGAGACAGACTATATATGTTTACCTCGGACGTTTAATATTTGCCTGTCCCGGCTACAGCCCGCAGAGAGCAAACGGCCGTTTTTACCCCATTTCGGGGGCGGCGCGTTGCTTTTCGGGGACGTTTCTCCCTCTTCGCAACGCGCCGTCATTTTCTTCCGCGCCCTTCCGTTGTCATCCTAAAATACGTCGGCTTATTCCTCAGCCACAGGCCCCACAGGAAGATATTGTCCTTCTCTACCGTAACGGTATCGATGAACTCCGTCAGCACGTCTTTGTCCGCCTTTCCGTTTTCGTTTAAGGTGAGCCTTCCGAGCAGGTCGCGGACGTAATCCATGTCGATACTCTCTTCTTTCGGGTGATCCTGCGCGCTTGCGAGCATGGCGTCCTTTAATTCCTTGATCTCCTGATCGCATCTCGCCTTTACCCGAACGTATTATTCCTTGCTTATTTCCCCGTCCGCCCGCATGGCAAGAAGAGTATCCAGTTTCTTTTCCGCCTTTTCAATTCGCATTTGGTATCCCGAAAAATCGCGCTTGCTCTCCGTCCGAATCTCTTTAAGCGTTTCATTCAGCGTCTTTACCGCCTCTTCGATCACGTCTTCTTTATTCTCAATAATATTGTCGAAAAGCACCGCCGCCATGACGTCGAGTTTCGTCTCGTTCACGGAAGGCATGTCGCAATACCCCTCGGTATCGAGCCCGAGTTCCTGACGCTTTTCCGCACTGCCGTTGTTAAAACGCGAATAGCAACTGTAACCGAAATGCCTTTGTCCGTCCTTATCCTGCCGCCATTTATAACGTTTAAATTTAGAACCGCACGCACAGCGCAATTTGTTTGTCCACACGTCGGTCGACGGCGTTACACCGATTCTCTTCTGCTTGCTCTTTACAAGAGCAGGCACCGTCGTTGACCTGTCCAGCCGCAGATCTCTGCAAGCGTACCACACGTCCTTGGGAATGATCGGTTCGAAATCTCCCTTTACGAGTACGTAATCTTCTTCCTTGTTATGAATAATCTTCTGATCGAGAAAGTTGTTTCTGTACGACTTGTTGTACCCGATATAACCCATATAGGTAGCGTTATGCAGCACGCGCGAAACCTTGGTCGTATCCCATCTGACGATGCCGCTCGCACACTTTCTTTTGTTCTCGATGAGTTTCCCCATGATCGTCCGCATGCCGTCGCCCTGCAGATACCAGCCGTAAATCATACGAACCGTCTCCGCCTGTTCGGGCTCTATGACATACGTATCGCCCACGCGCTTATAACCTAGAATGTTTCCGTTGCCGTAGAGCATTTTATTCATGCGGCTGACCTGCTGCCCCGCCTTCACGCGCTCGGAAATCTTGCGGCTCTCGTCTTGCGCGAGCGTCGCCATAATTGTAAGCCTGAGTTCTCCGTCGCCGTCCATCGTCCAGATGTTGTCTTCCACAAAATACACCTCGACGTTGATATTTTTGAGTTCTCTCGTTGCCACAAGGGTATCGACGGTGTTCCTCGCAAATCGGCAGACCTCACGGGTTACGATTAAATCGAACTTGCCCTCCCTCGCGTCTGCCATCATCTTCAGGAATGCCGGTCGCTTTTTTGCCTGTGTGCCCGTGATTCCCTGATCGATATATCTTCCGCACAGCGTCCAGTTGGGATGATACTTTAATTGGTCGTCATACCACTGCATCTGATTTTCAAGGGCGGAGAGCTGCGCTTCGTGCTCGGTCGATACTCGCCCGTAAAAGACCATTTTTCTGTCTCTGAATCTGTACCTTATCATTCGTCCTCCTTCATAAGCTTTCTTTCGCGCAGAATCAGTTTTCCCATCACTTCGCCGGGCAGAATGCCTTTTCTGCAAAGCACTTTCAGAAACTTTACTGCCACCAGCCTCTTATCGTAATCTTCACTTAATTTCTTTATAACCTCTTTTGTCTCGTTATCCGTCCTCTGACTGTAATTCAACTTCCGTCTGTTTTTGCCTTATAGGTCGCAAGGATCGGGATTTTTGTCTTCTCTTTTTTATGCCGATGCGGCTCTGTCTTTCATTATCATTCTGTTGCCGACTACTCTCCGTTGCCTTGCTTTTCCCGTTGTTTTACCACTCACGCGCATAGCGGAAAGATGCGCGCGGCTCCCCTATCACAAAATACTCCCTATCAATTCCCGATATTACGGGTGTGTAAAGTGTATCGCTACATTCCGCTGTGTTCCGTTTTCATGAGTTCATAGGCGCGCCTGATAAAATCCACTTTGGAAATACGGTTCTCTTTCAGAAAGGCATTGATCTCATTCAGAAGTTCGCGCGGAATCATCGTCTGAAAATTGCCGCTCTTTTCCTGCCGCTTCTCTTTGTTTTTCTCTTCATACCTTCTCTTTGCAAGCCTTGCGGGCGTATCTTCTTTTTTCGTTACCATAGTTCCGTTCCTCACTTTTCAATTATACATATCAGTGCGCCGATTGCGTTCATGATCAAATTTCCTGCAATCAGCAAGCCTGCCATAACAAAGCTCGCCGCCGCCCCTATGATCCGTAAAACTTTCATAATTCAGCCTCCCCGTAGATGAGTTCGGAAAGAATCTCTTCCTCGATGATGCTTTTTACCGCATTTTCACGCCTGACGTCTTCAAGGAAGTTTCCCGTTCTTCGGAAGCGCTCGTCTTTCTTCAGCTTTTCATACATGGTTTCGTAGAGGTCATCCGCCGCTCTGTCGATCGCGTGCAGATATTCGGGCAAATCTTTCCCGAGCGCCGCTGTTTTTACCCAATCATGCTCTTCCAGATATTTTTTCTTCATCGTCCCGTATTTGCCGTAAACGTGCCGCACAGGTTTTACAAGTTTCCGATACTCCGTTACCTCTTCCGCCGTCAGTCCTTCCGTCTCGGATTTTTTCTCCAATTCTTCTTTCGTCATCTCTTACCCTCCGTTTTATGCATTTCGTATATATACGACTATGTATTTTTATTATACTTATTACGAAGGCGCAAGTCAAGCTGTTTTTGAAAATTTTACAAACTTTTCTGTTTTACTTGTCGCCGTCAATCTCCTTGAACGCGCGAAGTTCGTATCCCTTCAGATAATCGGGCGTAAACCGATACCCGCCGCCCTCAAACGTTCGCTTAGGTAAAGGCTGCCCGTCCAGCTCCGCGACCTTGCCGTTGAAGAGCGAGGATACAATCGATTTCACGATCGACAGATAAACGATGTTCTCTTTCATCAGATTGACCAGCTCTTCCAGATACTCCACGATCTGCTCCTCTTCGTTCTTTTTCTTTTCCCGAAGCGTCTCCACTGTCTCCGGCGTTTCGCCGCTCTTTTCTTCCGGAAAATACGCCTCCAATCCCTTTTCGACCAGATCGTTGATGAGCCGGTTGAAATTGCAATTAAACTCCTCGCTCTGATACAGCTCGTTGAGCTTGTCCGCAATTCCGGGGTTCGTGATGCGGATATAATTTCGCGCACCCGCAGTAATTTCTTTTTCCTTACTCATCGCGCTCCTCCTCTCTTTGCTTTTCTTCCCCGATAATGCCATCGAGGTATTCTGTAAAGTCTACGGTTTTGCCCGTCTCCCCGTCGTGATAACCCTCCATGCCGTAAAGTTCCAACATCAGAGTTCTTACGCCTACCTGCAGCACTTTGTCCAGAACCTTCGTGTAGTTGAACCGATACATCGGATGCTCGCCGAGCATGCTCAGCATGTGCGTGAGTTCAACGTCGCTGATACTCACCTGTACGTTTCCGGTCAATTTGTTCTGTTCCTTCATTTCTTTTCTCCTTATTTTTTTGCGTAAAAAGTGGGTTTCCCACTTGTTTTTCGAGAGCGCCTCGACCGCCCCTCAAAAATGCCTTGTTGCATTTTTCTTTACCTGCTTGCTTTTTTCGGGTATTTGCAACAGTTTTTTGCCTTCTTCCTGCCACCGAATTTTCTTTTCTGACTCATCGGCTTTGCCCTATTTCAGCGCATACGCACCACCTCCTTTCTGTTTATCCCCCTCACTTATAAAAGGACACTTTTCTCTCGTCAGTACACGGTTTCAGGAAAAATTTTACAAAAATTTTTCTGCTGAATTTTCTTTTGAGCGCATCGGCATAGCCATTTTTCAGCGCATAAGCATTACCTCCTTTTGATAACCCCTTCACTTATAAAAGGACACTTTTTTGCCGTCAGTACGTGGTCTGCACAAAAATTTTACAAAAATTTCATCAAAAAAAGGAAGCTCAAATTCAGAGCTCCCTGTTACATATTTATATGGACTTAATGTTCTCATGTTAATTAAAACATATTTTTTTACTTATATCTCCTCTATTCCCAAGCTCTTCAAATACTCATAAGTTCCGTTATAATACTCAGGCAACCTTGTGCTGTCCTCCCAAAAACCGCTTACGTTCTTGTTGGAATTGCCATACGGCACACAAATCACCATTCCCATTCTCGCGCGAGTAAGAAGAACACGGTATGCGTTGAGCATGTATTTTATCAGCTCCTGCTTGCTTTCCGTATCTGCCTTTTGCTCTATCCACTTCGTCTGTCCATTAAACCGATAGAACTTCCACGCACCATTTTCGTAACGCATATCGGCATCCCAAAGCACGCACGTATAATCGAGCTCCAGCCCCTGCACCTGAATTTCCGTCGCCGCATCTTCGAGATAATTGGATGCTCTTGTATCCGCCTTATCCTCCAAAAACCAGTGTACAGCGTTTTCGTCGCCCGAAGGCAAAACATGAATTCCCAAGGGCTTAAACCTTGCCGATTCCTTGGTGATCAGCACCCCCGTGCGTTCCGACCCGCGGACTTTATCGTGCAGCCATTTTTTCGCTTTTGCAATATCTCTCGTCAAAACGATGGAATATTTTTCTTTGATCTCATCATAGATAGTGGATGCTTTACCGTCAAAAGACAAAAGCGAATGAACAAATGCAGATAGCTTCTCCGCACGGAAAGAACGAAGGGAAACGCCCAAATGCAGACTTTCCGAATACGTTACATTGGGATTATCTTTCAACAGATCATTGACTTTCCCTTCGGCATATTCTGGCTCAGTGAGTTTGGGGGATATGTAGACCTTCCAATGCGGAAATTTTTCATTGAGTGCCTTGATCCATTCGGAAATACCTGCCTCGCCCGTATTGATTTCCTGTCCGCCGCCGACGAGACAGACAATCGTCGCCCAGTCTTCTCTCTGATCGAGCGACCAAATCAAAAATGCCGCTTCCGACAAAGGAAAGTTCGAAACCTTAAGCTTATTTCCGTATGTTCCGCCTCGCTTCAAGTAATCGGCAAGCCGCTTATGTGTCCACGAGCGCTGCGCCTCATCAAAAATCGCCACGTGCTCGACCTCTCCGAATCCCGCTTGTTCCATTCTGACCGCCTTGTGCGGATCGATTTCCAATATACCGTTTTCGACGGGATTCTTAATCTTTGCCAGCATATTATCGCGGTAGCGGTGTATCATTTGAATGGATTTACTAACTTCGCGGCGAGAGTCTGTCAACTTCTTAGGCTCACCCTTCTCTCTACATTTTTTGTAATTGTCCTGCGCGAGCGCCTCATTCAGTACCGCAACCAACGGACCATTACCGGAAAGATAAACGGCGCCCTCATCCCTTACTGGTTCGTCATTACCTTGATACGTCTGTTTAATTGCAACTTCCAAGCCGACCAGCGTCTTGCCCGCTCCGGGCACACCCGTCACAAAACAGATGCTCTTTTCCCCTTCGCGCTTGCTGTCCTGCACCACCTTCAAAATATAGGCAATCGTCTGATCGGTCGAAACCTTGTCCGCCTCGTGCCGCGTGATATTTTCCACCGAGTGATTTTCGTATAAGGTTTTCGCCGCTTCAATGATCGTCGGCGTGGGCGTATAGGGGCTGATGATCCAATTCGGGTTGATCGGAGGCTCGTCCGGAAATTTTCGCAGCACTTCGGAAAGTAACTCGGCAACCCCGGCCTCACCCGAAACGATCGGGTTTACCACCTTATCGTCATAGACGGACATCTGAATGAGTTTGGAGGAGCTGCGATAATTTGCGGCAATCAAAACCGGAACGATTATATGGTCTTCGCTGAACTTATGGAAGTTCTTCAAGTCAAGCGCATAGTCGAGCACTTGATCGATATCGCCTTCTAAAATTCTAGACTCTCCTACCTTAAATTCCAAACAAAAGATAATACCTTGTAGCAGCAATACCACATCCACTCTCTTGCCGAGACGGAGAATATCATACTCAAGGACGATCTCGCCGTTATCATCAAAACCACGCAAAACGTTCTTTAAGATCGAAATTTCTCCCAGCCATGCATCTCGCGTTGTAGTAAGCGCCTCGCCATGATAATTCTCACATAAAGTGCCGAATATGAAATTGTTGTCTGCTTTCATAAAATTTTGAAAGCTGCTATGATACAAACAACGTGCCATAAGGAATCTCCTCTTACGTTATATCAGAATTTTAAATTAAAGTAATAAAATTAGTTAAAACTTTCAGGTCTCTGCATCTCAATGCTTTGATAGTGCACTTTGATGCTTTTATATCACTTACACTTACGCGTATCGCCTATATGCGATAAACATCCTTCCTCAGTTTCATATATTCCCGCACTCTATAATTTTATAGTTAAATATAAATGTGTAATTAGAAGTTTGTCTACAATCTTCGAGAAATGAAATGATTTATATTTGCGAACACCAATCATATTGGATGCCATACCAGCACATCTTTCATTATGTACAAGTAATGTTTCGGGCAAGTCTTGCACGGATTGAAAATCTTCTTTCGTAGCTGTCTAAGATTTTATTACAAAAATAGGATTATGCACAAGTTTTTTAATCATTTCTTACCCAATTATATTGCTCTATTAAGAATTTCCATCTCATATACACTGAGATACTTACTGATAAAATCCTTTTTTGCGGCAATTACTTTTATGATATCATCCTCCGTCATATCTTTCGGCACAATGTGATGTAATTCAAATAGAACTTGAATTTTTTGAACAGCAGATTTGGGGATTCCAAATTCCAAAAGGATTCTAAAGTTTGATTGAACGAATTCGTTTTCAATCATTTCTGCAACATATGAATAATCTCCAGTTGGAAGGCCCAACTTTTTCGTTGCATATTTTTGTAGCGAATCTACAACATTAATCCATTTGGGCGCTCGGTATTGAAGCCAATTTTTTTGTAAGTAAAACAACTTTTCAATAATATTGTCTGTTCGCTCTTGCATTTCCTGAGGGTATTTAATAAACATGTCATCTATAGAAACAAAACGCATGCCTTTTTCCTCGGCAAGCTTTTTTGCACGAAAGAGCATTTCACGTTCAATCATATCATTTATAGAGCTTTGATAACAGCTCCCAACAATTTTGTTTACAACCCAACCTTTTGCACCAAATGACTTACGTTCTTCTACTGTAGATAAATTCTCCCAACACAGATCAAAAATATACTTTAAACGATCATATAGATTCCCATCTATTTTACTCCATATAATAAATTTTCGTTTCGCTGGAAGCGCCAAATCGGCAAAAAGTCTTTTTAAAATTTCCTCTTGTCCTTCAATCGTTACAGCATTACGTATTAATAATGTCTGTAACTCCTTATCTTTTTCGCGAAATTTCGCATATCTTTGAACATTATCATTTATATTCTTAACTTCATTTTCATCAAGATTAACCAAGACCTCCGACTCTATAGGATCTTGTGTAAAAAATGGAAAATCAACATCTGTTCGCTCTTTTTTCGGGGGCTTTTTTAGATTAATTACTCGACCAACATAATGTTCCATCATACGACCTGCACGACCGCGAATATTTGCATAGTCGAAATAATCGATTTTTTTAGTTCCTATTTTGTCGTCATAGTATACTACATTTTTCGCACTTGTATTTACACCTTCAATAATTGTGTTAGTGCAGAAAAGATATTTAATATCCCTCTGATTGAAATAATTAATTGTAGATGAAGTAATATGCTTTGGCATAGCCCCATCATGCACTGCTATTCTATATTGAAGACATTTTGCCAAAGACCACCTATAAGATAAATTATCATTTATCCAGTCGACTAACGGAAGCCCCCTCGGCAGAACATTTTTCTGAGATATCAAATGTTCGCAATATGCAAATGCTAAATTTCTCGCCGTTGTAGGCGACGAACAATATATCAAGGTTTGTTCATCAATAGAATCTAAAATATTAAACAAATCAGTCTCGGTAACCTTTCCGCCGCACTTTGTAGTAACCTGATCATATTTATCATCCAATTCCGTTATAACCATAGAAAAATCAGTTTGATAGAAAACCGCATTGTATTTTTCTACAAATCCATTAGGAATTGAATCAATATTCGGCCCTAACATGTAGAATCGGCATGCAGGATTTTTCATTATTCTAACGAATGCGGTGTTAAGTATGTTGCTTCTGTTGTCTCCTCTATCACTACTTAATTTGTAGAATTCATCAAGGATAAGTAACTCTATTTGAGGCAAGTTTACATATTCTAAAACTCGCTCTGCAGTCAATAAAAAAATGTTTCCTTTTTCATTGCTATAACTCTGGGACGTTTTAATAATTATTTTATAGGCATCCGAATATTTCTTTAATTTGCGGCGGGTTTCATCAAGCAATGCGAGCGTAGGTTGAATGATGACTATGTTTTTATAAATTCCACTAGCAATTATTTCCTCAATCAACATACTCTTTCCAAAGCTCGTCGGCGCACTTACGATAACATTTACCCGTTGCATGAGTAAATCTGTAATTTTCTTTTGCTCAGCATGAAAATATTTATCTGGCAAATGTTCCGATTTATGATATTCTTTCCTGATTTCATCACCTAAATCAAAACTTCTTTTTTCGATATTCTTAAGATATGGATAAAAGCCCGCAGCAGAAATTAAATCAATAAATATCAACTTATAACTATCGGATATGTTTTCCCAGTTGTCAAGAGCACGAATTATCAAATTACGTCCATCTTGGTTTACAGCCAAATCAGTCGAACTCAATTTCTGACTGATTTCAGACGCAATATCAAAACACTCATCATTTGTCAAGGAACAATGACTTTGAAGTTTATCAAACAATTCGCCTTTCATGACTACTCCTATATATTTTGCATATTATATATTTTTTTTAGCATAGTAGCTACTATTTTATCCTTTGATTGTACCGGCAACAATATAAGAATCGGTTGGATTTTATCTCTATTAGGAAAAGTATTATTGCTGTCAAAATATTCCTTCATCTTTTGTACATGGTCAAAATAAATATCTTCCGCGTTTCCTTGAGAATTTAGCTCATTTAAAAAATCTGTCGCAACAACATCCTCATATATACACAATAAGGGTATGTAAACAATTTTAAACTTGTCCTCTAGTCGATTAGCAGTCGATAAAGCTTTAATCCATTTATCTCGTAAAGGATGGTTTCCTTTAATGGATTTACTGATAATTAGAAACTGCTCCTTTAAATAATCGTGTTTAAAGTGCTTATTTAGGTCATCTATAAGAGCTTTTATTCCTTGCTTCCCATTGCCATAAAATTTCGTTTCTCCAAGACAAAGTTTATCCTGTAAAACATGAACTGCATCAAATCCGTGAGCTTCTACAGCATTGGAGTCTTTAAAATATATTTTTGATATTAGTGGAACTGAATTCTTCATTTCACGCAAAAGAAAATGTAAAATTAGCTCGCTAAATATGCCCTTGTTATTATATATTTTCAAGATTTCATCATCCCAGTTTTCATACGAAATCCCTTCATCAAGGTATTTTTTTATGGTATCAATTTTTTTGATTTTGATTATTGTTTTTGCAGACTCGCGGATATAATCTACTATATGTGTAGATGATATGGATTCTGTTTCATAACCCATTGCATATTCCGGCAAATATGTCATAATTGCTTCTATAAATTCTTTTTCCATAAATTCATATTGACCACTATCAGATAGATCCCAATTAATTAACATCCCGTCGACATCATCTTGACCAACATTCAAAACAACAACATTATGTCTGTCATATTCATGTTTAATTTCCACTTTGCAATACCTCTTATACAATCACTGCTATCTGTTATTTTTTAGAGTCGGGAACAATTTCCAATATATCTCCAATCTCACAATTCAAGGCCGTGCAGATTTTAACCAGCACGTCGCTGCTGACACTTGCTCCGTCTTTCTTCATTTTAGCAAGGGTTGCCTGGCTGACGCCAGCTTTTTCGGCCAAATCCTTAATCTTCATTTCTCTGTCGATTAAAAGTTTGAAAAGTTTCTTGTAACTTGCTGACATGATTGCTTCTCCGTTCGCAAATTTATAATGTTAAGTATAACAGATTTGTTGAATTATGTCAATATACGTCTAAAAAATTAAAGCATCTTTTAATTATTTTTGCTATTTTTGCAGCCGGTCGCCTTTCTCAATACTCTATAAGGATGGACATAAAAAGACTGTTACCGATCAGGCAACAGTCTTCCTTATTCACGTCAATCAAATCTGCAGAATGTTCCATCTGCGTCTCTCAAAGCCTGCGTTTTATTTCACCCTGAAATAATAACTTGCCCTACCGGAACCGGCGCGGTTCAGTTCGCCAAGCTCAGTCAGTTTTCGGAGAGAGCCTTCTACAGAACTTAAACTCAAAGACGGACATCTCATAAGAATATCCTGCTTTGTAAATTTACCGACAATCCCTTGCGTTGCGCGCCTTACCATTTCAATGGCGGGAACCTTGTCCGCAACAATGAAAAGTCTGTCCTCAAAATCTCTGTATGCCGACAACACGACTCCGAGAAAATACTTGATAAACGGGATGACGTTTTCATTTCCTTCGTGCCAGCCGATCTGCGCTTCCCGCAAGACTTCGTAATATAAATCTTTGTTCTTTGCGATCTTAGCCTCAAGAGAAATATATTTCCCCACATAAAAACCGTTACGGTACAGCAAAAGCGTCGTTAAGAGTCTGCTCATTCTGCCGTTGCCGTCGTTGAACGGATGGATGCACAGAAAGTCGTGAATAAAGACAGGAACGGCTATCAGCGGCTCGACTTCCAGATTGCCGATGACGCGGTTATACTCATCGCAAATTCTGTCGAGCGCTTCGGGCGTTTCAAAGGGCGCGAGCGGCGTAAATATTATTTCCGTACTACCATCCGGATGCGTAGCGCTGATATAATTCTGCACGCTCTTCGTCTTGCCCGCCATGGGATTGTTCATGTGGCTGTACAGAATTTTGTGCATCTGCAGAATGTAATTCCGCGTAATCGGAATCACGTCGAAATTTTCGTGTATGACGTTTAGAACATCACGGTAACCCGCAATTTCCTGCTCGTCACGGTTTCTCGGAGTAGTCTTTTCAGCAACCAGCTGTCTGATTCTCGTACTTGTGGTAACAATCCCCTCGATCGCGTTGGACGCCTCAGTACTTTGCACTTTTGCAATCTCCACCAGTTTTTCAAGTTCGCCGGGGCGCTGCTTCAGATAAAGTTCCTGCTTGCCGGCCTCCTTATAAACAGCCGCAACCAGACCGAGAATTTCCGAATCCCACTTTTGCTCTTTCAGTTCTGAATAGTTAAACTCTCTCATTTCGTTCACCTGTTTCGCTTAATTTCCAAAATATAGTTGTCTTTTCCCTTATATTATAACCTATTTTAAGGGATAAATCAACAGTTAAGGGGAAATTTATCAGATTTTTCCTGAACACCACTGAAATCAAGCGAACACTTCAATAAAAGACCTCTTATAACAATGAATCTCGGCAAAGTCTCAACATGATTTGCGTATTGATTTTACACTGATTTTCTGCTTACCGGACATATAAAAGAGACTGTAACCGGAATGGTAACAGTCTCTTCGTTTTGTATTAAGTTATATACACCACCATCGTCAAAGGTTGATAGCGGGTGGGGAAGAATCAATATAATTCATGATAAGATCATTATTCATTTGTTTTTCTCCTCGCGCATTAAATCAATTAGCATCAAAATATTTTCCTTGTCTTAACGGCATTGGCGGTCTACGATTATTTACCTGAATATCTCTGTTCCAACTATTATCCAAGGCTGCAGCCAATGCATCATTAAGTCTATCTTGTAATGAAGCATACTGCTCTATAACTATATAATCCTCATTATCTTCTAATCTGTTGGGGAAAGTAGCGTAGTCAATATTATTTTTACTATCTCTACGATTTTCTAACATAACGGCTAATACACCCTTGCGAGTTTTAATATCACCTTTCAATGCTTCATGCAGCTCCCAATCGACATGTGGACGTGTATAAGTATCTTTACCCACAATACATAAAAGCACATCACAGTCGTACATCCCTTGCAATATTGTATCTTTTATGTACTGGTGGTGTTCGCCATCAAAATTCACGTTTTTAGAGACGGCATAAAAAGGAATATCTTTCTCTTTTAATAAATCTTCAATATATTCCCTCGCTTTTGTATCTGCCCTATGGTAACTTATAAAGACTTTCATATTTCACCTCTATATAAATAGACCTATTATTATCCCAACCGAAACACACAAAATAGGAACATAATAAAATATAATCGACCTTGAAAATATACAATTTAAGAGATTATTATTACGAGTTTCACATTCTTTTGTAATTTTTAATTCAAAATCGATTTCCGCCTCTTCCTTATTGCGCACCATATCATAAAGCTTTCTATATCTTCTCTCTAATTGCAAATAATAAGCGTCAAGCAACGCGAATATTAAAATCGGTACTAATACTATTGGAACAAACAAGCCTGCTGTTTTTGGGACAAAAGCAAACATGGCAACGACTAAAGTTAATGCCCATCCTTTAATCATAAACGAATTCTGCGCCATTCTTGTTATAATGGCTTGTATCATTTCCAAATGTTTTATTTTATTTTCCATATAGGCTTTTACCTCTTATTTTCAAGATGATTTAACAAAGCAGGTGTTACCTTGCTTCTACCCTGAACATTCGTTAGTCCATGCTCGCGAAGCTCTGCAAGAGGAAATTTATCCTTACCATACTTTTCTATCAGTCTTATCTTCATATACCTGACATCAGGCTTTACTGATAACGTTTTATAAAACTCAAGGTCTTCATCCGACCGATTACCATAAAGTTCTGTTTCCAAAACCTCACATTTGTACATTATCGCTTTATATTCGCCGCCAACATAAATATAAACGGTATCACCAACTGAAGTATTATTTGTCTGGCTCCACTCAATCGTATCAAGCTTTTCAAACGCACCAACAATATCATAGAGTTTAGGATTGCATGGGATTACCCAGACATCCTCTACTCTTGTTGGATCTTGTCTGCCCTCCACCCTTGCTCGAATAGTGTTTAACCACTCGCCTTGATATTTAAAATATCTGGGGCCCGCAACTCCATGTTTGCTCCCGGAAAGCTCGGTTGCCAAAGCTGAAAGTGAATATCTCTTACCCTGATACTCCACTGTCTTGTCATCCACGACAACGCATTCCACCCCGGAATTAGCCTTGCCGCGATTAAAATATGTAATATTGGCTCCTACGGGTATATTACATTTTGAGAAGGTAAACGGAGACTGACGTTCTATATGTTCTTCCTCTATCTCCTGTGCAAGGTCTTCATCTTTCTTTTCCTGCACGGAAGGTTCCCACAACTTCAACCTATCTCTATGTCCGCCCAAAATGGCTATTGTCTCCAAAATAGAGTAGGCTTGTTCGGGTGACATTGCATAAAACTCCCTTACTCGCACTTTGCCGCCAATATTTTCAATCGAACGCAAATCAGGGTTAAGCTGGTCGATAAGCGAATGCAACTTTTTATCAGTCAAACGCTCCTCGACCTCATACGTCGCATAAACCCTGAACGCAAAGGGGATACACTCACTATTGTTTAACTGCTTTAATCGGGTTTCCACATTATCTGCATAGCCTATTTTGACATATTCCTTGAACGATGGATTCGTTAAAATATAGATAAATCCTTTAGTCTGCATTTTTCACCTCATCATTTATGACATCCATTATGTCGCCGACATTGCAGTCAAGCACTTTACAGATTTTTAGCAGAACTTCCATAGACACGGTTTCATTCTTACCAAGCTTAGCAAGCGTAGTCGTGGAAATATCCGCCTTTAAGCGCATTTCCGTCTTTGTCATTCCCTTGTCTATGAGTAATTTCCAGAGTTTGTTGTAGCTCAACATCACGAGTCACACCTCAACTAATATAATACAAGATAATTATAACATATAAATCAATTCATTTCAATACTTTATCAGCATTTATAAATATAATATTTGAAATTACTACTTCAATTAACTACAATAACTGCACGCGCGCTATAAAAAAGAGACTGCTACCGCTGGTAACAGTCTCTTTATTTTTTGTTAAGTTATATACACCACCATCGTCAAAGGTTGATAGCGGGTGGGAAAAAATTTTATCCCCAGACGCTCGTAATACTTTTTCGCGGTGTCCGCGTCTACCGTCAGGGTAAACAGCGGATTTTCGGGTGTAAATCCCCGATTAGCCCCTCGGACGTTTAATATTCGCCTGTGCTGCTGCCAATCGCGCAATCGGTACCCTGAACGGTGAACAACTTACGTAATTCAATCCTACATTGTGACAAAATTCCACTGTGGACGGATCCCCTCCATGTTCTCCGCATATCCCGAGTTTTATATTCGGCCTCACCTTCTTCCCTAATCTCACTGCCATCTCTACTAACTTCCCTACACCGACCTGGTCAAGTCTTGCAAAAGGATCAGACTCAAATATCTTATTGTCATAATAAAACTTCAAAAATTTCCCCGCATCGTCCCTTGAAAATCCAAATGTCATCTGCGTTAAATCATTGGTCCCGAAACTGAAAAATTCTGCACATTCCGCTATTTCATCTGCCGTCAATGCTGCCCGCGGTATTTCTATCATCGTGCCCACTAAATACGGTATCTCCATACCCTTCTCTTCCATTACCTTCTTCGCCGTTGCATCTACGTATTCCTTTACATACTTCAGTTCCTTTACCTCTCCCACAAGCGGTATCATGATCTCCGGCACTATATGCAATCCTTCACTCCTGCTTACGTTGATCGCAGCCTCTATTATCGCCCTCGTCTGCATTTCGGCTATCTCCGGATAAGTTATCGTCAATCGGCATCCTCTGTGTCCCATCATCGGATTGAATTCATGCAATTCTTTTACGGTATTCTCCAAAACCTCTGCAGGTATATTCATCTCTGCCGCTATTTCTTCTATTTCATCTTTCGTATGAGGAAGAAATTCATGAAGTGGAGGATCAAGAAATCTTATCGTTACAGGCCTTTCACCCATCGCCTTGTATATTCCTTCAAAATCACCTCTTTGCATCGGCAGTATCTTGGCAAGCGCTTTTTTCCTGTCTTCCACGTTCTTGGAAACTATCATCTCACGCATCGCCATTATTCTGTCTTTCTCAAAAAACATATGCTCTGTCCTGCAAAGCCCTATGCCCTCTGCTCCAAATTCCACCGCTTTCAACGCATCCCTCGGCGTATCTGCATTCGTGCGTACTTTGAGCGCTCTGTACTTATCCGCCCATCCCATTATTGTCGCAAAATCACCTGTCAATGCTGCGTCTCTCGTAGGGATCTCCTCTCCGTATACGTTTCCCGTCGATCCGTCAAGAGATATTATATCCCCTTCTGCGTACTTCTTTCCGGCTATAGTGAAAAATCCCTCTTCTTCATTTACTATCAACGCCCCGCATCCGGCTACACAACATGTCCCCATGCCTCTCGCTACAACTGCCGCATGCGACGTCATTCCGCCCCTTGCCGTCAGTATGCCCTGCGAAACCGCCATTCCTTCGATATCTTCAGGACTCGTTTCCAATCTTACTATTATTACCTTCTCTTTGTTCTTTACAGCCCTCTCAACTGCTTTCTCTGCTGTAAGATAACAATGTCCGCATGCCGCTCCGGGACTTGCCGGAAGTCCATGCGCCACCGGTTTCGCCGCTTTAAGAGCTTCAGGTACAAATTGAGGATGCAAAAGTGCGTCAAGCTGCTTTGGATCTATCCTGAGTACAGCCTCCTTTTCATCTATCATTCCTTCGTTGACAAGGTCTATTGCTATTTTTAACGCCGCTACCGCCGTTCTCTTTCCGTTCCTCGTCTGTAGCATATATAACTTGCCTTTTTCTATGGTAAATTCCATATCCTGCATGTCACGATAATGCTTCTCAAGTATCGAACATATTTTTGTGAACTGCTCGTATACCTCAGGATTCTGTTCCTTTAAATGCGATATAGGCTGCGGCGTCCTTATCCCTGCCACAACGTCTTCTCCTTGCGCATTCATCAGATATTCACCGTATACCCCTTTCTCTCCTGTGGAAGGATTGCGTGTGAACGCCACTCCCGTTCCGCTCGTTTCTCCCATATTCCCGAATACCATCGATTGTACGTTTACTGCCGTTCCCCAATTCCCCGGTATATCATTCATCCTTCTGTAATATATCGCTCTGGGATTATCCCACGACCTGAATACTGCAAGTACAGCCTCCATCAGCTGTTTCTTGGGATCCTGTGGAAATTCCTCTCCCTTCTCCTTAAGATAATACGCTTTAAATTCCTTAACTAACCTCTCAAGATCAGCTGCATTCAGCTCGGTATCAAGCTTTACGCCTCTTTCTTCCTTTATACCGTCCATTATTTTTTCAAATTCGGACTTCTCCAACCCCATTACCACATCTGAAAACATTTGTATGAACCTGCGGTAACTGTCAAATGCAAATCTCCTGTTCCCGGTCAGCCTAGCTACGCTTTCTACGGTTATATCGTTCAACCCGAGATTTAATATGGTATCCATCATTCCGGGCATAGATGCTCTCGCCCCGCTCCTCACAGATACCAGAAGAGGATTCTCGGTATCACCGAGTTTTTTCCCTAATTTATTTTCGGTCGTCTCCAATGCTTCAAATATTTGCTTCACTATCTCTTCACTGAGCTCTTTCCCATTTTCATAATAACTGTTGCAGGCTTCAGTTGTGATCGTAAAACCATCCGGTACCGGAAGCCCGAGATTAGTCATTTCAGCAAGGTTCGCACCCTTGCCGCCCAATAACTCACGCATGCTTCCATTGCCTTCTTTGAACAAATATACATATTTACTCATACCTTTTCTCCTTAATTTTACTCTTTACTCTTTATCTTTTTGTAAACCTTTTATTTATATAACTTCCGCGTTTATTATTCGTCCCTTTTTTCACAATAAACGCTTCGACTTATGCCGAAGCGTTCTTTTTACCGTCCAGATCCTTACTTCTTTGCTATATACTTCTTGGACCCTTCTTGCTGTACTTCCTTAGGCCTGTAGAATATCATCACAAGTATAACTACTATCACCACTACCGAAAATGCTATCAGCCCTATAACTACCCAATCAGGCCCCTCTTCTTCTTCAGCTACGGGCTCTGTTACGGTTATATAAGAATATGCCGTTTCAGCTTCATTTCCGTTATAGTCGTAGGCCTTGAATTCAACAAAATAGGTATAGTCTTCTTCATCCCCGGTAAGTACATCGGGTATGAATTTATTGTTCTGAGATAACTCGATCTCCTCTACGTTATCGCTGCCTCTGATACCTTTGAAAAGTCTTATTGACGTCTTGCTCGTATCTACGCCTACGCCCGTGTCGGTAACTGTAGGTGCGGATATAGTATATACGGTCCCAAGATATGCGGTGAGATTCTGAGTCACACTTATTGTAGGAGGAGTATTGTCCACTACATACCTTACAAACTCTATGTCACTCTCGGTCTCGTTTCCCGATGAATCAACAACTTTGTACTTGAAAGTCCAGCTCCCTTCCGTGCTCAATGTCGGCGTAAAGCTGCTTGTCCATGTCCATTCGCTTGTGCTGCCGGGTTTCTTATAACCTAATCTTATCGCTACATTATCCACTGTATCTATTCCTCTGTCCTCTTCAGGGAATATAAACAGATTGTTGATAAAATTACCGTCCTCGTCTTTGAAATCGGGGAATGTCGCGCCTTCCTTCGTGTATATCACGCCATCCTTCATCTCCGTATTGAAGGTGACCTCCAATATAGCCTCATTGAACAGAGGCGCCACTTCGTCAAGTATCGATTTTACCAACAGTACATGCACTTCCGTGCTTGATGTCAGCACTATCTTATATAAAAGCTCTTCGCTTCCGAAGGTATATACGGTCCTCTTGGCGTCACTCAGAAGCTCCCATCCGGTCTCTTCTTCCTCATTCTCTACGTATACATAAGTATTCACGTCGGAAGTATCGCCCACCATACTGATCGGGTAAACAGGGAACGTATATTCCCCGCTGACTTTTGCATACAGACCCTCATAAGTATATACCGTCTTACCTTCGTATTCCCCTTCGCCGGGTACTCCCTCAGGCATATTAGAAAGCGCCGTCTGCCAGAACAATATCTCCACAACATCAGCTTCCTTGTTGAAATATTGCGTACCCTTTTTATTCATCATGCTCTTTGCAAGCAAATAGGTATCGTCGCCGTCTTCATTGACTTCGGACTTTTCCATCCTTATGTCCATATACACTACATTATAAGCATATGTCACCCTGCCGTTTCCGCTGTCAACATCCAATCCGTTTACCTTGAAAGATGTTATCACACCTGCCGCTTCATTAAACGGCTTGAACTCTATACTGAATGCAAACATGTCCTCGTCTCCGGTTTCACCTTCAACAACAGGGACAAGCGAATCGGTCAAATTCGTTTTCATGTAGTCATTCGAATCTTTCTGCACATACGCAAATATATTCCCGTTATCGTTTTCAATGATCAGATACGCCAAATTCGAGGAATCCGTATAATCCGTAAATGAGAACGTCAGCTTGTCAAATTTTTTATTAGCGTTGAAATCAAAGCGAAAGTCTTCAAAACTTACCGGCTGAACATAACTTACCGATGCATTTATGGCGCTGGCGGGAAACGTTATAAGCACACCTTCGTCATCAAACTCGATCTCAGTCGTATCGCCGCTCAAAATCTTGAATATCTTGTCCACGCTTACGTCCAATGCCTCTGCCCGCTCAAACACCGCAGCAGTCATCATGCTCAGACAAAGCACCGCTGTGATTAAAAGACTTATAAATACTTTTTTATTCATTTTCAGAGTTTTCCTCCATTGTTGCTCTAACGTGCGACTTATTCCTCTACACAGTCGCACTTATATATTTTAACTTTCCGGAGTAATATTGTCAAACGATTTTATCGGTTTTTCTTAATTACATCCATCATTTTCCCTATGCGCTCAATCTTCGGCATATAAATCTTTTATTTGTTCCTTGATTTCCAGCCCGTTCTTAAAATAATCCAGATACTTACCGAGATCAAACTTCTTCCACGGCTCTTTATCCTCCGGCGGATATGATACAAATATCATGTTATCTCCCGTTACGGGATGCACAAATTCCAGTCTCGCCGCCCACAACGCCAGATTGTGACCTTTACTGAGCTTATCTCCTCCGTATTTCACGTCTCCGAATACAGGATTCCCGTTAACTGCAAACTGCACCCTTATCTGATGTGACCTCCCGGTCTCAAGTTCTACCGCAAGCAACGATATCACTCCGGGACTCTCAAGTACCTTATACCTGAGCACCGCCTTCTTGGCCCCTTCCGTTCCTTCCGTGGCAGCGTATACCTGATTCGTTGCGGCATGCTTTTTAAGATAATTCACCAAAGTCCCCTGCTTTTCCCTCGGCTGCCCGAGAACTACGGCTATATAACTCTTTTTTACTTCCCTCTCTCTGATGGCACGACTCAGTCTGGACGCACTCTTTTCGTTTTTTGCAAATACCATCAGTCCGCCGGTAACCCTGTCCAGTCTGTGCAGCAGTGCCAGATATACGTTCCCCGGTTTATTGTCCCTTTGTTTTATATGATTTTTGAGCAAAGTCAATAAATCCGTGTCTTCGGATGCATCTGCCTGCGATGGAATATTCTGAGGCTTGACTGCCACAAGTATGTGCGAATCTTCATACATTATCGATACATCGTCTATACTGAATTCTTTCATGCTTTATTACGCTCCCCGCAATATAATCCCGACGCCCCGCACGGCAGTACTATGCCTTCGTCTGTCGGCAGGCAGACCTCGTAAGCTTCCGTACTCCCCTTTCTCCCGCCGGCTGCAAGCCTGAGCAGATCGTACAGCACCGCCGGCTGCAGACCCGTCGTATAACTGTTGATCAAAATAAAAAGCGCATCGTCGGATACAACCTCCATTACTGTCAGCAGAAAATCATATATATCGTCTTCTATTTTCCATATTTCGCCGTTTGCGCCTCTTCCGTAGCTCGGAGGATCCATTATCACAGCGTCGTACTTCCGTCCCCTCCGTATCTCACGCATTATGAACTTCCGGCAGTCATCCACTATATACCTTACCGGCCTGTCGGACAACCCGCTGAGCGCCACATTCCGCTTACACCTTTCTACCATATTCTTCGCGCTGTCTACGTGAGTGACGGACGCCCCTGCCGCCAGACAAGCCACCGTAGCTCCGCCTGTATACGCAAACAGATTCAATACGTTTATTTCCCTGCCCGCACCCTCTATCAACCGCGCCATGATCTCCCAGTTGACAGCCTGCTCCGGAAAAAGCCCCGTATGCTTGAACCCCATCGGCTTGACCGCAAACCTGAGCTCCCTCCATCCTACGACCCATTCATCCGGCAGCTGCCTTTTATACTCCCATCTGCCGCCTCCGGTTTCGCTTCTTATATATACGCCGTCAGGCTCGCATATCTTCCTTAAGTCCCTCTCAGGCTTCCATATTACCTGAGGATCGGGACGTATCAATACTATATCCTTCCAGCGTTCGAGTTTTTCACCGTTGCCGGTGGCAATTATCTCATAATCCTGCCAACCGCGGGCTATTTTCATTCTTTATCCTCCCGGGGACCCTTGCCTTCGCCTTCTTCTTTCACCATCTTCTGCATCTCCTCCAGAAACGACGCAGCATCCTTGAATTGCTTGTATACCGATGCAAACCTTATATAAGCCACTTCGTCCATACTCTTCAATCCTTCCATCACCATTTCTCCGATATACCTGCTGCTCACCTCTTCCTGCATGGTGTTATAAACCTTCTTTTCCACGTCCTTCACAAGCTTGTCTATCTCAGACATCGGAATCGGCCTGTTAGCACAAGCAAGCAGTATGCCCTTCTTGATTTTCTGGGCATCGAACTGCTGTCTGTTCCCGTTGTTTTTTACAACATAAACAGGAGTCATTTCTATAGTTTCGTATGTGGTAAATCTTCTTCCGCAGTTTACGCACTCCCTTCTTCGCCTTATCGCCTCGCCATCTTCACTCGGACGCGAATCTATTACCTTCAGTTCCTCGCATCCGCAATAAATACATTTCATCCTTCACCTTGAATTTTTCTTTTACCGCCCGCCTTCAAACGCAGGCATTTTCATCTTCGATCTTATCCTTTAAATTTTTCCGATTTATCGCACAAAATACACATAATAGAAAATTATACCAATTTTTCCGCAAATCGTCAATTGATTTGAAAGCTTACACAAAACAATTCTCTCCGCCCTACAAATCCCGCCTTATAATCTTTATTATCTTTGCCTGTTCTCTTGTTTCCCTCATCTGCGCCCTTATTTTCCTTTATCTCTCCGTTGTTTTCTTGTTGAAATTCACCGTTTTTCACCTCGGAAGCCTCATTTTCTTTTATATCAGTCTTGCGTATCTCATTATATTTTGTTTAAACGAAAAAGCGCGGTCTTTACCGCAGTTCCCATAGAGATTTTTTACCACAGTGAAAGAAGTATAGCGCACTATACCTTGCGAGCAAGGCAGTGCGCCTATTTATTTTACTTTTTAAATTATTTATTATATAATAACAGTAAGGTAAACAGTAATTTAGCGGAGAAAACAATGAGAATATATCAAGTAAATAATAAACGTGATTATGTGCGATTGTTACTACTCGCCGACGAGCAAGAAAATATGATTGAAAAATATCTCGATAGAGGTACTATGTATGTTCTTAACGATAACGGCGTAAAGGCGGAAATCGTAGTTTGCGACGAGGGAAACGGAGTTTTGGAAATTAAAAATCTTGCCGTAGAACCGCAATTCAAGCGACAAGGCTATGGTCAAAGGCTGGTTAATTTCGTTTGTGAGCATTACAAGGAAAAATATAATACTTTACAAGTTGGTACGGGAAACAGTCCGCTAACCGTTCCGTTTTATGAGAAATGTGGGTTTAAACGTTCGCATACAGTTAAAAACTTTTTTACTGATAATTACGACCACCCGATTTACGAGTGTGGAATACTGCTTATAGATATGATTTACTTTGTAAAGGAATTGAGATGAATTTCAATTTATTGAGTAAAAATAAAAAGAGCGAAGATTTTTGAAAATCTTCGCTCTTTTTGATCTCTATAGGAATTGCACTTTCCGCGCTCCTTTTACTTAAGCATTCTTCTCTCTGCCCCTTACATCAATGAGTTTAACTCGGCCATGATTGCCTTTTTATCTAAACTTCATCTCTTTGCTCATTATCAACATCGTTCCCGTAAAATCAGGTGTTTTCTCCTTCCTGAGGAGATGACCCCGTTTCATTGCCATCCTCCAGAAATATGTTTACACCTTTCCACTTGCCGCGGCTGTACCTTGCTATTCCCCATACCGCTCCGGCAAGCCACCCTATGGGCGACGCCCAGAATATCCCGTATGCTGCCCAATAAGGATCAACTATGAATGATGCGGTAAGTATCGTAGCCGATAAAGCTCGGATAATAAGACTGAAAAGATTTACCGACATAGCCGTCTTGGCGTCACCCGCGCCTCTCAGCACGCTCGTGGTCAATACCATTATCGCCATCAGAATATAAAAAGGAACTACTATCTCTAAAAATACATACGTTATTTCTTTTACCTTCGCTATATCTATATTGCTGACTTCACCGTCAAGCCTCATGAATACACCGATAAGCTGTTCTCTGAAAATCAGTATCAGAGCGCCGAATCCTATCATGAATGCTGCCGTAAGAGCCAAAGTGATCTTATACCCTATCTTTATCCTGTCTATCTCGCCCTTTCCCTTGTTCTGCGCCGCAAAACTCGTTAGAGCCATACCAAATGAATTCATTACCATGTTCATCAATTCATCGATACGGTTCCCTAATCCGAAAGCCGTCGTATACACGTTGCCCTGATCCGTGGTCCCCGTACTTACCGCATAATCGTTCCCCTTCTGATTGACCAGAGCGTTTATGTACATAAATCCGATACACGCACAAGCCTGCTGTATTGTGGAAGGCAGAGCTACGCGCAGTATGCTGCGCAAAATGCGTTTGTCGAATTTTATATCCTTCCTTCCCAATCTTATTATACTCACCTTTTTCTGTATGTACACAAACAGTATTACGGACGATAACGCCTGCGCTATCATAGTCCCCAGTGCAACACCCGCTATATCCATTTCAAGCGGTATAACGAACAGTATGTCCAAACCGATATTCAGTACCACACATACTATAAGAACATAAAGCGGGACCTTCGAATTGCCCATCGCTCTCAGGACCTGTGCAAAGCAGTTATACATCCCCATAAAACCTATACCGAGAAAATAATACACCAAATATGTATTCGCATACCCTATCTGACTCTCACTGACATTTAAAAGCCTCAGTAACGGCATGGAAAGCAACGTGCCCGCGATCATCAATGTAACTATTATGATCATCAGTACGCAAAGTATCGTAGTATAGCACAACCGAAGATTTTTTATATCGTTTTTCCCGAAATACTGCCCCAATACCACCATCGCGCCCGCCAGAAAACCCATCAGCACAGTTATAAGCAGATTTACCACCGGCATACATGCCGACAATGCACCCAACTGAAGCGGTGCGTTCTGTCCTATGACTATGGCGTCGGTCCAGGAATAAAAAAGCTGAAATACATTTCCGAATAAAAAAGGCATAGTAAATTTTACTATGGCTTTCCGGGGTTCGCCCACTGTCAGATCAACCGCCTGATTATTATTCTTCTTTTCTTCGGTAAGCTCAGCTCCTTGCATAAATCCTCTCCGTATAATTCTTAGTCCTTAACCGACCCTCTTCTCTCCGATCAACAACAGGTCTATTCTCTCCGGTCAACAACCGGCCTCTTCACTCCGGTCGACAACCGATCCTCTTCCCCCCAATCAACTTTGATCGTCACCGATAGCCGAATGTCGAACTCCACGTCTTTTAACATTCCGATAACATATTTATCATACCATATTTAATCATGAAGTCAAGCGAAATATTCGTAATTTGTCCTCCTTTTTCTTCCCCCAAACTACCTTAATAACGTATAAAAGCGACACGCCCGGCTGCCACGTTACCTGCACTTTCCTTTTTCCTCTTTGCATCTGCTAAGTACAACTTCTGTCCCGGCGCTGCCGCCATGCACTGTATGTCTTACACGCGATCTGTCTTTTCCCGTCATCTCAAAAATGCAGAAAATAAAAAAACAAAATAAAAAAATAAAACCGACCGGTAATACCGGTCGGTAATATTTGTCTTATTCAGCCGTATAAACGCTTTTCTCTTTTATTCACCCGTTCCTGCAAGAGCCGCTTTGTATTCGGTTATCCTTTCTTTAGCCTTACTTATGGCTCCGCCGAACTCATCCTCAAACTCCGCAAAGAACCCGTCTTTAGCATCGTTTATGGCGTTTTGAACATCTGTGAGCAACTTGTCGGCATCAGAAGCCTCTATATACTTCTGTCTGTAATCATCAAGCTGATCTATCGTATTGTTCAAAGAATCTATCGCACTCTGTATCGCATCTATAACAAACTGAGTCGCAGCGTCAAACACGTTCTGCCCGTTCACAATGATTATAACGTCGTCAAAGGTTACGTCATACAGATCAGCCTGCAATTCGGTAAGATGCTCAACACCGGTCCTGAGTATTCCGAGAGGTATGTCATAAGCTGCTACGATTATCTGATTTACTCCCTCAAGCACACCCCTCATCTCTTCGTAATACCTGAATTTGAACTCCATCTCCTTCATCTGATAAAACTGATCCTCAAGATAACAAAGCGCAAATTCGGCCTTTTCAAGCATGGCAGACTTGTATATACGAATAAGCTCCGTGTCGCTCATGGCTCTCACTTCTTCTTCATCCATTCCCGGATTTGTATAAAGCACCGCCTGAACAAGCGTCTCGTGCTGCACAGCTTCGGCTATCTCAAATGCCATATCACAGTGCGCTTTGAGCACAGCTACTCCGCTCTCTACCGTCTGCTCTACTGCCTCTCTCAGCTTCTCGGATTCTGTAACTACATGCATCTGCATCGTCTGATGCTTCTCCTTCGCTACATAACCAAGCTCTTCAAGCAACTCACTTATCCTCGCGACAACTTCATCAAGCTTCTTCCCTACAAACTCTTCATTTATAAGAAGTACTTTACCGTCATCATTCAGCCCGTTTATGCTCAGCACTATCTGATCTTCATCAACTATAAGCTCTATGGACGGATTGACTTCCAACGTTACATATGCAAGAGCTTCTTCTTTATTGTCCTCACAACCGGCAAAACATATGCACATTACCGCCGCAAGAAGTACTACACATAATACGGATATCGTTATCTTCCTTTTACTCATACCCTACCTCCTGATCATTATCAAAGTCGGCTTCTCGCCGCTCATTTACTTTGTTGCCTTGATTTTATCACTTATATTTTTATTTGTCAAGTATTTTTAACTTGTTTTCTTAAAAAAATCACATTTTATTTTAAATTCTTTTTTTATCAATTTTTAAACCACATTAATTTCAATTATTGTTCTCCATTATTTCTTCTCAATCAATATTACCGCCTCCATCACCCTTTTCCCGCCTTTATTTTCTTCCTCTGTCCACCATTCTTTCGCATCACTTTCTTCTTGCCCGCTTTTCCCCCGCCATTCCCCCACTCTCACTCGCCCTCACGCACCTTCCCTCTCCCCCATACCCTTAAACTTTTTGTCGTTCTGTTTCATTATATGTTTATAATATTCATATACTTTTCATATTATTATATGAAAAAATAATCGGACCCGTGTTACCACCGGCCCGATATTTTACGATAATCTGAAGCTCCCTTCTTGTTTTTATCTGTATTTGATTATTTTATCAGCACGCCTATCGCGTCGTGGATATTTTTCTCCATTGCTTCTCTGCCGTAGGCGTCAACGCCCGCCTTATTCTTTATTCCGTGAGTCAGACATCCCGCTCCTCCGATACATCCGTCCACGCACGCCATGCCTTCGATAAAATTACCGGACAACACGCCCTTGCTCGCTTTCAGCAATGCGATCTTACACTGTTCTATTCCGTCGCATACAATCGGCTTATAATCGAAATTCTCCAGTCCGTTTTCTTTAAGAGCCTGAGCTACGGCGTCCGTAAGGCCTCCGCTTCGGGCAAATATCCTTCCGTAATACGAAGCGTTATCCAAGTGTCCTTCTTCCAGGGAGGCAAGGTCGATCTCCTTACTGTCGAAAAGCGCCTGCAGTTCTTCAAACGTTATGACGCTGTCGATCATTTTATGGTTCTCGCCTTCCTTGAACTCCATTTTCTTCGCTGTACAAGGTCCGATGAAAATTATTTTGGAGTCAGGGTCGAGATGCTTCATATATGCGGCGATCATCATCATGGGCGACGGATTATGACTGATATGTTCCGCCATGGAGGGCACGTGTTTTTTGATATACGCCACAAATGCAGGACAGCAGCTGCTTGTTAGAAAACCTTTTTCGGCAAGTTCTTTGCATTCCGCGTCGGCGACCATATCGGCTCCCAAAGCCGCCTCCACTATACTGAAAAAGCCCAGTTCTTTCAGTCCCGTCACCACCTGACCGGGCTTTACATAAGTGAACTGACCCGCTATCGACGGCGCAACCACTGCGTACACCTTATATTTTGTATTGTTTTCACTCTTTTTGATAATATCTATTACGTCTACGATATATGATTTATCCGATATCGCCCCGAAAGGACACTGATATACGCATGCCCCGCACGATATGCATTTTTCGTTGTTTATCTCGGCGTAAAGATCCTTACTCATGGTAATTGCGTTTACCTTGCAGGAATTCTCACACGGTCGCTTCAGGTTTATTATTGCGGTATAGGGACATACTTTGCTGCACATCCCGCATCCTATACACTTTGACTTATCTATATGCGCTTTTTGCGTATGGTCGAAATAAATTGCATCTTTCTTACATACCGCTTCGCATCTGTGTGCTAGACAACCGCGGCAGGCATTGGTGACCTCGTACCCTCCGGACGGACAGTCGTCACAGGCTATACCTATCACCTCGATCACGTTCGGATTCGACTTATCGCCGCCCATTGCCAATTTTACCCTCTCACCGAGTATTGCTCTTTCCTTGTATACGCAGCATCTCATCGTAGCTTTGCGGCCCGGTATGATCTTTTCGGGAATTTCCGCCAAATCAACATAATTCATTCCCTTCCACGCACATTTCGCAACTTCGCGGAGTACGCTGTATTTTAAATATTGGACTTTTGTATCGAATCTGTCCATAATCCTCTCCCTTTAGTCGTAATTCAGAATGACTGTCTTTCCCATAAGTTCAAGATTATGAGAAATCCTTTCAACAAGCTTCAGTTTCATCGTTATATCTATCGGCAGTCCCTGATGCGCCTTATTTATACTTTGCCCTACAAAAAACGTTACATGCGTCGCCTCTTCAAACAGCAGTTCGGCCAGCAGCGACGCACCGTCCTTTGCGGTAAAACGCTTGGGCGTAAGATCGTGAGGGTCTATATACTTTTCGCTCATATCCGCAAGTTTTCTGAGAGTCAGGACTCCTTCCGTCGTTACGTCGATCCCGTCTATAAAACCTATGGGCGGAACGTCTTTATCGGGAAAATCCAGACACGTCTTAACCGTCGTCCCCAAGTGCCGCGCGACTATCGTGGAACTCGTCCCCCCGCATACCACCTTCTTGTCCGATCCGGTCAGAAATTTCGAGATCACAAAATCATCCTGCGATTTATCCACGGGCGGCCCGACCATGATATTTACCGATAACTTTTCTCGTATCCTGACAGCTGCGACCGTTGTGTCGTCGCCGGGCTTCCCCAGATAAAGGTCGTTGCACGCGGAAGCAAGCATACACGCTATACACCTCGCACTCATCCCCGGTTCTATGGTACGGTTCAGATAATCCACCACGTCCTTCCTTACCCAACCGAAATTAAGCAACATACCTATGCCGGCATGTATGACTCCGTCGCTCATTACGATTATACAGTCATCTTTTTTCAGCTTCAGACGCGTTATGTAGACCGTTTTTCCGTAATAAACCTTAGGTTCGCGTTCAAAATCCCTGCATTTCCCTTCCGTATAATATATCGCGTCCGGATTGTCAAATTCAAAAAGGTATCCTTCCCCTTCCTTGTTTACATATATCACGGAAAATGTCGCGTATGCAACATTCCTGACTTTACATACCGGAAGCGTCTGTATGATCGTGCTTATACATTCGTCCAGATCTATCCCTCCGGAAATCATTGTGCAGAGAATTTTGCTTGTCAGCGTCGCAAGTATATTGGCTTTTACACCGCTCCCGAGTCCGTCGGCCAGGACCAGTGTGGTATAATCATCCTGCACACGCATTTCAACGTTATCTCCGCATAGTTCTTCTCCGTCCTTGTTCAGGGAAGTATAGCCGTTTTCAAGGTAAAGTTCCATGTGTTATTCCTCTTCTTTTCCCGACTGAGACAATGTCTTCTTTAACTTGAGCAACGCCACTTTTGTTTCAGCCGTGGTCTCGCCCAGAAGTGACGCTATCTCCTGCGCCACTCTCATCTGTTTCTTTATGACCTCGTCAGTAGTCTGAAGCGTTTCGTCGCGCACCTGCGTAAACTTATTGTTATATTCCACACTTTCGGTAACGTCCTTATATACTCCAAACAAAGTTTTATGCTCCGGCAACAGTATCACTGACAAATCGGCATATTTTTTCGTCTCAGGAACGTAAACGCGTTTTTTATGCACATTCTTGCCTTCAGATAATGCTATCATATATTCGGTAACGTCAAAATAATCAAACGCCGTCCTTCCTTTTACATCAGAATTATCCATACCGAGTATCTTTCTGACTATAGTATTGGCATCGGAAATATGAAAATCGTAGTCCATTACGATTATACCGTTCGGACTGTTCTGAATAATTTCGTAAGACATGCTTTCTGCCCGCTTTCGCATGTACGGTATACACATATCTATGTCCGCATATCCGTTTGCAACCGCAATTGCCTTTTCTCTGCAGGTAGAATATCCGCACGCACCGCAATTCAGCTCATCCTCTACGGTAAGCTTGCCCGTTCTTGCAAGTATCGCACGAATCTCACGTTCCCCGGGCATGGTCTGATACACGGTTATTGGCTTCCTTTCTTCTTCCAGAGAAATTCCTCCGGCCTCAACTACTACGGGCTCTGACTTCTCTGTCGCGTTCCTCGCAAACTTCCTTACCTTTTCGTTCGCTTTCAACGCACCGCCTTCCCGAGTCAACGCACACGGTCCGTTTATACATGCGTATTCACAGCAGTTTATTTCTATAAACAGCCCGCTCAGACTCTCTATATCCTCAAGCACTTCAAAACTTCTGTTGACTCCGTCCACCGCAAGATACTCGTACCCTTCGGGCAGCTCCACAAACGACTTTATTATTCCGCGGCTTATGGGATAATACCTCGCTTTGTTGTTGTAATCCTCGCTTTCCGCTTCAATCACGGACAGATCTACGGACTTTTCCGCAAATAACGAATCAAGCTCTTCAAATGTAAGTACGTTATCTATGATCCCGCTCTCGGCACCTTCCCTCTTCTTCGCTATGCACGGTCCGATAAACACTATCTTTGCCTGAGGATATCTTTCCTTCAGCATCCGGGCGTGCGCCACCATCGGCGAAGCCACCGGTGCAAGATACTTCAGAGCTTTCGGATAATATATCTGTATCATCCTGTTTATTGCAGGACACGCTGAAGTAATGAAATTCTCGTACTTCCCCGTCCTGAGCAGTCTGCTGTATTCATTCGTTACGGCGTTCGCACCGACAGCTGTTTCTTCCGCGTAAGAAAAACCGAGCTTCTCCAATGCGGCTCTGAACCTCTTGAAATTCCCCGCTTTCTCAAAACTGCTTATAAATGACGGCGCTACACTGGCTATGACCTCTCCACCGGAAGACAACAGTTTTTTGACTTCTTCCTTTTCTCCGTGTACCACTTTCGCGTCCTGCGGACAAACTGCTATACATGTCCCGCATAAAATACACTTTTCGGTTATGATCTTCGCCTGATGGTTTTCTACCTTTATCGCTTTTACCGGGCAGGAACGCAGACATTTATAACAATCTCTGCATTTTGCCGATTTGAAATCCAGATAATCCATAGTCTTATTTCTTTTCGTTCAATTTCTTCTGAATCACGTCGTCGAAAAATTCGGTTACTCTGTCAGGATCCACTGCATAGTATTCTCCGTCGACCGTTACGCTTACGCCGTTTTCACTGCATTTACCCATACAAAATGCTCCGCTGAGCTCTATATCATCCCCGAGCCCCTTGCTCTTTACCAAATACTGAAGCTCTTCGATCACCCTGCGTGAGCCCTTCAAATGACACGAACTTCCTATACATACCGTTACTTTCAACATATTTCCGTTTTCTCCTTATTGATAATCAACCACATCTATCCAATGCAGTAAAAATTCACGTTCGGTTTTCTTCCCTTTCACCAGCTGAGACGCCGCTACAATAGGAATCCATTTCTGTACATACCTCTTCTCTGTTCCGCTCTTTTCACAAAACAGATCCAGATACTTTTCAGCTCCGGATATGTCCCCGGACAACCAGAAAAGCAAATAAGTCCTTGCCACGTCTGCAGATGCGTTGCCCTGAGTCACATGCGACCAGTCAAGTATAAAAGGCGTTCCGTCACTTCTTATGATTATATTGCCCGGATTGAAGTCTCCGTGACACATCTTGTTATGTCTCGGCATACTCTCAAGCTTGACATGAAGATCATATTTCATGGTTGCGTCTATATCCGCCTCATTTATCTTCCTGTCCATCTTCTCCTTCAATACGTTTAACAGAGGCGAACGCTGTTCGTGTACATGCATCTGCAGATCTACGAAAAACTCCAGGTATTCATCCTTTTTCTCCGGATTCTCCTGCATAAGTCTTTCAAGCGTTTTACCTTCTATAAACTCCGTGACTATCGCCCATTTGCCCTCTTTGACCGTCACCTCCAGCAACTTCGGCACATTTAGCCCTGTCTCCTCCGCGCGCGCATGATTCAACGCCTCGTTCAATATATCGGATTTTCTGAAACTGTCGTCGAAAAGCTTTATGACTCTCTCTCCGTCACGGTAAATGGTCTTTAAATTACGTACTGCAAGTACTTTTCCACTATTCATAATCTCCTCCTATTTGCCGTAATAAGCTTTTAAATACATCTCTTTGATCTCACTCATCAAAGGATACCTCGGATTCGCACCGGTACACTGATCGTCAAAAGCTTGTTCCGTCATTTCGTCAAGTGAAGCTAAAAAAGTTTCCTCTTCTATCCCGTACTCCTTTATGCTCTTCTTTATTCCTATTCTCTCTTTCAGTTTTTCCACAGCCTCTATCAGCTTCTCCAGCTTCTCCCCTTCGGTTTTGCCGCCCAGTCCGAGATGATCCGCTATCTCCGCATACCTGCCGAGAGTATGAGGATGGTCATACTGCGGGAATGTCCCCATCCTTACGGGCTTTTCTTCTGCATTGTATCTCAGCACATAACTTATCATCAATGCATTTGCCACGCCGTGAGGTAAATGATGGAAAGCACCGAGCTTGTGCGCCATGGAATGACATACGCCCAAAAATGCGTTCGCAAACGCCATGCCTGCCATCGTGGCGGCATTAGCCATCTTCTCCCTCGCAAAAGGATCCTTGCTTCCGTTTTCATATGCACGCGGCAGATACTCGAATATCACCTTCAGACTCTGTAATGCAAGACCATCGGTATAATCCGTAGCCATCACAGAAGCATACGCTTCCAATGCATGCGTCACGGCGTCGATACCGCTTGCAGCAGTAAGTCCTCTTGGCGCATCCATCATCATGTCAGCGTCTACTATCGCCATGTTCGGAAGTAACTCGTAATCAGCCAAAGGATACTTTACTCCGCTTGTTTCCTCTGTTATGACCGCGAAAGGCGTAACCTCGCTTCCGGTACCGGCTGTTGTGGGAACTGCTATGAAATACGCCTTCTCCCCCATATGAGGGAATGTGTATACACGTTTTCTTATATCCATGAATCTCATGGCAAGGTCTATGAAATCCACTTCGGGATGTTCGTAAAGCACCCACATGATCTTCCCTGCGTCCATCGCCGACCCGCCGCCTACAGCTATTATGCAGTCAGGCTTGAACGCCTCCATCTCTTTCGCTCCCTGCTTCGCACACGCAAGCGTAGGATCAGGCGCCACATTATAAAATGTCGTATGCGTTATCCCCATTTCATCAAGCTTCTGCGTTATCGGACGTGTATAGCCGTTGCTGTACAGAAAACTGTCTGTCACTATAAACACCCTCTTTTTCCCCATCACATCCTTCAACTCTTTGAGCGCTACAGGCAGACACCCCTTCTTTATATAAACTTTCTGCGGCGTCCTGAACCACAACATATTCTCTCTCCTTTCCGCAACTGTCTTTATATTCAGCAAATGCTTTATCCCCACATTTTCACTTACACTGTTTCCGCCCCATGTTCCGCATCCCAAAGTCAGCGAAGGCGTCATGGCAAAATTATATAAGTCACCTAATCCGCCCTGTGACGAAGGCGTATTTATCAGTATCCTGCATGTCTTCATCGCTTTCATGAAACGCTCGGTTTTTTCGTGCTGAGCAACGTCTATATAAAGCGATGACGTATGACCGTATCCTCCGTCAGCCACAAGCCTCTCTGCCTTGTTTACCGCGTCCTCAAAATCTACAGCACGGTACATAGCCAGTACGGGCGAAAGCTTCTCGTGAGCAAACTCCTCTTCCAGCCCTACGCTCTCTACCTCTCCTATAAGGATCTTGGTGCCCTCAGGAACCGAAACCCCGGCCATCTCGGCTATCCTGCATGCAGGCTGCCCTACTATCTTGGCATTGACTCCGCCGTTTATTATCACGGTCTTCCCGACAAGTTCCTTGCCCCTTGCATCCAGTACGTAACATCCGCGCCTCCGAAACTCTTCCTTTACCGCATCATATACCTTGTCAAGCACTATCACGGACTGCTCGGACGCACATATCATACCGTTATCAAATACCTTGCTGTGAATTATTGAATTCACCGCAAGCACTATGTCGGCTGTGTCATCTATTATCGCGGGTGTATTGCCCGCCCCTACGCCTATTGCCGGCTTCCCGCTCGAATACGCCGCCTTGACCATCCCCGGTCCGCCGGTTGCAAGTATTACGTCCGCTTCCTTCATAAGCATATTAGTCAGGTCCAATCCGGGCTTGTCTATCCAACCAACTATCCCTTCAGGCGCTCCCGCCTTGACTGCAGCCTCCAATACCACCTTCGCTGCCTGTATCGTACATTCCTTTGCCCTCGGGTGCGGACTGATTATTATTCCGTTCCTCGTCTTGAGCGCCAATAAGGTCTTGAATATCGCAGTGGAAGTAGGATTCGTGGTGGGTATCACCGCACATATCACTCCCATAGGCTCCACTACTTTCTTTATTCCGTATGCCTTGTCTTCCTCTATAACTCCTACGGTCCTGGTATTCTTGTATGCATTGTATATATACTCCGCAGCATAATGATTCTTTATAACTTTGTCTTCAACTACTCCCATACCGGTCTCGGCTACAGCCGCCTTCGCAAGCGTTATCCTCGCTTTGTTCGCCGCCATGGCAGCCTCAAAAAATATCTTGTCTACCTCTTCCTGCGTATACCCGGCATACTTACTCTGAGCTTCCCTGACTCGCTCTATCTCGCTCTCAAGCTTCTCTACGCTGTCTACAAATTCTCTTTCTCTCATTTCTCCTCCTGATTCTCCTTGTTGAAAATCTCTCTCAATTGTCCGGAAAGCACCGCCAGCGACGCGGCCATATCTTCATTCTTGACCGCTATCCCCTCCGGCAGTCTGAGTCTTTCAGGCGTAAAATTCCAAATCGCACGTATCCCGCATGATACCAGTATGTCAGCCATTATCTGAGCCCTCTCTCTGGGGACCGTCAATACGGCTATCTTTATGTCCAGCTTGGTTATGATGCTCTCGAGCTTCCCGGTAGGCAAGATCTTCTTTCCGTTTACATCATGCCCGATCACCCTGTCATCTACATCAAAACCCGCTATTATATTGAGCCCGTAAGCTTCAAAACCCTTGTAACTCAATAAAGCCTGTCCTAACCTCCCGGCTCCCACCAATACGGCGTCCTTTGTATTATTATAACCCAAAAACTCTTCAATATCACGTATCAGCGCATCGATCACATACCCGACCTTCGGCTTTCCGTCATCCGCCTTGACTGCCGAAAGATCTTTCTTTACTACAGATGAATTTATCCCCAAAGCCTCCGCAAGCGTCACGGACGACACTGTGTCTCGCTTCTCCTTCTTCATCTCCCGCAATACCTTAAGATACGCCGGCATCCTGTTAAACGTCGCTTTCGACGGTATGTTCTCTATCGCCATCTGCCTTCCTCTTTCCACGCACACCTTTCACGTATGCACTTCCCGCTTTTTGCTTTGATATATCGGTAAAAATATATCGACATATTTTTATCGATTTGATTGTAATACTTCGGAAGGCTTTTGTCAAGGCTTTTAAAAGCGCTTTTCAGAAATTCTCCTTTTACATATTAAAGTGCGGCTGCTTTTCCCCGGACATATGTATGTCCGGCGGCTCTGATCACGGTATTTTTGCTCCTTCCGACCTTACCGAACAAATCTCGGCGCATCTTATCTGTATTATCTTTTGCCTTTTTATCAACATGCATCGATTTCAGTTCGGCGCGTTCTGTCCTTTTCGGAACATCTCACCTTTTTATAAAGCTCCTGAGTTTCCAGCAATATTTCAGCTGCCCGGTAAGGTACTCTTCCCATCCAATCCAGACCCGCATTTATCAGATAATTTATCCCCGTTTTTTCAAGTCTGAGTCTGTTTTCCAAAATCTTTTCCGGTGACTTCCATTCGTTGTCCACCGACGAATATCCCCAGGAACGGTTGAGTGTGCAGGCAGATTCGTACAAACCGTACGGCGATCTTTTAAATCCGTATATATCGTTATGATCCGAAATACAATCTTCGGGAATTTTCTCGGGGATCTCGTTGTCTCCCAAAGAAACGTAATCGTAAAAGCCGTTGCCCAGACGGGAATTTATCAGACAGTCCGGCTGAAGCTTTTTCACCGTTTCATATATCTTGCTGCTGAAATCAGGATCGGTATCCAACGGCATGTCAAACCATACAAGAAATATATCTCCGTAATTTGTCATCAGTTCTTTTATTTGCGGCAAAATTTTTTTATTAAAAAGAATTCCGTAATCTTTTTCCGATTTATCGGGAAAATCCCAGCTGTTTTCCCACGAGACCCCTGCTGCTCCTTCAGGATCCGACTTATAGCCTCCGCCGTGCTTTTCATTCCAATCTATGCATTGCGAATAATACAGCCCGAGTTTCAGACCGTACTTCCGGCATGCTCCCGACATTTCCGATATGATATCTCTTCCGAAAGGTGTTGCGTCACAGATATTGAAAGAGTCCGCTTCAGACTTATATAGCGCAAATCCTTCGTGGTGTTTGGCGGTGATCACTATATATTTCATCCCGCATTTCACCGCGAGATCGCATATCTCGTCCGCGTTGAAGTAAATCGGGTCAAAGGCTTTTGCAAGCGTCTTCATTTCCGAAACCGGAATTTTGTGGAAAGCCTGTATCCATTCCGCGTATGCCGGGCCTTTCTTCCCCTTATAAAATCCGCCCAATAAAGAATAAAGTCCGAAATGGATCATCAAGCCGTATTTCGCATTTCTGAAATAGTCGATATTATTCATGGATCTACCCCGTTTTCACCGTAAGCTCCCGTCGTGATAATTAAAATTCTCCTTCGTAGCCGCATGGTAATTCCTTCGGAAAAATCTGACAACACTATACATTATAAACGAAAACACTCTTTAAATCAAGTGTTTTGTCAAATTTAAGAAGCGACTTCGTATTTTATCGGGCTGTCGTTCGGATCCGGCATGCCGTATGTTCTTACCGTTTTAAGCAACGATAAAGGCGTCAGCGAATTTAAAGAAATCCGATCGGCTTACGCTGCTTATCGGTATTTACACTGATATTATCTGAAGTTTCTTTATTCTTTCGTAACCATTCCCTGTTAAAGCAGCCGCACGACGTTCATGATGCTTTTTATAAAACGGCTTACAAAAAAGGGGTCCGGCATCCCGGACTCCTCAAATCATTTTTCATACCGATATTATGTATCGTTTTTCAGGCATTTAAGTATGCAAAGAAGACTGCAGTCTTGCTTTTATTTCCGCGATAAAGGTATTTGTATTTACTGCCTTGACCGTCTTGCCTTCCACAAGATTTACGAGGTCTTTAGTCATGATGCCGTCGTTAAGAGTATCGAGGCTGGCTTTTTCGAGTTTATCGGCGTAAGCGACGAGATCGGGCAGTTGATCCTTTTCTCCGCGTTTTCTGAGTGCGCCGCTCCATGCAAATATCATCGCCATGGGATTCGTACTTGTTTCCTGTCCTTCGAGATATTTATAATAGTGACGCGTGACTGTCCCGTGAGCTGCCTCGTATTCGAAGTTGCCGTCAGGACTGCACAAAACGCTTGTCATCATCGCAAGTGATCCGAACGCTGTGCTCACCATATCGCTCATAACGTCTCCGTCATAATTCTTGCATGCCCAGATATATCCGCCTTCGCTTCTTATGACTCTTGCTACTGCGTCGTCTATAAGGGTATAGAAATAAGTGAGCCCGAGTTTCTCAAATTCATCCTTATACTCTTTATATACCTCTTCAAATATAGCCTTGAATCTGCCGTCGTACTTTTTGCTTATTGTATCTTTGGTTGAGAACCAGAGATCCTGCTTTGTATCTATTGCGTACCTGAAACAGGAATGAGCAAAACTCGTTATACTTTTTTCCGTATTATGCATTCCCTGAATTATCCCGGGACCTTTGAACTTCTGTATTTCGGCTTCGGTCACCTTGCCGCTTTCTCCCGTAAACACAAGCTTAGCCGTACCCGGCTCATCGGTCACCATTTCAACGCCTTTATAAACGTCACCGTACGCATGACGCGCGATCGTTATGGGCTTCTTCCAATTCTTTACCACAGGCTTTATGCTGTCTATTATGATGGGCGCTCTGAAAACCGTACCGTCCAGAATGGAACGTATCGTACCGTTGGGACTCTTCCACATCTCGTGCAGATTATATTCGCTCATCCTTTGAACGTTGGGCGTGATGGTTGCACACTTCACTCCGACGCCGAGTCTTTTATTGGCGTTTGCAGCTTCAATTGTGATCTGATCGCGTGTTTCGTCTCTGTTTTTGAGCCCGAGATCATAATACTCCACCTTAAGATCTACAAAAGGCAATATCAGCTCATCCTTGATTATCTTCCATATTATTCGCGTCATTTCGTCGCCGTCCATTTCCACGAGCGGCGTTGTCATTTTAATCTTTTCCATCTTGTCCTCCGATTATTTTTTTCTGTTCAGCATAGCATAATAATTCATAAGGCAGCCTTCGAGAATTATAGTCTTCTCATCCTGCGTAAGCCCCTTTACATGCAGCATTATATCGTTCACGCCCTTACCTGTTATGACCTTTGCAGGGATATCTTCTTTCCCTTCCTCTATAGCCTTACGGATATCGGGTACATATACCATATCGCCCTGAACGTAATCAAAAGGTGTATCCGCATCAATCGTGAACGGCACTATTCCCCAGTTGATACAATTGCTGCGGTAACGCTTTGTCGCGTATTCATAACATATATTCGCGTCGCCTCCGAGTACTTTCTGACAGCTTGCTGCCTGTTCACGCGCCGATCCGTCACCGGGCTTGTTTGCAAATACGCACGAACCGAAACTCGTGCATTTTACAAGCTCTTTGGCGTCTCCGACTTCGGATAACGCTTTCAGTATCTTTTCGTCGGCTTTTCCTTCTCTTCTCGCCCTGTCCTCTTCCTGAACTTTTTTGCTTAACCCCACATACTCGGGCACTCTACGGCTGAGAGCAAATTCGCTCAATTTAATGGGATTGGATCTGTATGAAGAAGTCTCTCCGGAGGGAATCAATTCGTCCGTTGTCGTAACGGGATCGTGTATGACCGCACACAGCTCTAAAAGCATGTTCTTTTCCATCGGATACATCTTCGGCCAGTCTGTTATATTGGGACCGAGTTTTAGTTCTTCATTCTTGTCGGCTTTGCCGAAGCCGTTATACACCCTCTTTTCATATACGGTTTTATCAAACTCGTATTTCACTCTTTCGTCTTTGTAATCTATCTCATCCGCAGCGGTAAGCAAACCGCCTCTTCTGGCGGTCGCAGCAATTGAACGCGCGTCCATGAGCGCTACGGAAGATATCTGTCCCTGTCCGGGCTTGCTTCCTTCTCTGTTCGGGAAATTCCTCGTGGTGTGACGAATTGAAAATCCGTTATTCGCAGGCACATCGCCCGCTCCGAAACACGGCCCGCAGAAACACGGCTTTATTACCGCTCCCGCTTCTATCAGCTTCTCCGCTATTCCCGTCCTTGTCATAGCAAGATATACCGGCATGCTTGCAGGATATACGCTTAATCCGAAATAGCTGTTTCCGGTGCTTTGTCCGTCAAGTATCTGTGCAGCACATGCTATGTTGTCAAACAGTCCGCCTGCGCACCCGGCTATTATCCCCTGATCTACCTTCACTTCCTTTCCGCTGATCTTTTCGCTCAGATTGAAATGTACCTTCTTTCCGAACTGTTCGGCTCCCTTTTTATCGATCTCCGCAAGTATATCTCCGGCGTTCTGTCTGAATTCCTTTATCGAATACGCATTGGACGGATGGAAAGGCAACGCTATCATACACTCGGCTTCGTCCAGGTTCAACTCTATGACAGAATCATAATACGCTACGTCGGCAGGCTTGACCTCCTTATAATCCTGAGGTCTGCCGTGATTTACGTAATATTCCCTGACTTCATCGTCAGTTTCCCATATCGAACTCAGACATGTCGTTTCCGTCGTCATTACGTCTATTCCGTTTCTGAAATCTATAGGCAGATTCTTTATACCGGGCCCTGCAAACTCCATTACCTTATTCTTCACAAATCCGTTTTCGAAAACCGCCTTTACAAGACTGACAGCTATATCGTGAGGACCCACTCCGTGAGGCACTTCCCCCGTGACATATACCAATACCACTTCGGGAGTATCTACATCATAGGTATTATTGAGCAGCTGCTTTACAAGCTCAGGTCCGCCTTCGCCTACGCCCATCGTCCCCAATGCACCGTAACGGGTATGTGAATCGCTTCCCAATATCATGCTCCCGCATTTTGTCATCGCTTCCCTGGCGTACTGATGTATTACGGATTGATTCACCGGCACATATATTCCGCCGTATTTCTTCGCGGCGCTCAGTCCGAATACGTGATCGTCCTCATTGATTGTGCCGCCTACCGCACATAATGAATTATGGCAGTTGGTCATTGCGTACGGAAGTGGAAACTCGGTAAGTCCGCTTGCTCTTGCCGTCTGTATTATGCCGACGTAAGTTATATCATGCGACATAAGACAATCAAACTTCAAATTCATTTTCTTCTCATCTTTGGAAAGATTATGCTTAGACATTATGCCGTAAGCCATCGTACCTTTCCTTGCTTCCTTCGCGTCAACCTGAAGATCCTTTTTGAGCTCTCTGCCGTTTACGAGATAACGACCTTCATTAATCAACTTGATCATAATACTTGCACTCTCCTGTTTCCTTTCGGATTTTTTTATCGAATCCCCTTTTCCGGGTCATTCTAAACTTAATTTGTCGCACAGTACCGTCAGCGCGAGCATATCGGCGCTTCCTCCGGGACTGAGTCTTCTTTTTATGAACTCATCGTCGAGTTCTTCGACCATCGATCGGCTGTACCCTTTCCTCTCTGTCTCGGTCAAAACCTCGTCTGCGCGTGCTGCCGCCCATTCCGCGCCTTCTTTCCCTCCGCGCACATATAAATTCGTGTCGCCAAGGCTCCTTATTATATAAAGCAACAGCTTTACGCGCGCATCGTTTTCATTCTGTTCCTGCCTGTTCTTGCGGTAATAAGGCAGATACTTTTCAAAAACTTCTCTATATCCGTCTCTTGCGTTATCCAGAGCTCCCTTGACTCCGTATTCTTTTACAGCGGCGGCGCCTTTAGTATTGTCGGCTCTTTCATAGCACTCCGCCACCTCTTTTATATATACGCCGATATCGCACGTACGGCGGCTCCCCGTCATATATGCGGATACGCTTATCAGTCCCGACGAAAACAATGCGCCGTTATGCGTATTGACTCCGAATCTGCCCCGCATCAGAGCTTCCGTAGCCTGACCGGATCTTTTCAGTGCAGACGAAAGCTTCCTTATATCCTTCCCGTCTTCTTTTCGCCATGCGTCGACTTCCTCCAGAAACCGCCACACTCCTCTTACCGTTTCACTGATGCTCTCTGTCATCATTATATAATCCATATCGGTATGAGATCCATTGTTCCGTTTGTCTATAAGCCCCGGCTTCGGAGTCGTTTCGAGTTCGGCTTCCAGCGCGTACTTGACGGCTGCCGTTATCTCCTGTTTACTGAAATTCATGTTCCATGATATATTCCAGGGTTGTCGGCGGTACCAGTTTTCTGACTGTTTCCATATCCTTCGTCACTATCGCTTTTCTTACCCTCGACGCTGATACGGGTTGTCCGTCGATTTCTTTTCTGCTCACTTCCACCGCTTCTATGCCTGCTGCTGGCAACAATTCATGCATTTTTTTATTATATAAAGCCGTAAGAGGATCAAGCGGTTCGCTGCCCATAAATCTGACCTTCAGCTTCAATGCCGGCGCTATATGCCTTATAAATACATCAAGATCGAGTTTTACCTGCGCCTCGCTTATTTCATCCAGATTCTTGATAAAATAATTCGGAAATGTTGCCGTGGAAATCACATAGCTGCTTCCTTCTATTACGTCGACATTCTCTAAATGAGCCGTCCCCTTTTTTACCAAAGCCAGCCTGTCTTCATAAGGAAACATCGTCTTCCCTTCCTTGACAAGTATCACATGCAGTCTGTCTACCTGCTTCGCCGACTGCTCTATCAGATATCTGTGCCCGAGAGTGAACGGATTGCAGTTCATGACTATTGCTCCGTTTACGCCTTCTCCCGCAAAACTGCCGAGATACTTCACATACCTCTTTATGCCCCACGGATTGCTTTCCATCATGACCGTCCGGTCTGTTTTTCCGACGGTAAAAAATGACAGATTCCTGAATATGTCTTCGTTTTCGGCTTTTGTAAATATAAATACGTTTTCCTGTTTGCTGCTGCGGACATGTTCTCTGAGTCTGGTTATCAGCATCCCCGCCAGATTGTATTCCCTTAGGTCCTTCATCACGGCTATGCATTTTATTACATTATCTGCCGTGCCGCCTCCTGCAACAAGCTCGTCGTTTTCGTCGAATATCCCGACATAATAATCCATGACGTCCATTCTCAGCCCGTTTTCCGCGAGAAATTTTTCTATCATGTCCCTGCTGCTTTTGAAATTTATAGGCAATTCCCTGATTTCAAAATCCATAAAACTATTTGTCCGATTTTTCCCCTCTGAACTTTTTCACGGCTTCTTTTATAATTTCGTTGATTTCCTCGGCGGTGTGCACTTTGCTTCTCATGCATTCTCTCGCGGGCCTTCCGCATATAAGACATTTCCTCGCTTCGTACCCCGCCTGCTCCCGGCTTACGGGAATTTTTTTTAAAGAAATCACGTCAATATCCATATACCGTCCCAACGGATGGCTCATTTCCGCTTCGCATGTCTTCTTCTTTATCTCCATCTCGCCGCAATCTACGGAAAACATAGCTTCATAGCCCGTTTTCACATCTCTTTTTACGCTGCAGACTATTTTATCCCCAAATATGCCTTCAATAAGCTTCACCGCCTCATCTGCTATATACAGCGATTCTTCTGTCCGCTTTATGTTTCCCGTTGCTAATACCGTCAGACTGATAACCGGAAATCCGTACTCATTTATCAGCCTGTGCTGTTCGGCTTGTCTGTTTTCTCTGGCTTCGAGGATCTCTTTAAGTGTCACCTTTTCCATTTTATACTTCAGGGCGGAGCGTTATACTCCGCCCTTTCTCAGGTCCTATTCCACTATATTCTTTATTATATCCAATACTGACCCGTCCGGACTCGTCACAACTCCGACTACCTTGTCTCCGAAAGGAAGCGGATCGGCTTCTCCGATTATCTCATGTGCCTCGTCCCTTAACTGCTCTATGGTCTTGACTCTGATTTTTGCGTTTGTTATCGCTTCTAGCAGATCAGGCCTGCGCGGATTGACGGCTACGCCTCTGTCTGTAACTATTACGTCTACCGTTTCGCCCGGCGTTACAAGCGTCGTCACTTTATCTACCACACAGGGGATCCTCCCTCTCAGCAACGGACATACCACTATACTCATCGCCGCTCCGCTTGCAGTATCGGGATGACCGCCTATCGCACCTCTTATTATTCCGTCACTTCCGGTCAGCACGTTCACGTTGAAATCAACGTCTACCTCAAGTGCCGAAAGAATTACCACATCCAACCAATTCATCGCCGAACCCTTTTCAAAAGGATTCGCGTATTCGTTTCCGGATATCTGCTGATGAAATCTGTTGTCTTTGAGCGACTGGGCCGCTATCATGTCGAACGACTGAACATCAAGCAGTCTTTTGATCAGCCCTTCCTCATGAAGCTTGACCATATGACTCGTTATCCCGCCGAGAGCATAACGCGCCGTGATCCCCGCTTCCCGCATGTATTCGCCTATATACTTCGTCGCTGCAAGACTTGCTCCGCCCGACCCCGTCTGAAGGCTGAACCCGTCCTTGAAATAAGGCGAACATGCAACTACCTTTGCAGCAGTCTGCGCTAGCAGCAGATCATGCGGATTCTTCGTGTCTCTTATTGCACCGGAGGATATCTTGCTGGAGTCTCCTACGGCTGCCACTTCAACTATATAATCCACGTCCCTCTCTCCGATCGCAAACGGAGTGTTGGGGTATGGAACAATATTATCTGTAAGTATTATAACTTTGTCCGCATAGCGTGCATCGACCATGGCATATCCGAGCGATCCGCATATGCTCTTTTCGCTCCCGCTTCTCGAATACCCGTTTGCATTGCCCACGTAATCACATGAGCTCGCTCCGAGAAACGCTACGTCTATATGCAGATCTCCGTTTGCTATGGCGGAAGCCCTGCCGCCGTGCGACCTGAATATCACGGGCTCTTCCATAAGACCGTGACTTATGGCTTCCGCAAGCTTCCCTCTCAGACCGGAAGTGCTTATTTTTGTGACGACCTTGTTCTTGATGTGCTCTATCAACGGAGAATGCACGTCATTCAGACTCGATGCCGCCAAATGCAAGTTCTTAAACCCCATCTGAGCCAATTTATTCAGTGTATAATTCAGAACCTTGTCACCTTCTCTGAAATGATGGTGAAAAGATATCGTCATACCGTCCTTGAGTCCGCAATTGAGTATTGCTGTCTCAAGATCTACCAGCTTTTCATTGCTTTTCTGCAATTCGCTTCTCATCGTGGGATTTTTGACTATCTCACCGGTATGCACGGGAAGCCGCATTTGATCGGCGGTTTTCTTAATCAAGTCTTTATATTGTTTATCGATGTTATACATAAAGATCCCCCTTCGTAATGAGTCCGCTGGCAATAGCTATATCGATGCAACGCTGCGCCCTTATCACTACAGGCTTGTCTACCATCTTGCCGTTTAGCGAAATAACGCCGCTGCCCTTTCTTTCAGCCTCTTTGATAGCATTGAGTATAAGCCGCGCTTTGTCGATTTCCTTCTGAGAAGGCGCAAATATTTCATGCACTATGTCTATCTGACGAGGATTTATTATCGACTTTCCGTCAAAACCGAGTTTCTTAATGAAAGCTACTTCGTTTTTGAAAGTTTCCATGTCGTTCATGTCGGAAAAAACCGTGTCAAGCGCGTCTATACCGGCAGCCCTCGCCGCTACGACTATCGTCTCTCGCGCAAGCAATAACTCGGCTCCGTCTTTGCTGCGGTTGGTCTTCAGGTTTGCACAATAATCTTCCGCCCCCAATGCAATACCCATCATCCTTTTTGACGACGTCGCTATGGAATAAGCATTGATAACTCCTAAAGCACTTTCTATGGCTGCCATTATCTGCGTCTTACCGACAGGCACCCCTATCTCCCGCTCGACACGCTCTATTTCGGCTTCTACTTCCTTCACCTCTTCAGCAGTTTCCGTCTTGGGCATACGAATTACGTCCACCCCGGCTTTTACCACCGCCTCTATGTCCTTTACCCCGTACGGAGTGTTTAACGGATTTATCCTGACTACCATCTCGGTTGTCCCGTAGTTGACTTCCTTGAGAGCATGGTAAACAAGCCTGCGCGCCGCGTCCTTTTCGGCAAGCGTGACCGAATCCTCCAGATCAAGCATTAAAGAATCCGCACCGTATATATATGCGTCCTGCATCATGCTCGGGTTGTTCCCCGGCACAAACATCATTGTTCTACGTAATCTTCCCATACTGCACCCCTTACTTCTCTTCAAAAGCAATGACGGCACCCGCACGCTCTGCAGCCGACTCTACACGAGCCCTTACGGTACAATCAAGCGCACCTTTATCTGTCGCAACCACCACTGCGTTAGTTATGCCCGCCTGTACAAGAGTTTCGGTTATTACCTTCCTGATCCTCTTGCCAAACTGATAGTTTACCGTGCTGTTAAGTTCGATAACGAGTCCGCCTTCGTCAGTCGGGGTTATTTCGATATAAATATCTCCCGATTCAAGAGTTCCGGCAGCAGAAGCTTTTAATTCCATCTTGAGACTCTCCCGTAATATTTTTTTTGCAGCCGCAACACCGATATGAAATATCCCTTCACCGCTTTTTCATCATTCATTAAATCCGGATCGGGATTTGTTTCAGATCAGAATTGCACTACCGCAATGTGCTCTTTTTCATATCCTTTATAACGGATATTTGCCACATATCGATAACGCTGCATCAAGAACGATCATCTCTGCATAGTGATACATTCTTTGTTTATACCATTATAACCGCAAAACCAAAATAACGCAACCCTTTGTTTAAAAAAATAAATTTAATCTTGTTTTACCGGTTTAATATACTATCAAACAACAATTTTTATTATATTTTTTTCATAATGCTTTCACGATAGTCCCTGCAAAAAACATACTTGCAAAAAATCATTCTGCAAACAAGAATAACGGATTTAAAAGATCAGTCGTGTTCCCGCATCCGAACTTTTCGGGCAGACGTTTCAATAAAACACTGCAGAAAACCCGTAAAGAAAACTCAACCGAAATAATATTTCAAAACAATTTTCACAATAAAAATAAAACGGGTGAAAAAAAGTTTACAAAGACTGACAAATATGATAGAATAATAGACCGATGGGGGCATAGCTCAGTTGGTAGAGCGCTTGAATGGCATTCAAGAGGTCAGGGGTCCGACTCCCCTTGTCTCCACCATACCGAAGAGAGGGCGCGTTTTGTGCCCTCTCTTCATGTTTCAGACTGAAAATTCCTGTCACACAAGCAAAACATTGAAAGCATAAACAGCTTCAGACTGAAAATCCCTGCCCTTTCCGGAAAACACACAAGCAAAACATTGAAAGCATAAATAGTTTCAGACTGAAAATCCCTGCCCTTTCCGTAAAACACACAAGCAAAACATTGAAAGCATAAACAGCTTCAGACTGAAAATCCCTGTCCTTTCCGGAAAAACTTTGCCGGAGCCATCATGCTGCTCAGTCGAAAACCTTTGCCGATTTGCTGTATTAATCACATCCGCTCCGTAGATATGTTCCGAAACATAACCGACGCAATGCTTCATCGTCTGCGAAAAACCCTAAACCGTTTTTTTGTGTAAAAGATTTTATACCTTATGCGATCTTGCCCGAGTCTTTTGATATTTTGATCGAAATCCGTCTCTGCACAAAATGGCCGATATTCCGAAAACAACCGTCAGACTCGATCTGATGTCTCTCCCGGGATCCGAAACGGCCAATAGTTTTGCGCGTTACTTTTTTTTCCGACGCCATTGACCTCTTCTCTTTTACCTGTACACGTATGTTTTACCTGCACACGTCTGCCCCGTTGCTCTGTTTTTTTCGTGAGCCATCGTTTTCAATCACGTATAAGACATGCAACGTATATGCGCAGGCTGAATTCAGGTTATGTCGAGCCGTGATATCCGGCGCAAATGACAGGTTTCGCTTTTTTATCGTCATCGGCGGCTTTTCTCGGATCATTTCGATGTATAAAGTCAGAGAACGCGCTTCTGAAACGGAAGATAAATGCATCCGGAATGCATGTTTTTTAATAAAACCGCAGGGCAAAGACAAAAATATATTTTCCCCCGCTTCCTACAATTCGGACTGAAAATTGAATTGCAGTTCCTTTTTAAGGCGGACAAGAGCCTTCTGATGCAATAGTTTCATGTTTGAATAAGACATTTTCATCATCTCCGCGATCTCCTTAAGTGTTTTTCCCGAATAATAATGCAGTATTATCACATCACTTTCGCGCCGGGGCAGATTTTCCAATGCCGCGGCAAGCTCATTGAGCGTCTCGTTATTATACACATCCTCGAATCCGTCCTCAGAACACACGATTTTCTCGTCCAGCTGTTCTGCCGGACGAGTACGTCTGTAAAAATCAATGACTGCGTTGTGCGCTACAGAATAGATCCACGTGGAAAGCGAAGATTTCGTACTGTCATAAAGCGGCAGCCCTATCTGTATCTTCATAAACACAGTAGAACAAACATCCTCTGCATCCTGCAAATCGGAGATCTTAAGGCGCACATAACGTAATACCTTGCTTTTGTATTCCATATATATGTGTTCCATTGTGTATTCACTTGCTGCCATTGTGCTCTTCATCTTCTTTGCCGATCCTTTCCGCGTCGATATCTCCGGCTGCGCATACATATTCGAGATCGTCATCTGAAAGCGACTCGGCATGCAAAAATTCAGCACGGTCTATAAGCACTCCGAGCCGTTTGTTTCCCGCAAAGCGCTGATAATCGAACAGTTTCCGCAATGTATCTTTCATATCTTACCTATTTCAGGAAAATCGGCGCAAGGTTCTGCCAATCTCCCATTGTTTCAACTAACTTATCGTAATAACCCTCTTTGAAAAATTCGCATTTTGACAGGTCCGCGCCAAACTTGTCATTCGTAAAAGCAAGTGCTATCGCTCGGCATCCGCCTGCACAATATCTGAAATATCTGCACGAAGCGCACTTTTTATTGGCCGCCTTGAGTTGCCCCAGATTTGCACATACCTCGTCGATATACTTCCCCGCCTGCAAAAGTGACTGTAAGCCCTCCTTTTTTACATTCCCTATATAAAGCCCGTGACTCGCATAATATCCAGAAAGCTGATGACAGGGCACAACATCTCCGTTTGCGTCTACTGCCACCATTGCCCGGTTACCGCGGCAGACCGGTATACTGTCTCTGTATTCTCCCTCAGAACATTCCACGGGCCGCGCCCGGTAACTTCTGATCTCGGGATATACTTGTACTACCTGCCAGATGTCAACGCTCATTTTGTGTCGTTCTTTTATATAAGCACGCAAAAATTCAAACATTGTATCGTAATACTCACCGATTCCAAGGGTCGCTCCGTCTGCATTCTGCAGCCAACGAGGCGCTTCTGTCGTGCGGATAATGCGCATATGCTCCACACCGACAGCGTCCATCTGTTCCGCCGTATACAATATTGCGTCTTTATTTCTGCGATGCACATTTGTCTGCACTTGCGTAAAGAAGCCGTATTCCTTGCTGAGCCGGATGGCGCGAAGCGCATTCTCCTCTGCCCCCTTACGGTTGCGGAGCCAGTCATGATGCCCGAAACCGTCAAAAGATATCTTGATCCGGATATCCCCGTCGATTGATTTCAGCTTCTCTAAAGAGCTTTCGTTGAGAAAAAAACCGTTCGTATTGAGCTCGCGGACATACATACCGTGAGCATAAATGCTTTCTATGATATCGAAAAAATCCTTGTGCAACATGGGCTCGCCTCCCGTTACGGTAATGGCGTTTATCCCGCATTTTTCCGCTTCCTCTATAAGTCTTTCTGCCTCTTCTAAAGTAAATTCACTCATTAAAGGCGCATTATCGGCGGCGTTGAAACAATGCAGACAATTGTAATTGCATTTCCCCGTAAGCATCCAGCTCATGGACGGAAAATAACGATTATCACAAAATCTCGGCTTTTGCCACTCCCCGAGCTTTTCCCCGCCTGCACAAGGACGTACCATACCAGAATCGGTGAATTTACGCAAAAGTGCGCTTTCTTCCAATTCATGCAGGCCGTCACACCGGCAAAGAAGATCGAATTCTTCGCGAGAAAGACCGCAAGCGTCCCTTCGATGCTTTATATAATAAGCGCAGGGCACTAACCTCCAACTGCGCAAAGCAATATTCGGATTAAGTATATATTTCATGATTCGCCTCTGAAAAACCTGTTGACCCTTTTATTTCCTCCAAAAACGGCGTTCTGTGAGCGACGGCGTACAGATGTATGCTTTTATACTTCTGTACGCCGGATTTACTTTGCTTTCAATATCCTTCGACATCTCGCTCCACGGGATCGTCCTGCAACTTGACACCTCGCCCGCAAAGTCAAGGTGCACGACCGCTTTTCACGCACAACTTGCTTTTCGCCGCACAAAAGAGATATTGTGATCCTGTCCTCCGCAAACTGAAAACAGCCTGCAACCTTCATCGTCATGCAACGGTTTGGACAGACTTGTCCTTGATACCTATGTCTTTTCCGCAAATATCTATCCGTTAGCCGCAGATACTTTCGCCGTTTTCAGGGCCGTCAGCTTAAGCGGAAAGCGCTTTTACCGGAGTCCGACGAAAACCGTTGTATGATAACGCCGTTCAGCCCGTAAGCCGCAAATACTTTCGCCGTTTTCAGGGCCGGCGCATTTATAAAGCCCGGCAAATTGTTCCGAATTCCTGTACGCGCGTAAGGGCTTAGGATACTTAATTGCTTTTCACAGATAAGCAAATACTTCAAATTCAGTTTACGTCGCTTGAATACACTTCCGGTCCTGTTCCGTTATGTATCTGTGCGCTTCGGTCGGTTAACCGTTTCGTTATGCTGTCTTTTTCTCTATTTGGTATTTGCCGGATGATTGCACAGCCGCAAGCCCTTTTCATAAGAAGAATATTTGCATGAAACACAAGAGCAATCAAAAACTTTCAAAAAAACGCCGTATTCGCAGCTGTAAAACTCGGAAACGATCAGTCTGCCGTCCTTGCTGTGGCATCCGCCTCCCGCCACGTTGTCAAGCTCCTCGTCGGAAAGCTCGCCGCTCTTATGCATCTCCTCAAAATAAGCCGTCGCGCTCTCCTTGCTGAGCTCCATACCGTTTTCTTTTGCAAGCGACATGAGCTCCTCTACGCTCTTTGCTTCTTTTGCCTTTTCAAACATTTCCTTGTGATCCATGTTTTACTTCTCCTCACAAAAATTTTATTTTATATCATACAGACATTTTATTTCATGTTGGCAGGATGATTGCACAGCCACAAGCCCTTTTCCCAAGAACAAAATTTACATATATCGCACCCGGGAGATATCGGTTCAAGCCAATGCTTATGATTCGGCGAATCTGCCCTGCCGCAGTGTTTGCAAATAAAGTTTTCACAACTATATCGGATCGTTACAACTAATCTGCCGTCTTTGCTGTGGCATCCGCCTCCCGCCACGTTGTCAAGCTCATCGTCGGATAGCTCACCGCTCTTATGCATCTCCTCAAAATAAGCCGCCGCGCTCTCTTCGCTCAGCTCCATACCGTTTTCTTTTGCAAGCGCCATGAGTTCCTCAGCGCTTTTTACTTTTCTCGCTCTTTCAAGAAGCTCATTGTTCATTTCCATATGTATCCTCCAGATTTTATTTTGTTTCAAATTGTTTGCGTTTAATAATACGCACGAAATATTCATATGTCCAGTCTTTTTATAAAACTTTTTAAAAAAGAGTAGTTTTCCCGATATACTCCGTGTCGTCCAGCCTCTGACGCGCCACAAGTTCGGCAAATTTCCCGTTTTTGGCTATCAATTCGTCATAATTGCCGTCCTCAATTATTTTTCCGCCCTCCAAATATAAAATACGGTCGCATCGCCTTATCGTCGAAAGTCTGTGCGCGATCACGATACGCGTACACTTCAATTTATCAAGACTTTCCGAAACTCTTTTCTGAGTAAGATTATCAAGTGCACTCGTAGCCTCATCGAACATCAGAATCTTCGGCTTAGGAGCGATCGCACGTGCAATCAGGAGCCTTTGCCGCTGACCTCCGGATACTCCGCCCGAACCTTCCGAAATAATCGTGTTCATTCCCATCGGCATGCGCCTTATATCATCGGCTATACCTGCAAGCTCCGCCGCCTCCCATGCGTCATTCAACGTAAGCCACGGTGCGGAAATGGTTATATTGGAAAATACGTCTCCGGAAAACAGCTTCCCGTTCTGCATGACAACTCCTATTCGCCTCCGCAACGATTTCAGATCAATGGTTGAAAGATCTTTCCCGTCGTAATATATAGCCCCCTTTTGCGGCGTTTCAAAGCCTAACATCAGACGCATCAGCGTGGATTTTCCGCACCCTGTCGCTCCTACCAGCGCCACATACTGTCCGGGATGTATTTTCAGAGACAGATTGTCTACTACGGGCGGCATATCGTCGTTATAACGGAAACTTACATTATTCAGCTCGATTCCTCCCGAAAGACGTTCGATAACGCGTTTTCCCTCGGAGACTTCCGGAAGCGCGTCAAGTATGGGTTTTATCATTTCGTAAACAGGCTTGATATTTGCAACAGTCAAAGCTATGCTTGCCAAAGACATGAACGCTCCGGATACCATTCCGTATGCAACGCTGAAAGCGTAATAATCGGCTACGCTGATACTGCTTCTTACCGCAAAATAATACATCGCAATCGTTCCCGTCAGCGTTATAGCAGAAGTTATAACGGAATTAAGCTTCAGAAATGCCGGAGGATTATAATCCAGACGCGCCATCATGGCATAATGATTTCCCCATTTTGCAAAAGCCCTCTTTTCCGCCCCCGCAAGCTTTATCTTCTGTACTCCCGATATAAGAGCATATGTAAGTCCGCTCTCTTCAGCCCCCAGCTTCATTTGTTTCCTGCTTACGCTCAGTTGTACGAACGTCGTGATCACCGAAACCGCAATGGTCGCAAATATCACCAAAAGCGCCGGTACTACCAAAGCAGGAGCATAAGCAAATATCTGTCCTATATATATCAGCGAAAATATCGACGTCAATCCCGTGGAAAGCACCGCCGAAACAAGCATATTGCAAAGCGCTTGCACGCTGTTCGATCTCGAGGCAAGGTCTCCGGCACTGTATTTCTTGAAAAAATCAGCCGGAAGAGATAAAATACGCATCATCGTTGCCGCCTGTACCGACAGCCCCATCTTTGTATTGATACGCGCTGTCAGAAGAGCTTTCACTCCGCTTATAAGAAGCGAACTGAATGTCACGCATATCATGAAAACCGCTATCGCCAATAAAAGCCTTAAACTCCCGCTGTCCAGAACTTCCGAAAACAACAGATTAGTCAGCTCGGGTGTAAGCAGTCCGATAAGTGTTACCGCAAGCGTTGCCAGCGCAACCAATACAAAGTCCGCTACCGACAGAGATTTGACTATATGCATCGCCAGATCCTTCATTCCTATCTTCTTCAGCGGAAAAGATGCGTAAAATGCAATCGCTTCGTCTTCAAATAACAGCTGCGTTTTTCTGCCTACTCGAACACGCTTTCCTGTTTCTTCATCAAAATAACTGTACCCCGAAAATCCGGAAGGTATCAATGCCACTGCCGACCCGTCCTTTTTCTTTACCGCCAGCATTGCACCAACTGCCTCTTTATACCACCCTTTTTCAAGCTTCACCGTGCGACGCATAATTCCGTACGGCCGCAACAGGTATTCCAAACGCTCGTTTATCTCCCTTACAGAATCGGGCACTTCGATCGACTTCACATGATAATAATGCAGTATCTCATCTACGGCGTTCTTGGTCCTTTGAGCTTCGTTGTTTATCCCCGCAATCTTCGTCCCGGTGACCGCATGAGCTATGCCCGAAAAAGCTTCCGCAAACATATCGTCATCGTTTTGCTTTCTTTGTTTTATTTGTTCGTCAAACCAACCCATATGCTCTCCTTAATCGTTGGAAACAAGTTTTGCATACGCTCCGCCCTGACTGTAAAGCTGATCATGCGTCCCGCGTTCTATTACCTTCCCGTTATCCATTACTATGATCTCATCACAATCCCGCACGGTAGACAGTCTGTGCGCCACAACGATACATGTGATGCCCCTCTCCTTTATGGAATTAACTACTTCGTATTCCGTTTTTGCGTCAAGAGCACTCGTTGCCTCGTCCATTATGATGATCGTCGGATCCTGTGCCAACACGCGCGAGATTTCCATTCTCTGTCTTTGTCCGCCGGAAAAATCTTTGCCGCCTTCGGTGATTTTGTATTGGTACCCGCCTTCGCGCTGCATGATATCCTCATGAAGTTTTGCGTCGCGCGCCGCCATTATCATTTCAAAATCCTCTATTGACGTGTCCCACATTTTGATATTGTTTGCTATCGTGTCTTCAAAAAGTATTATATCCTGATCCACGACAGCCAATGATCCTGTGAATACGCTGCGATCAATGGCAGATATCGGTTTCCCGTCAAATAATATTTCTCCGCTCCAAGGCTTATATAATCCGGATATCAGCTTGGATAACGTGGACTTCCCGCATCCGGACGATCCTACAAATGCCACTCTGCTGCCCGGTTTGAGTGTAAGACTGAAATCTTCAATAAGCGGCTCTGCAAGTCTGGAATATCCGAACGTAACATTTTTGAGTTCCACCAGCCCGCTCAGCTTGTCAAACGAAGGATCTTCTTCCTCCTCCTCCTGAAATTCCACGTCGGCAGGATATTCCATAACGTCTTCCACTCTCTCCATTTCCGTACGCATCTCCTGCAAAGTCTGCCCGGCTGAAATGAATTTCTCGGCGGGAGATGTAAACGCACCTAAAAAACCCTGAAAAGCCATGACCATACCTATCGTAAATTCCCCCTGCATGGTCAGCCATACGCCGATTATCAGAACAACCGTATCCGTAAATCCCGAAATAAAAGCCGGTATCAGTCCGAAATATTGATTCAGACGAGCATATTTGACCTTCTGCGTATTTACGCTTGCCTGATACCCTGCCCACTTTTCAAAATATCCGTTTTCAGCTCCGCTTGCTTTTATCGTTTCGATCATCTCTATCCCCGCTACCGAAGCGCCTGCAAGCTTACCTGCGTCACGCATCTGCACACGGGTAATATTGACCCTCTTCCTTGATATCACCTGCGCCACGATCATATTGACGAATATCGAAGCGATCCCGACTAACGTCAATATCCAGCTGTATCGTATCATAACGACAAGATAAAATACCATCATTATCGCATCAAGAATGAGCGGAGCAAAGGTATTGACCAGAGATCCTGCTATACTTGCGTTGGAAGCCTGCCTCTGCTGGATATCTCCCGCCATACGCTGAGAAAAAAACTCCATCGGCATACGAAGTACCTTCCACATGAAAGAAGCACTGCCCGTCACCGACATCTTTCCGTTGATTCGCAGCGACCATACAGATTGTATCCATTCCATGACCAGCTGAATTACCGCCATCAATGCCAGTGCGCCCAAAAACGGATAAAACCACTCGATATTTTCTCCTGTCAGAAGCCGGTCCATGAAAATACGTGAAAAAGCAGGCTGTATTATCCCGATCAATGATGCTATAACTGTAGTAAGCACTACGAAAATGACCGCTGTTTTCGCCCCGACAAGCCTTTTTCTCGCAAACGTTGCCATACTCTTGGGTTTGCCGCCCGGCTGAAAATCTTCACCCGGTTCAAACATAAGACATACACCCGTAAAAGACTTGTCAAAGGTATCCATTGAAACCGCGTAATTCCCTTTTGCAGGATCATTCAGATATGCCTTGTTCCCCTTGAAACCGTTTAGCACAAGAAAATGATTGAAATTCCAGTGTATTATACACGGGAATTTTCCGTTTTTTTTCAGATCCTCGGGTTCATACCGGTATCCCTTGGCGATTAGCCCGTAACTCCGCGCCGCCTTGAGTACATTCTTGGCGTTTGAACCGTCACGCGAAACTCCGCAATCTGCGCGTATCTGTTCCAAAGGCACCCATCTCCCGTAATAAGCAAGTATCATTGTCAGCGACGCCGCCCCGCATTCCAATGCCTCCATTTGCATAACGATAGGGACCTTGGCTACACCTTTTGTCAAAGGCGTTTTGATTTTTATTTTTTTATCCGTCTTCATATGCGCCGCCTCAATTTAAAATAAAAGACAAAGGCGAAACACTGTCCACCACGATCTCCGCAGAGTAAATTCCGTCCGTAAGATTCCCGTCCAATATGACCTCGTATACCCACTCGCCTGCCTGCAGATTACCGACATGCAACAGATATTCGCTGAATTTCTCTCCTTGTACGACAGCAACGGGAGTTTCTGAAATATCTTCGACCGTGAACTCCTTCCCTCCGATACGTACAAGCATACCGTTTTCGATTTTTCCGGCATCCGCCTCTTTTACGTAACAGACTATCAAGCCATCTTCAGCGAGAGCGGCCGCATTTACCTTTGTTTCCAGACGGCCGAGCACGCCCCACACGCATACGCCTACCAGCAGCACTATTATTGCCGCGAGCGTCATCCAGACTGAAGGATTAGATACGCGTATGTAATCATTCAGCTGCTCCGGCGAAGATACTCTTTCAATGCTTTTTTTCCGAAATATCTGTTTTTCCATGATTTTGTCTCTCTTTTCCTCCTACTAAAACGCGCTTTTCAGTACAGATATCCGTATCGGTATCTTTCCCGATACTATTCTTTTCAACGGATAATTTCTCCGGTATTCCGATCCCCGCTCCCATACCTGCATAACGCTTCTCAAGCATCCTGTTCCGATAGCTATATCAGTCGTCCTTGACTAAGCCGATCGATCATGCCTTCGCAGAGCTGCATACGATATATACACAAGATCCGCGTTTTCGCATAATATAAAAACCGAACGGTACTGCAGTCGGAATATCCGATTATGTTTCTAAAAACGTTATTCTATGGAAAGTATTTCGGTAAAACCCGTGATCTCAAAAACTTCCGAAATAGTTTCGTTGACGTTTCTGATAACCATTTTACCCTGCTTGTTCATAACCTTCTGCGCGGCAAGCAACACACGCAATCCCGCAGAAGAAAGATATTCTAACTCCGCAAAATCAAGAATCAGACTGTCTATACCGCCTATACTCCTTTTCAGTTCCGTTTCGAGCTGTGACGCGGTCGTCGTATCCAGTCTTCCTTTGAGCCTGAGCGTCAATTCCGTTCCTTCCCTGACCTTCTCTATCGTCATTATATGTTCACCTGCCTTTGCCTTAATAAAAACAAAAAAACCGCATTTTTGACTTATCCGCCCTTTCGGCTTACGATTTTTCGTGAAACGCGTCGCCCATCCTGATTTCAGACTTGCTTTACACCGAAAGCTTATTTGACAGACCATACTGCTTTTCCCTGTAAAAACCATCCTGATCTATGCGATATCTGCCATATAACGGATAAATTCATCTGTCGTCATGGTAAAACCGACCTCTGCCGATGTACCGCCGAGAATAAGAAATTCGGTAAGTCCGTATTCATCGCTGTCTTCTGCCCAGTCATATGTATAACCCAATCTTGTCCACGGATAGTCGGAAGTGAAGTAAGAATAAATTATATTGCCGTTGAACCATGCTTCGTATTCTCCCAGAGACTTTCCGTCCAGATCGGTAACTTCAACCTGCTTCGTGACATCAGGCTGATACGCAGGTCGAATAACATCGGCAACATTTACCCAGAATGCCGTCATGTGAGTATAATTGCTCAATGGCGGAAGCCCGATAAGCTGTTTCAGACGCAAATCCCAGTTTTCGACGTCTTTTGCCGAATTTTTATACCAAGCCGATATTTCCTTGTCCGTAAAAGTCCATAATTCGCCATCAAGCACGATTTCTTTTCCTTCGATATAAATATCGGGAGAATCGTTCCAGGAAAGCAATAGTACCCTTTCTCCTTTTTCGTCCCATGTGACCATATCCGATCCTTTCGTAAGCGTTACCAGCGAATAGATCTCCCCGGCCTCTGCCACCATAGAATCCTTTACGGCAAAATCGTATAAGTCGGAAAACTGCACAGAGTATTTTTGCCGCATGCATAGGAACGTGATCAAAAATGTCGCTCCGGCAAATAAAATACAGATTAACAACACTGTAAACGGAGTAAATACTTTTTTACTGAAAAATGTCATTCCCCCCTCCTTACAAAATTCGCTTCGGAAATTTTGTCTGTATCGGTTCATGTCCGTCTGCTCAAGCGGTAAAACTGCTTCCGTTTCGAACCGCTTAAATTAACCGGATATTCCTAATCTGCTGTCAGAAACATATAGTCAGCGTAAAAATCGCAAGACTCCGTCAATAACGGTTTTACGGAAGCAAAATATATTTTTTCGGTTTGCAGACTCTCTTTGCTCCCCTTACCCCCGCTCAATGCCAAACGATACGCTTTTGATAAAAATTCATTCACCGCGACCTGCATTTTTGTAAAACTATTGCTTATTTCCGAAATACGACGCACACTCTTTGGCCGGCAACCTCAACGCTTTGTTTTTTTAAAAAAGCTCCTCTGAAATAAAACACGCGTATCGTTTTCACTGTTTTTAACGACAAAATGATTTATCGTTTTGCCGTGATCGTCAAAAATATCCGCACAAAAGCAATCGGCGTCAAGCTTTTGCTGTAAATTTACGACTTTTGTACCGCCGTATTTTATTTTCACTGCATCGTCTGAACGGACCAATATCATGGAATCTGTGTATCAGAAAAGTATACGATCCCGCTACCTGCTATCACAGTAAACTATAATAATATTATATAATGCAGGCGTTACACCGTCAAATTATACTAAACAATTTTTATCACTATTTATTATTTTAACTTTTAACAGAATTTTCACTTGACATTTTGATTTTTTCACGCGTTATTCCTTTTAAATATTACGCAGAAATCCCCATATCATCGGAAATTTCAACGTTAACATTCAAGAAAAAACAGATCCTGTCAATACGATATATTGGTTAATATTTTTGATATTGCTCCCTGAATTTAAGCTGATATACAAATTCTTTCATAAAACTATCTGCTTTGATTTCAATTTTAACAATTAAATACCTGTCTCTTATACACATCTCCGAGCCCACGAGACTAGGCATGATCTC
>ENA-OZAB01000097-OZAB01000097.1-human-gut-metagenome-genome-assembly--contig:-NODE-97-length-63565-cov-8.447851_pt1 | contig 63565 bp, 78 predicted proteins | sample MGYA00243297_ERZ653491 | MGnify/ENA primary metagenome ERZ653491 (study PRJEB26926, sample SAMN06165154) | human gut metagenome | biome: ENVO:00009003; feature: ENVO:2100002; material: ENVO:00002003... | reverse complement strand
ACGAGATCATGCCTAGTCTCGTGGGCTCGGAGATGTGTATAAGAGACAGACGGCAAATATATGGCCATCAATGTGGACTTTGACAGCCTCCACGACGTCAATCCGGAAATCTACGCCTGGATCGAGGTGCCCGGCACCAACATCAACTACGCCGTGGTCCAGAGCGCAGCAGACGACCTGTTTTACGACGATCACGGGGTGGATCGGTCCTATTACTCCGGCGGCAGCATCTTCTCCCAGCGGTACAACACCACCACCTTCCAGGACCCGGTGACGGTGCTGTACGGCCACAACCGCCAGTCCCAGACCATGTTTGCCCAGGTGAACAACTTTGCCGATGCGGCGTTTTTCGCCAAAAACCAGAAGATCTTCGTTTACACCCCGGACAAGGTGTATGAATACACCATTTTCGCCGCCTATCCCCACTCCAGCGAGCATCTGCTGCTGTGCCACGACTTCACGGACCCCCAGCAGTTCGCCGACTACTTCGCCTCCCTGGGGGAGGCCATCAACGCCAACTACCGCCGGGAGCTGTTTCCCCAGGCCGGGGACAAGGTGCTGACCCTGTCCACCTGCTACCGGCAGAACCGTATGCAGCGCTTCCTGGTCCAGGGGGTGCTGACGGAGACCTATGATGTTATTAAATAAGGAGCCCCCTATGGAACAGGAAAAGCAGGAAGCCCCGGTGCAGGGGAAGAAAAAGCGCCTGTCCACGCCGCTGCTGATTTTCATCATCCTCATGGCGGTGACGGCGGTGCTGTGCGCCATTGTGGCGGGCATCTGGCTCCACGGGCGCAGCAGTCTGCGGAACGGCGGCTCGGCCCCCACCGTCACCCCCGGCGGCACGGAGCAGCTGGACAGCTACACCGTCCTTCACGACGGGAAGTACTACCGCTATAAGGAGCACATGGTGAACCTGCTGCTCATCGGCGTGGACTCGGACAACAAGCCCGCCGCCCCCCTGCCTTACGGCAGCGACAACCAGGCGGACGTGATCCTGGTGGCGGCTCTGGACACCGATGCCAACAAAATGACCCTGATCTCCGTGTCCCGGGACACCATGTGCGACATCGGCGTGCCGGACGACACCGGCGAAATTTCAGGCGTGGCCCACACCCAGCTGGCCCTGTCCTTCTCCAACGGCGACGGCCTGTATGAGAGCTGCCGCCTGTGCCGGGAGGCGGTGTCCCAACTGTTTTACGGCCTGCAGTTCGACGGCTGCGCCGCCTTTTACATGGGCGGCATCGGGCGGCTCAACGACGCCGTGGGCGGCGTCACCGTCAACGTGCTGGACGACTATCCCTTCACCAATGTTCCCGGGGGCTGGAATATGTACCCCGGGCAGAACGTGACCCTGACCGGCCAGCAGGCCCGGCTGTATATCCAGGCCCGCCGGGGCGACGCCACCGGCAATGAGGACCGCATGCAGCGCCAGAAGCAGTATATGCTGGCCCTGATCGGCCAGGCCAAGGCCCGGGTGGCCTCCAGCCCTGCCAGCGTCCTGCCGCTGTACAACGCCGTCAGCGACTATGTGCTGACGGATCTGGACCTGGGCAAGCTGACGTATCTGGCCACCCAGGCCGCCGGGATGAGCTTCTCCGGCGACATGCTGCGGGTCACCGGCCAGGCCGCCCTGGGCGACGGCAACCGGGTGGAGCTGACGGTGGACCAGGAGGCCCTGTACGACCTGATCCTGGATGTGTTTTATGACGAAATCCCCGCCCCGGCCCAGACCGGCGGCTCCTGATGCCCCGGCCTTTTGCCAGGCATAACCACAAAACATTGGATTTTTTGTCTCCCGCGTGGTATGATAGGAGACAAAACGAGAAACGGGAGGTTTTTTTACCATGGCGATGATCGGATATGTGGCCCGGGTCCTCACCGGCGTCCGCTTCAAGAAAATGAACCACATGATTGACGTGGTGCACCAGAAGTGCGGCCAGAACAAGGTCCGCACCTTCTTCGATATGCTCTGGTGCGCCGTGCGCTACGGCGCGGGGTACTATGATTACACCATGTTCGGCTTTTACGACATGACCGGCGCACAGCGGGACACCTACCTCACCCGGGTCCGCAACAAGAAGGTCAGCAACATCATGAACGACATGGCCCACGACGACGATTTTGACGACAAGCTGCTCTTTAACGTCCGCTTCGCCAAGTATCTCCGCCGCCCCACCCTCAACGGCGAGACCGCCACTCCGGAGCAGATGGCCCAATTCCTGGAGGGGCAGGAGGCCATCTTCGCCAAGATCAACCACGGCTCCTGCGGCAACGGCGTGGAGAAGCTGTATGTGAAGGATTTTGAATCCCCGGCGGCCATGCTGGACTATATCCGGGAGAAGAAGCTGGTGGTGCTGGAGCATGTCCAGGCCCAGCATCCCGACATGGCGCGCCTGCATCCCCAGTCCGTGAACACCATGCGCATCTGCACCGACCTGGTGGACGGCCAGGTGCACATCGCCTACATCACCCTGAAAATGGGCCGGGGCGGCGGCGTGTGCGACAACTCCGGCCAGGGCGGCATCCTCTGCCGGGTGGATATCGACACCGGCAAGATCTGCTCCCCCGCCACCGATGACTATTTCAACGTCTTTGACAAGCACCCCGACACCGGCATCCCCCTGGTGGGCTATCAGCTGCCCATGATCGAGGAGGCCAAGGCCCTGGCCTGCCAGGCCGCCCTGGAAATTCCGGAGGTGGGCCATGTGGGCTGGGATATGGCCATCGGCCCCGATGGCCCCGCCATCATCGAGGGCAACGACTTCCCCGGCACGGACCTGTGCCAGCTGGCCCCCTTCTGCCCGGAGAAAACCGGCCTGTGGCCCTATTATAAGGAGCTTCTGCACCTGTAAGTGAATCAAACGCAAGAGCGACGCTACGTGGCAGCGCCGCTCTTGGTCTGTCCCGGCTCCCCCTTGGACCGGGGCAGGGGGAGCCGCGTGGAAATGCGGGGTTTATGGCTTGACAGACGGCTCTGAACGTGATAAAGTACACGATACTGGGGCGTCAGGCCGCTGTCTGCGGCGAAACGGCCCAAAAGTTTACAAAACCTTCAAACTTTTTATGATATAATGTCCTGAGAATAGGATTTTCGGCCCCGCACCTGACAGGAAGGGATGCGCCGGGCCAGGATGATGAAAAAAGATTTTCCAAGTATCTAAAAAGGTAGTTTCTGCGGTAAAGGAGCGCAGTGTGCTATGTGGATGCCGTCTCTTGATCTGGCGACGGGCCTGTGGGCCCGGATGCGCCGGACTTTGTATACACTTTTTTCCCGGCTCAGCCGGGCCGCCCAGCGCTTTTGGATGAGCCGGGCGTATTTTCCCGTTCTGCTGACCATGTCTGCGGCGTTCATGGCCGCCGGCGAGCCGGTCTACGGCGCAGCGGCCCTGGGGTGCATCGTCATCTGGCTGCTGGCCGCCTGCCCGGACCTGCTGGCCCCGGTTTGCCCGTTTTTCATGGCCTTTCTCATGTCCACCCAGTGCTATGGCCAGCTGTCGGATTTCCTGCCCTGCGCGGCGCTGGTGCCGCTGCTGGTGCTGGCCCTTCTGTGGCACTTTGCCGTCTGGCCGGTGACCCTGCGGATCGGCCGCAGCGGCCTGGGCCTGGCGCTGGTGTCCATCGCCGCCCTGCTGGGGGGCTGCGACGTGGTCTCGCGCAAGCAGGCCATGGAGCCCCTGTCCCTGTACTATACCCTGGGCCTGGGCGTGGGGATGCTGGTGCTGTATGTGCTGTTCCGCTCCCACCTGACGGAGAAGCGGTCCTATGACCTGCACCGCCGGTTCGCGGAGATTTTCTGCGCCCTGGGCCTGTGCATGGCCCTGGCGGTGCTGCTGGCCTATGGCAAGGCCTGGGCGGCCAGCGGGCATATCGGCGGCGTGCCGTATCTGTCTTACCGCAATTTTGCCACCTCTGTGCTGCTGACGACCCTGCCCATGCCCTTTTACCTGAGCCTGCGGCACCGGGGTCACCTGGCCACCGCCGCCGTGCTGGCCCTGGCCCTGGCCCTGACGGGCAGCCGCAGCGCCCTGCTGTTCGGCGGCATTCTCCTGACCCTGTGCTGCGTGTACCTGATGCGCAGCGGCGTCATCAGCCGGCGCTGCCTGATGCTGCTGGCGGCGGCCGCCGGCATCGGCATCCTGGCCCTGGGCCCGGCCCTGCTGGAGTGCGTGTTACATAGCCGCATAGGCGAGGACATTCAGGACAGCAACTCCGACCGGCTGCAGTTTCTGGCCAGGGCGGCGGACGATTTCCTGCGCCACCCGGTGTTCGGCATCGGCCTGTGCAGCACCCGCAACGCCGACGTATTCACCGGCGTGGAGGGTAGCATGGTGTTCTACCACAACAGCCTGGCCCAGGTCATGGGCAGTATGGGCCTGGTGGGCATCGTGGCCTATGGCCGCCTGCTCCACGACCGCATCGCCCTGCTGCGCCAGGGGAGCCGGGACCCCTTTGTCCGGATCCTGACCCTGTCCTATCTGGGTATGTTCCTGATCTCCCTGTGTAACCCCGGGGAGTTCTGCCCCTTCCCCAACGCCGCCCTGATGGTGATGGTGTTTGCCCAGGCGGAGGAGGCCGTGGGGGACGCGGCCGTCCCGGTGCGGCAGCTGCTGGCCCGCCATCTGGGGGCCCCGGCAGGGTTCCTGCAATTCTGAATCCGTCTGTAAATTTAAGATTATATAAAGCATTGTGCCGGGGCTGACGCCCCGGCACAATGCTTATTTAGTTTGTCCTCCAAAAGGGCTTTGCCCTTTTGGAGGAAGTTTATTCCGCCGCCGCGCAGAGGGCGGCAAAGCAGCGATAGAAGGGCAGAAGGGTCTTCAGGTCCTCCGTGACCCGGGAGGCGAAGTCCGGGGAATAGAGGCTCTCGTCCAGAGGGACCTCGTGGGACAGGGTCAGGGACTTCTTCTGATACCAGGGGCGCAGCAGGTCGCTGACCTGGCCCTTGCTGCGGACATAGTCCGGGCCGTTCAGCTGAAACACCTCCTGGCGGTTAAACGCCCGCACCAGCTTCTCCAGGGGCCTGGGGTCCCGGTCGATCTGCTGGCGATAGCGGGTCATCAGGGCGGCGGAGGCGGCCCAGAAGCCCATGCCGTAGCTGTAATAGTCCGGGGCGATTTCAAAATAGAAGGTGGGGCGGCCGGTCCAGTCCTGGTCTCCGGTGCGGACGCAGAACCACAGGTGGTCCTTGTAGGGCCCCTGGCCGTGGAGCCGCCGGGCGTCCCGGTAAATGCGGCTGACCTTCAGAATCAGCGGCTCTTGGGGCAGGGCTGCCGACAGCCCTTCGTACACCGCCTGGCCCAGCTCCCGGGTGGGGGCCAGCAGGTGCTGTTGATAGTCGTCCTTGTGGGCCAGGAACCAGCCGCGTTCGTTGTTGAAGCGGATGCCCCACATGAAATCCACGGTCTCCTGGCTGTATCCCTGAAACATAGCGCATCTCCTTTGCGTTGGGTTTGGCTACAGTGTAAACCCTGGGGCGAAATTTTGCAAGGGCTGGAAATTGGAACGGGAATCTGCTATACTATCGGTCAGATTCTGCAAAAACCGAGGAGAACACCATGCTGGATATCTTTTTGTACGCCGGGCGGGCCATTATGCCATTGCTGCTGATGATGGCGCTGGGCTGCGGCTTGCGGCGGGCGGGCCGGTGGAGCGACGATTTTTACCGCCAGCTCAACGGCTTCTGCTTTCATGTGCTACTGCCGGTGCAGCTGTTTCTGAACGTGTACGCCATCGAGGATATGTCCGTGCTGAACTGGCGGCTGCTGGGCTTCATCGTGGCGTGCATCGTGGGGGCTGCGGGCCTGGGTGTGGCGGCGGCTCCGCTGTTTGCCCGGGACCGGGGCCAGCGGGCGGTCATCGCCCAGGCCACCTTCCGGGCCAACCAGGTGATCATGGGCATCCCCCTGGCCAGCGCCCTGGGCGGCCAGGAGGCGCTGATCTTCGCGTCTCTTGTGACCTCCGTGTGCGTGCCGGTGTTCAACGTGCTGGCGGTGGTGGTGCTGACGGCCTACAGCAGCGAAAAGCACCTGCCCTGGCGGGACGAGCTGCGCCGCATTTTCCAGAACCCCCTGATTCTGGGCGCTCTGGCGGGCTTTGCGGCGGTGCTGCTGCGGCAGATGACGCCGTCGGTGTTCGACCTGCCGCAGACCCTGCCCTCCGTCTATAAGGTGTGCGGCGACCTGTCCCGGGCGGCCTCGCCGCTGGTGCTGGTGATCCTGGGGGCCCGGCTGCGGTTCGACGCGGTGCAGGGCCTGTGGAAAAAGATCACGGCGGCGGTGGCCATGCGCCTGCTGGTGGTGCCGGGGATCGTGCTGACCCTGGCCCTGCTTCTGCGGGATCCGCTGGGCATCACGGCGGAGGAAATGCCCACGGTGGTGGCCATTTTCTGCTCGCCGGTGGCGGTGACCAGCGCGGTGATGGTCCAGGAGATCGGCGGCGACGAGCAGCTGGCCCAGCAGGTGGTGGCCTGGAGCTCGGCCCTGTCCATGGTCACCATCTTCTGCTTCGCCTCAGCCCTGCGGGCCATGGGCGTGATGTGAAACGATGCCGCCCGGCTTGCAAAAAAAGCCTCGCAGAGTTTGCCGCCCGCAGGCGGCAAATAAAATGGAATCATTTTTGGCCGGGGCGTGTACCTGGCCAAAAATTCTTCTCAGTCTGCAAGTGTGGAATTTGTTCGCTTTCAGCGGACAAATTATGCGCGCGGCAGACTGCAAGCCTTTTGCCCCAAAAGGTCAAAGACCTTTTGGGGCAGTTTCGGCGCTGTTTTTTACGCCTTGGGCTGCTGCTGAGTGATGCAGTGGATGTTGCCGCCGCCGAAGGCCACCTCCCGGGTCTGGACCCCCACGATCTGCCGGTCCGGGAACATCTGCTGCAGCTGCTGGATGGCCAGCTGGTCGTTTTCGTCGCCGTACTGAGGGGCGATGACGGCCCCGTTGACGATGAGGAAATTCATATACGAGGCGATGCTGACCTCGCCGTTTTCCCGGGGCACGGTACCCTCCACGGCATCAATGGTCTCCGCCCCCTCCAGACAGCAGGGCTTCTTCGTCAGGCACAGCTTGTGCACCGTCAGCCGCCGGCCCTTGGCGTCGGTGGCCTGGCTCAGGGTGCGGAAGGCGTCCTGGGCCGCCTGATAAAAGGGATTCTCCGGGTCCTCGGTCCAGATGCAGGCCACCTCGCCGGGGGCCACGAAGCAGGCCACGTCGTCAATGTGGCCGTTGGTCTCGTCGGGGTCGATGCCGTCCCGCAGCCAGATGACCTTCTCGCACCCCAGATAGCCGCAGAGCTTTTCCTCAATGTCCCGGCGGCTGAGCTCCGGGTTCCGGCCCGGGGACAGCAGGCACATCTCCGTGGTCAGCACCGTGCCCTGGCCGTCCACATGGATGGACCCGCCCTCCAGCACGAAACCGTCGGTGCGGTAGCTGTCCACCCCCTCCAGCTCGCAGATTTTCCGGGCCACCAGGTCGTCCTGGTCCCAGGGGAAGTACAGCCCGTCATGCAGGCCGCCCCAGGCGTTGAAGGTCCAGTCCACCGCCCGCAGGTCCCCCTGATCGTTTTTCACAAAGGTGGGGCCGCAGTCCCGGACCCAGGCGTCGTTGCTGGTCATTTCCACCACCCGGATGTCCTCCGGCAGCCGGGCCCGGGCGTTCTGGAACTGGTCGGGATTCACGCACACCGTCACCGGCTCGAACCGGGCGATGGCCCGGGCCACGTCGGCAAAGGCCTGCTGGGCGGGCTTGGCCCCGCCCCGCCAGTTGTCGGGCCGCTGGGGCCACAGCATCCACACGCCGGTCTGCTCCTCAAATTCCCCGGGCATGCGATACCCGTCCTGCCGGGGGGTGGTTCCCACAATACGTTTTGCCATAGTCGTTATCCTCCTGATCTGGGTTGATGGTGCCGCCGGACGGCGATGAGCAGCTCGCCCAGCAGCACGCTGATGACAGAGCCCACGGTAATGGGCAGAATGGTGGCCAGGGTCTCCCGGTCCGTGGACAGGGGCACGGCGGTGAACAGAATGGACAGGCCGATGAGCACCATGGGCACATAGGCCAGCACCCGCAGCATTCCCGGGCCTCCCGGCACCCGGAAGGGCCGCTCCGCCTGCGGATACTTCCGCCGCAGGGCCAGAAACGCCGGAAACACCGGCATATAGCTCAGCAGCAGCATCACCAGGTTCAGGGCGAAGAAGCTCCAGAACAGGGAGGAATCCGGGCTTACTGCCTGGATGGCAGCTCCCAGCAGGCACACCGCCGAGGCTACGATCCCGCTGACCAGGGCCGAGCCCACGGGCATGTCGTTGTCCTTCCGCCGCCGTGCGAACACGGCAGGCATGTCCCCCCGCTCCGCGGCGTAGGCGGCGGTGGAGTTGACCCCCATGGACCAGGAGATCATGTTGCCGAACAGCGTCACCAGAAACAGCAGAGCCACGATGCCCACCAGCACCCCGCCGGTGCGGCCGGTCATCAGGGACACGGCGTCGATGAGGCCGGAGTCCACGCTGATGTCCCGGGTGGGGACGGCCGCCCCGATGCCGAAGGCGGAGAACAGATAGATGGCGGCGATCACCACGCCGCCGGTGACGATGGCCTGGGGGATCTGCCGCCGGGGGTCCGCCATGCTTCCGGCGTAGGTGCACACCACCTCAAAGCCCAGGAAGTTGAAGATGATGACGGAGATATACGACAGGCTGTCCAGGTCGAAGGAGGGCAGGAAGGTCCCGGCGGACATATCGTTGACAAAGCCGTTCCGGGCCACATACACAATGCCCAGCACCCCCACCGTCACCGCCAGCAGAATTTTGATGGCGGCGCTGAGATTCAGAATGACGATGCTGTCGCACACCGGGTAAAAGGCCACCACCGTGACGATCCAGATAAAGGCCAGCTGGATCACCAGGGACCACACCGGCCCCGGCTGCCAGCCCAGCACATACCCCAGCAGCTCCGGACACATCACCGCCAGAGATGCCATCCACAGAGGGAAGTTGATCCAGTAGTACCACGAGGCCCGGGCGCCCCAGCGGGAGTCGGGCCACGCCGTGTGGATCCAGTCATACAGGCCGCCGTCCCCGGGGAAGGCGGTGCCCAGCTCCGAGGAGATCAGCCCATAGGGCAGCAGAAACGCCAGGATCATGAACAGCCACCAGAAATACTGGCTGTTGCCGATGGAGGCCACCGGGGCGGCGGCCTCCGCCACGAACACCACGCATATGACGGACAGCACCACGTCCGCCAGGCGGAATTTGCGCTTCTCCATGTCAGCTCAGGCCCCGGTCCGCCATAAAGCGCTCCAGCTGCTCCCGGGCGGCGGCCTCCTCCAGTTCGGTGTGCTGCGGGCGGCAGCGGGTGAAATAGACCAGCAGGCCCCGCATGGCCGTCAGCCGGTTTCCGGCCTGCTCCCAGCACAGGGAGGCGGCGGAGTCCGCCACCTCGTCGGTGACGTCCTCGCCCCGGGTGGCGGGCAGGCAGTGGAGGAACTTGCAGCCGATGGCCCCCAGGCTCATCAGCTCCCGGTTCACCTGATAGTCGTGGAACACCTCCACCCGCTGCTCCTTGGGCATCTCATTTTCGTACAGGCCGTACCACACGTCGGTGTAGAGGAAGTCCGCGTCCCGGACGGCGCTGCGGTCGTCTGTGACCAGGAAGCTGCCGCCGCTTTCCCGGCAGTTTCGCTCCATGATGGCCTGGTGGCCGTCTGTCAGCTGGTGGCCCTTGGGGCCGTAGTGGACGAATTTCATGCCCAGGTGGGTGGTGATGAAGCCCAGGGAGGCGCACACCTGGGTGCCGTCGCCTACAAACACCACCTTGCAGTCCGACAGCTTCTTCCCCCGGGGCAGGTGCTCGGCCATGGTGCACAGGTCGCCGATCTCCTGGGTGGGGTGGTTGTAGTCGGACATGCCGTTGAGCACCGGAATGGAGCAGGCCCGGGCCAGGTCCACAATGGTGCGGTGCTGGATGACCCGGGCCATCACCACGTCCACCAGATAGCTCAGTACGCGGCCGGTGTCCTCGATGGTCTCGTGTCCCCCCAGCTGGATCATGCCGGGGCCCAGATACTGGGCGTGGCCCCCCAGCTGGCTCATGGCCGTTTCAAAGGACACCCGCGTCCGGGTGGAGGACTGCTGAAAGATCATGCCCAGGTTCATGTGCCGCAGCAGCGGCGGGTAATAGCCGCCCCGGATGGCATCCTTGATGGACAGGCTCAGCTGGATCATGTCCAGCAGCTCCCGGGCCGAAAAGTCGTTGGTGTCGATAAAATCCTTGACCATATGGTTTCCCTCCTGCAAGAAATCGTTGGAAATTTTTGCGTTCGGCCATAGTATGCGCCGGGAGGGGCGGCAATATGCAGATTTTTGCGCGCCAAAAGGCGGCCCCGGGGAATGGGGCCGCCTTCCGGCAAGAGATGAAAGAAAAAGACGAAAGAGAGGAGTATCGAAACTTATGAAACGCGTCTGCCTGCTATCTGAAAACGCCCTGTCAATCCAGGGTGTTGGACGCCGTCAGCCAGCGGCCCGCATCCTGCCGCAGGGTCACACTGCCGCCAGGATAGCGCAGGGTCACGGTGCCGTCGGGGTTGTGGCAGCCGTACTGGAAGCGGACATAGCCCGCGTCACCGGCCGGCGCATAGTACGCGTCGAAATCCGCCAGGTACACCAGGCCGTGGAAGGCGCTGTCGGACATATCCGCCAGGCCAAGTCCCGTGCAGCGCAGCAGCAGGTCCTCCAGCTCCGCCGCCGTCAGGCGGGCGCAGCCGTCCATACCCAGCTGCCGCAGCTCCCGGTCGGACAGCTCCCGGCTTCCGGCTCCGGCGGCAAACAGGGACGCCAGGTTCATATCCGCCGCCCGGTCATAGGAGGCGGCCAAGAACAGGTTCGGCCCCTGGCCCGGCAGCACGTTGAAGAAGCTCCCGCCGAACCAGCGCAGCTCCTGCTCCGTCAGCAGGCTGGCGCCCTGGGGCAGAGTCACCTGCAACTGTTCCGCCGGGGCCGGGTCCTGGCGGACCGCCGGGGCGGAGAAATGCACAGGTTCGACGGTATTCCCCGCTGTGCTCTGCCCCCGCAGACCGCAGGCGCACAGGCCCAGCACCAGACACACCGTCAGCAACAATACCGTCTTCTTCATGGCGACTCCTTTCCCACAAGTGATTCTGGTTTTTCCCTTACTGTACTTGTAGTATACAGGAGTTTCCCGGCAAATTCATCTCAAAATGGTGAATAAAAGTTACAAACCGGTGACAATATGGTTAAAATTTGGTACACTTTTTCCGGCGGGCCTCCGTCAGTCCGCCAGGCGGGTGTTGTCATAGAGGGCGCGGATCTCCATTCCGGTCTCCTTCAGGCACTGGATGACCCGCAGCTTTTCCAGCTCCGCCTCGCTGAATCTGCGGACGCCGGAGGAGCGCTCCATGCCCGGAAACAGGCCCTGTTTGTCGTAATAGCGCAGGGTGGAGACCGGCAGGCCGAACATCTCCGCCACCTGTCCGATGGAATACATGATCATACCTCCTCAAAGCATAATTCCAATATCCGATCCCATTATAGCAGGAACCGTTTTCCGCCGCAAGCGGGCGGACAGGCAAAAAAACACCGCAAGTCCGTCATGACACAGACTTGCGGTGTTTCCTGGCAGCAGTTGATAATATTGATACGGTTTCAAATGGTTTCATTTGGTTTCACCCGAAAATGAAACTATAGCGGTGAAAGTGAAACCATCATGAGACGAAAGATGAATCAAAAGTTACCTTATTGGCCTTTTCCTTTTTTGGATTCATCATCAGGGTTGGATTTAATCTTTTCATCCAGTACTTTCCCGACTGCCCGTAGCCCGTCAGGGCTGCAAAATGCGTCCATCAGTTCGTTGAACTCAGGGTTTTCGCTATGCGACACGGCTGCATTTCGGATATGCAGCTGTTCAATGATTGAAAGAATCAGATCCAGTCCCAAAACTACAAGCCCAATGTAAAGGCAGGGCTTTATCCAAATTCCAACGATGCAGAGGATAATTCCTGGAACAGATAAGTAGAAAAAGTGAAACAGGAAATTCGTTAGAACAAATAGCCAAAACATTTTCTTGGGGTATTCTCTTTCCATACTGTACCTCCTAAATTTTACAGGCCTGACGATTTTTCCTTTGCTGGATTGATTGTATCACGTTTTTGCACTAATTTCCATACTAAAAAAAGTACGATGGTCTCGTATCAAAACCATCGTACTTCTTTGGCGCGGAAGGAGGGATTTGAACCCTCGCGCGTGGTTTAGACGCCTACTCCCTTAGCAGGGGAGCCCCTTCGGCCACTTGGGTACTTCCGCATACCATATTAAGAAAAATCTGGCGGAGAGAGTGGGATTCGAACCCACGGATGCTTTCACATCGCCGGTTTTCAAGACCGGTGCTTTCAACCGCTCAGCCATCTCTCCGTGCGCGCAAAAGCATATCCGACCCAGACGCAGGATTCATTTTACCATATCGTTCCCCCGCTGTCAACGACTTTCTGCGCCGGGATGCAAATTTTCTCCCGGCCGCCGCCGGAGAAGGTTTAATACTTTTTTAATATTTATGCATGAACTTTTGTAACATCCCTTGGGTATCCTATACTTGCAAGAGACAAAAAACTTTTTTCATCAATCTTCCTGCCATTCAGGCGGAGAACCGGCTTCCGGTTCTCCGCCTTATGGTTTCTGTCGACGAACAGCCTCGCAGAATTTGCCGCCCGCAGGCGGCAAATCTTTTGTTCAAAAAGGCTCTGCCTTTTTGAACAATCTAAAACAGCGGCCACTTGGGCCAGGTCTGCCGGATATAGGCCGGGACGTCCTCCCGGGGAAGACCCAGCACCGCCCCCAGCTCGCCGTACAGGGCGTCCTCCGCCCGCTTGAGATAGCGCTCGTCCATCTGGCTGACCTTTCGCCCGTGGTGAATGGCCCAGCTGCGCCGGCGGCACACCCCCTTGATGAGGCCCGCCAGCCGTTTGCAGTCATAGGAGGCCACCACCTGGTGATACAGGTCCTTGATGGCCCGGGTGTTGTGGCTTTCGGCCTGCTCCTCCGGCAGCTGGTCCAGCTCTCCGATCAGCTCCTGCACCTCCTGACCCGTCAGCAGGGGGCGCATCAGCACCCGGGTGTCCACCGGGGTCATCACCTGGCCGGAGCGATACAGCGGCGCAAGGGTATAGTACAGCCGGGTCTTGTCCATTCCCGGCAGAGACGGCGTCCCGACGCCCTCCACCCGGCAGACGCCCTCACCGCCATAGACCACCAATTCGCCCGCTGCAAACATGCCGCTCATCCTCTCTTTCGTTCTTTACCATATTATACCACTTTTTCTGCAAAAGGGTAAGCCTTTTTTTCGATGATTTGACAAAATCCGCCGCCGGGGAGTATAATAGGGCCGCAAAAAAGGAGGTGCCGCCTGTGGAAAACGCATTGGATCAGAAGCTGGACCTGTCGGCCCTGCACCTGGGGAATATCTCCCTGGGGACGCTGCTGGGTGCCCTGCTGACGCTGGTGATCTGCCTGGTGGCGGTGCGGCTGATCACCGCCCTGCTGCGCCGGGTGCTGGCCCGGACCCATATCGACGCCCGGGTGCAGAAATACCTGGTGCGGACCGTGCAGCTGGTGCTGTGGGTGGTAACGGTGCTCATTACCGCCGACCAGCTGGGCATTCCCGTCACGTCCCTGGTGGCGCTGTTGTCGGTGCTGTCCCTGGCGGTATCCCTGGCGGTGCAGAACGTCCTGGCCAACGTGGCCGGGGGCCTGGTGCTGCTGGTGACCAAGCCCTTTGCCGTGGGCGACTATGTGGACACCCCCTGCGGCGCAGGCACCGTCAAGGAGCTGACCCTGACCTATACCTATCTGGACACGCCGGACGGCCTGCGGATTGCCGCCCCCAACAGCAGCCTTTCCGCCGGAAAGATCACCAACTACACCACCCTGGGCACCCGCCGCATCCAGCACAGCGTCAGCGCGTCCTATGACGCGCCGGTGCAGACCGTGCGCCAGGCTTTGCTGGACGCCGTGGCCCGGACCCCGGGCCTGCTGGAGAGCCCCGGCCCGGAGGTATACGTCAATGCCTACGGCGAAAGCGGCATCGAGTACATCGTCCGCAGCTGGGCCAGAACCGCCGACTACTGGACGGCCTATTACGCCCTGCTGGAGAACATCAAGGCGGCCTTTGACCAGCGGGCCGTGGAGATGCCCTATAACCACCTGAACGTGCATATTGTGGACCCCCTGCGGGTAGAAAGAGAGACAAAAGCATGATCTGTTCCCTGATTTTAGGCGCTCTTATCGGCTGGATCGCCTCCAAGCTCATGGGCAGCCGCGGCGGCCTGCTGCGCAACCTGATCCTGGGCGTGGCGGGCTCCGCCGTGGGCAATTGGCTGGCGGGCGCCATCGGCATCGCCGCCACCGGCTCCGTGGGGGCCATTCTCATCGGCGTAGGCGGGGCCTGCGTGGTGATCCTGGTGGCCCGCTGGCTGTTCCATTAAGGAGGGAAACCCCATGAAGCCTGTGATTCACGAAACCGCCTTTGTGGCGGACAACGCCACCGTCCGGGGCAATGTCACCATCGGGGAGGGGGCCGGGATCTACTTCGGAGCGGTGCTCCGGGCGGAGACGGACCCCATCACCATCGGCCCCGGCACCAATATCCAGGACAACTGCGTCCTCCACGCGGACCCCGGCTTCCCCACCAAAGTGGGCCGGGACTGCACCGTGGGCCACGCCGCCATTCTTCACGGCTGCACCATCGGCGACAACACCCTGGTGGGCATGGGGGCCATCATCCTCAATGGAGCCGTGGTGGGCCGGGACTGCATCATCGCCGCCGGGGCCTTAGTGACCCAGGGGGCCGTGATCCCCGACGGGTCCATGGTCATGGGCGCTCCCGGCAAGGTCCGCCGCTCCCTGACGCCGGAGGAGATCGCATCCAACGCCGCAGCCGCCGCCGGTTACCGCCACGAATCCCGGTTATACAAAGCCGGGGAGCTGTAAACCAAAGAGACTTGAGACGGCGCACACTGCGGCGTGCGCCGTTTTTTTGCAATTTTCCCTTGCAAGTTCCGGCGGAATATGGTATAAATGGGGTGTTCAAAATGCTTTGAACGGGAAGTTCCGCAATCATCGCCTTTCCAAGAGAGGACCGGTCACCGGCTGCAAGCCGGTTCGTCAGGCGCTGCGGTGTTCGCCCGGGAGCTGCCGCGAGGAAATGCGCGGACGGGTCATCCCCCGTTATTGGGAAAACGAGTGCGCGGGTTTTGCCGCGAAGCTGGGTGGTACCACGGAAGCCGTATGCCTTTCGTCCCAAGTGATTGGGAGGAAGGGCTTTTTTCGTCCCAAAAACCAAATCCTATCAAGGAGGAACCATATGAAAGAGAAACTGACACAGCTGCTGCTGGAGGGGCAGGAGAAGATCCAGGCCGCCCGCAGCGAAAGCGAGCTGCAGGAGGTCAAGGGCCTGCTGCTGGGCAAGCAGGGCGCCCTGACGGGGCTTCTGAAGGAGCTGCCCCGGCTGGACGTAAGCCTGCGGCCGGAGATGGGCAAGGCCGTGAACCAGGCCAAGGCCCAGCTGACGGAGCTGCTGGAATCCAAGCGGGAGGAGCTGAAGCTGAAGGCGTCGGAGGTGGACCCGGACTTCGACATCACCGTCCCCGGCACCGCCCCCCTGTCCGGCGGCCTGCACCCCATCACCCAGATGTGCTATGACCTGAACGACGCGTTCCGGTCCATGGGCTTCGAGATTTTCGAGGAGTCCGACATCACCAGCGAGCTGTACGGCTTCGACAACCTGAACTTCCCCCCCAACCACCCCGCCCGGGAGAGCATGGACACCTATTGGCTGGAGGGCCACGACAAGGGCCAGTGCTGGGACAAGCTGTGCCTGCGGCCCCACCTGACCGGCGGCTCCGTCCGCTATATGCAGACCCACAAGCCCCCCTACCGCTTCGTGTACCCCGGCCGGGTGTACCGCAATGAGACCACCGACGCCCGCCACGAGCGCGCCTTCTTCCAGTATGAGGCCCTGATCGTGGACAAGGACTTCACCTTCGCCTCCGGCAAGGTGATGATCAAGAGCATCCTGTCCAAGGTGTTCGGCCGGGACGTCCCGGTGCGGATGCGGGCGGGCTTCTTCCCCTTTGTGGAGCCGGGGTTCGAGATCGACATGGGCTGCCTGGTCTGCGGCGGCAAGGGCTGCAGCGTGTGCAAGCACGTGGGCTGGATCGAGATCATGCCCGGTGGCACCCCCCATCCCAACGTCCTGCGCTCGGCGGGCCTGGACCCGGATGAATACACCGGGTTCTATGTGAACATCGGCCTGGACCGCCTGGTGATGATGCGCTACGGCGTGGATGACGTGCGTATGTTCCACAGCGCCGACCTGCGCTTTTTGGAACAGTTCCGTTAAAAGGAGGGGAAACACATGAAAGTATCACTGAATTGGATCAAGGATTACGTGGACCTGCCCCAGGACATGGACCTGACGCGGCTGGCCTATGACCTGACCATGTCCACCGTGGAGGTGGAAGGGGCCGAGGACCTGGCCCGGCGGTTCGACCACATGCTGGTGGGCCGGATCGTGGAGGTGTGCCCCCATCCCAACGCCGACAAGCTGCAGATCTGCCGCACGGACATCGGCGGCGGTGACATCCGGGATATCGTCTGCGGCGGTACCAACGTCCGCCCGGGCATGAAGGTGGCCGTGGCCGCCCCGGGAGCCATGTGCCGCTGGCACGGCGAGGGCGAGCCGGTGGAGATCAAGGAGGCCAAGCTCCGGGGTGTCAAAAGCTACGGCATGATCTGCGGCGCGGTGGAGATCGGCCTGGGGGACCTGTTCCCCACCACCGAGGAGGCCCACATCCTGGACCTGAGCGCCTTCGACGCCCCGGCGGGGACCCCCATTGCCGACGCCCTGGACCTGAACGACATCATCCTGGAGATCGACAACAAATCCATGACCAACCGGCCCGACCTGTGGGGCCATTACGGCATTGCCCGGGAGCTGGCGGCTCTGTATGACCTGCCTCTCAAGCAGCTGCCTCCCTTCACCTGCGATGCCGGGTCCGACGGCCTCACCGTCACCGTGGAGGACACGGAGCGCTGCCCCCGCTACATTGGCGCGGCGGTAGAGGGTCTGTCCGTGAAGCCCGCCCCCTTCCGGATGCAGAGCCGCATCTGGCGGGTGGGTATGCGGCCCATCAACGCCCTGGTGGATATCACCAACTATGTGATGCTGGCCACCGGCCAGCCCACCCACGCCTTTGATTCCGACAACATCGCCGGGCATATCATCGTCCGCCGGGCCCAAAACGGCGAAAAGCTGGAGCTGCTCAACGGCAAGGAGCTGGCCCTGTCTGCCGACGATCTGGTCATCGCCGACGAGGCGGGGGTGGTGGGCCTTGCAGGCGTCATGGGCGGCGCCAAGGACTCCGTCCTGCCCACCACCAACAAGGTGATTCTGGAGATCGCCAACTTCCAGGCCGCCGGCGTCCGCCGCACGGCCCTGCGGTACGACAACCGCACCGAGGCCTCCTCCCGGTATGAAAAGGCCATCGACCCGGAGCGCTGCGACCAGGCCCTGTCCCTGGCCATGTCCCTGTTCCGGGAGCTGTATCCCGACGTGCACGTCACCAGCTTCTGCGACCAGTATCCCGCGAAGCTCCAACCGGCGGAGATCGACGTGTCCCTGCGGTGGCTGGACCGCCGCCTGGGCAAGCACCTGACCAACGACGAAATCGCCCATAAGCTGGGCCTGCTGGGCTTCCGGCTGGACTTCGACGGCGACAACATGCACGTCACCGTGCCCACCTGGCGCTCCACCGGCGATGTGGCCATCAAGGCCGACATCATGGAGGAGGTGGCCCGGATGGTGGGCTACGAGAACTTCCAGGCTGCCCCCATCACCACCTCCTTCGACGGGGCCATCAACCAGCTGGACAAGGATCTGGAGCGCCGGATCAAGGAATATCTGGCCATCCGCTGCGGCATGCAGGAGATCTTCACCTATCCCTGGATGGACGAGTCCTATGTAAACGCCATTTTGCAGGACACCGCCGGGATCCTGGCCCTGTCCACGCCGCCGTCTCCCTCCGAGCGGCTGATCCGCTCCTCTCTGCTGCCCAACCTGTGCAAGGCTGTGGTGAAAAATGAGAGGTACTTCACGGAGTTTGCCCTGTTTGAAACGGCCCAGGTGTTCCGCGACGCCGACTACAGCGCCCCCTACGACCCCCGGGAGCTGCTGCCCTCCCAGCGTAAGAACATCGCCGGCGCCTTCGTGGCCCCGGCCAAGGACGTGATGGCCCTGTTCCGCCGGGCCAAGGGCGCCGTGGAGCAGATGCCCCGCTACACCCATATGGAGGGCTTCACCTTCCGCCAGGAGAAGCGCCCGGTGTGGGCCGACCAGGTGGTGTGGCTGAACATCTTCCTTGGCGAGGAGCAGGTGGGCAATCTGGCGATGCTTGCCCGGAAGCCCGCCATGGCCTGCGGCATCAAGAATCTGGCGGTGATGCTGTTCGAGCTGGACGTGGACACCTTGAGGCCCTTCCGCTCCCGCACCAACCGGTTCACCCACCTGCCGGAGTATCCCATGACCGACTACGATATCTCCCTGCTGTTCGACAGCCAGGTGAAGTGGAGCCAGATGTACGACGTCATCGCCCAGGGCATCCGGGAGGGCGGCCTGCTCCATGGGGCGGATTTTGTGGACGAGTACCACGGCAAGCAGGTGCCCGCCGGGAAGAAGTCCGTCACCATCCGGCTGACCATCGGCTCCCTGGAAAAGACTCTGACCTCCACGGAGATCGAGGAGTGCGCCTCCGGCGTCATCAAGAAGCTCACCAAGCGCCTGGGGGCGGAGCTGCGCACCCGGTAAAATCCGTTTTTTCCTCTTTACAGCGCCGGAAAAATAGCGTATACTGGTGGTGAATCAATAGAAAGGGGAGAAAGCCCGCATGGATGATTATACCAGAAAGTTTGACGCCGCCCAGGATAAGGACGAGCAAATCCACTTTATCCTTACCTCCGTGTATGAGGCGCTGAAGGAAAAGGGGTACGACCCCATCAACCAGATCGTGGGCTATATCCTGTCCGAGGATCCCACCTATATCACCAACCACAACGGCGCCCGAACCCTGATCTGCAAGGTGGATCGGGACGAGCTGCTGCAGGTGCTGGTGAAGAATTATCTGGAGATCTGAGCACATAAGCGCATGAAAATCCCGCTGGCCCACGGCCAGCGGGATTTTTTGGATATTCAGAATTTTTGAGTGGACTTGAGGCGCATGACGACCAGATGGTCATAAAGCTCGTCATCGCCATGAAATAGCTGATACTCATTGCCGAGGATACGATTGATGGCTTCGGATAAGGCTGCTTCGTCTGCCCAGTGCTCCAGACCGTCAACCCGTTCCGCCAGGAAATCAAAGACGCGCTTCGTCCCCCGCGTGCGCCCGGTGACCCTGTCGCGGCAGACAACGATCTCCTCCGGCAGACGGCCGGTGCCGTCGCTGATGGCGTCAACGATCTTCCGGGTCAGGGAACTGTTGTAATAAAACTCCGTCAGGGCTGCCTGCTGGGCCAAGGCCTCCTGGCTGAGCCGCCTTGCCAGAGACTCGGCCGCTTCCTCTTCCTCCTGCCTTTCGGCAGCCTGCACCAGGGAATCCTCCCTGCTTTGCATGGTGCCGAGACTGCGGCGGAACAGCTGGTAACCCAGGCATCCGACCGCTATGATCCCGGCAATGACCAACACTGCGGCAATCACGATGAGATTCCTCCTTTTTCGATCCTGCAGCACCATTCTATCATCCGCGGATGGCCGCGTCAAGAGAACACGGACATTATGACTCCGGCGGCAGGTTTTCCTCCTCCTGCCCCTGTTCCCCCTCCTCCGTGATGGTGGGGATGAAGGCCCGGGCCAGCTTGCCCCGGCCCCGGTGCTTGATATAGAAATATCCGATGGTGCCGAACACCACGGCTCCCACGAAGTTCACGAACAGGTCCTCCATGGTGTCATACAGGCCGATGTCCAGGTATCCGTCGAAGCCCAGGTCCTGGCCGTTGACGGCCACGGAGTGGATGCCGTCAATGGTGACGGGGATGTTGCTGTTGGTGGGGTCCAGCATCACGGAGGTGACGGACTGGATCACGGTGTCCTTCTGCATGTCCATGTGGAACAGCCGGTCCATGCCGAACTCGAAAAACTCCCACATGACGCCAACGGTCATGGAGAAGCAGAAGGCCGCCAGGGCCACATACACCGGCGAAAGCTGGAACTTGATGCGGCTGTTGCGGTTGAGGATGTCGATCAGGGCGAAGCCCGTGGCGGCGCACAGGAACCCCGTGGTGGTGTGGAGCATGGAGTCCCAATAGGGATAGGTGATGAAATAGCACCCCAACTCCCCCAGGATCTCCGCTGCAAAGATGAACAGCAGAATGATGATCTCCAGGGTGGAGGGCAGCTCGATGCCGAAGTTCTGCTGGATGAAAAAGGGCAGCATAAACAGCACCAGCACCAGCAGGCAGATGAAGGCGCTCTCATACTCCCGCCGGACGATGGAGGACACCAGAACGGCGATGACGATCAGGCGCAGCACCAGGTACACGGCGAACACCGCCGGACGGCGGCGGATGATGGGCACCAGGTCCCGGAGCTTGCGGCGGGGCGGCTTGGGTTCGTGCTTCATAAAACGATTCCTTTCTTGCGCGATGATGTGTATCATCCCCTATCATACCGTGAAATCGTCCCCAACGCAAGAAAAAAATCACTCCGCCGCCCCGAAGGGCAGCGGAGTGAGAGCGTGTCTCCCAAAAGCCTCGCAGAGTTTGCCGCCCGCAGGCGGCAAATAAAATGGAAGTATTTTTGGCCGGGGCGTGTACCTGGCCAAAAATACTTCTCGGTCTGCAAGTGTGGAATTTGTTCGCTTTCAGCGAACAAATTATGCGCGCGGCAGACTGCAAGCCATTTGTTCCAAAAAGGGCTTTGCCCTTTTTGGAACAGCAAATTATCCCCACAGGGCAGACAGCATGGGGATGATCTGCTTTTTCCGGCTCATGACCCCGGGCAGGAACAGGGCGTTGTCCTTGGGCTCGGCGGAGAAGGCGTTGCGGATGGCCTCATCGCTGCCCACATACAGCAGCTGCGTGCCCTCCAGCAGCACGTCGGTGAGCATCAGGATCACCATGTTATAGTGGTGCTCCTCCTGCAGGTGCCGCATCACCGCCAGAAACTCCTCCTTGCGCTCCAGCATCTCCATGGAGTCCAGGCAGGTGACCTGGCCCACGCCCAGGTTCTGCTCGCCGATGTGGAACTCCTTGAAGTCGCTGCTCACCAGCTCCTCCACGGATTTGCCTCCGGCGGTGGAGAACAGCTGGCGGCCCAGCTCCTTGACGTTGACGCCGCCGATGCGGGCCATGCGCTCGGCCATGGCAATGTCCCGCTTGGTGCAGGTGGGGGACTTGAACATAACGGTGTCGGCCAGGATGGCCGCCGCCAGCAGCCCCGCCATATTGGCCGAGGGCATGACGCCGTGCTCCTGATACATACCGGCGATGATGGTGGCAGTGCTGCCCACGGGCTCGTTGCGCACCCGGATGGGCTGGCTGGTCTGGATATCCGCCAGGCGGTGGTGGTCGATGATCTCCAGAATCTCCGCCTGATCCAGGCCGGGAACGGCCTGGGCCCGCTCGTTGTGGTCCACCAGCACCACGCGCTTGCGCCGGGGGCGCAGCAGGTGGTACCGGGACAGGGTGCCCACGACTTTTTCGTTCTCGTCCAGCACCGGGTAGCAGCGGTAGCGGCTTTTCAGCACCACCTCGCGGACGTCGTCGATATAGTCCGACAGGTGGAAGCACACGATCTTGTCGTTGTGGCAGGGCCGGGAGATGGGGCTGGCCTGATAGATCAGCCGGGCCACCCGGCTGGCCTCATAGGGGGTGGTGATGATGCAGGTGCGCCCGGCGTTTTCCAGCAGGTCCGGGTCCACCTCCGTCTGGCACAGGATCAGGCAGCTGACGCCGATGTCCAGGGCCCGGCGGATCATATCCGGCTGGTCGCCGCAGATGACAATGTTGTCCGGGTCGCCGAACAGCAGGTTCTCGCAGCTCTGGGGCAGGGCGATGACCACGTTGCCGGACACGGTGTCGATCAGGTCGCCGCTGTCGTTGAGCAGGCGGCCCTCGATGACGCTGAGCAGGTTGAACAGAGGCACCGCCTCCACCCGGGGGTTGGCGATGGTGGTCATGCTGTAGGTGGCGATGTCGCCGGCGGACAGAGTGCCGTACAGGGTGCCGTCCTCGTTGATGACGGGGATGGCGGAGATCTTCTGTTCCCGCATGATGTGCCAGGCCCGGTCCATGGTGACGGTGGCGTTCAGGGCCGGGGGCGTATCATAGTCCAGGTCCTCCACCTGGGTGCGGACGTTCTGCACCGTCCGGGGGGGCTGGAAGCCGAAGCGGTCCAGCATCCGCTGGGTCTGGTCGCTGATGTGGTCCATATGGGCGGCCACATAGTTCCGGTCGCCCAGGGCGTTGCGCAGGGCCGCGTAGGCCATGGCGGACACGATGGAGTCGGTATCGGGGTTGTGGTGGCCGATGACGTAGATCTCGTTCATAGGATTCAACTCCTTTCGGATGATTCCATTATAAAACGGCCCCAATTTGTTTGTCAATGCGGTGTTGTGCCTAAATTTGCCGAAAATAGAGCACCCTAACTGTTTATTTATCCGTGGAGCAGCATTTTCCCCGGCGGAGTCTCATGTTTCGCTGGGGGAAACCGGTTATCCTTTACAGCAGGCCGAAACCGCCGCCTCCAGGGCCGTCACCAGCTGCGCCAGGGGCAGGGACGGCCGGTCCGTCCCCTCCGTCTGCTCCGGGATGCAGGGCACATGGATGAACCCCGCCCGGACGCCGGGGGCGGCATGGTGGAGCACCTGATACAGCAGGTGGTTGCACACATATGTCCCCGCGCTGTTGGACAGCTCCGACGGCACTCCGGCCTCCCGGATGGCCCGGACCATGTCCTTCACCGGCGCCGTGGCGAAATACGCTGCCGGTCCGCCAGGGACGATGGGCGCGTCCACCGGCTGGCAGCCGTTGTTGTCGGGGATCCGGGCGTCGTCCACGTTGATGGCCACCCGCTCCGGCGTCACGGCGCTGCGGCCCGCCGCCTGGCCCACGCACAGCACCACATCCGGCCGGAACGCATCCATTTCCGCCGTCACCAGCCGGGCGGAATCGCCGAACACCGTGGGCACCTCCAGAATGCGCAGCTCCGCCTCCGGGCATCGCACCCGGTTTACGGTCTCCAGGGCGGGGTTGATGCGCTCCCCGCCGAAGGGGGTGAACCCCGTCAGCAGCACCCGGGGCTTCCGTTGTTTCTCCATAAAATCGCTCCGTTCTGTAATTTAGTGACATAATTATACAATATGTAATTGTGTTTTGCAAGAAAAAACCCCTCTTGACATCCGGCTCCCAGCATCATAGAATAAGGGTAAGTTCCTGACGTCAAAATTACGATTGCGACGGAAGCTACGCCACAGATGACACCGCCCGGGGGGAACGCTTCCCGGGTGCTGGGGCCGTGCCGCAGGGCGCGGCTCTTTTTGTTTCGGAGGAGGTGACGGCATATGGAAACAAGAGTGGCATTGATCGGCATCATCGTGGAGCAGGAATCTTCGGTGGCGGCGCTGAACGCGCTGCTGCACGAATACGGCGGCTATATCATCGGGCGCATGGGCCTGCCGTACCGGGAACGGGGCGTGAACATCATCTCGGTGGTGCTGGACGCGCCCCAGGACAAGATCGCCGCGCTGTCCGGCAAAATCGGGCGGCTGCCCGGCGTCAGCGCCAAAACACAGTATTCCAACGTCATTTCACGGGAAGGAGAAAACCAATGAAAAGCTTTGTATCCCTGCTGCTGGCGGTGCTGATGGCCGCCGCAGTGCTGTCCGGCTGCGCCAAGCAGCCCCAGACCCCAGAGACTCCCCAGGAGGAGGCCGTCACCATCCGGGTGGGCGGCCTGAAAGGTCCCACGTCCATGGGCCTGGTGAAGCTGCTGGACGACGCGGAAAACCAGAAAACCGCCAACGCCATCGACTTCCAGATGGCTGCCAGCGCCAACGAGCTGACGCCGCTGCTGCTGCAGGGGGAGCTGGACATTCTGGCGGTGCCCGCCAACCTGGGCTCCGTGCTGTATAACAAGACCCGGGGCGGCGTGAAGCTGCTGGCCGTCAGCACCCTGGGCGTGCTGTATATGGTGGAAAAGGGCGGCGAGACCGTCACCGATATCCAGAGCCTGGCCGGAAAGACCATCTACGCCACCGGCAAGGGCGCCACCCCCGAGTATGCCCTGACCTATCTGCTGGCCCGGAACGGCCTGGAGCTGGGCAAGGACGTGAACGTGGAGTGGAAAAGCGAGCCCACGGAGATCGTGGCCCAGATGGCGGCCCAGGACAGCGCCGTGGCCATGCTGCCCCAGCCCTTTGTGGTGGTGGCCATGGGCCAGGTGGAGGGCCTGCGGGTGGCCCTGGACCTGACGGAGCAGTGGAACGCCCTGGGCGGCGACAGCCGGCTCATCACCGCGGTGCTGCTGGTGCGCAGCGAGTTTCTGGACCAGCATCCCCAGGCGGTGGACCAGTTCATGGAGGAGTACGCCGCCTCCGCCGCCTTTGTCAATGACCAGCCTGCCGAGGCCGCCGTGCTGGTGGAAAAATACGGCATCGTCAAGGCCGCCGTGGCCGAAAAGGCCATCCCCGCCTGCAACATCGTCTGCCTCACCGGGGACGACATGAAAACCGCCGCCTCCGGCTATCTGCAGGTGCTGTTTGACCAGAATCCCGAGTCCGTGGGCGGCAAGCTCCCCGGGGACGACTTCTACTGGATGGGGAACTGAATTTAATTCCTATTGGGAGGACGCCATGCAGAGACCGGCCCTTCAAAAGTGCATAGCGGTGGCCCTGGCGCTGCTGGTGTGGCAGGGGGCGGCTATGGCGGTGGGGCTGGACCTGCTGCTGCCGTCGCCGTGGCAGGTGGCCTGCCGCCTGTGGTCGGTATGGCGGGAGCCGGGCTTCTTCGCCACCGTGGCCTTCAGCCTGCTGCGCATCAGCGGGGGCTTTGCCCTGGGCCTGGTGCTGGGGGTTCTGCTGGCGGTGGCGGCGGGGCGGCTGCGGGTGCTGGAGCTTTTGCTGTGGCCCTATGTCACGGCCATCAAGTCCGTGCCGGTGGCGTCGTTCATCATCATCTGCCTGATCTGGATGAGCACCCGGCAGCTGGCGGTGTTCATCTCGTTTCTCATGGTGTTCCCGGTGATCTATTCCAACACCCTCCAGGGCATCAAAAGCGCCGACGGGGCCCTGCTGGAAATGGCCCGGGTCTATCGGGTGCCCTTCTCCCGGCGGCTGGGGTATATCTACGCGCCCCAGGTGAAGCCCTTCCTGCTGTCCGGGTGCAGCGTGGCATTGGGCATGTCGTGGAAGTCCGGCGTGGCCGCCGAGGTCATCGGCGTGGTGGGCGGCTCCATCGGCGAGCGGCTGTACGAGGCCAAGGTGTATTTCCAGATGACGGACCTGCTGGCCTGGACGGTGGTGATCGTGGTGTGCAGCGTGGGCTTTGAGAAGCTGGTGCTGTGGCTGCTGCGGCGGGGCTTCGCCGCGTGGGAGGGACGGTAAAAATGGACCTGGTGATTTCCCATGTTTACAAGGACTTCGGCCGCGGCCCGGTGCTGCGGGACGTGAGCCTGACGGTGCGGCAAGGGGAGACGGTGTGCCTGATGGGCCCCTCGGGCCTGGGCAAAACCACCCTGCTGCGATGCGTGGCCGGTCTGGAGCGGCCGGAAAGCGGCTTCATCACCGGCGTTCCGGAAAGGCTCGGCTATGTGTTCCAGGAGGACCGGCTGTGCGACGTCTTTTCCGCCGTGGCCAACGTCCGCCTGGCAACAGGCCGGACCCTGCCGGAGATCCTCCGGCATCTGGAGGAGCTGGGCCTGGCCGGCAGTGCCCGGCGGCCGGTGTCGCAGCTGTCCGGCGGGATGCGCCGCCGGGTGGCCATCGCCCGGGCCGTGTGCGCCGGGCCGCAGCTTCTGCTGCTGGACGAGGCCTTCAAGGGCCTGGACGATCAGTGCCGACGGGACACCATGGCCTATATCCGCCGCCATACGCCGGGGGCGTCCCTGCTGTGCGTCACCCACGACCCGGAGGAGGCCGCCCTGCTGGGGGGCCGCTGTCTGGACCTGTCCGCCCTATGACTGCGATATGGAACCGAAAAAAATGTTTCTCATTCAGAAACTTTTCGTTGACTTCCTACCAAATGTTTGGTACAATTCAGGCAGAAGCGCAAGGAGGTGGACGGCATGGGTTCCTTTTCCTACCATGTTGGTCAGCGAATCAAAAAATACCGCAAAAGCCGGGGCTATACCATCGAGCAGTTCTCGGCCATGATCAACAAAAGCAAGGCCACGGTGTCCAAGTATGAAAACGGCACCATCACCATCGACGTGGAGACCCTGTACGATGTGGCCCGGGCCCTGGACATCGACCTGAAGTGCTTCATCGACTATCAGCCCCCGGTGTTCCATGCCCAGTCCGTTCTGCCCAAGAACTTCTATTTCAACCAGCCCCGGGCGTATATGTACTATTACGACGGCCGGGTGCGGCAGCTGGTGCGGTCGTTGCTGTGCTTCTCTCCCTCCGCCTCCGGCGAGGGCATCGACGTGATGATGTATGTGGGGGTGGACGATTTCCGGGAGCCGGACCGCTGCCAGCACCTGTTCACCGGCGAGATGAAGCCCTATGACACCATCACCCACATGGTGCTCACCAACCAGATCAACGAGGCGGAGAAGATGTATATCTGCATGCTCAACCCCATGCACAACCGCACTCCCGCCGTGGGCCTGCTGTCGGGCATCGGCAGCACGCCGTTTTTTGCACCCATCGCCCTGAAAACCCTGATCTCCAAGGAGCCGCTGGAGGAAAACGACCGCCTGCTCACCAGCATCAAGCTGGACAAGGACGACTATCACCTGCTGAAGTTTTACAATATGCTGGTGGTCAACCGCCCGGCCTCCCTGTTTTTGCAGTGACCTGCACCCCTGCCGTCTGCGTATTGCGGACGGCAGTTTTTTGCTATGCAAAAGCATAGCAAAATCAGAAATGTGCCATTTCCTCGCCCCTGCGGGGCAACCGGAAATGATGCATAAAAACTTCATGCACCGGTATTTGATCATTTTCGTGGTGCGGTGCTCATGCATGAAGTTTTATGTTGTGGTTTATTCACCCTTGACAAACGTCCGAAATCGTACTATAGTATCAAGGTACGATTTCGGACCAAGGAGGGCGGCCCTATGGCATACACATCCCGGGATATGCGCCGGTATAACCATCTTTTGCAGGAGACCGACGCGGTTTATCACGATATGGCCCAGCATTGGGGCCTTTCGGACAGCGTCATGGGGGTGCTGTATACCCTGTGCGACGCCGGAGGCCAGTGCCGCCTGCGGGACATCTGCTATTGGAGCGGCATGACCAAGCAGACCGTCAACTCCGCCCTGCGGCGGATGGAGGGGGACGGGCTGATCTATCTGGAGGCTGCCGGACGGGGCAAGGACGTCTGCCTGACGCCGGAGGGGGAGGCCCTGGCCCGGCGGACCGCCCGGCGGGTGATCCAGGCGGAAAACCAGGTGTTCGCCGCCTGGCCCCAGGAGGACGTGGAGCAATATCTGGCGCTGACCCGGCGCTTTCAGGAGGCCCTGGGGGAAAAAGCGAAGGAAATCAAGGAGGAGTCATGAGCAAAGTGCCCATTCAATTATCGGACCACTTCACCTGCGGCAGGCTGATCCGGTTTACGCTGCCGTCCATCACCATGATGATCTTCACCGCCATTTACGGCGTGGTGGACGGCTTTTTTGTGTCCAATTATGCGGGAAAGACGCCCTTTGCGGCGGTGAATCTTATCATCCCGGTGCTGCTGGGCTTAGGCTGCGTGGGGTTCATGTTCGGCACCGGCGGCGGCGCCCTGATCGCCAAGACCATGGGCCAGGGGGACCGCCAGCGGGCCAACAATATCTTTTCCCTGATCGTGTACGCCTCGGCGGCCTGCGGCGTGGTGCTGGCGGCCCTGGGCTTTCTGATTCTGCGCCCGGCGGCGGTGCTGATGGGAGCCGAGGGGGAGCTTCTGGAGCAGGCCCTGATCTATGGCCGCATCAACCTCATCGCCCTGCCCTTTTATGTGCTGCAATACGAGTTCCAGTGCCTGTTTGCCACGGCGGAAAAGCCCCGGCTGGGCCTGTTCGTCACCGTGGCGGCGGGGGTTGCCAACATGGTGCTGGACGCCCTGTTTGTGGGGGTGTTCTCCTGGGGCGCGGCCGGTGCGGCGGCGGCCACGGCCCTGAGTCAGTTCATCGGCGGCGTGGTGCCGCTGATCTACTTCGCCCGCCCCAACAGCAGTCTGCTGCGGCTGGGAAAGTGCCGCCTGGACCTGCGGGCCCTGGGAAAAACCTGCTCCAACGGTTCCTCGGAGTTTATGAGCAACGTGTCCATGTCCCTGGTGAGTATGCTGTATAACGCCCAGCTGATGAAGTACGCCGGGGAGGACGGCATCTCGGCCTACGGCGTGCTGATGTATGTGAGCATGGTGTTCCAGGCCATTTTCGTGGGCTATTCCGTGGGCGTGGCCCCCATCGAGTCCTATCACCTGGGGGCGGAGAACCGCCGGGAGCTGCAGGGCCTGCTGCGGCGCAGCCTGGGCCTGCTGGCCGTGTGCGCCGCGTGTATGTTTGCGGCGGGTCAGGTGCTGGCTACGCCCCTGTCCCGGCTGTATGTGGGCTATGACCCGGGCCTGTTCGAGATGACGTCCCACGCCTTCGGCATCTTCTCCTTCTCGTTCCTGTTCTCGGGCTTCGCCATCTATGGCTCGTCCTTCTTCACGGCCCTGAACGACGGGCTGACCTCCGCCATCATCGCCTTTCTGCGGACGCTGGTGTTCCAGGTGGGGGCGGTGCTGACCTTCCCGCTTCTGTGGAAGCTGGACGGTATCTGGCTTTCCATCGTGGCGGCGGAGGTCATGGCCGTGATCACCACGGCGATCTTCCTGGTGGCCAAGCGCAAACGGTACGGGTATTAAGGCCCCGCCAGAAAAAAATCCAAAAAATTTCAAAAAAATGCTTGCAATCCCCGGGTGAATGTGGTATATTAATCAAGCTGACACGAGCGAGTCAGCTATCCGGGTGTGGCGAAGTTTGGTATCGCGCTTGAATGGGGTTCAAGAGGCCTTGAGTTCGAATCTCAACACTCGGACCAAAACGGCCGGAAACTTGTGAGAACACAGGTTTCCGGCCGTTTTTTGTTGCAAAGAATTTTATAAAAGATTTTGCTATTACAGCCCTATTACAGCCGCCTCACAGGGCGTCTGTGATCCGGCGCAGGGCGGCCAGATCCACATCCTGATAGTGGCGCAGCATATCCGTGGAGGTGTGGCCGATCAGCTCCAGCTTATCCTTGTCGGGCGCGGCCACGCCCTTGAGCAGCGTGGCGAAGGTGTGGCGGCAGCTGTGGGGCGTGTAGCGGCGTCTGCGATTGCCTCCGGTGCCCTCGGTGGGGTTGTCCAGCCCGATGGTATCCAGGGCCTCGTAGAAGGCCGCACGGTACGCCTTCAGAGTCAGCGGCCCGCCATCTGCGGCGCAGAACACCGGGCCGGATTCCTTCCCGGCTACCAGCCGATCTATGATGGGCTGGATCTTGGGGGAAATCGTTACGGTGCGATCCCGCCCGGCCTCCGTTTTTGCCCCGCCTACGAAGGCTCGTTCCTGGGCATCGTAGTCCGCCGCATCCAGGGCCAGGAGCTCCGAAGGCCGGAAGCTCAGGTAGCACTGGGCCACGATGTAGTCTGCATACGGGATACGCCCGATCCCCTGCCGCAGCTTCTCCACCGCCTCCTGCGGCAGCGCGCGGCGATCGTCGCCGTTCTGGCCGCTGACGATCAAATACTGCCCCAGGTTGATATCTGCCATGCGGCGGGGTACGGCGTACTTGTACAGCAACCCGCACAGGGCCTTCATGTTTTCCCGGGTGCGCTTCCCGGCTGCGCACTCGTCCATGCACTCCTGCAGATCATCAATATCATCCAGCCGGGCGCCCCACAGAGGGCGGAAATGCTTGATGGCCGCCCGGTAGCAATTGATGGTGGAGGGGCCTGCCCTGTGGGTAGGCTCCCATTTGTCATACAGCCCCCGGAATGTGGGGGCTGTATTTTTCTGTGCGGCCGGAAGCTGGGCCAGCTTGGGCAGATAGGCCAGCGCCTCCTTCTTTGTACGGAAGCCGCCCTTTGAGCGCGTTTTCCGGCGCATTACGCCATTTTTGTCGGCGCGCCATCCCACGACGCAGACGGCCTTCCAGGTGCGGTTGGGCATCTGGTACGCGCTGCCGGTACCGTTGCCCCGGGCCTTGGGCTTGCGAGTTACATCCTGCTTGGCTCCGCACTTCAGGCAGTATTTCGCGTCGTCGGGCAGCTCCGCCCGGCATCTGCGGCATTGCATCTATCGTCCCTCCCCGGTGCCCGAAATGGGCACAATTACACATTGCGGTTTTTGCCGTAGAACACCCGGCCAGACGCCAGGACCTTCCGGTATCCACAGAGCAGGGCAAAATCGGGGTCCGGGTGGATGCATTTCATCGCGTCGCTGCACTGCTCGAATCGGGAGCAACAGTCAAATTCTTTCGGAACGTGTGAAATCGCCGCCCGGATTATGGGGGCGCCCAAACGTCCCAGGACCTCCCCCACGTTATCGGCAACAGGCAGGCGCACCCGCCCGGCGTCCGATTTCTTTTCCTCCCATTCGGTGCCGTCCGGAAGATCTTCCAGCCAGCTTTTCGGGACGGAGATGTAGTGGGCTTTCCCCCGTATCTTCAGCCGCATCACCAACGCGCTGCCGTAGTATACAGAGCTGTATCCCATGCAGCCCTTTAGCTGGAATTTATCGCCCTGGATGTTCAGCTCCGGACAGATCGCACCGATTATCGGCCGAAGCTCGTCATAGGCAAGCAGCTCCCCATCAGAGGGCCTGGCCTCCTGCTCATCCGTGGGGCGGCTATCAAACAGGGATACCTGATTCATGGCTTTCGCACTCCTCTCCTTGCGCCAGCCGCAAAAATGCAGCCTCGTCGATAATCTCAATCCCGCAGCCGGATTCTATCAGGCTGCGGGCCTTTTCCTCCTTGGAGCTCATCCCATCACAGCCCACGATCCGCTCGTCCTGGACGCCCAAAACCACATAATCCGTCTTTTTGGACACGGAGGTTTTCACGACTGCACCTGCCTGCTGGGCCAGCAGTTTGGCATCCGCACGGCTGAAGGAAAGCTCGCCGGTGAAAACGAGACTCTTCCCGGCCAGCGGGCCATTGGGGACAACGCATATAGCCGGAGCGTGGCATGCGGAAGCCTCCCGCTGCCGGGACTCGGCCAGCGCGGCAACCCGTTCTGCCTTGCCGTACAGGGCGTGGTCCATGCGGTTTCCCTCACACAGGTAGTTCAGCACCTCGCCGCAGGCCCGGCAATCGTTCAGCGCGTCGTGAAAGTCCGTATCGTATCCGATGTGTGCGCAGACGTCCGCCAACCGGTAGTGTCCAAGCCCCGGAATAGCCCGGCGGGCCAGCAGCATCGTGTCGAACCACAGCAGTTCTTCTGCCAGGTCCACTCCCAAGGCTTCGCTGAGGAATGAAAGATCGAATTTCACATTGTAGCCAGTGACAAGCGGGGATTGCAGGGCGAACGCCAGATACTCCGGCAGTATCTGGTCGATGCTGGGAGCATCGGCAACCGCCTCATTGGATATCCCGGTAAGCATGGTGATCTCGCGGGGAATGTTGCGGAACGGCTTAACAAGCGAGGAATAATAATCGCACTCCCGATGGTCAACGTATCGCACGGCGGACAGTTGGATGATTTCGCAGTCATAGGGCGATATGCCCGTGGTCTCCAGGTCGATGACCACGAAGTCGTTGAGCTCACAGGGGTGCCGGAACGGCATGGGATGGCTCTTGTACACGGATGCACACCTCCTGTGCCCGAATTGGGCACATTACCAAATATTACCGCTGACAAATCGCCAGCAACGGACTATAATTACAGCCGGTACCAAGACATAGGGGCCCCGGAAGGGAGTCTCCAATGACGACTGACGCACTGGACATCGCAATGGACCTATTCCAGCAGCTGCCCCCGGCGGACCAGCGGGAGATTATTGCTCTCGCTGACGCCTTAGCATCTCGGCAATGATCACATTCTGATTTTCCGGCGTTAGACCCGCAAAGATTCGCGCGAATTCCTCGCTCAGACCGCTGCCCTCCGGGGCGGCGGCTTTTGCGTTTTCCGGACTCTCCTCCCCCAGAAGATCGCTGACGGTACAGCCCAGGTACTGGGCCAGCAACTGCACACGCGCTACAGTAGGCAGAGATCCCCTGTGAATCATTTGGCTCAAGAGGTTCTTACCAGCGCCGCTTTCTTCGCAGGCCACCGTAGGCTTTACCCCCTTAAGCGAGCAATAATGTTTTACGTTTTGCACAAAAACTTCAATATTCATTAGACCCTCTTACTATATATGCAATTTGTGGCACATGACAATAATAATATATTGGGTATTTTTATATTGATAAATACCCAAATGTGAACTTATACTAAGACTACAGTAACAAGCGGTTACGCGCCGGAAGGAGGTGAGAGGGATGAGTATCCATTCGGACAAGCTGTCCGGGCGGGTGGCTGGCGACAGCTACAGCGCAAGGCAAACGGCGCACAGCATTTGCAGGACTCTGGTGGAGGCCCACTGCACGCTGGCAGACGCAAGGGCCATCTGCGAAATGGTCTTGGAGATGCTGGAGCGGAACGCGGTCCTATCGTATCCGCTTTCCGATCTCGGAATCATGGACGAGGCCAAGCGCCAGGCGTATTTTGAGGGCCTCGTTATTGACAGCCAGAAAAAGTGAAGTGGGGTTCTCCATCGTCCCAGCCGTAGAATTCTTCCGGCAGGGCTGCCATTGCGCTGAGGGCGTTCTGGAGGGCAAGGAGCTCATCCTGCGGCATCTGCGCCCCGCAATTCGGGCAGGCATAGCCGTTGGAGCAGTCGAAGCGGTTGTCGATCTCTGCGGAGCGGCTACACCGCAGGCAAGTAATGCGAATCTTAACGTTCATACGTGTTCTCCTTTTCAGTGTGTTGGAATGTAGGGCGCAGAAGCGCCGGAAGGAGGTGAGAGGATGGGAATGCGAAGGTTTGCCTATGGCTACGAAGGACCCAAGGATGAGCGGTCCATGGCGGCAGCGAAGGACATCGCCGAGCTGATGGCGCGTAAGGGCTTCAGCTACGCAGAGGTGGACGCCATCCTGGAGCAGGCACGATGGATTCTGCTCCAGGAGTATGTCCCGGCGCGGCCACTCAGCTATGCAGAGCGAGATAGTTGAGTATGCTCAGGTGCAGGTCCTTCAGCTCATCTGTGATCTTCTCGAGCACAGCTTCCGCCACAGGCGGCGGAAGCTGCCGCTCCACCTGATCCCGGAGGTTCGCCTGGGTCGTCCAGAAGAAGGTGTCGATCTGCTTCCTGGTCATGATGTCCATAGCGGTCCTCCTTGTATCACAATCTGCTAACGGGTAGTTAGCACCACCATTAACAGTAGCACAAAATCAGCAATCATGCAATCGGAAAGGCGGTGATACCGTGAATCTTGGTGAAAACGTGAAGTCCCGGCGCGTTGCTCTGGGCAAATCCACATACGACCTGGCCCGGGATGTGGGCGTTACGGACGTGACGATCTCCTACGTGGAGCGCGGCCTGCGCCGCCCCAGCTTGATGCTGGCGATGAAGCTGGCGGACGCGCTGGGCTGCACGCTGTCCGAGCTGGTCCAGGAATCAGCATAGCGCGGAAGGGGGATTAAATCCATGGCGCATGATGCCAGAAATATCTATCAAATCGCCCGGAAAACAGCCGGGCTGACCCAGGAAGCGGCCGCAGAACGGCTGGCCCTGTCGGTGGAGAGCCTGCGGGCCTACGAAACCGGCCAGCGGATCCCGGGGAACGATATCGTAGGCGCAATGATGAGCGTCTACAACACCCAGTACCTGGGAATCCAGCACGTGCAGGCGGCCGGTGCGCCGCTGCCGGCCTGCGTGCAGGACGTGCAGGTGGGCCTGTCCCTGGAATCCAGCACCATCAAGCTGGTGAATCGCTGGCTCGCCTTCGCCAACCGTCACCGGTGCGACCAGCTGCTGGCCATCGCCGAGGACGGGGTCATCGACGAGCAGGAGCGGCCGCAGTTCGACCAGATCATAGGCGAGCTGTCGGATCTGGTGCGGGCCACCCTGGCCCTGATGTACACAGAGGAGGTATGAGCATGGAAAGAAAAACCTTGGCGGACTTGATCGCCAGTGATAAGGCATTCCTTACGCCGGGCGACGTCTGTGGTGTGCTGCGCACCACGGATCAGTATGTGCGCATCTGCGCACGGCAGCAGCCGCAGGTGCTGGGGTTCCCCACCTGCATCATGGGGAGCCGCGTGAAGATCCCCCGGATCCCCTTCCTGCGGTTCTGCGGGGTGGACCTGTGAAAGAGCACAGCGGGTGCAGGCTGTTCCCCCTGTGCGTGGATAGCTCTGTGTGCCGGGGCGACTGCGTGCGGTATATGCGGGCCACGGCCCGGGACCGCAACGCCATCCGGGCGCAGATCGCCGCCCTGAAAAACAAAAGAAGCCGCCCGAAGGCGGCAGAAGGAGACAGAAATGACGTGGAAACCCTTGAATCTTGCCCGTAAGGACGGGCACCCGGAGCCTGGCCAGCTGTGCGTGATCGGACGCATCTGGCGGGGCAGCGCAGGCCCCGCCCGGCGGGAGTACATGGTGGGGCGCTTTCACCTGGACCCCAAGGATCCAGGATCCCGCAAGCTGTGGTGGCAGCGGGCCGACTGGAACACCCAGGAAAATCCCGCCACGTGGGGCCCGCGCTACCATGATATCCGGTGGCTGCCGATCTCCGGCCCGATGGGAGGTGATTGGGATGCTTGATGTGCTGCGGGCCGTTGCGTTTTCGCTGGTGTTTTCAACCGGCGTGATGCGGCTGGTGGATTGGATCGACCGGCCCCGGCAAAAGAAAAGCCGCACACGGGGTGGAGCCCGTGCGCGGCGCGAAGCGTAACGCTTCGGTTGGCAATTTAAAGTATACCACACGATCGCGTTAAACGCAAGGAGGAAATCGTGGAAAGCAAAATTAAATTGGTCCGGCGCACGGGGTTCACAGTCCTGCCCAATCAGCTCCTGCGGGACCCCACCCTGACGCTCCAGGCAAAGGGCCTGTTTGCCCTGATGATGTCCTATCCGGATGACTGGGAATACTCGGTCAGGGGTCTGGCTGCCGACATCGGATGCGGCCGAGACAAGGTCCGCTCCGCCCTCCAGAATCTGGAAGATTCCGGGTACCTTCTGCGGGAGCAGGTGCATACAGAATCTGGAAAATTTGCGGGCAATTTGTACGTTTTGTACGACGAGAAAATCTCACCGTTGCCGGGTTTTCCGGCGCCGGAAAACCCGTTGCCGGAAAACCCGACACAAACAAAAGAAAGACTAACAAAAGAAAGACTAAATAACCCCCCTATATCCCCCCAAGGGGGGAAGGGGAGGCGCAAGGCACACAAGGACGCGCCGGACTGGCAGCCGGATCGCTTCGCGGGCTTCTGGGCCTACTACCCGCCCAAGGGACGCAAGAGCAAGCAGTCGGCCATCCGGGCCTGGGACAAGCTCCGGCCGGATGATGATCTCATTGCCGCCATTGGCCGGGCGCTGCGGATGCTGAAGGCCTCGGAGGACTGGCAGCGGGGTGTGGGCATCCCGTATGCCGCCACCTTCCTGAATGGGGAGCGGTGGCATGATGCGGACAGTCTGCCGGAGGTCCACGCCTCCAGCGGCAGCGAGGAGGTGTACGGATGGCAGGATTAAGCGTCGTCACCCGCCTGGACGCCGAGCAGGCCGTGGTGGGTTCTCTGCTGCTGGATGAATCGCTGGCCCCGGCCATCCTGGCTACGGTGGATCTGGCCGACATCAGCGGCCCCACCAACCGGAGGATCCTCCAGGCGGCCCGGGCGCTGCTGCGGGAGGCCGCACCGGTGGACCCCATCACCCTGCGGGACAAGCTGGGGCCGGAATCGGCGGAGTACATGGTGCAGCTGATGGAGATCACGCCTACCGCCGCAAACTGGCGGGTGTATGCCGATCTGCTGCACGAGCAAGCCACCCTGGCTCGGGTGCAGGATCTGGCTCGGGATCTGGCGGATGCGTCCACGCTGGAGGAATGCCGCGGGCAAATCTCCAAGCTGGGCGATCTGATGGCCACCGGGAAGGGCGTGGACGCCTGGAGCATGGCGGACGCTTACCGCTGGTTCATGGAGTCCCAGGCCAGCGACAAGAAGCCGGAGTATATCAGCTACGGCATCCGGGAGATCGACGAAGGTACATACACGGAGCCGGGCGACGTGGTGGTTATCGGCGGCGAGCCGTCTGCCGGCAAAACGGCCCTGGGCCTGATGCTGGCCTATCACATGGCCAAAAAGTACCGCGTTGGATTTTTCAGCCTGGAGACCGGCACACGGAAGCTCACGGCTCGCCTGGTGTCGGCGGCCATCGGAATTGATTTCGACGCCATCAAGAAAGGCACCATGGACGAGGCCGCATGGTTCCAGGTGGCCCAGGGCGGCGAGGACTTCACCGGCCGGGGGCTGACGCTGATCCCGGCGGCCGGGATGACGCCGACGCAGATCCAGGCGGAGAGCCGCGCCCGGGGCTTCCAGATCATTTTCGTGGATTACATCCAACTGGTGGAGCCGGAGGGCGATCCCCGGGCCAACACGGCCCAGGCCATCGCGGGCGTATCCCGATCCATGCACACCTTTGCCCAGTCCACCGGCACCCTGGTGGTGGAGCTGGCACAGCTGTCCCGGCCGGAGAAGTCCGGCGGCTGGCGGCCGCCGGATATGCACAGCCTGAAGGAGACGGGCCAGCTGGAGCAGGACGCAGACGCCATCATGCTGCTGTACCGGCCGAAGCCGGACGGCGAATTGGATCCCAACAAAACGAGGATCCTCAAAATCGCAAAGCAGAAGGAGGGCCGCCTGGGCACCTGGCCCATGGCGTTCGACGGCGCCCACCAGCGGTTCGGCCCTCTGCCTGTGGAACTCCAATCGCTGGTATCCCAGCAGAAAAAAGTCAAGGGGAGCGCGGGTAAGAAATCAAAGGCCACAAAGGCAACCGGCGAAAAGCGCCCCCCTGAGGCTCCCCCGGCTGATAGCCGCCCGCTTGAGCAACTATCATTCCAGGAAATCCAGGACAGCGGCGACGAGCCGTTTTGAGGAGGGCGAAAATGTACGAGATTGGCGACAGGATTATGTTCCGGCCAACGTTCTTGTGTCAGGACAAGGATGGTCGGCGGTTGCGGAGCAGAGAGCCGGTCCCCGGCCGGGTGGTGTACGTCCACCCCCAGGGACGATGCCTGGTGGCGGAGCGCCGAGTGGACGAGCGGTATGCGTACCGCGAAGCAATATTACTTACGAAAGGCGAAGTGCGAAATGACGACGATAGCGATCATGAATCTGAAGGGCGGCGTGGGAAAAACAGTGACGGCCATCAATCTGGCCGACGTGCTGGCCGCCGCAGGTAAGCGGACCCTGCTGGTGGACTGCGACGGACAGATGAGCCTGACGCGGTTCTACCTGCCGGACCTGGATCCGGACACCACCCCCACCCTGGAGGGCGTGCTGCTGGGCACTGCGGAGCCGTGCTGGGACGACAACATCCAGGAGATTAGCGACAAGGTGTGGCTGCTCCCCGGCTCCAGCGGGCTGTATCGCATGGACGTGGCCGCCGTCCGGGGCGGCGGCGCCGGGTGGCAGAAGGCCATGCGGGATTACCGGGACGCCGTGGCCGAGGACGGCGAGGTGGACTACCTGGTATTCGATTGCCCTCCAGGCTTCACTTGTGCCAGCATCGCCGCCCTGATGGCTGCGGATGACGTGGTAATCCCCATGCTGGTGGACGGCTTCTCCTTGTGGGGCGTGACGGATCTGGCGGCGCAGATCAACGGCATCAAGTCCGCCAACCCTCGGGTCCGGGTCTCTGGCGTGCTGATTACGCAGTGGCACCGCTGCGACGCCGTGCAGCAGGGCGAGGCGCTGCTGCGCAGCCTGGGCGTGCCGGTGTTCCGGACGGTGATCCGGCGCACGGACAAAGTCCCGGAATCCACCTTCGACCGGACGCCCATCCGGGATTACAGTCCCCGCAGTGCTGCCAGCCTGGACTATCAGTCGTGGGTGGCCGAGTATCTGCACGAGGAGGCGCAGCATGGCGAAGTTTGATCTTGGGGCGTTTGCGAAAACGCTGCAGGCGGTGCCCGAAACGGGCACCGAGGGGCCGGAGCGGATCGAGTACATCCCCCTGGATCAGCTCCATGAGGATAGCCGGAATTTCTACGCCGTTTCCGGCGTGGAGGAGCTGGCCGCCAACATCCAGCTGTGCGGCCTGATGGATCCTCTGCGGGTGAGCAAGGCGGAGGACGGCTACGCCATCGTATCCGGCCATCGGAGATTTGCCGCCCTGTCCCTGCTGGCCAAGGATGATCCCCGATTTGCCCAGGCAGCCTGCATCGTAGATCCCGGGACGGAGTCCCCGCAGATGCAGGAGCTGCGCCTGATCTACGCCAATGCCGATACTCGGCGGATGAGCTCCGCCGATATCGCTAGGCAGGCGGAGCGGGTGCAGGAGCTGCTGTATGAGCTCAAGGAGCAGGGCGTGGACTTCCCCGGCCGCATGCGGGACCATGTGGCCGAGGCTTGCAAGATCAGCAAGAGCAAGCTCAGCCGCCTGGAGGCAATCCGCAGCCACCTGGCCCCGGATATCCGTAAGGCCTACTGGGATGGCCCCGAAAAGGGCCGCCTGCACGAGGCGGCCGCCTATTCCCTGTCCCGCCTGCCGGAGGATTACCAGCGGCAGGTGGTGGACGCCTACCGTCGCGGATATCGCGGCGATATTGGACTAAAGTGGCTTACCGCGGGAGTGGTGGACAAAATCCGGGATGATATCGAGGCTGCCGAGGATCTTCTGTGCAAGGCACACGGCAAAAAATGCCTTAACTCCTTCGGCAAGGTGCACCACATCATCCAATCCCGCATCAAGTCCCCCTACAGCTACAGTACTTGCGCTAAGGCCTGCTGCCGCATCTGCGCCAGCTTCGCCAGCTGTAAGGATGTGTGCCCGCGGCTCAAGGATGCGCAAAGGCAGGCCCGGGCGGATTCCCGGGTGCAGGCGCAGAAAGAAAAGGCCGCCCGTGCGGCCAAAGAGGCTCCGGACATCGAGCAGATTAGGGCCATCTGGCAGCGGTTCGCAACTCTGCGCAAGCAGGCAGGGCTGACGCCCGACGAATACAAGGGCAAGATCGATTGCCCCTGGATGATGACTGAGCGGGATATGCTGGAGCAGGAGGCTGGGACGGCCAGAGCCACCCCGGAGACGTCCCTGCCGTATGGGCCTCGCGTGTGCCTATCGGATATCCGGCGCTGGGCCGCTGCGGCCGATGCGCTGGGGTGCAGTGTGGATTACCTGATGATGCGCACCGATGATCTACGGCCCCTTGCGCCGGTTCCCGGCCAGCAGCTGGTCCTTGGCTGCTGGATGCCCGGCGGCACCAACCCCGGGCATGACTGCGAGTGCCTGGTGATCGTGGATGTAGGTGGCCCTATGGATCCCGGGTGCACGATGCGCACATCGGCGTACTATTACGGCGGCGCATGGTACATCGATCGCGAGCACCGGACGAAAGTCGACGATATCCCGATACTGGCATGGATGGAAGTGCCCGCCTGGGAGCGGGCGGATAAGGAGGATGCAACGTGAGAAATACCAACGAGATCATCGAGGACCTGGGCGTCTGCGCTGACGCGGGTGGCTGTGGCGGTTGCGGATTTAAGATCGATATGGGCGGAGCGTGCATAACTTATCTTCTGCTGGCGGCGCGCCGCCGCCTTGGTGGAGATGCAGGACCGGTGCGCACGGTACGCCGAGGAGATTATGGTGCTGCGGCAGCAGCTGGAGGAGGTGCGGCATGATTGATCTGGATGAGCTGATCCGGCAGCTGAGCTGGATGAAGGTACAGACCGGCTCCCTGGTGTGCCTGGGCTGCGGCCTGGAGCACAACTGCGGTATCCACGGCTGCGCCGTCCGGCAGTTGGACGGACAAATCCGGATGGAGGAAACAAAATGATCTATGCCCAAGAATCCCTCGTTGATGAGATCATCGTGGACAACTTCGCGGGCGGGGGTGGTGCGTCAACCGGGATTGAGCTTGCCACGGGCAAACGGGTGGCAATTGCCATCAATCACGACCCGGATGCCATCCGGATGCACCGTACCAACCACCCATACACCGAGCATTTGCAGGCGTCCGTATGGGATGTGGACCCGGTAGCCGAGTGCAGGGGCCGTCCGGTAGGGCTGGCGTGGTTTTCGCCGGATTGCAAACACTTCTCCAAGGCCAAGGGCGCCGCACTGGTGGACCGCAAGATTCGTGGACTCGCTTGGATTACGCTACGCTGGGCGGCAAAAATGCGACCCCGGGTCATCATCTTGGAAAACGTGGAGGAGTTTCAGACCTGGGGGCCTGTGCGTAGAGGTAAGCCGGTGAAGAAGCTGGCAGGAACGACTTTCCGGAAGTTTATCAGCCAACTGGAGGCGCTGGGCTACACCGTGGAGTTCCGGGAATTGGTGGCGGCGGACTTCGGAGCGCCCACCTCTCGCAAACGCTTTTACCTGATTGCCCGTTGCGACGGAAAACCCATTGTGTGGCCGAAACCGACTCACAGCAAAACCGGCGCAGATGGATTGCCCAAGTGGCGCAGTGCGGCGGAAATTATCGACTGGAACCTGCCATGCCCGTCGGTATTCGCATCCAAGGCGGAGATCATGGAAAGATATGGCCTGAAGGCGGTGCGGCCGCTGGCGAAAAATACCATGCGGCGGATTATTCGGGGCGTGGACAAGTTCACCATCCGCAGCGGCAAGCCGTTCATCGTACAGCAGAAATTCCAGAACGCTGCGCAGAACATCGAAAAGCCATTGACGACTGTTACGGCGGTAGGAGCGCATGAATTGTGCAAGCCGCTGCTGGCTCCCGTGACGGTGACCAACACCAGCAACAGCGTGGGGGCGACTGTCGGCGAACCGATGAACACGGTGAGAACCGGCGGAGGCGGCGGCCAAATGCTGGTGACACCGTTCCTTTCGGAATGCAACCATTCCGGCGGCGGTCATATCGCGCCCGTGGGAGATGCATACAAGACCATCACCGCAAGGCATACGGGCGGCATTGTGGCTCCGTCCCTGATCCAGTACCATACAGAGCAGACGGAGAGTGTCCGGGCGTCCGGGCTGGGTGTGCCCATCAATACCGTGGACGCCTCCAACCGATACGGCCTGACCTGCGCCAATCTGGTGGAGTATTACACCGGCGGCAGACCGCTGGACATTACGGACGCTATGCACACGGTAACAAGCCACGACCGCGAGGCTGTGGTGGCAGCTCATATCGCGAAATATTACGGTGGCACCGTCGGTGAAAAGGTGGAAGAGCCTTTTCCGACGGTGACGGCCATTGACCACAATGCGGTATGTGCGGATCATGTGGTGAAGTTCAAGGGCGACGATGTGGGCACCTCTCCTGCGGAACCGTTGCCGACGGTGACGGCCAGCGCTGGAAAGAAGCGGGCGTGCAGCGGCGGAACATTCGCCGTGTGCAAGGCGTATCTGGCGAAGATGCACGTCGGCGACGAGCTGGGATACTGGCCAGAGATACGCGCCCTGCTGAATGAGTATTGCGGCTACACGCTGGCGGAGGACGAGGTGCTTCTGCTGGAGATCAGCGGCGCACTGTACTACATCGCGGATATTGGACTGCGGATGCTGTCTCCCCGCGAGCTGTACAACGCGATGGGGTTCCCACCGGATTACATCATTGACCGCGATTACGAGGGCAACGAGTACAAGAAAAGTGCACAAGTGGCCCGCTGCGGAAATGCTGTGTGCCCGCCCATGGCAACGGCTTTGGTGAGGGCAAACCTCCCGGAATGGTGCGGGGCGGAGATCACGACCATGGATGCCGCGAAACGGCTGGAACAACTGATGGAGGTGCTGCAGGATGGCTAAGCCCAGCGCATTCATGCGCCAGATGCAGGCCAATCAGGAGCGCAACATGCGCCTGCAACGACTGTTCACGATCCAGCAGTGCGAGGATATGGCAATCATCACGCTGGGCCAGGATTTCGGCTTTGGCCCCAAGCGGGCCGCCGAGTTCCGCACCAAGATGCGTGAGACCTTCGCCGCCTACGCCGAACTGTGTATTGAGAACGCAAAGGGTGATCAGCAGATGGATTATACCAAGGGTTGCATTGATCGGGAGCTTTCCCGCATCCTGGGCGACGCCGCGCAGCCCTGGGAGGAGCGGTACCCGAAGGAGGTGTTTGGGTAATGGCTGACGGATATGTGTATACATCGATATTGCAGCTTTCTGATTGCACCAAACCGGAGTTGATCCAGATATGCAAGAGCTTATCTGCCAGCTGTGATCGAGACGGTTTTCACCTTGCGCAGGCGCTTATAGATATCGCGCAGCAGAGAGCATCCAGGGCAATGGATCGTGCTGCAGACGCAACGGGGCGGGTGCTGGAGGCGCTACGGCGCTACGATGAACTCATTGCACCATATGAAGGCATGCGGTGGACCGATGTTCCGGCTGAAATCCGGTGCCGAGCTGTGGCTATGCTGACAGAGGCACAATCTGCTGAGGTTGAGAGGAGGAAGTGGTCTGTGGGCATGCCGCAAAAGCCTGAAAGGGGGCGGGGTAATGGCGCACATTGAAGTACTATTCCCGTGCCCTGTGTGCCGTGCGTTGTTTGACACCGTAGCGGAGTGCCGGAGCCATGTGGACAAGCGCCACATTCGGCCTGAGCGGTGGGCGGTGCCGGACCGGGGGAAGCACGCCGATATGATTTCTTGCCGCGCTCCAGGCTACAACGAGGCCCGGGCTCTTCTGGCGGTGACCCGTCAGGAGCTTGGAAATGAATCGCGGAAGGAGGATGAATTGCTAATATGGCCGAATACATCGAGCGCACGGAAGAACTCATGCTTGCCATGAACGCCGGCGCGAGAGCAATCGAGAACACAAGGCGTTATCACGGTGCTGTTTACACCAAGGATGTGTTCTCGGAGAGCCCACAGGAAATCCCGTACTTGCTGGCTGCTAAGGTGTTGCGGGAAGTAAGTGATACTCCCGCCGCTGATGTGGCCCCGGTGGTGCGGTGCCAGGATTGCGAGAACAGCTACTACGTAGTGGATGGTCTGATATGCTCATACGGCCCGTGCCTTGAATGCCATGTGCCACCGGACTTCTGGTGCGCTTACGGCGAGAGGAGGGAGGCCACATGAGTGGCCGGCGGTATTGTGTGCGGCAGCGGGCCGGCCCTCTGGTCAAGGAGTGTCGGGCGCTGCGGCCCCGCCTGAGCCGGGATGACAGCCCATATGAGCGGGCGGAGAAAAACAAGATTCTCCGCCCGCCTCGGGATTCCTCGGTCCGCCGCGGGCCGGTGGACCGGCTGGAGCTGTATCTTGCCCTGTTTGGGTATGACGGCTGGAGCTACGACCTGACCTTCGACGATGTTTATCTCCCGGACACTTTTCGCGGGGTACGGAAGCTCTGGGAGCGGATGCTGTACCGGATGCGCAAGCGCCATCCGGAGCCCATCGACTATGTGTACCGCATCGAGGGCCTGCACGGCGACCATCGCTACCACATACACCTTACCGTGCGGTACAGCGATTTCCCGCCTATCGTCATGGAGGATCTGTGGCCGTATGGCTACGTCAGCGGCGCCCCGCTCCTGTGTCTGGGGCGGGACCCGTATGACACATACCGGCGCACCGCCAAGTATTACTGCAAGGAGCGCACGGACGGGATCAAGATACCGGTGGGCGTGCAGCCGTGGGTAGCGTCCCGGTCTCTGCGGGCCAAGCTGCCGCCGCCGGAACGTTTTGTCGCGGACTCCTGCGAGATCGATATCCCGCAGGATTGCCGCGTATATGGCCGCAATCAGGTGGACAACGCCTTTGGGCATTACGCTTACGGGTGGTGGATCGAGGAGGATCCATTGCATCCTACCAAGCCTCAAAAACGGCGCTAAATAGATATGGTACTTGAAGTATAGTTGTTTGGTTGACAAAACAACGGAAACGGAGGGAAAAAGCCTTGCAAAAAAATGTAGCCAGTGGTAAACTGGTCGTAGTGGACGGATGGGTGACATGCCCCGTCTGCCGGCGCAACCGCCGGCTCCTGCATGTGTACCCCGATACCCACGCCGACTGCCTCCCGGTGTTTTGCCGGGACTGCAAGTCTGAGATCATCCTGCATATCGAACGAGGCCAGAGCGTTGAGCGCCGGAGCCCATGACAGATACCCCTGCGAGGGTAGTCATGGTCTCCGGCGTTTTTGTTTTGCCAGGAGGTGATAGCCCTGAGCCAAAAACCCCTGAGGCCGTGTCGACATCCGGGATGCAGCATCCTGGTGCCAGACGGCTACTGCCCCGCTCACAAGCCCCGGCCCAAGGCACAGCGCAGCGCCGACAGCGCCGCCTGGCACCGGCTGTATCTGCGCCCAGAGTGGGCGGACGATCTCCGGCCCCACCAGCTCCTGCGGGAGCCGTATTGCCGGGAGTGCGCCAAGCATGGCCTGCGCACCCGGGCCACGGACGTGGACCATATTCGCCCCCACAAGGGCGACTGGGACCTGTTCACGGACCGGAACAACCTGCAATCCCTGTGCCACTCGTGCCACAGCCGCAAGACGATGGCCGAACGGCGCCGAAAGTGACACCCAAAATCTGCGCGAAGTTGTGCCCGAATCGGGCACGCTTGGGCGCACACGCATAGCGGGCCCATGCGCCGCGATTCCTTGCACCCCCTCCCCCGGGGCTTTGAAGTTTTGGGGGAGGACCAAGAGACCGTGCGTTGCCCTCTACGCAGAAAATTTTCCCCATGGAGGTGAACGCGATGCCCGGACCGAGACAGCCGACTGATATCGTCGTGGCCAATGGCCGCAAGCATCTGAGCCGGGCGGAGGAGGAAGCCCGGCGCAACCGAGAGGTGAAGGCCCCGCCCGCGCAGAAGGCGAAGCCGCCCAAGTGGCTGCCGGAGACCATGCGCAAGGACTTCCGGGCCATCGGCAAGAGCCTCATCGCGCTGGGCGTATACAGCGACCTGGATGCAGATACTCTGGGGCGCTACCTGGTGGCCCATACCCAGTACCTCACCGCAACCGGCTACGCCAATGCTGCCCTTCGTGCCGGTAACCTGCCCCAGGCAGACGCGTGGGGCCGCATCCAGGAGCGCTACTTCAAGCAGGCGCGGAATTGCGCCAATGATCTGGGCCTTACCGTAAGCGCCCGGTGCCGCCTGGTGATGCCCCCCGCGCCTGATGCCGACGATGACTCCGACGAGTTCACCCGGCGGCTTCAGGCCCGGCAGGCGGCCGCTGCGGCGGGGGTGATCTGATGCCCTACAACCGCGAGGCGGGACAGTTCGTCTGCGATTTCGTGGAGCGGTTGCCCACGACGGATACCGGCAGGCCCTTTCAGCTGTACCAGTGGCAGCGGGATGCCATCATAGATTTTTACTCCACCATGGTGCCCGAATCGGGCACCGGCGAACCAGAGCAGCTGGTGCGGCAGTACTGGTATCTGTACCTGGAGATCAGCAAGAAAAACGGCAAGAGTGAGCTGGCGGCGGCCCTGGGGCTGTATCACCTGATCGGCGATGGCGAGCTGAACGCCGAGGTGTACATCTGCGCCGCCGACCGCGATAACGCCGGTATCGTATTCAACGCCGCCGTATTCATGCTTTCCTCCGCTCCCTGGACGGCGAGAATGATCGCCCGGGGGGAGCTGAAGATCATCGACTCCCAGAAGCGCATTGTGTACCGGCGGCGGGTCCGCACCGGCAACGGCGGGTACAAGTGGGTGAAGATCGGAGAGATGCGGGTGCTGTCCAGCGAGGCATACAGCAAGCATGGCTATAAGCCCAGCTGCGTGATCTTCGATGAGCTCCATGCCCAGCCCAACAGGGACCTGTGGGACGTTATGACGGCGGGCTCCGGCTCCGGCCGGAGGCAACCTGTGTGGATCGTGCTGACTACGGCCGGGGACGATCCGGACCGCACCTCCATCGGCTGGGAAATCCACGAGAAGGCTGTGGCTATCCGGGACGCCCGGCAACTGCGGCGGATCCAGGCCGAAGGCGGCGACCCGCGCACCGTGCTGAGTCTGCGGCACGTGGAAGATTCCGATATGGCGGACGCCCAGGCCGCGCTGCTGGCCCGGGACCTGCCGAACTGGCTCCCGATCCTGTACGGACTCACCGCCATGTTTGGAGATGATCCGGACGACCTGGCCAAGATCGATATCTGGGACGAAAACCTGTGGTATCTGTGCAACCCGTCCCTCGGTAAGCACCTCCGGATACGCAACATCCGGATGGAAGCCAAGGAGGCCCGCCAGAGCGAAGCGGCGGAAAAGCTGTTCCGCTGGCTACGCCTGAACCAGTGGATCTCCGTCAAGGCGGTGGGCTGGATCAGCCTTAATCTGTACGATAAAACGCAGTGGGGCCCGTCGAAGCTGGCGGACCGTGCCGAATGGCTGGAGAAGCTCCGAGGGCTTGTCTGCTATGGCGGCGTTGACCTATCCACCTCGAAGGACCTAACGGCCTTCGTTCTCCTGTTTCCTCCGCAGGCGGGCCTGGACTATGCCGTGCTGTGGCCGTTTATTTGGCGGCCCCGCGGCACAGTCCAGGAGGCGGAACGCCGGGACCACGTCCCATACCGGGACTGGGAGCGTGCCGGGTTCCTGTCCCTGTGCGAGGGCGATATCATTGACTACTCCATGGTGGAGGAGCGCATCCGCTGGGCAAAGGAAACGTTTGCCTTGAAAATGGTGGGCTTCGATCCGTATCTGTCCCGCACCATCACCCAGCGGCTATCCCCGATTGTGGATATTATCGAGGTCCCCCAGGACCTGAAGAACATGTCCCCGGCCATGAAGGAGACCGAGGACCTGATGACCCGGCACCAGCTGTTGCATGTCCACAACACCTGCTTCCGATGGACCTTCGGAAACGTCCGGAACTACGTGGACGGGAACGGCAACTGCAAGCCCATGAAGAATCGGTCCCCCGGGCGTATCGATCCGGCTGTGGCGAGCATTATCGCCATGGCCGTGTGGATGATCGCCCGGAACCAGAAACCGGACCTGGCCGTAGCTGTGGCCAGTCCGGGATACACTCTGTAGGAGGATGCTCCCGTGAAACGTGTTTTGAAGTTCCTGCGCCGGGCGCTGCCGGAGGTCCTGCTGATTCTGGCGGGGCTGCTGATTGCGGCGGGGTGCTGGATGATCTATCCCCCGGCCGGATTCATCGCGGCGGGCCTGCTACTGGCGGCCGGTGTCGTGCTGGACGTGCTGGGCGAAAGGAGTGATGATTCTTGAGCATGATTAAGGGCCTTCGGGCCGCAACGGCCCGGTCCCCCACCCGGAAGGCCGTCACCGTGGAGACGCTGGCGGCGGCCGGGCTGTCCATCTCCGGCACCGAATCGCCCGAGGATGGCGCCAGGCTCCTGAGTGCCGTGGACCGCTGTATTGAGATCCTATCAGACAGCGTGGCCAAGCTGCCGTCGTATGTGATGGATCGCAGCAGCCGGGAACATGTGCCGCACGACATCCTCCGGCTGCTGAACGACCGCCCCAATGAGGCGATGACGCCGTTTATCCGGAAAAAGGTGCTGGAAACCAGCCGCCTGGAGGGCGGAAACGCCTACGATTGGATCGTGCGGGATCCCCGCACGGCCGCACCCGTGGAGCTGATTCCCATCCCCTGGCAACTGGTGCAGCCCTGGCGGGATATGGCGGGGCGCATCTGGTACGATGTTACCCACCCAATCACCGGCGAGGCTATGCGGCTGCCGCAGGAGGACATCTGCCACTACAAGAACGCCACCCGGGGCGGCCTGAAGGGTATCAGTACGCTGGCCCGCGCCGCGGAGGTGATTTCCACCGCCCGGGCGGCCCAGCAGTACGACCTGTCGTACTACAACAACGGCGGCCAGCCCAGCGGCGTCCTCCAGACGGACTCCGATCTGAGCGGCTACGCCAAGGGCGCAGACGGCAAGGTGCTTTTCCGGCCGGACGGCTCGGCGGTATCCCTGAAGGATCAGCTGCGCAGCCAGTGGGAGCGGGTGCACATGGGCCCCAGCAATGCCCACCGTGTGGCCATCCTGGATCTGGGCTTGGAGTATAAGCCCCTGGCCGCCAGCAACCGGGACGCACAGTTCGTGGAGAATAAGCAGTTGAGCGTTACGGATATCGCCCGGTATTTCGGCGTGCCCCTCTACAAACTGAATGAGGGCAAACAGGCCTACGGCAGCAACGAGCAGAACGCCATTGAGTACGTGGTGAGCACGCTGCATCCCATCATCACCCAGTACGAGGAGGAGCTGAGCTACAAGCTCCTGACGGATTCCGAGCTTGCCCGGTATGAAATCCGCATCAACATGATGGCAGAGCTCAAGGGCGACACCGCCTCCCGGGCGGCCTGGTACCGGGCCATGTCCGAGCTCAGCGTATTCTGCCCAGACGACATCTGCGCCCTGGAGGATATCCCCAATGTGCCCGGTGGCCATCTGCGCCGGGCCAGCCTGAACTATGTACCCCTGGATATGTGGGAGGAGCTGAGCCGCCTGCGCAACGGCGGCGGTTCCCCTGGAAAGGAGGAATGAGTGTGGAAATGATTGTGAAATCCGCCCGCCTGGAAAAGCAGGCGGTGGACGACCAGGAGCTTGCGCTGATCAATGCGCAGACCCTGCGGGACTTCGGGGCCAATGAGGTGTACACCTTCCGGCTGCTGGCCTGCGACAATCGGGTGGATCGGGACCATGAGCGATTCACGGACGCCACCCTGGATCAGCTGGCGGCGCTCTACGTGGGCCGCCCGGTGCTGCGGGATCACAGCTGGCACGCGGGAATGCAGACGGCCCGGTGCTACGCCGCCAGCGTGGAGCCGGACGGTGACGCCAAGTGCCTGGTGCTGCGGTGCTACATGCCCCGCACGGCGGCCACGGCCGACACCATCACGGCCATTGATGCCGGCATCCTGCGCGAATGCAGCGTGGGCTGCGCTGTGGCCCATGCCGTGTGCTCCATCTGCGGCGCAGATCAGCGGGAGACCCTGTGCAAGCATTTGCCGGGCAAGGAATACGATGGGCAGCTGTGCCACATCGACCTGGACGGCGCGACGGACGCCTACGAAGTCAGCCTGGTGGCCGTTCCGGCCCAGCCTGCGGCGGGCGCCATCAAATCCAAGCGCTACGGCGGCGCCGAGCCGCCCCAGACACCCCCGGCGGAAGATTGGACGGCTGCGGCCGCCCTGGAAATCGAAAAAAACAGATTTTGAGGAGGTACAACAATGCGACGCAAGATGAACGACCTGATGACCAAGCGCGCCGGCCTGCTGGCGGAAGCCGAGGCGGCATACAATTCCGGCGACCGTGAGGCCTACACCGCCAAAATGACGGCCATCGGCAATGTCAACACCGAGATCAACGAGGTTAAGGCCCTTATTGATGAGCAGGACCGCCAGTTCCTGGCCAAGGCTCCGGACGCCAGGGAGGAGGCCGAGAAGGCCGCCGAGCGCGGCGCCGCCCTGATGAAGGGCGGCGAGGTCAAGTTCTCCACCATTGAGGTCCGTAAGGCCATTACTCTGGCTACCGGCACCCTGGTGCAGCCCACCGGGGTGGGCACCGATATCCACGATATCGTGGGCGGCGCTGTCAGCTCCATTGTGGACCAGGTCCGCGTGGAGGATCTGAGCGGCATGGGCGCTTATCAGGAGCCCTATGTGATCTCCGAGCTGACCGCCAACGCGAACACGGTGGCCAGCAAGGCGGGCTCCGCTCGCACTGGCAGCACGGATCCTACCTTCGGCATTGCGGAGATCAAGCCCTACGAGATGACGGTCACGTCCTTTGTCGACCGGAACCTGGCCCGGCTGACTCCCGCCAATTACTACGCCAAGGTGTACAGCATGGCCATGAAGGCCATGCGCCGCAAGCTGGCGGGGCTGATCGTCAACGGCGACGGCGAGACGACCCACGTCATGCACGGCATCAAGACTGCCGCCAACAAGGCTGGCAGCGCCATCTATGCCACGGAAAACGTGTCCGCCGTGGACGTGAACCTGCTGGATACCCTGTACTTTGCTTATGGTACGGATGAGGCCCTGGAGCCCAACGCCCGGTTGCTGCTGACCAAGCAGGACCTGAAGGCCATTGGCAAGCTGCGCGGCACCAACGAAAAGCAGCGCCTGTTTGCCATTGAGCCGGACATGGGCAACCCCAATGTCGGTATCATTAGGGACGGCGGCGTGGTCATCCCCTATACCATCTGCTCCGACCTGACCAGCCTGGACGGCGCCACCGCCTCCAGCTCTGCTGCCATCCAGACCATGTGTTACGGCAGCCCTGCCAACTACCTGCTGGGCCTGTTCGGCGACTTCACCGTCCGCGTGGACGAGAGCTACAAGGCGCAGGAGCGCCTGCTGACCATCCTGGGCGACGCCTTCGTTGGCGGCAACCTGGTGGTCGACAAGGGCTTCGTGGTGGCCACCGTGCCCAAGTCTGAGTCCTGATGGACGACGTAAGTGTAACCCGCCTGGCGGAACTGGCGGCATACTGCCGGATGGACGACCCGTCCCCGGACGATGAGACCCTGCTGCGGCAGCTGTACTTATCGGCGGTGGACCAAATGTCCGTAGCCGGCATCGGCGAGCCTACCAGCCAGGGCCGAAAGGCGTCCTACGATCTGTGCATCAACTACATGGTGGCCGACGCCCTGGACCGCAGGGCCCGGGAGGTGTCCGGCGCCTGCTCCGAGAATCGCTCCTTCCGGAGGCTGATGAATCAGCTGAAGCAGAGCGAGCCGGTGCCCGAATCGGGCACCGGCGGGGAGGAGGTGTCCTATGTACATTGATCCCGGCGCCATGAACAAAGTGATCCTGCTCCAGCGGCAGGATCCGGACACGGAGGCCTGGAGCGATGTGGGGAAAATCCACGCCCGCGTGAACAAGTCCGGCGGCGGCCAGACGTTCGACGCCGGAGCGGATCAGCATCCCTACGTGCTGGATTTCGATGTGCGGTACAGCCGCCTGGTGTCCCCGCTGGCCTATGCGCCGCACCTGTACCGCATCGTATACGCCGGGCACACCTTCAAGGTGGTGGACACGGACGACTACATGGAGGGCCACCAGTACCTCCGGATCAGGGGGCGAATGTATGAGTAAGTGCATCAAGCCGGAAGAACTTTCCGACTCCCTGGGGCAGGTGCTGACGCTGTATGCGGATGATGTTACCGCCCGGATTAACGCCGTGGGCGAGGCCACCATGAAGGAGCTGGTGCGGGAGACCCGGCGCACGGCCCCGAAGGAATCGGGCGATTACCGCAAGGCGATCACCTCCACCCGGGTCCGGGGCATGGGCGGCGATCGGTTCATCTGGCACGCCCGGGGCAAGGAGGGGCGGCTGACGCACCTGCTGGTGCATGGCCACGACGTGGTGCGGGACGGCCGTGTGGTTGGCCGGGCTAAGGGCAACACGTTCCTGGAGCGGGCCCTGGCCCGCCTGATCCTGGACTATCTGTCCCGGGTGGAGGGGGTGCTGGGCGATGATAAGTGACATCCTTGCCGCCGCCGGGGTCCCCTGCAGGCGCTCCCGCTTTCCCCAGCCTGCTGCGGACACCTACGCCGTGTATACCGATGATGTCAGCGCGTCCGGCGCGGACAACGTGAATTGCATTTTTGCCCACAGCATCACCGTGGAGCTGTATGAACCTGCCCCGGATGACGCTGCGGAGGCCGCCCTGGAAGCGCAGCTGAACGCCCGGGGCATCCCCTGGGACAAGCAGGACCGGTACTGGCTCCAGGCGGAGCAGCGGTACCAGGTCGTGTACGATTTTGATTACGTTGAAAAACGGAGGATCTGAACTATGGCCAAACGCGACAAGAAAACCATTACCCTTGGTTCCGGCTACGCCTACCTGAAGGAGTACGCCGACGAGGTGCCCGCGACCAAGGCTGATCTGACGGCCCTGTGTGCGGCCGACAATCTGCTGGGCTACATCAAGGGCGGCGCATCTCTGGCGTATACCCAGGAGACCTACGAGGAGAAGGACGATCTGGGCTTCGTGTCCAAGATCATCACCACCGACGAGGAGGCTCTGCTGAAGCTGGGCCTGCTGACCTGGAACGGCACTACCCTCAAGCGCCTGGTTGACCGCTGCCAGTCGTCCGAGGCCAATGGCCTGCGCACCACCAAGATCGGCGGCGCCGGCAATGCCCAGGGCAAGTACTACGTTGTGTGCTTCCACTGCCCGGATACCACCGACGGCGACGTATGGGTGGTAATTGTGGGCCGCAACACGGCCGGTGCTACCATCACCTTCGCCAAGGATGGCGGCACGGTGATTGAGCCGGAATTCAAGGCCAAACCTCATGATACGGACGGCACCCTGGTGCTGTTTTTCGAGGAAATCCCTGCAGCCTGAGCGCTTACCCCACAGGGGCGGCCCTGTGCCGCCCCTGTGCTATTAGGAGGAAACCTATGCTTGACTTTACCGCATATCAGAAGCCCACGTTCACCGTAAAACTGCGCGGCGGCGACACCGCGCTGCGGCTGATCCCCCCGTCCGTGGAGCTGGTAGACGAGCTCCAGAAGGTAGGAGAGCTGCTCCCGGATGCCGGGACCGGCGACCAGAACGCGCTGGGGGCCGTTTATGCCATCGCAGCTGCGCTGATGAGCTGCAACCGCGACGGGATTGCCGTCCAGCCGACAGACATGACCGGCAAGTATGATCTGGATCTGGAGGATATGGCCGTATTCTTCTCCGGATATGTGGAGTTCATCAACGGCCTGTCTGAAAGAAAAAACTGATGCTCCCTTGGTACCCCACCGGCGATACCGAGGGAGATTGCAAATATAGCATCCCCAGCGCCTGGCGCAAGCTGGTGGCCGACTACACCGGCTTGAGCCTGGAGGCCGTTGGCCGCCTGGACTATCTCCGGTATTTGGCCCTGCGGCGGGATGCGTACATCTATCGCCTGGAGCAGACGGATGAGGGCCGGGAATACCTGGCCAACGCCTGGCGGCTGACCCAGACGAAGCCGGATCGTGCCGCGCTGCGGGAGCAGTTCGGGAGTAAGGAGGTGTAATTGTGGCCAACAAGCTGATACGGGGCCTTACCGTCGAGATCGGCGGCGATACCACCAAGCTGGGAGCGGCCCTGAAAAACATCGAGTCCAAGAGTAAGAGCCTGTCCGGGGAGCTGAACGCCATTAACCGGCTACTCAAGCTGGATCCGACTAATACGGAGCTGCTTGCGCAGAAGCAGCAGGTCCTCTCCGAGGCCATCAGCGCTACCCGCGAGAAGCTGGCCGCGCTCAAAGAGGCGGAAAATCAAGTCCAGGAGCAGTTTGCCCGCGGCGAGATTTCTGCAGAGCATTACCGTAAATTCCAGCGGGAGATCACGGCCACCGAGGCCAAGCTGAAAAAATACGAGGACTCCGCCAAGGAGACGGACGAGGCTCTCAAGAATCTTGCCAAGGGCACAAAGACCGCTGAGCAGCGGACCCAGGAACTGTCTAAGCGCTCCGGCGTGGCCGCCAAGGACCTGGACAAGCTCAAGGAGAAGGCAGACGACGTGGCCGACAAGGGCCTGAAGGTCCTGGCGGCGGCAGCCACCGCTGCCGTGGCCGCCCTGACGGCGGCCTCCGAGGCCACCCGGGAGTATCGCACAAACATGGCCAAGTTGAACGTAGCCTTCACCGACAACGGCCACAGCGCGGCAGAGGCCCAGGAGGCATACCAAGAGCTGGTGGGCGTACTGGGCGAAAGCGACCAGGCCGTTGAGGCGGCCAACCACCTGGCCAAACTCACGGATAACGCCCGGGACCTGGCCACCTGGACCGGGGACATTCTCCCCGGTGTATTCGCCACCTTTGGCGACTCTTTGCCCATTGAGGGCCTTACCGAGGCCGCCAACGAGACGGCCAAGGTGGGGCAGGTCCTTGGCCCCCTGGCGGACGCCCTGAACTGGGCCGGAGTTTCCGAGGACAAATTTAACGAGTCCTTGGCGGCCTGCTCCGACGAGCAGGCGCGCCAGGCGCTGATCACCGGCACCCTCTCCGGTCTGTATAAGTCCGCTGCCGCTCAGTATAAGCGCACCAACGCCGAGGTGATCCGGGCCAACAAGGCAAACGATGCCTGGACGGCGTCCTTGGCACAGTCCGGCAAGATGATGGAGCCCGTCATCACCGATGTAAAGGAGCTGGGCGTGGAGCTACTCCAGAGTGCAGATCAGCCCATCCGGAGGGTCAGTAAGTATATCCGCGGTACGCTTCTCCCTACGCTGGAGAAGGTCTCCAAGTGGGCGATGAAGAACGGCCCGCAAATCATCGGCGTGGCCACCGGCCTTGCCACAGCCATGGGCACCTACAAGGTCGGAGCCGCAGCGGCGAAAATCGCCACCAGCGACCTGACCAAGGTCATCCTGGGGGCCGAGAAGGCCCAGAAGCTCCTGAACCTGACCACGGCGGCAACCCCGTGGGCCCTGGCCATTGCCGGGGCCGCGGCTGTCGTCGCCGGGTTGGCGGCTCTGAGCGATGCCCAATCTCGGGCCGCTGAGTCTGTCAGCGCTCTGAGCGCCGAGGAGCAGTCCCTGTGCGATTCAGCTCGGGATGCAGCGGACGCATTTGCGGAGCAGCAGGCAGCCGTGAAGGAATCCATGAACGGCATTACCTCCCAGTTCGATCACACGGAAGCCCTGGCAAGTGAGTTGATGCGCCTGGCTGGTGCCTCTGGCGAGGTCCGCGAGGCGGATCGCGCCCGGGCCGCATTCATCCTGGGCGAACTCAACAATGCTCTGGGCACAGAGTACAAGATGGTAGGCGGCCAGATCCAGGCGTACAGCGATCTCAAGGCCAGCGTGCAGGAACTGATTGCCACTAAGCGGGCTGAGGCCCTGCTGAGCGTGAACGAGGACGCCTACAAAGATGCCCTGGCCAACCATCAGGCATATTACAACGCTCTTACGCTGGCCGAGAAGGACTACCGCGTCCAAATGGAGCTTACGGCGGAAGCCGTAGAGCGCAACCTGAAGGCCCGGGAATCCGGCAGCCTGCAGGAGCAAATCAACGCAGAAAACGCCCTGCGGGAGGCCCAGCGCATTGAGGAGCTCAAGCGCCAGGCGTGGCTGCAGTCTGCGGCCGACTTCGGCGCCTGCAAGGCTGAGGAACAGAAGTATGAGGCGGCGGCCGTGGCAGCCATGAGCGGCAACTATGAGCGCGTGGAGCAGATACTGGCGGATACAAGCTATGCTTACGATGCTATGGCGGACGCGGTAGGGACATCCCTCGACAAGTCTACCTCCGCCCTGGCCCGCAGCGCCACCGCGGCGGATGTGTATGCTCGGTACCTCCGCACAAATTTTGAGAACGGCGTAGCCGGGTTCACGGAGCCCATGGTGCTGGAAGCGGAGCAAGCCGCCGATGAGCTGTGGAAAAAGCTCGGCACGGCCCCCAGCAAAGCCCTCAAGTTCGGCCAGGACGTGGGGGACGGCATGGTCAAGGGCATGGAGTCCAAGCGCAAGAGCGTGTATGACACGGCGGAGAGTATTGCCAACGGCATGTTCCGGCGGCTACGGGCGGTGACCCAGACCCACAGCCCCTCCCGCAAGATGGAAGGCGTGTTCCGGGATATCTGGGCAGGCGCCGAGGTGGGCACAGAAAAGGCTGAAAAGCCCATCCTGGCCCAGACGGAGGCCCTGGCCAAGAAGCTCCTGGACATTGATGCTGCGGCCAATATGCCCGCCCTGGCTCTGCGGGAGATCACCGGCCGGAATCAGGTGTACCGGCGTGCGTCGGCGCAGTCGGATGCGCCCGCTTCCGGCGGCATCCCCCTGGGCAACCTGGCCGCCAAGCTGGATATGATCCTGGCCGCCATCGAGCGCGGCCAGATCATCGCCCTGGATGGCGATAAGATCGTGGGCGGCACCGCAGAACGCATGAATGCAGAGTTGGGCCTGATCAGTGCCGGAAATACCCGGAATGTGAGGTGATACCGTGGCCAGAAAGGCTGTAATCGGAAACTATGATACGGCCGCCAAGGGGTGGACGCTGTGCGCATACGCGCTGGATCCCCCCGCCTGGCGGGAAAATCTCGTGGAGGTTCCCGGGATGGACGGGGCTATTGATCTGAGCGCCTGCCCGGCGGGTGATGTAGCATACAGCCCCCGGGCCCTATCCATCACGCTGGAGCGCTCCGACGGCACCCGGACCACCCGGGAGGCGGCTATCTCCGCCATGGTGAACGCCCTGGACGGCGCCACCGTGGATATCACGCCCCCGGATGGCACGGAGTACCGCCTGCGGGGCCGTGTGCGGGTAGCTCCGCAGTACAGCGACTTGGCGCACGCCCAGGTGATCGTTTCGGCCACCTGCGATCCCTGGCGCCGGAAGGCCGCCCCCACGGTGGTATCCGGGACGGTGCCCGAATTGGGCACGCTGTCCCTGAGCCTGCCCAATGAGCGGCGGCCCGTGGTGCCCACCGTGGAGGTGTCGGCGGCTGCAACGCTGACCTTCGGCGGCAAGGACATCGCGGTGGCAGCCGGCAGCCATCGCAGCCTGGATATCCGCCTGGCAGCCGGCAGCAATACCCTTGCCGTCACGGCCGCAACCGGGACCACGGTGTCCGTCACCTATCAGGAGGCGTCGCTATGAGCTACACCGGCGCTGTTTGCGGCAAAGCCATTGCCGGACAGGCTGTCTGCGGTACGGATCCCCAGGAGGCTGCGCAGGAGTTTGCCGGTTATCAGCTGCGCTATGGGGATTATATCCTGTACGATCCGCGCGGGGCCAATGAGGTGGAACGGCTGCGCGTTTCGGCAGCATCCGTAGATCTCACCGCTGGCAAGGCGGGCTCCATGGCGTTCACGCTACTGCCGGATCACCCCTACCGGGACAAGCTACCCTATATGCGCCCCGGGCTGGAACTGCTGCAGGGCCGCTATGTGGTGTGGCGGGGCCGCATCACCTCCCAGGTGTGCGACTTCGCCAACAGCCTGAAGATATCGGCGGAGGGCATTATGGCCGCGCTCAACGATTCCACCGTCCCCCCGTTTGCTTACCCGGACGATTTTGCGGAGGATGCGGACTATCAGGCGGCTGCCAACAACGGCAACGTGGTGGATTTCCTGTTCCGCTGGTTCCTGGCCCAGCACAATGCCAAGGTATCCACGGATCAGCAGATCAAGCCGGGCGTCTGCACTGTGACGGACGCCAACAACTACATTGCCCGCAGCGCCACCAAGTATCTCACCACCATGGAGGCCATGACCACCCGCCTTACCGGCTCCGCCCTGGGTGGATACCTCTTGATGCGGTACGAGGCGGACGGCAACTATCTGGACTATTATGCGGACCTGCCGCTGACCAACGCTCAGGCGGTGCAGTTCGGCCAGAATCTCCTGGACCTGGAGCGCCAGCTTACCGGCACCGGCATCTACACCGCCATCCTGCCGGTGGGCAAGGACGGCCTGACCATCACGGAGCTGGCCGACGGCGACCTGACGGACGACCTGGTCAAGGAGGGCCCGTATGTCTGGTCCCGGGCCGGTGTGGCAAAGTACGGCTGGATCTGTCCTGGCCCCACGGATTGGCAAGACGTCACCGTGGCCGGAAACCTCCAGTCCTACGCAGCGGCCCGGCTGGCTACCTCTGGTTGGGCGCTGGAGGAGTCCATTACCTGCAAGGCCATTGATCTCCACGTTACAGACGCCGCTGTGGCCGCCTGGCGAGTAGGCCGGTATACCATGCTGGCCACCACGCCCCACGGCATCCGGGCGGCCATGCCTCTGCTGCAAATGCACATTGATCTCTTGGACCCGGCGCAGACCACCGTCACCATGGGCCGGACGCGGCGTACCTTTACCGGCGACGTGGAGGACGAGCGCAACCGCGTATCCCAGGGCATGGAGGAGGTACGGCAGGAGACCGAGGAGCGGATCAACACCGTGCAGCAGATCCTCACCGAACGTATGACGCAGATCTCCCAATCGGACCGGCAGATCCTCCTGGAGGCGCTGGAGCAATATGTGGAGATCGGGGATTTCGAGTCCTACAAGCGTGTCATGGATGCCACACTGGCCGTTCTCCCCGACCAGATCCGCATGGAGGTCTCTGAGGAGATCACGGAGCAGGTGGAGGACGCCACCGGAGACATCCGGCAGTCCGTCCGCACCATGAACCAGTATATGTCCTTCACGGCCGCCATGGGGATGTTGCTGGGCAGTGAGGGCGATCCCGTGAAGGTGCAGATCAACAACCAGGGCCTGAACATCCTCCGGGAGACGCTGGCTCTGCTATCCATCAATCAGCGGGGCGTATACACGCCATCTCTGTATATCCGCCCCATGGATCCGGATGATCCCACCGCCGGATGCCTGTACCTGGGGAACCTGGTGATTCGGGTTGCCCCGGACGGATCTGTGGTGGGCGCAAAGGGGGTGAATGCAAATGGGTGAACTATACGGCGCCCAATCCACATACGGCTGGCGGCTACGGCTGGGGTACACCATCCAGCAATCCCGTAGCACCAACCGCAGTACCATCGCCCTGACGCTGCAGATCTACGATGGCACCGGCGAGAGCTACAACCAGGCGGCGAACAGCTGCTACTATGTGCTCCAGGGCACCAAGGTGTACCACCCGTACAGCTACAGGGCCAAGGGGTGGTACGATCTCGGCACCAAATCCATCACGGTGGATCACGATTCCAAGGGGGAGGCATCGGTAACGCTGTCCGCCGAGTGGCACAGCGGCTTCTCCTCCCAGTGGACCCCGGCCAGCCTATCCGTATCCGGCAAGGTTACGCTGCCCACCATCCCCCGGGCGTCCTCCCTGGCCGTTCCGGCCCTGACGTTGGGCAGCTCCGCCACGCTGGACGTCACCAAGGCAGACAGCAGCTATACGCACAAGATTACCTACGCCTGGGGCACGCACTCCGGCACGGTGGCGGAGCGCACCGGGGCCACCTCCATAGCCTGGACGCCGCCCCTGGAACTGGCCAACGATATCCCCAATGCTGCTACCGGCGTGGGTACCCTGACCATCACCACATACAGCGGTGATACGGCCTTGGGCAGTCAGTCTTATAGCTTTACGGCATCCGTGCCTGCCAGCGCGGCCCCTGTGGCCACCGTGGCGCTCTCGGACGCTGCCGGGTATGCAGATACCTACGGAGCCTACGTGCAGACCAAGAGCCGCCTGAAGGCCGTCACGACGGCCAGCGGGAAATACGGGGCGACGGTCAAGGGCTATACCCTGGCTATCTCCGGCCTGACGGCTACCGGGGCTACAGCCACTACTGGCGTGCTGCCGGAGTCCGGCACGGTGGCCTATGTCGTCACCGTTACAGACTCCCGGGGGCTGGCCACAGTGCTGCGGGGCACGATCACGGTGCTGCCGTATGCCGCGCCGGGCATCCGATCCATCAGCGTGGCCCGCTGCGATGCCGATGGGGCGGACAATCCCGCTGGAGCCTATGCCCTGGTATCCTTCGCGGGCTCTGTATCCGCCCTGGACGATCAGAATACGGCGGCATACGCCATCCGCTACCGGCCCCAGGGCGCAGATACCTGGAGCAACCAGGCCGTCCCGGCCGCATCCGGGCAGTATGCGCCCAGCGCTTCCGGCATCATCCCCGCGGCCGTGGATACAGTGTTTGAGGTGTGCGTGTCCGCCACCGACGCTCTGAGCCGCACAGATAGCCTGATCGTGATCCTGCCCTCTGCACAGGTCCTGTTTCGCACCGCCCCCAATGCGGATGGGCTATCCATCGGGCAGTATCGCACGGAGTCCGGCGCTCTGATCGTGGGCGGCCTGATCGAGGCCCTGAAGCTCCCGGCAATGGCCGGGGTGTCCCTGGGCGGCACCGTCCTCCTTGACCTCCTTCACCCCGTTGGCAGCATCTACCAGTCCACGGACGCCACATCCCCAGCGGACCTGTTTGGCGGCACCTGGGAGCAGGTAAAGGACCGGTTTCTGCTGGCGGCGGGTGACTCCCATGCCGCTGGCAGTACCGGCGGCGAGGAGACCCACACGCTGACCAAAGCGGAAATCCCGGACCACGCACACACCCTGAAATACACCGGCCAGAGTGTAACGGAGGGCGTGAACGCCATCCGGCTGTATCAGGCCGCAAGCAATCAGTACAATGAGTATTCCGGCGGTCAGTCCTCCGATTGCGGGGACCAGGCCCACAACAATATGCCGCCGTACCTGGCCGTGTACACATGGCGCAGGACGGCATAAGGAGGGAGTATATGCCCGAAATCAAAATCAAAGTCCGCGACAAGTGCGCCGAGGGCGAGGGCGTGGTAATCTGCAACAACAGCGACTACACGGTGGTGTGGGACCTGGACAACGAGTGGGAACCCTACAGCACCCGAACCATGCGAGTGAACCTGTCGGACGGCACCTATCAGGACGTGGTGTTCACCGGAGACAATGCGGCCCTGCCGGTGCTGACTGCATCCGGATGGGTGTCCGTGGGCCTGTATGCCGGGGACCTGCACACGTCCCGGGCGGCCCGGCTTCTGGCCCTGTCCTCCGTGCTTACTCCCGGCGGTTCCCCTGCCGCCCCGGCGGAGGACGTATATGCGCAAATCATGGCCAAACTCAACGAACTGTCCACGGTTTCACCGGAGGATATCGCCAAGGCCGTGGAGGACTACCTGGCGGAGCACCCAATTAAGGCAATTGCCGGATAAAGGAGGATTACAGATGGCGCTTACAAAGATAAATTACGTGAGTGGAAAAACAGTTATAACTGCGGAAAACTTAAATGATATACAAAATGCAATCCTCGCCTTAGAACGCAAGGGCGGCGTGGGAATGGGCATCACCGGCGCGACGGTCGGCCAGATCGCCAAGATTTCCGCCGTGGACGACAATGGCGTACCCACGGCGTGGGAACCGGTGGATATGCCGAGCGGAGGCGCAGACGGCATAGGCGTGATTGAATACCACGCCAGCAACAACCTGTATGATGCGGAAAACCTTGTCGGCACGTATATCATCAACGGGTCGTCCGTGTCTGGTCTTTCCAACTGGATCCCTGTAAAGGCAAAGACCAAGTACGCGAGTGACGCACACCATACGCAGTATTACTTCTTTGATGCAGAGAAGAATTATTTGAGTGGCGAAACCTATATCACAAGCCCTGTTGTCGTTACCGCCCCGCAGGATGGCTTCCTGCTTATCAAGACAAACGGAAATACTGAAACCATTGTGGTGGAAGGTACTGACCTTGTAAACCATTACGAGGGCTATTATGCACTAAAAGAGAGCCTGACCAAGCGTGTCAGTAAAGCAGACAATAACACATGGGTGGGGAAGAAGTGGCTTGCTATTGGTGACAGTCTGACAGACCCCCAATATGCAAGCGAGGGTTATCCCTATCTTGTCAGCAAGGCGCTGGGACTGACGCTTACCAATGTGGGCGCATCGGGCAAGGTTATGAACTACTTCGTTGACCTTATACCCGGCTATGCGGACGATTTCGATTTGGTCACGGTTCTGCTTGGCACGAACAATCAAGGCTATAACTGTGCAATTGGTAGCTTGAATGATGGCGTGGACTACACGACCAACAATTCTTTCTACGCGCAGGCGCAGAAAGTGGCAGAAGTGCTGATGGGAAAATATCCGACTGCGGTAATTGCGTTTCTTACGCCTATCCGCAGAACGGGTGTGGACGGTCAAAACAACAATGATGATGGCTATATGATTAACGCTCTTGGCCTTACTACGGAGCCTTACGCGGAAGCGGTAAAGGAAGTGGCTGACTACTACGGGCTTCCCTGTCTTGACTTGTACCACAACGGCATCAACCCTAAAAGTGAGTGGATGCGGCAACTGTACTTCGTAAATTCGGATGGCACACACCCGAACAACAAAGGACACGCCAAGTATATCGCCCCTGTGATTAAGGCCTTCCTTGAAAGTCTTGCATTGTTCGATGAGAAGTCTGTGACCTATTCTGTCACAAACAATCTGACAAACGCAGAAAACTCCAATACCGCAACCTCTGTTTTCGAGGGTAGCGCATACAGCGCAAACATCACCGCAACCTCTGGATATGTCCTGTCCAGTGTGACGGTCAGCATGGGCGGGGAGGATGTAACTGGCATGGTCTACGCTGACGGCGCAATCACCATTGGTGCGGTAACAGGCGATATCGTGATTACGGCAAAGGCAACGGCTGCTTCCGTTACAACATACACAATCACTAATACGCTGACCAACGCCACAAATTCCAACAGCGCGGCCAGCGTTGAGGAGGGTGCTTCGTACAGCGCAACGATTACGGCAAACGATGGCTACGAGCTGTCCGAAGTAATCGTAACGATGGGAGGTACGGATATTTCCGCATCCGCTGTGAGTGGTGGAGAGATCACCATCGAAAGCGTGACGGGCAACATCGTCATTACCGCAACGGCCACCGAAGTTGACAGCGGAGAGCCTGTGTTGGTGCATAGCTACATCGGCACTTCCGTTCCAGAAAGCGGCGCTCTGGAAGACCAGACTGGCTCGTTTGATTTGATAAACAAAAGTGGCAGTCTATTCTTTTCAAATTACGACTCCGAAAACGGTTCAGCGTTTGCATTGTCTACTGGCGATAGTGCTTCGTTTAAGTTTGTAAATGTATTCCGCAATACGATCTATTATTCACGTAGTTGTCAGATGGATACAAGCGGGACGTCCACTTGGAATATCACGGTTGGTGGCAATACTGATACTTCTGGTAGAATCCAAATATTCCCGTATGGCACACCAGAGGGAGTTACTAACGTTTATGGTGATGCCTGTCCGCAACTCTCCTACAGGTCAGGCGATGGCACCGAGGTAACACCCCTGTATTCTTCCGACGTCGTTGAAAAGGGCGAAACTCACGCTATAACAGTCACCGTGAACGCAGCGGATAAGTCTATCAAGATGTATGTGGACGGAACGATTGTTATTAATGAAGTTATGACTACCGAACCCCAGTTTGATGGTTTGTCTGTAGTCCTGTACAACGACTGCCCGTTTGACAGGCTGGAAGTGTACCGTGGAATCATCACGGATGTAACATAGCCCAATATAAAAGCACCATCCTATCCAGAGTTGGTTGGCATCTATGTGGAGGTTGTCAATGGATAGGTGCATCTGCTGCGGCGAGGAAATCGTTAACAAACAGGTGGGGTGGGTACCCCCATGCAGTTCGGCAATGAGATCAGGCAGAACATGGCCAATGTTTTTGTGCAGGCCCCCAACGGCACCCTGTACACCATCGCCGTGGACAACAGCGGCAATCTGTCGGCCAAGGCATTCAC
>ENA-OZAB01000096-OZAB01000096.1-human-gut-metagenome-genome-assembly--contig:-NODE-96-length-63649-cov-35.759144_pt1 | contig 63649 bp, 49 predicted proteins | sample MGYA00243297_ERZ653491 | MGnify/ENA primary metagenome ERZ653491 (study PRJEB26926, sample SAMN06165154) | human gut metagenome | biome: ENVO:00009003; feature: ENVO:2100002; material: ENVO:00002003... | reverse complement strand
TTGTATGAACTCCTTTTTTTTCTCTCAACTGTTGCACTTAATAGTATAATTCACCGCACCGAAAAAAAAAGAAGAGCACAGCTCTTCTTTTTTACCGCGATTTCGTGCGGTATTCTGATTCAGTTCACCTTATTTGCAGGCTTTTGTATTGTTCTCACCGCTCGATTTGCAGGAACGAGTCTTGCTTTGAACGGATTTGCTCTTAGTCCCGCTTTGACGGGCAGTTGACTTAGTCGTGGACTTCTGTGTTCTTTCAGCCATTTTTTCCTCCTTAGATTAAGCTTGATATATACAACCGGCTTTTTAAGTAAATTTTCCCCTCTGAAATCCGGCTTTCAAAGCAAAGTTGAATATCGAGCTTGTATTTTTATTATTTGTTATAACGTCAGCTATATTCGCTGAAAAGGCTGCCAATTATAGCCACGAGGCTTTATGGCAGGCAGTCGGTTTTTCACTGAAAAGCATTTGCACCGAAAAACGACCGGGCCGTAAGCGCGACCGGCGTACGTATCTGACGGGGGCATATTTCTCGGGACAAAGTAAGGATAAATGTTGTAAACTATTGTTTTTACGGAATATTCCATTTAGACGAATCCGCCGATAAGATTATATTTCATAAGCGCGGGCTTTTTCGTTTCAGCCGAACCTGTTCTGTTTGCGAGTTACGACAGAACTGTCGTTTTATGTATGCGTTCACGGTTAATAATTTTGTAAGAACGGTTAATTGGAATATGCTTCCCCTGAAAAAATTGACAAAATTTTTCAATTGTGTTACTCTGAAAATGGTTTTTGCTTTGCGAAAAACTAATTTTTTGCGCGCGTATTTATGAGGGCGTCAGGGCTCTGGAAGATGCGCGCGTTGCGGAGGTCATATGATAACGGATTTTGATGCGGAAAATAAAGTTTTGAGAATAAAACCGGGCAGCAAGCTTACTGCCGTGACGTCTCCGGAGCTTGAAAAGCTGTTGAAGGACAGGCTTTTTGAAGCACGCAAACTGATCGTGGACATGAGCGATACGGAATATGTTTCTTCAGCGGGACTCAGGGTCCTGCTTTGGGCTCACAAGATCATGCTTGACAAAGACGGTATGGTTATAGTCGGCGTAAACGAGGTAGTGAGAGAGATCCTTGATATCACGGGTTTTTCGGATATATTTAACATAGAATAAGGAGATTTTATAATGAAAAGCGACATTTTAAAATTTGATAATAATTCAATCGAGACCGCATCCGGAATAGAGATAGCGTCCAAAACGGCGCTGTATAATGGTTACAGCAAAAAAAATTCTGCCTATCTGGAGCTGCTTACCGAAGAACTTATCGGGCTTGCGCGTCAGTTGCTGGATGTGTTTCAGGCGGAGCTTTGGATAGAGGCCGATCAGAAAGGATACGAGATTCATCTCAGTGCCGCGGCTGACGTTCCGCACGAAAGGAGAGAGGAACTCCTCAAAATGGCCACATCCGGGAAGAATGAATTTGCAAAAGGGTTTATGGGAAAACTCAGACAAATATTCGAAGTCTACCTTTACAGTGATTCCGATACGACAAACGACATGGTTTATATACCGTATATGGGCGGAATGATGGGAGGTATAGAAAATTTCGGGTTGGTGAACGAATGGTCGCTGAGCAGATATCAGCTGCAGAAAGACGCAAAAGAGGAGGAGTGGGACGAGCTGGAGAAGTCTGTGGTAGCAAAGCTTGCGGATGATATTACCGTGGGAGTGAAAAACGGGAAGGTCGAGCTGGTGATCAAGAAGAAGTGTATATAAAAAAATGCACGAGGGGAGTCTGCAGAGAATCGGAAGCGTTGAAGGAGACAGCGAAAGAAATACAGGAGCGCAAAGTGGATAAGGAAATATTGAAGACTTTAGTGCGCATGGCGACAAAAAAAAAGAAAGCGCCGGTGGTTTATAAAAATGCCGGTGTGCTCAATGTTTTCACCGAGACCGTCGAGAAAAGCGATGTAGCCGTATGGGGAGACTATATAGTCGGAGTCGGCAGTTATTCGGGGGAAAGTGAAATCGATTGCCGCGGGGAAGTGATAGTTCCTGCTTTTTGTGACGCGCATCTGCATGTAGAGTCATCGATGGTAAGGCCTTTTGATTTTATCGAATGCGCCATGAAGAGCGGTACCCTTACGTTTATAGTGGATCCGCACGAGGCGGCGAACGTAAAGGGAGAAGCGGGCATAAAGTTTATTCTGGATGACACGGCCGCATTGCCTGCCAATGTATACGTGATGCTTCCTTCGTGTGTGCCTGCGGTAAAGGGGGAACTCAACGGCTGCGAGTATACTGCAGGAGAAATGAAAAAGCTTATTTTTAATCCGCGCGTGGTAGGTCTGGGCGAGGTCATGGATACGGCAGCGGTGTCGGAAGGCGAGGACAGTATGATGGATAAATTGTCGTTGTTTTCTTCCCGCAATGCAGACGGGCATATGATCCGCTGTTCGGAAGAAACCTTGCAGGCACTTGTAGCATGCGGGGTGTGCTCTGACCACGAGAGCGACAGCTTCGAAGAAGCTTATGCGAAGTATTGCAAAGGGATTTTCATAGCTGTAAGAGAGGGGTCCACGGCAAGGAATATCCGGGATATTTTGCCGGAGTTTATAAAACGCGGACTTCCTACAGACAATATGGGCTTTTGCACTGACGATAAACATATAAAAACCATATTGGACGAGGGGCATATACTTCATAATGTAAATGAAGCGATGTCGACAGGTCTTTCATTTGCGAAGGCGGTGAAGATGGCGACGTATAATGTCTGCCGTCATTACGGGCTGAGGCGGTGCGGGGCTATTCTGCCGGGGTATAGAGCAGATTTCTTAACGGTAAGAGTCGGAAAGGAAGTGGAGCTGAGCAGAGTAGTTTGTCACGGAAAAGATATAAATGATTATGATTTTGATTCATTGCGGCCAAAAGCCGTTGATCCGGCGCTGCTGAATACCGTAAATATCGCGCCTGTAAAGTCATCAGACTTGGCTCTTAAATGCGGGACATTGAATGACGTTATCGAGATCATACCCGGTCAGCTTGTCACAAACCATCTTCGCATTGCGCTCCCGCAGAAAGACGGCTTATTTGTTCCGAACAGAGAATACGCAAAGCTTGCCGTGATAGAAAGACATAAAGCTACCGGAAAAGTCGGAGTATGTGCCGTGAAAGGATTCAATATCGGAAAGTGTGCAATGGCGTCGACAGTCGGGCACGACAGTCATAACGTTATAGTTGCCGGGGACAATGACGCTGATATGTTACGTGCGATAGGTTTGCTCAAGGAGCAGGGCGGCGGATTTGCAGTAGTTTCCGGGGAGGATGCAATAGTTTTGCCGCTTGAGATAATGGGACTTATGACTGATGATACCTACGTGCATACTGCGGAAATACTTGAAAAGATGCACTCTTTTCTCAGACAACACGGTTTGGACGAAGAAACGGAGCCTTTTACTACGCTGTCATTTTTATCTTTGCCGGTAATACCTTTTGCGAGACTTACTCCGTCGGGTTTTATAGGAGGGGAGCAATTCGGGCAGAAAAAGGCATAAAGAGGACGGAAATTTACATGTGAAAAATCGGTATAAAAACGCGGGCAAGCTTTCAGATAACTTGACAAAACAAAAATTTTAGTATAATATATGTTGCGTGACACTTGAAGGATCGGGTTTGATTGTGTTTTGTGCTGTCGTAAGGGAAAGCGGCCATGATCAAAAAAGGTGATACAATAAGTGTAACGTTTGCGGAGGCATATCGAAGCGGTCATAACGAGGCGGTCTTGAAAACCGTTTGGGTGCAAGCCCACGGGGGTTCGAATCCCTCTGCCTCCGCCATAAAAATACCGGGTCCGATTGCGGAAAAAGACGGATCCGGTATTTTTTATTTGACAGATAAAACAGTTAAAATAATCGTTCAGCTTCATCAGAAGGCTTGGTCATAACCGCTGTACCTGAACTTTTCGGTACTTTATTAAATTTTACATCATATAGTTTGAAATTGCGTTTTTATTCAGACTGCGGTTCCTCCCAATAGTGATACCATGTGTTTTCTACGATATCGGTCAATACCTGTTCCTGCCACGCCTGTTTCTCATCTGCGGGAATATCTCTCAGATCGTAAACACCAATGATACCTCCAAAACCATTGAAACCCTCTCCATCTATGCCATTATATAAAGGATCAAGCAATTTGCGGAAATCATTTTTCCAAAGTTCTTTCATAAAGTCAGGGAGCTCATAACCCGGAAGTATTATGCTAGACCCAAAAAATGTTACATTTTGGAATGGGTAATCTATTTGAAGAGGCATTGCCATGGAGCCGGCAGGGACCGAATAGAATACGGCGGTATCCGTGCGGTTTTTGGTTCCTTCCGGATACGGGTTATTGTCCAGTAAATCGATAAAGATATAAACCGGTTCTCCGGAAAAGTCAAATTCTAATATAGTGGTTATTCGATTAATATACATTTCATCAGGTGTATAAATTTGTTTGCTCCTATCCGCCATTGCATAATAAATATTCTTCAGGGATGGATAATCTTCAGGCAGTTCGATTGTGAAATAGGGGGAGAAAATATATTTTTCCGCAAACTCATGTATTTCGCTCTGAACTACCCACACACCGCGATGTTTAAATATCTGACCGTTACAGCTGACATACCAAGGATTAAAAACACAGCTGCAGGTGAACAGCAGTACAACGAGAAGCAACAAAACAACAATTCGAGTTATGTGTTTCATTCGGATCACCTCCTAAAGATTGAAAATTACGGGTATTCCGGGCTCATCGGTCACATATCCGCAATAAATGCAGTAGTTTATGCCGTTCATGGCGCGGAAGGTGTGTTGTTCGATGTAAGAGTGACCGCAATTGGTACAGACGCATTGATGATATGATGAGGTTATGCCGACAGTATTAAAGGTATAATTATGGGCATGCATGCCGCAGGAACTGCATAAACAGTTATTCCCGGGATCAATGCTGTCATGATTGCATACAGTGTGTGCACCGCACGGGCAGAACGTTCCATAAGAACCTCTGTTATAAAAACGCATATAATCAGTGTGGGTATGGGTTCCGTTATATTGCAAAACCATACAGTCTCCTAATAAATATTTACTAATAGATTTATATCCGTTGCTGTTAACATCAAAGACCCGGTATACATTGTTTTTATATCCATATGCAATAACATTATGACCAAAGCATAACTGTTCACTGAGGAGATTTCCGTTTGCGTCATAATTATACATATAGTAAACCAACATGGAAAGTATTACAGGCCTATTGTTGTCTATTTCATTCTTTACAAAAGATGATGTGTAAAGACTGCCGGAAAATTCGTATTTCTCGCGTTCCTGAGGAGTGAGGTAATCATCGAAAAACTGATCTAATACATTTGCCAACATAAAGCCGTCTGATGGGTATCCTCCAAATATTTTTCCTGTTTTTTGCTGATACTGAGGATAAATATATTCTGTCAGCGTGGTAACCAGACGGTTGGACACTGTAGGGATGGGTCTAATGTTGTCAATAGAAATGGTATTAAGATCAAAATCCTGCATAGTAAGATCAGTATCTTTGACTGCTTTCATGAAGCCGCTGTTGGCAGACAGCAAATTCGGATCTTCATAGATATTGTAATATCCTAATAAAATGGCAAGCGCGTTGAAACCGCAGGTGCCTTCATTGTTATCTGGTAATTTATAATCATTATATTGTTTTAATCCCATAAAATATTGATAATCGTTTATATATGTATATCCGTCTTCATTCATTGGCTCTTCTTCCAGTCGCAATGAATTTCCTAAATTCAAAGATATTTGATAATACATATTATATATAGGATCGTCAATTGTAAAGGTATTTCCCGTGAGAGGGTATATAATATTGCCTGACTGCATGAAATAGTTGCCTGGCCCAGCATATTTTTTATCACCGGTGATATTATTTGTATTGAAATAAACAAATGGGCTCATTTCTCCTTCTACTAATTCTACAAAATCGTAGCAATCATCTTCAGGCTTGTCTGGGTTAACAAACATAACTACATAACCAGAAATCGGATTAGCCATATATTGAAATAAAATATATTCGTTTCCTGCGAAATCGGTCATATCATGACGTGCTGTGATAACATAACTATTAATAATAAACCTGTACAACGATATGTAACTTGTCGCGGCAAGTGACGGAAAGTCAATAGTTGCAGCAACCATTGCAGAGGTCGTTGTAGTCAAAACTAAAATAACTATGGTTACGATCAATAAAATTAAATTTGTTTTCATTTTACTCCTCCTTTTGAATGTTTTAATGATACAATTTATTACCGTAATACCAAATTGCATCATTTTATTATACAATAACATATAATTATCATTCTGTCAAGTAAAAGCAAAAAATTATCAAACCGAATACAAAATTTAAAATAAAAAATACTTCGCTGATATTTGTTCCGATTTCATCAGGAAGTATTATGAATCTGATTTTTTTTCAGTATAAATCTGGTTTTATTTAAGAATCCGTACTGTCGGGATCCGTGAGAATATTGTCTGACAGAATACTGCCTTTTTCGGGAAACGTGATCCGCGCTTTGGTTTCCGTGCACAAGTTTTTCGTTTTCAGTGTTTTTCCGCCGTTAAAAAATGTTTTCAATGTGGGGAAGTATTGCTTCGGGTATATATTCGGCCAGAAATATCATGACTGTCAACTGCATATGAGCTTGTTTCATATCTCCGCTTTCCACATAGCTGCGGCATTCGCACATTCTCAAATTCATTTCGTTAGTGTCGTTATGATTTACCCAAAATTCGCTTGCTTCTTTCAGGTATATCCAGCCGTTGTAAATGTTGTCAAACATGACAGGGTCAAGTTCGTCGTTCTCTGCGGCTATGCTTGCGTCTATAAGCTGCAACTTTAATTTATTATACATCCCGCTGAGTCTGATCTCTTCGAAAATTCCTGCCGTAAGAATAAGCGCAAGCGTTATCAAAAGCGAAACCAGTGTTTTTAGCATCTTTTCTCCTTTTCTTTGTTCCTTTGTTATGAGTACAACCCTCTTTCTTTTGCCTAATCTGTTTTTACCGCCTGATTTTTCAGTTCGTCCGTAACGCATTTACCGTGTCGGGTCTGAAGCACCATGTGCTTTTCGGAATCCACCGTCAGAAATATTACGTCTTTGATCCTGAGTTTTCTTCTTGACAGTTCTTCTTCTATTACCTCACGCCTGACTCTTTCGTTAAGCTTGTCTTCCATCCAGCTGCCGTCAAGTATGACAGGTATCGGCAGCTGAGCCGTTTGTTTTTCGTTGTTCTGCAATTCGGGATTGGGTATCACGGTAAGTTGACCGTTTGTTTCGAACAGGGCATAGTTTATCTGATCCAGAGTGAAGTATCCTGCGGTACGCATGGCCTGTAATAAATCGTTTGCCGTCATATTGAGGGCTTTCAGATTTGCATAGTTTATCCCTTTTTTATCTATCACGATTATCGGGTTTCCCGAAATAAGCTGCTGCAGCTTAGTGTTTTTAGTCAGCAGTATTGTGAGTTGGTGCATGATGAAAAGCGTGAGAGTAGGGATTATCCCGGCGGAAAGCGGGATCGACTTGTCTCCCATGGGAACGCATGCTACTTCCGCTATGATCAATGTGATCACCAATTCGTAGGGCTCCATTTCTCCGACCTGCCTTTTCCCCATCAGCCTGTATATCACAACTATTATAATGTAAACTATAACCGCTCTAATGAAAACCGTAATCATACCTTTAGTTTGTATACTTTTTCCCGCCTTATTCTTCTTTTCCGGTTTTATCGTTCTGTTTTATTATTCTGTTATCGAACCTCAGATATTTTTATATTTGTACTTTTTTTGCTTTGGAGCTTGAGGTTCGCGTACTTTTTTTCAGTAGCACAGTATTTCGTGATACAGAGTAAATATTTTCGGTTTTGCGGAAAGTTTAATTTCGATTTACTTTAAATTTTTTCTGTTGTATAATATTTAAAACACGGCAGGAAATTTTTTCTGTTGTATAATATTTAAAACACGGCAGGAGTAGTTCAAAATGAAGATCACAGTGCGTCAGATAGTTTATATTGCCGTTATGACGGCGCTTTCCGTTGTGGCAAATATATTTTCCGTTCCTATCGACGGGGGAAGTAAATTTATCAGCTTTGCTTATTTGCCGTTAATTATAGCAGGTATTTACATGGGGCCGATTGCCGGAGGCGTAGTCGGCGGACTCGGTGATATTTTAGGTTGCCTTATAAATCCTTTGGGTCCTTGGATGCCGCTCATAACTCTTGCAAGCGTTTTACTCGGAGTCATACCCGGTATCATATTCCGAATTGCAGAAAAAAGGCTGTCATCAAAGATCAATCCTTCTGTTTCGCGTATTATTCTCGTGTGGATAAGCGTCGCCTTGATACTCGTTGTCTGTACTGCCGGACTGAATACCTTTAATCTGTGGTACGTATATTCGGCGGAAAAAAATACTTATTGGGTCTATCTTGCGGGAAGATTTCCGTTGCAGGCGCTTGTCGCCGTCATAAACGGCGTATTGCTTTCGGCTTTTGTTGTGTCTCCCGCACTGGATAATTACCTTAAAAATAAAGTTTCTTCCGAATTCAGATCAGTAAGGACAAAATGAACCGGTTCCGCGTCTTAATTTGTTGAAACGGGGATATTTTGTATATTTGCCCGTTATACTTTGAAAAACCTTGTCATTGCTGTCGATGCAAATGTATTAAAGAGGTGTTATTCAGTGTCAGGGAAAGATGTTTCCGCTCCGAATCAAAAAAAAACAGCGCCAAAATATAACATGTGGCAAAATACAGCCTTTATGTTCCGTTGTGCTTTAAAAAAGGGCAGAAAATCAAAAAGCGTTTTGGTGATCCTTGTTTTTCTTTCGGTTTTCACAGCCGGGAAATCCGTGATCGAAATGCTTATCGCTCCCGTTGTCCTGAACAAAATAGAAAGCAATGCTCCTTTGTCTGAGCTTTTGCTTTCTATTTTTCTTATGTGCGGGCTTTTGCTTTGCGTGGAATGTCTGCGTTCGTATGCCGATATCAACAAGATCTTCGGAAGGATAACGGTGCGCGAGACCATCATTCACATGCTTGCGCTCAAAACTGCAAATACATCTTACGTCAACCTCCTCGATTCGTCTTTTCTGGACCTGAGAGATAAAGCCGCAGACGCGACCGGCAGTAACGATGCCGCGTCCGAAGCCGTCTGGACCACGCTTGAAAAATTACTTGTCAATATAATAGGCTGTATAGTGTATGTTTTTTTGCTTTCTTCACTCAACTTCCTGCTTATACTCCTCGTGACGGTGACCGCTTTTTTGAGTTTTGCGGTAAATAAAAAGGTGTACGATCTGGTGTATGCAGACAGGGATAAGTTTGCTGCCGCTTACCACAGGGCCGAATATTTATCGGAAACTTTTCTGAAAAAAGCTTATGCAAAGGATCTGCGTATATTCGGGCTCGGGAACTGGCTCAATGAACTTTTCGGGAAAAGCGTGCGTTTCTACGGTGCTCTTGCATACAGGCGGGAGAAAAAATATATCGTTGCAAATATCGCCGATATAGTTTTGTCTTTTCTCAGAAACGGGATCGCTTATTATTACCTTATAAATCTTACTCTTTCCGGAGGACTGACGGCGGCTCAGTTTCTGTTGTATTTCAATGCTCTGAGCGGCTTTACTGTGTGGGTGACGGGGATACTGCAGAATACGGCAGAATTGAACAGACAGAGTTTGGATCTGTCGCTCATAAGAGAATATCTCGATTGGAATGAACCTTTTGAATTTGAAAAAGGCAAAAAGCCTCCGATTGATCCGGAGGGCAGATATGAGATCACTCTGGAAGACGTATCTTACACATATCCCGGGGCGGAAACGCCTACTGTTTCGGATATCAACGTTACAGTCAGAGCGGGAGAAAAGGTGGCGTTGGTTGGATTGAACGGCGCGGGAAAAACTACGCTTGTGAAATTGATGTGCGGTTTTTTGGACCCGACCCGGGGACGCGTGCTCCTTAACGGAGAGGATATACGTACTTTTAACCGACGGGAATATTATGAAATGATCGCGGCGGTATTTCAGGAGTTTTCGGTTCTGGATGTCACGATAGCGGAAAATGTAGCGCAGCGGGTAGAAGGCATTGACGAAAAACGCGTGACGGAATGTCTGGAAAAAGCGGGGATCAGGGAAAAAGCGGAGTCATTGCCCAAGGGGATAAATACCGTGATCGGGAAAAAGGTCTTTGAGGACGGAACAGAGCTTTCCGGGGGCGAAATGCAGCGTCTGATGCTCGCCCGTGCTCTATACAAGGACGCGCCTTTACTGATGCTCGACGAGCCTACGGCTGCTCTCGATCCGCTTGCGGAAAGCGATGTTTATAATAAATACAATGAATTAACTGCCGGGAAAACTTCCGTTTTTGTTTCTCACCGTCTGGCCTCGACTCGTTTCTGCGACAGGATCCTCTTTCTTAAGGACGGCAAGATCGCCGAAGAAGGAACTCACGATTACCTTCTCTCTCTTAACGGCGGCTACTCTTATCTTTTCAACGTGCAAAGCAGTTACTACAAAGAGGAGGGGGAAAAGAATGTCGAAGCATAAAAATAAAAGTTCTTCAGTTCACAGCGGCGTTTTTTCGGCGAATTTGAAAGCACTGAAAATGGTCGTAAGACTAACTCCGGGCGTACTTTTTTCCTCCGTATCGAGTTCGTTGTTTTCCGCGTGCAGCCCTTATGTGACTTTATGGTTTTCGGCAAGAATAATACAGGAACTTTCCGCAAACAGAGATCCCGAAGTTTTGCTGCACCTTGTGCTTTGGCTACTTGCCGCAACGACCCTGACCTCTTTTATCACCGCGTTGCTCACACGTTGGCATGAATACGAAAACGAGATTTCCGCTCTGAACTCCAAAAAAATATTCATGAAAAAAATGAGCTCAGTGGACTATCTGGATATCGAAAGCGCAAAAGCGATCGATATGTATCAGCAGATAGCTCAGAATACCATGTGGTCCGGTTACGGCGTTTCCATAACGATCAAATACTTTACCGAGGCTCTCAATTCATTGTTCAGAATATTGGGCGGCGTCGGACTTTCCGTAACATTATTTTTAAAAGCGGTTCCCGAAGACGCGGGTGCGCTTGTCTTTCTCAACAGTCCATTTATGTCGGTCATAATTCCGGCCGTACTTCTCGGTTCGGCAATTTTGTCCTCTTTTCTTATGGGCAGATCGGAAAAAACATGGTCGGATTATGCTGCCGGTGCCCGTCTCAGTAACAGGGTATTCGGTTTCTTCGGTTTTCTGGTACTTGAAAATCAGCGTGCCGTGGATCAGAGAATTTATAAGCAGCAGGAAAATTTGTGCAATCCTTATCTGGAGGGATGCAACGGCTTCGGCGTGGCGTCTTTGATAGCAAAAAAAGCACGCGGGAGCATGGGTATTCTGGGAGCCGCGGCAGACGGCATCTTGGTCATCGCCATTTTGGTCATCTATCTGTTCGTCTGCCTGAAAGCTTACGGAGGCGCGTTCGGGATAGGCGATGTAACTCAGTATATCGGAGCGGTGACAGGAGTTTTCGGCGGCGTGGTCGCGCTGATGAAGACCGCAGAACGGCTGGGTATCAATGCCGATTTCCTTAAAAATACTTTCGACTTCCTCGCTCTTCCCGAAAAAATGCACAAAGGGAACCGGAGTACCGAAGAAGGCATTGTCAATGAGATAAGGTTCGAAAACGTATCGTTCAGGTACCCCGGAGCAGAAGACTATGCACTTCGTAATATTTCCTTCAGTATAGTCGCCGGCAAGAAAACGGCGATAGTGGGAGTGAACGGCAGCGGCAAAACTACTTTCATCAAACTGCTCGCGCGCCTTTATGATCCCACCGAAGGAAGGATCCTTCTTAACGGTACGGATATAAAAGATTACGACTACGAAGAATATATGAAAATGTTCGCCGTGGTTTTTCAGGACTTTTCTTTGTTTGCTTTGCCTTTGGGAGAAAATGTTGCGGGAAGCTGCAGCTACGATAAGACTGAGGTCAAAGAATGTCTGAGGGAAGTCGGGCTCGACCTTTCAAAGCAAAGAAGTCTGAAAACACTTGATACCTGTCTGTATAAAGAACTCGATAACAACGGCGTATCGGTGTCTGGAGGAGAGGCGCAGAAAATAGCCATAGCGCGTTCGCTTTATAAGAAGGCTTCGATCCTTGTTCTCGATGAGCCTACAGCCGCCCTCGATCCCATTGCAGAGGCGGAAATATACTCGAAGTTTGATGAGATAGCCAAAAACAGAACGGCAATATATATCAGTCACCGTTTGTCCTCATGCAAGTTCTGTGACGAAATAGCCGTATTTTCCAAGGGCAGGATAATTCAGCACGGTTCTCATGAACGGCTGCTTTCTGACGTCCGCGGCGAATATTTCAAACTTTGGAATGCTCAGGCACAATATTATACGGATAAAAATTAAATTACGGAAAAATGACCGCAAGGTTTTTTTTGCGGACGCCGGCCGGTACGATCAGGACTTCGTCATTACGCTCAGCCCGATAGTCCTTTGACATAACGGTCGGCGTCTGTTTTTTTGCACAAAGGAGTTTTTGACGCTTGTCAAAGTGAAAAAATTGTGGTATGCTTATCGTGATCGGATAAAGTCTCTGCAAAAGACTGAAATGAGGAATGGCGGTTGCTTTCCCGGAGGTGAAGCAACACGGTTTTGCTATTTAAAAACAGACTTCGGAATTATTTATTTTTATTTATACCTAAACCTGTTCCGATCAAAAGGAGAAGCGGATAATGATAGAAATCAGAGAAATTTTCCCTTCGGATAAACGGCTTTTCAGAAAGTTTGTCGATTTTCCGAATAAACTGTACAAAAACTGTACGCATTACGTGCCTTGTCTTTTTTCAGACGAGATCAATCTTCTGAATCCGGAAAAGAATGTCAGCTTTGAAGAGTGCAAAGCCCGTTATTTTTTAGCTTATAAGGACGGAGTCATTGCCGGCAGGATATGCGGGCTCATACAGCTGAAAAGCAACGAGATCCATAATGAAAAGGCCATGCGCTTTTCCCGTTTCGACGCCATAGACGACGCCGAGGTTTTCAGGGCGTTGCTTGCCGCGGTGGAGAAGTACGCCGAGGAAGAGGGCATGGAGCTGGTCCACGGACCTTACGGCTTCAACGATATGGACAGGGAAGGGTATCTGTTTGACGGCTTTGACCTTGACGCTACCTTTGCCACTTATTATAATTATCCGTATTATCGGAAGCATTTCAATGAGGCGGGATACACTCAGGAAAATGAGTGGCTGGAGTACAGGATAACTATTCCCGACGAGGTGCCGGAAAAGGTCGAAAGGGTGGCTCAGATTGCGGAAAAACGCTACGGACTGAAGGTTCTCAACGGGCTTCCCAAAAAAGAGCTGAAGGAAAAATGGATGCACGCCATTCTGGACTGTTATGACGAATGTTACTCAGTTCTGCCCGGGACCGTGCCTTTGTCCCCGAAGCTCAGAAGTCAGCTTGCCGATCAGTTTTTGCTTGTGATCAACACGAGGTATCTTACATTGGTCGTAAACGAAGAAAACGAAGTGGCGGCTTTCGGGTTGTCATTCCCGACGATCAGCAAGTTTCTTCATAAAAGCGGCGGAAGACTTTATCCGGGAGTGCTTTTAAAAATACTCAGGGAGGTCAAACATCCTACGGGGCTGGAACTCGGAATCGTGGGGTGCAGAGAAAAATACAGGATGTCGGGGGCTTTGGCAATGATCCTCAGACAAAATATAATAGAGCTTAAAAAGGACGGTATCAGGGAAGTTGAAAGCAATCCCGAGCTGGTATTCAATAACAACATACTTAATCTGTGGAATCCCTTCGAGAGAAAACTGGTCCGTCACCGTGAAACCGTAAAGAAGGAACTGAAATGAAAAGACTTATTCTTATAGTGGATATGATAAAAGGGTTTATAGAGGAAGGCGCTCTGGCTGATCCTTCTTCGGCGGCAATCGTCCCCGGAATAATCGGGTATCTTGACTCGCATGACGGCGACGTAATATTCCTTGCGGACAAGCATAATAAAAACAGCAGGGAATTTCTTTCTTATCCCGTTCACTGCGTCAGTCCGGAAGAAAGCGAAGTTATCGGGCAGCTCGTTCCGTATGCGACGAGGATAGTGTACAAAAACAGCACCAACGGTTTTTTTGCGCTGAGTACCGAGACCGATCTTAAAAAGTACGATGAAGTTGTGATAGCGGGAGTCTGCACCGATATATGCGTCCTTCAGCTTGCGCTTACCCTGAAAGGCTTTTACGATCAGTACGATATGACGGTGCCTGTCAGGCTGCTGAAAAACTGCGTTTCCACATTCGACGCCCCCGTCCACGGAAAAGAAGAATTTACCGCTATTTCTCTGAAACTTATGAAAAATGCGGGAATAGATATAATATAGTTTTTGAGGAGAGTATATGATAGACATTAATCTTATTAGGAATGATCCCGAGTATGTCAGGAATGCGCTCAGGAAAAAGGGCTTTGAAGTTGATTTTTCTTCGTTCTTCCGAATGGACGGAGAAAGAAAGGCTTTGCTTCAGAATATAGAAGCTCTGAAGGCGCAGAGGAATAAAGTCAGCGCTTCCGTGCCGGCTAGGAAAAAAGCCGGCGAAGACGTAGAGTCTCTTTTCAAAGAAATGAGACAGCTTGGAGATGAGATAGCCGCCGGAGATGAGAAGCTCAGCGTTCTTTCTGAAAAAATCAACGAGTTTCTGCTCTCACTTCCCAATATGCCGGATGAGGATCTGGTTGCCGGAGGAAAAGAAAACAACGCCGTGATAAAGCTTTCCGGTAAAAAGCCCGAGTTCGGCTTCGAACCGAAAAATCACGTGGATCTGTGCACGAAACTCAATCTTATCGACTATGACCGCGGCGTGAAGCTTTCCGGCGGGGGCTTTTGGCTTTATCGCGGGAAAGGGGCCGTTCTGGAGTGGGCGCTGCTTAATTTCTTTGTGAACGAGCACCTTGCGGACGGCTATGAATTTATACTTCCTCCTCATCAGCTGGGATATAATTGCGGACTCGGGTCGGGACAGTTCCCCAAGTTTCTGGACGAAGTCTATTGGCTTGAGGGGGAGGATAAAACCAAAAATCGCTTTATGCTCCCCACTGCCGAAACGGCTCTGGTCAATATGTACTCGGGGGAAATCATCCCCGAAAGCGCATTGCCCATGAAGTTTTTCGCGTATACACCGTGCTACAGGAAAGAAGCCGGAAGCTACCGCGCCGAAGAAAGAGGTATGATAAGAGGACATCAGTTCAACAAGGTGGAAATGGTGCAGATCACCTCCCCGGAACAGTCCGAAGCCGCCTTCGAGGAACTCGTAAACAAAGCCGCTTCCCTCGTAGAGAAACTCGGTCTGCATTTCAGGATATCGAAACTTGCGGCGGGGGATTGTTCGGCGTCCATGGCGCGTACCTACGATATAGAGATCTGGATTCCTTCCATGGGGATATATAAGGAGGTATCATCGGTAAGCAACGCGAAAGACTATCAGGCAAGAAGAAATAATACAAAATACCGTGTCGCCGAAACGGGCAAAACAGCATACGTGCATACCCTCAACGGATCAGGTCTTGCAACAAGCCGCGTTGTACCCGCAATAGTTGAACAGTACCAGAATGAGGACGGATCAGTGACGGTCCCCGAGGTGCTGAGGAAATACACAGGCTTCGACGTCATAAAGTAACGGAGGGATCATGACTCAGCTAAAGGTTTATAATACATTGTCAGGCAAAAAAGAAGTGTTTCAGCCTATAAATGATTTAGTACGTATATATTCTTGCGGACCAACGGTTTATAAGTACGCCCATATAGGCAATCTTCGCACGTATATATTTATGGACCTGCTTGTGCGCGTGCTTCGTTACGACGGCTATAAGGTAAAGAACGTAATGAATATCACCGATGTGGGACACCTGCTCAGCGATGCCGACGAAGGGGAGGATAAAATGGAAAGATCCGCCCGCGAACGCAATACCGACCCTTACGAAATAGCACGCGAGGTCACCGAAAGGTTTTTCCGCGACACCGACAGTCTCAATATCGTCCGTCCTACCGTTACGCCCCGCGCTACGGATAATATCAGGGAAATGATAGATATAGTCAGCGCGCTTTGCGAAAAAGGCTATGCGTACGAAATCGACGACGGAATATATTACGACGTGTCGAAGTTCCCCGATTACGGGAAACTCTCCGGAAACATTCTCGAAGAACAACAGGCGGGAGCAAGAGTGGAAGTCAACGATCAGAAAAGACACCCCGCAGATTTTGCATTGTGGAAAAAAGCTCAGCCCAATCACATCATGCAGTGGGACAGTCCCTGGGGCAGAGGCTTCCCCGGATGGCACATCGAATGTACGGCTATGAGCCTGAAGTATCTCGGCAAAACTTTCGATATCCATACGGGCGGCGTGGACCATATCCCCATCCATCATGAGAATGAAATAGCTCAGGGAGAAGCTTATACCGGAGTGAAAAACACAAATTACTGGATGCACAGCGAGTTCATGCTTTTTGACGGAGGTAAAATGAGCAAGTCGCTGGGGAACTGCTATACGGTCAGCGACCTTGAAGAAATGGGATATCCTCCGTTGGCATTCAGGTATATGTGCCTGAACGTGCATTACCGTCAGAAGCTCAATTTCACCTTTGACGCTCTCGCTTCCGCAAAAAAAGCCTACGAACGTCTCATCGAAACTCTCCGCGCTCATAAGGAAAGCGAAGAAAAAGCCGATCAGTCGACGATCGCCGCGCTCAGAAACGAATTTCGTGAAGCCGTGAACGACGACCTGAACGTGCCGCTTGCTCTCGGAACGCTTTGGAAAGCCGTAAAGCTCCCGAAATCACGCGACATATATTCCCTTGCCCTCGAGATGGATCAGGTGATGGGCCTGGATTTGGATAAACTCCCTCAGCCCGTGAAAAAAGAGATCCCTCCGGAAGTGGTCGCCGTCGCCGAAGAACGTAAGATCGCCCGCGCTCAGAAAAATTGGACGGAAAGCGACCGTCTGCGCGAAAAGATCAGAGAAATGGGTTATTCCGTGAAGGACCTGCCCGACGGTTATGAGCTGACCGAACTCTGACGGTAACCTTGCCTGTGTCTTAAGTTACAAAGCGGTTTCACTTGGTAAATAGATTTCAAAGTGAAATCGCTTTTTTAGTTTTGTTTATTTTCTGTCGTCGCTCGTGTAAAATAAAGAAAAAGAAAAGCTGTCGTTTATTTCCGAGTAAAGGGCACACATGCGTGTGTGATCAAAAGGGCGTCCGAAGGCGGTTCACGACGGAAAACCTGAACGGCAGTTGAGGGCGTCGCTTTACTTTGACATTTATCCGGTCGGAATGATCGGAATTTTCTCCCGAAACATTTTAAAAGCGTATTTCATAGTTTATAAGCTGGTGTTTTCCGGTAAACTGCGGATATATCCGGTTTTTGTCGTCGGGGAAGTGGAGGGTCGGAAAAGCGCTTTGATTTGCGGATGCTTTTCGGAAGTGGGCGGGAGCAGATGGTCAAGGTAAAAGACGAAGTCCGGGAGAGCGGGGAAAGGGTAATTCGGAAGGGCTCCGGGATAAAGGGGAAGAATGTTTATCCCCGATTTAAATAGGTTGACAATATCGGATCAGAATAATATAATAAAAAAGCTATGTTTGTCAGTGAGGATCGTTATTATCAGGCTGAAAGGATTTTAAGGTACCATGCTTCGCTTTACCCCGGCATGCTTGTCCGTGACGCCGTCAAACTGCTTTTTCAGAGTGTGACGGGAGCAGGACATTTCATCTCGGATAATGGGAGCGTATCAAAAGCGCTGATCGCCGAAATGCCGGAACAACAAAACAGAGAAAGGTTTTTAGGCAAGGAGCATCTCGTGCAGAACAGTTTTGTTCCTTTGGGCGGCGGATATGTGAGGGCAGACCTTTTTGTCGCTTACTCGGGACGCATGAGCGTCGGACGGCTTGCAGACCTTTTTTCGGCATCTGTTTCGGAAGAGGGCGATAAAGAAAGTTTAAAGTGTTTGCTGGAAATACTGCCCGGTATGGCTTCCGAAGGTATTTTTGCTTTCGGGAAAAAAGAAGCTTCGGATTTTATCCGGGAGTATGTTTTATCCGGGATGCCCGTCATCTCGCACTCGGCAGATTACAGACGTCTTTATCTGCCTTCATACAGAATTGTTCGATCGGAGCTTTTGAGATCGGAGGAGAAAACCGGATGGGAACAGTTGATCTGATTTTTTTGGGAATCGGTTTATCTATGGACGCTTTCGCCGCTGCTTTGTGCCGCGGTGTGGAAATGAAAAAAATAAAGTGGGGAAGATGTTTTCTCGTGGCGGCGTTTTTCGGAGGCTTTCAGGCTCTTATGCCTCTTGTGGGGTGGTTGCTGGGTACGGCTTTTCAGAAGGCGATCTCCGACATCGACCACTGGATAGCGTTTGCTTTGCTCGTTCTGATAGGCGGGAAAATGATCTTTGACGCACTTAGAGAGAGTGACCGCGAAAAAAAAGAAGACAGATTTTCCTTGATCAGCGTTTTGCTTGCAGCTGTTGCCACAAGCATAGACGCTTTGGCTGTGGGAGTTTCTTTTGCTCTTATCAAAGTGGACATATGGCTTTCCATAGCCGTTATAGGAATTATCACTTTTTTACTCAGTATAGCGGGCGTGCTTATAGGGAGCAGATTCGGGAACAGGTTTGAAAATAAAGCAGAAATCGCCGGAGGCGTCATACTTATTCTTATAGGGGTGAAGATTTTGCTTGAACATTTGGGAGTATTGACGCTTTAAAGCGGGTATTCGGAGAGAAGCGTATGCCTTTTATTTTGTGTGAAGGAGATATAACTAAACTCGGCTTTGATGTGGATATTATTGTGAACGCGGCTAACCGTATGCTTTTACCGGGAGGCGGTGTTTGCGGCGCAGTTTTTTCTTCTGCCGGCGCCGGGCTTGAAGCCGAGTGCGGTCGCCTTGCTCCCTGTGAAACGGGAAATGCCGTTATCACTGGAGGTTACGGTTTATGTAAAAATATTATACATGCCGTAGGTCCTGTCTGGCAGGGAGGGGAAAAGGGGGAGGAACTTTTGCTTGCTTCGGCTTATAGGAAAGCTCTTGTTCTTGCACGGGAGGCCGGGGCGCGGAGTATCGCGTTTCCTCTGATTTCTTCAGGCATATACGGTTATCCTTTTGCGGCGGCTTATGACACAGCGAAAAAGGTCATTCTGGATTTTGTCGGAAATGAGGATATGACCGTATATATGGTGCTTATGAACGCTCCCCGGCTTCTGCCTGCCATAAAAAACGCAGATATTGAAAGATTTTTGTCGCGGCACAGGATGCCGAAAGAAAATCGACTGAGAAAACAAGGGGTTTTTTCTGTTGCCAATATCGGCGAGTTTAAAGAGAGACAGTTCGGAGTATCGTCCGCACGCATGCTTTCCCGGGATAAACAAGGAGAGAAATCGCTCGAAGAACTGATCTCGACTCCCGCGGAAACATTCTCGCAGTACCTTATCAGACTTATAGACAGAAGCGGTATGACGGATGTCCAGGTATATAAAAGAGCAAACATCGATCGCAAGCTCTTTTCCAAGATCCGGAGCGACGATAATTACAGACCTTCGAAAAAAACCGTTTTATCGTTTGCCGTCGCACTGAAGCTGAGTCTGGACGACACTCGCGATCTCCTCGGGAAAGCGGGCTATGCTCTTTCGGATTCGGTAAAGTCCGATATAGTCGTGGAATATTTTATTTCCAGAGGGATTTACGATATCTGGGAGATCAATGAAGCTCTTTTCGATTTCGGACTGCCGTGTCTGTCGTGAAATTATTTTGTCATATTTCGCTAATAATTGAATGCAAATGTCTTGACAATACTATATCTTGTGTGGTATCATACTCCTGCACCACAAGATGTAGTGGTTTTTTTTATCATAAGAATTTTCGGGGGGAATAGAAAATGTTTAGTACGATCAAGAAAAGAGACGGCAGAGAGGTCCCGTATGACAGAAGCAAAATAACCGGCGCCATTAATAAAGCCATGAGCGGATGTTACAGAAAAGACGAAGCGGCTGCAGCGAGGCTGGCTGAAATAACGGAAAAAAAGCTGACAGAAAAATTTGCCGATAATATTCCCACCGTTGAGGATATTCAGGATATGGTAGTGGCCGTACTGAAAGAAAACGGATACGCGTATGTTTCGCAGAGGTACAGCGAATACCGTTCTGACCGCACGAGGGTGCGTGAGATGAATTCTCATCTTATGCAGGTAATGGGCGAATTGACTTTTACCGACGCGCTTGACAGCGACATGAAGAGGGACAACGCCAATATAGACGGAGATACTGCCATGGGCACGATGCTCAAATACGGCAGTGAAGCGGCCAAGGATTTTTATGAGAAATATATACTTTCCAGGGAGCAGTGCAAGGCTCACAGATCCGGAGATATCCATATACACGACTTTGATTTTTACACGCTGACCACAACGTGTTGTCAGATAGATCTTAAGAAGCTTTTCAAAGGCGGTTTTTCCACGGGACACGGATTTCTTCGTGAGCCTCAGCATATCCAGAGTTATGCGGCGCTTGCCTGCATAGCGATCCAGTCGAATCAGAACGATCAGCACGGAGGGCAGAGTATCCCCAATTTTGATTACGGTCTGGCGGACGGAGTTGCTAAGACTTACAGGAACCTTTATAATGATAATTTTGCCAAAGCTCTGGATCTTACAGGAGGGGCGAAAGAGAGCGATACACTTGAAAAACTCACCTCTTTGCAGAAAGGATCGGGACTTATGCCGTCGTTGGGCGGAAACGAGGAGTATAACGAGAGGGAAGCGGAAGAGTTTTCAAGTCTGGGGAAGGACGTTTATGAAAAGGTTCACGCTTTTGCATTGGAAAAAGCCGAAGAGGAGACGGATAAAGCAACATATAAAGCCATGGTTGCGCTTGTTCACAATCTTAATACCATGCATTCCCGCGCCGGCGCTCAGACGCCCTTCTCTTCAATAAACTACGGTATGGATACCTCCCCGGAGGGCAGAATGGTTATCAAAAACGTGCTTCTGGCTACCGAAGCAGGCCTCGGATTCGGGGAAACTGCCATATTCCCGATCCACATATTCAGAGTGAAAGAGGGCATCAACTATAATCCCGGCGATCCGAACTATGATCTTTTCCAATTGGCAATGAGGGTATCCGCAAAAAGGCTTTTCCCCAACTTCTCTTTTGTGGACGCGCCTTTCAACGCAATGTATTATAAGCCCGGTCATCCCGAAACAGAGGTCGCTTATATGGGTTGCCGCACAAGGGTTTTGGGAAACGTTTACGCGCCTGAGGACTCTGTGGTATACGGCAGGGGAAATTTGTCCTTTACTTCTATAAATCTTCCGCGTATCGCGATAAACGCAAACAAAAATATCGAAAGATTTTTCGAGGATCTTGACAGAAAGATAGATCTTGTGGCAAAACAGCTTCTTGACAGGTTCGCGATCCAATGCAGCAAGAAGGTCAAGAATTTCCCCTTCCTTATGGGACAGGGAGTATGGATACACAGCGAGAATTTAAAGCCCAATGATTCCATAGCCGAAGTGCTCCGTCACGGCACTTTGTCGATAGGTTTCATAGGTCTGGCGGAAACACTTGTCGCACTCATAGGCAAACACCACGGCGAATCCGAAGAGGCAAGGAATCTCGGGTTGGAGATAGTTTCGTTCATGAGAGGGCGCTGTGATGAGCTTTCCGAGAAATATAAGCTCAATTTCACCTTACTTGCAACTCCCGCAGAAGGACTTTCAGGCAGGTTTATAAGGATGGACAAAGAAAAATTCGGCGAAATCCCCGGGGTGACAGACAGAGAATATTATACGAACAGCTTCCACGTGCCGGTGTATTTCAATATTTCCGCTTATGACAAAATCAAAATAGAAGCGCCTTATCACGCTCTCACAAACGCCGGACATATAACCTACGTGGAACTCGACGGCGATACGGCAAATAATCTCGAAGCATTCGAAAGCATAATCAGGTGTATGAAGGAGTCCGGCATCGGATACGGCAGCATAAACCACCCCGTGGACAGAGATCCGGTTTGCGGCTACAACGGTATCATAGGCGACGAATGTCCTAAGTGTCATCGTCACGAGGGGGACGGAGAACAGAATTTTGAGCGTATCCGCAGAATAACGGGTTATCTTGTGGGGACCCTTGACAGATTCAACGACGCCAAACGCGCAGAAGAACGCGACAGGGTAAAGCACGGCTTATGATAAGGATAGCAGGGTATGTCAACGATTCGATAACCGACGGGTCAGGACTCAGATTTGCACTTTTCACACAGGGATGTCCGCACGGCTGTGAGGGATGCCACAACCCGCAGACCCATGACTTCAACGGCGGAAAAGAGGTGTCGGCGGAGGAGGTGACCGCTCTCATAGACGCCAACCCCATTATCACCGGAGTCACATTTTCCGGCGGGGAGCCGATGTGTCAGGCAAAGGAACTGATACCCGTAGCGGAGCACGTAAAGAGAAAAGGCCTTCATCTTGCCGTGTATACGGGATATACATTTGAAGAGCTGATGGCCATGAAAAACGAAAACGTTATAAGACTGATCGGGTTATGCGATATTATCGTGGACGGCAGATTCGTCAAAGAACTGAAAAGTTACGATCTCAAGTTCAAAGGCAGCTCAAATCAGCGCGTCCTGGACGCGGCAGCTTCATTGGCGCAGAAAGCGCCCGTTCTCACCGGCGATAAAAGGTGGATATAATAAATTTTTACGAATTTTTGTCGTAAAAGATAAAACAAGCATTTTTTCTATTTTCTGAATAGTTTTTTGGCGCTCCGGCGGTTTCTGCCTGAAATATCGGCATTTTCGTTCCGGAGCGCTTCTACTTTGAGTTTTTTGTTTATTTCTTCTATGCGACGGTTACGAGTTTCGAGATAGTTTGCATAAAGCTGCTTTCCTATGTATGCCACACATACCATCATTCCGATTATGCATATGCCGGCAATAATGTAATTTTCCATTTTACGCCTCCTTTTAAGCATTATAATGTTATTCGATTATCGCCCGGAGCAATATATTGTATAATTACGGGTTTTTTTGCCGATATCGATATAATTTGTATTTTCAGCCTGTTTCAAAGCTCCGGGTGTCCGGAAAAGCATTCTTTATAAAAAATGTATACGGTCTCTCACGGATGCACATTCTAAATTTGTTTAAAAGGCGTGTCCGTTAAATTAAAGGCGTCAGCTTCAAACAGGATAATACTACCCTGATTTGAATTGACTGCCGGTTTAGATAAGCAACACCGTAAATGCCGACTTTGCTTTGACAGAAAAAAAGTATCGGCATTTAAGGCGCCGGACGTCTAAAGGAGGTTTTATGAAAAAATTGATTTTATTGATCGTGTTGGTATGTATTGCCGGAATATTTGCCGCTTGTTATCCGCAGGAAAAGACGTCGGATAATTCTTTGCCTTTGTACAGGCTTTCCGCTGACGTCGACAGAGAGGTATACATGTCCTCAGACGCTCTCGAAAAATTCGCCAAGATAGAAAGTACGGTCAATCAGGTGGAAAGCGTAGAAGAGAGCGTGGTTCTCGGTTACGGCGACAGTCTTGTAGTAGGAGTAAAAACGTCGGGAGTATTTTCAGCAAAACAGGATAAACAATTGAAGAGTGCGATAGAAGAAAGCATTAAAAAGAATTTTCCGGAATATAACAATATCTTTATTCTTACACGGGTAAAAGATTATTATATGCTTACAGGACTCAAAAGCAAGCTCGACGAAGGATTGAGTCCCATGGAAGTTTACGAAATACTTCTGGATATGCTCAGAAGAGATTCCAAAGGCCCTAAAATGCCCCGTGATCCTCGTTGTCCCATAAATCGACCCGAAGAAAATACCACAGCTCCGTGAGCTCCCCGAAAATGACGGCAGCTCTTAAAGCTTTGCGAGCAAAGTGTCGTATAAAAATCCCGATCGACTTATTTAATGGAAACGGGCGGCATTTACATGCCGCCCTTATATTTTCCTGCCCTTTCCGGAGGGTCTTAATTTTATTGGATTTTAAGTCGGATATCGGGGTCTGTCTGTTTGACACTTTGTGACATCCTGTCGTGCTGCTTTTATCCGGTCCGCACCGATCAGTCTCTGTCAACCTCATATTTTATGATGTCGCCGGTCGATGCATTGATCTCATATTCGTATTCCACGCCGTTCACGAAAAATTCGATTTCGTATATCATGAGTCCGTCGTCCGAGTCAAACTCCGCCTCGGTAAATATCACTTCCGATACATCGAATCCAGCATGTTCGGAGGCTATCGCTTTGGCTTCGTCAAGTGAGATTATATTTCCGTTATTGCCGCCCTGACCGGAAGTAAATCTTTCCGCTTCCTTGGAGTGCACTTTGCCCGTAACGGCATTGATCTCGTATTCATATTCGTGAGTGGAGGTAAAGAACTCGATGTCGTATACCGCGATGCCGTCGTCGAAGTCGAACTGAGCTTTCTGGAAAGTTGCTTCCGCTTCGGCAATTCCGGCGTCTGCAAGCGCCGCCTGTTTAGCGGCTTCCACGCCTATATAATTCTCGGAAGGAACAGAACTGCCGGTAATTAATTCTTTTTCTTTTTTGTGAACGTTGCCTGTAAGGGCATTGATCTCATATTCATACTTGTGGGTCGAGGTGAAGAACTCGATGTCGTATACCGCGATACCGTCGTCGAAGTCGAACTGAGCTTTTCTGAATGTGACTTCCGCTTCGGTGAGACCGGCGTCTGCAAGCGCCGCCTGCTTAGCTGCTTCCACGCTCATATATGAACCGGAGGGATCGGGGTCGATAATGAGGCCGTCTATTTCTTTTGAACGGATTGTTCCGTCAGCGGCGGTTATTTCGTAATCGTACTCGTGGGTTGAGGTGAAGAACTCGATGTCGTATACCGCAACGCCGTTGTCGTTGTCCAGTCTGGCTTTAGTGAATGTGACCTCGGCAGCGGTCAATCCGGCGTCGGCAAGAGCTATATTCTTTGCCTGATCGAGAGTCACGTTAGAAGGGACGATCGTTTCATTGCCGTTGGTTACGAGTCTCATTTCTTTGCGTACTACTGTACCGTCTTCGGCAAGGATCCAGTAAACATATTCCGTATTATCCACAACGAAACTTATTTCGTAAACTTTCATGCCGGTTTCCGCGTCATATTCGGTATTGACTACTTTTGCGTCCACACCTTGGATCCCGGCGTCTGCGAAAGCGATACTCAATGCGTTGTTTGTGCCTATCGAATAATCTTTGTTATTGTCCGAGAGGCAGCCGGTTACTGCCAAAGCCGATATCGCAAGCAGTGCAACGCATATCAATGTCAGAAATACTTTTTTTGCTTTTTTATTTTTATTCATAGAGCGTAATCTCCTTTGCTTTTGATGTCGACAGTTTAACAGGCGAACATTAGACATTCATTAGCAAAATGGAAATTTCGGAATTTTTTTAAAAATTTTTTTCGTGTTTTTTTCCGCGGTCATTCCCGTGACTTTCGGTGCGGAAGATGCAATGTGAAGGTGCTTCCTTTGCCGGGCTCGCTTTCTACGCTCACTTCGCCGTCATGCATTTTTGCGATTTCTTTTACCATCGACAAGCCGAGTCCGGTTCCTGTATTTGAACGCGAATTATCTGCCTGATAAAATCTGTCGAATATTTTCTTTATGTCTTTTTCCGCTATACCTATTCCGTCGTCTTTCACCGACAGTTCTGTCTCATTTTCTTGTTCCGTCAGGGTTACGTATATATTGCCGTTGTTTTTTCCGTATCTGTAGGCGTTGCTTATGAGGTTGGTCAGAAGACGCGTCAGCAGTTCTTTGTTGCCGTAATACATCAGAGGTTTTATCGTGCGGTATTTAAGCGTGATATTGTTTTCCTTTATCAAAGACATATCTGTACATACATCTTCGGTAAGCTGTCCCAGATCCAGCTGAGTTTTGACGTATTGTTCCGATTTTAATTCGAGTCGGGTAAAAACAAGCATATCATTTATAAGCTTTGACATTTTTTTGCCTTGTCTTTGTATTACAGAAAGCGCGTTTCTGTATTCCTCGTTGCTTTGGGGCGTGTCCAGGGAAAGCTCGCATTGGGCAAGAATGACGGCGACGGGTGTACGCAGTTCATGCGAAGCGTCTGAGGTGAATTGTTTTTCAGTCTGAAAAGAAGCGTCCAGTCTGTCAAACATTTTATTGAAACTGTCTGCAAGCAGGTGTAGCTCGTCTTTTCCCTCGCCTATTTCGATGCGTTTTTTAAGATCTCCTCCTTCGCTTATGTGCGCTGCCGAATCGGTGATTTTCCGGACAGGTCTGAGCATCCTCCCCGCAACTATATAGCCTCCGACTATCGCCAGCAGAACAAGCGAAGGCAGTATTATCAGGGTAGTGCGCGATATGGAATTCATCTGTACTTCGCCCTGTTTTTCGGAAACAACTCCTCGGAGCCATAAACCTTCTAATCCCGGTTCGGAAAGCTTGCGGTCATAAATGAAATAGATGGTACCGTTCACGGTGATGCGCTGTATTTCCGAATCGGAAAACTCGATATCCTTGGTATAACGCGCGACCGGGTTTTCACCGTAAAGCATTGATCCGTCCTGAAGGTAAAGAGAAGTATATACCTGATTGGTTGCGATCAGGAAGCTGTTGTCTATCTCGAGATAGCCTTCGTTGTACCTTATATAATAGCGCACGTCGCCAGAAGTATCGACATCATCGATATTATCGTGATAATCGATATCGTTTGTGCTGTCCTCGACCATTTCGATAAGACTGTCACGTATGGATTTCTGAAGCACCTGATTGCTTACTCCCAAAACAAGTACGCAGGTCAGTGCGATAATTATTATAAAAGCAACGGAAAACCAAAGCGTAATTTTTGTACGGATAGTCAATCTTTTCACCTTTTGTTTTTCCTCCTCGGCGCAAACGGTCCGGGTCAATTATACCCGATAACTGATTTTTGAGATTTATATTCTGAAGCTGTCCCCGAAAACCCGGGATATTTCTTTATTTTTTCCGGCAGTCAGACGCGGCTGTTTTCTATGCGTGTGATCTCCGTTCGGAATATTTCTTTATTTTTTTCCGGCACTCAGACGCGGATCTGAATATAATTTTGCTCGCAAATCGGAAAAGCTTGTTCCCCGGCACGAACGCCTTCTTACGGGAAGTTTTGCCGCTTCAGACAAGCCTGCCGGACGAGGTATGACCGTGATTTGTCTTTATTCTTCTTTGAGCACGTAGCCTCGTCCTCTGAGCGTATGGATAAGTTTTTTATTCTGACCGTCGTCGATTTTTTTTCTGAGATAACTGATATAAACGTCCACAACGTTGGTCCCGCCTTCGTAGTCGAAATTCCACACGTGATTTTCGATTTTTTCTCTTGAAAGAACGATCCCTTTGTTGAATATCAGGTATTCCAGAAGCGCATATTCCTTGGCGGAAAGTTCTATGATCCTGCCGTTTCTTCTGACAGTTTGCGTCGCGCAGTCTACAGTCAGGTCCGCAGCCGAAAGCACATTGCTCGTAACTCCGAAAGAGTTTCTCGTAAGTGCTCTCAGCCGTGCCATAAGTTCTTCAAATGAAAACGGCTTTACAAGATAATCGTTTGCGCCGCTGTCCAGTCCTTTTACTTTGTCCGAAACGGCGTCGCGTGCGGTCAAAAACAGTACGGGAGTCGTTTTCCCGGACGCGCGAAGTTGTCTGAGTACCGTGAAACCGTCTGCTTTCGGCATCATGATATCGAGTATTATGACGTCATAATCGGTCATTTTCAAGATATTTAAAGCTTCTTCTCCGTCAAAACAGCTGTCGGTACTGTATCCTTCGGAGGCGAGCTTTTGCGTTATGATGCGGTTCAGGTCTTTTTCGTCCTCGGCAAGCAATACTCTCATTTTTATCCTCTCCTTATGATAATATTGTGCGCTTGTTCAAGCTGTCTTTATATTATACATGATAAACATTATAATTTCATTAGAACCGTCCGGAAAAACCGGATTTTATACCAAAAAAACCGGATTTTATACCAAAACGACCGGAAAAGCGTAACACAGCGCAGTCCGGTCGTCGAATTTATTTTATTGTTTCCTGAATGTCCGTCGCCATATGGTCCTGAGGACGGCGGCATGTTACAGATCGCTTTTATTTGCAGCAGCATTTTTTCCTGCCCATAACAAGACAGGCAAGGTCAACGACTTTGCTGCTGTATCCCATTTCGTTGTCATACCAGCTTACGAGTTTTACGAAAGTGGGGGTAAGCATGATACCTGCATTGGCGTCGAATACGGAGGTATTGAGTTCTCCGATAAAGTCGCTGCTGACGACGGCGTCTTCGGTATAGGCGAGGATGCCTTTCATTTCGTTTTCGCTTGCTCTCTTGATTTCGGCTTTGATTTCGTCGTAAGTGGCAGGTGTAGCGAGGTTGACGGTGAGGTCCACGACGGACACGTCGAGAGTGGGCACTCTGAAGGACATTCCGGTAAGTTTGCCGTTAAGGGAGGGGATAACTTTTCCTACTGCCTTAGCTGCTCCCGTGCTGCTCGGGATAATATTGCCGGAAGCTGCTCTTCCGCCTCTCCAATCCTTTTTGCTGGGACCGTCAACGGTTTTCTGTGTGGCGGTGGTGGAGTGGACGGTGGTCATGAGGCCTTCGGTAATCCCGAACTTGTCGTGCACTACTTTAGCAAGAGGCGCAAGGCAGTTTGTCGTGCAGCTTGCGTTGCTGACGATCTTCATTTCGTCTTTATACTCTTTGTCGTTGACTCCCATAACAAACATGGGCGCGTCTTTGCTGGGCGCGGTTATCACAACTTTCTTTGCTCCGGCCTGAAGATGTTTTTCGGCTCCTTCCATAGTGGTGAATATACCCGTGGATTCAACAACGACGTCCACTTTGTGTTCTCCCCAGGGGATCGAAGCGGGGTCGGTAAGATTATAAACCCTTATTTTATTTCCGTTTACTATGATACCTTCCTCACAGGCGGATACTTCTCCTTTGAACTGTCCGTGAACGGTGTCGTATCTGAATATATAAGCCATATAATTCATGTCTGGGAAGCCGGGATCATTTATTGCCACGACTTCAACGTCGGGTCTTTCCGCAGCGAGTCTTACCACAAGACGGCCAATCCTGCCAAAACCGTTTATACCGAGTCTGATTTTTTCCATAATTTTTCCTCCTGAAAAATAATACTCACAGTTGCATGCAAAATTCTTTACTTTAAATCACTGTTGTGATAGAATCATTGCAGGGTGATTATACATCATCTTTCCAAATTTTGCAAGAAATATAATCGGGTTTATTATTTCTTATAAAAATCCCTGTCAAAATATATTCAGAAACGGAGGTATGTTTATGTCGTTGGTAACAAGTAAGGAAATGTTTAAAAAGGCGTATCACGGCGGATACGCAATCGGCGCTTTCAACGTCAACAATATGGAAACCATTCAAGGCATTATCGAAGCCGTTAAAGAGACCCGTTCTCCGGTGATACTTCAGGTATCTATGGGCGCAAGGAAATATGCAAACATCATTTATCTTAAAAAGCTTATCGAGGCGGCTGTAATAGACGCCCCCGAGATCCCTATCTGCATGCATCTCGATCACGGCGATTCTTTCGAAATCTGCAAGCAGTGTGTGGACGACGGCTTTACGTCCGTCATGATAGACGCCAGCGCTCTTCCTTTCAAAGAAAATATCGAACGCAGCAAAGCTGTGGTGGAATATGCGCATGATCACGGCGTCGTGGTGGAGGCGGAGCTGGGTAAGCTTGCCGGGATCGAAGAGCATGTCGTCAACGAACGTTCTCAGTTTACCGATCCGGACGAAGTGGAGGAATTCGTATTCAAAACCGGAGTGGATTCGCTTGCAATAGCTATCGGAACAAGTCACGGCGCTTTTAAGTTTTCGGGGAATGCCCAGCTTCGTTTCGATATCCTCGATGAGGTCGCCCGCAGGCTTCCCGACTTTCCCATTGTGCTTCACGGAGCTTCGAGCGTGCCTCAGGAATTCGTAAAACTCATTCAGCAGTACGGCGGCAATATGCAGGGTGCGGAAGGTGTTCCGGAAGATATGCTTCGCCGCGCAGCCGCGGGAGCAGTGTGCAAGATCAATATCGACAGCGATATCCGTCTTGCCTGCACCGCAACCATTCGTCAGCATTTTGCCGAGTATCCCACGCATTTTGATCCTCGTCAGTATCTCGGGCCGGCAAGAACAGCTATCAAAGAAATGGTCAAACGTAAAATCATCAATGTTCTCGGTTCTGCAGATAAAATCTGATAAATCATTCAGTATGAAAAAGGAACGGATTCCCGTTCTTTTTTTTACATAAAACCGAATTACTGTATGTTTTACATAAAACCGAATCACTGTATGTTTTTACATAAAACCGAATTTCCGCAGGTTTTACTTATGATATCCGTTGTATCCGTAAGGTTTCACTTATAAACTGCATTGGGATCACGATCGCCCTGAAATATTATTCCGTCAGACTCGATCCTCAGATGCGGGAGCAGTATACGGGACAGCCTTTTTACCGGAGCAGAAACTCGGAAAGTTTATTAGCTCAGGACAGTCCTTCTATTACGCCGTCGGGAGATATCGTCATTTTTTCGGTGCAAGGCGTTTTCGGAAGTCCGGGCATGAGCATGATATCCCCGCAGACAGCCACAATAAAACCGCTTCCGGTCCTGAGCTCAAGATCTGCCACCGTGAAGGTGAAATTTTCGGGAGCGTTGATCAGTTTCGGATTGTCGGAAAGTGAATACTGAGTTTTTGCCACAATGACGGGCAGTTTGTCGCAGCCTGTTTCTTTTATCCGTTTCAGACTGGTCTTTGCTTTTGCGGAGAACACAACTTCGCCGGCTCCGTAAATATTGATGGCGAGTTTTTTTATTTTTTCTTCAAGCGAGTCTTTGAAGCTGTAGGCGTAGGTAATCTGAGGGACTTTTGCGTTGGCGAGTTCGATTACCTTGCTTGCCAGTTCGAGTGCGCCGAAGCCGCCCTCCGACCATACTTTTACGGGAATGCAGGGGGTTTTGAGGAAAGCGCAGAAATCCTTTACGGCTTCGATTTCTTCGGGAGTATCCGAAGTGAAAAGATTGAGTGCGACCACGACCGGCAGATTGAAAGCCGCCATATTCGCTATGTGACGTCCGAGGTTTGCGCATCCGACCTCGACGGCGTCTGTATCAGGCAGCGAGAGCTCGGTTTTGGCGACGCCTCCGTGACTCTTGAGCGCGCGTATGGTGGCTACTATCACGGCGCAGGAAGGCTGAATGTCGGCAATCCGGCATTTCAGATCGAGGAATTTCTCCGCTCCGAGATCGGCTCCGAAGCCTGCCTCCGTGACCACATAGTCGGCATATGTCATGGCTGTTTTTGTGGCTATGATACTGTTGCATCCGTGAGCGATATTGGCAAAAGGTCCGCCGTGGATAAATGTCGGGGTCCCGAGAAGCGTCTGTACGAGATTAGGCTTGATGGCGTCTTTTAAAAGTATCGCCATCGCATTATGTACGTTTAGTTCTCTGGCGTATACGGGTCTGTCGTCGTAGGTGTACCCGACAGTGATGTTTCCGAGTCTTTCGATGAGGTTTTCAAGGGAAGTCGCAAGACATACTATCGCCATCACTTCGCTTGCAGCTGTGATGTTGAATTTGTCCGTACGCGTCACTCCGTCCGATACCCCGCCTATCCCGATGACTATGTTGCGCAGGGATCTGTCATTGAGATCGACGGCTCTGTTCCAGATGATACGCTTGGGATTGATGCCCAGTTTATTCCCCTGGTGCAGGTGATTGTCTATGACTGCCGAAAGCAGATTGTTTGCTGTAGTGATGGCGTGGATATCTCCGGTAAAGTGAAGATTAATGTCCTCCATGGGTACTACCTGTGAAAGCCCGCCTCCCGTTGCTCCTCCTTTTATCCCGAATACCGGTCCGAGACTCGGTTCGCGCAAAGCGAGGCATGTTTTATTGCCTAGGATGTTCATTGCGTCGGCAAGTCCTATGGACACCGTTGTTTTTCCTTCTCCCGCGGGCGTAGGGTTGAGCGCTGTTACCAGGATAAGTCTTCCGTGCGGATTTATGGGAGCGTTTATCTTCGCCTTGTATCTTCCGTAAAACTCCACGTTCTCTTCCGATACTCCGAGATCATCGGCAATTTCCGATACGGGAAAATAATTGAATCGTGAAGCTATGTCTATATCGCTCAAAGCACCTTTTTTCAGTTCATCGGCTATCGCTTTGAATTGTTTTTTTCTGAGTTCTGCTCTTTTACTCATGTTCTTTCTCCGTTATTGCGTATTGTAAACGGCTTTTCGATACCGTTTTTGTTTGATGGTGTTTCAGTCGTTGGCGTAAAGCAGATCGTATAATTCCGTTACGGTGTTTATGGCTTTTACCAGACTCGTGACGGTAATGGAATAGGGCAGCGTACCTTCTTCCACTGTCAGAAGCCCGCCCGCATACATTACCGTTCCGCTGATCTGACGCATCAGTTCCGTCATGGAAGCTTCGGGGTAATCGAAGGTGCCGTCCGTTTCTTCCGCGAGCTCTTTCACTTCAGTGAAGACGTCTCCGATCGCAGAAGAAAGCAGTTTTTTCGCCTGACTGCTTTGTTTCTGACACTCGGCGATATCTCCGTTTTCCATTGCCTGCAAGGATGAAATCAGGTAATTTATGCAGTATCCGCAACATTCGATAAGTTCGCCGATAAGTTTCGCGTCCATTTTTTGCCTCCGCATTTTATTTTTTCTTTCTCTCGGGCTTTTCGTTGCCGAAGAAAGGTCTCAGATCGTCCCCTTTTACCATTACCGCCTCCCGGGCGATTTTCGCCATGGGCAGGTCACTGTATGAATCGCTGTAAAAGCATTCAATTACTGTTTCGCCGTATATTTCTCTGAATCTGCGCGGTTTTTCCTTTCCGTAGCAGTTTTCACCGTTTATTTTTCCTGTGCGGCTGTCCATCCTTGTGCCGATCAGACTGACATTGAGCTTATCGGTGATCGGTCTCAAGAAAAACTCCGGAGACGCCGAAATTATCACATCGTCACTGCGCTTCTGACCGAGATACCATTTTTTTATCCCGCCGGCATTTTTCTCCCAGAATTTTCCGGCAAGCCGTTCGTTGTTTCCGGTAAAGCGCAGATACACGGAAAAGAGTTCTTTCCCTTTTCCCCTGGGGATAATCCGCAGGAAAAGCAACGCCAGCACGATAAGCTGACAGGGCAGAAGAAAGATGATGTAAGGCCGCCTCACCAGACAATACAGATAAAAACGGGAATAACTCTCATGCTTAAAAATCGTTTTATCGAAATCATATACTCTCACGCAGTCCTCTCGTCTCATATCAAACAATAATCCAACCTTACTATAATACCATATCCGCCTTACGTTGTCAAGTCAAACTCAGGAGCGGAAACGTACGTCCGATATATTTATAGCTGTCTGTTTTGTATATGTCGGCGAAAGATTTTTTGTGAGGCGTCCGACTTTATTTATGCAATATATTAGCGGACTGATACAAGAAAAAACGTCTAAAATTCTGACAGAGGTTGAAATTCGAATGTATTCGTGGTATGATATTTCAAAGAAAAAGATCGGAGGCACATAAATGTTCAAAAGCATTGAAGAACTCAGAAGTTATTGCAAAGAAAACGAAATAGTGATGATAGATTTCAAAATGGTGGATATTGACGGAAAATGGCGTCATGTGACCATTCCCGCCAAGAATTTCAACGAAAACACGCTTAAATACGGTATCGGTTTTGACGGGTCAAATTACGGGTATGCGGCTCTTGAAAACAGCGATATGGTATTTATTCCGGACATGGCTTCGGCGCGGCCGGACAGTTTTGCTTCTGTCAGGACCCTGTCGATGACGGGCACGGTATGTATAATAGGCAAAGACAGCAATGTTCCTTTCGGGCAGTACCCTAAAAATATCGTTATTGCCGCGGAGAAGTATATGCGCGATATCGGCGTGGCGGACAAGATGATAATCGGACCCGAGTTTGAATTCCATGTTTTTGATAAAGTGAAGTACAAGGTGAAGCCGGGTGAGGCGGCATATTCGTTGGAAACAGCGGAATCCGAGGAGAGCGCTTTCAGCGACGACGAAAAAAATCACGGGTATCATCTGAGCGGACATGACGGTTACCATGCCGATCTTCCGCAGGATGTAACTGCTGATCTCAGGAGTGAGATATGCGTTTTGCTTGAGAAATGGGGTGTGGCGGTAAAATACCATCACCATGAAGTCGGCGGTTCGGGGCAGCTGGAGATAGAAACGGAACTGGGCGAAATGAGCGATATGGCCGATAAGACCATGATTGTTAAGTACGTGATAAAAAATGCGGCGCAAAAGAGCGGAAGGAGTGCCACGTTCATGCCCAAGCCGATATACGGACAGGCAGGAAACGGAATGCATGTCCACATGCTGCTGCTCAAAGACGGAAAGGGTGTGTTTTATGACGAGAAGGGGTATGCAGGCTTGTCTCAGACGGCGCATTGGTTTATAGGCGGACTTCTCGAGCATGCATCTGCGGTGTGCGCATTCACCAACCCTTCTACCAATTCATTCAAGAGGCTTGTGCCCGGTTTCGAAGCGCCCGTGACCATCGGCTACGCCACGGCTAACAGAAGCGCCGTCATAAGGATACCCGCATACGCCAAAACACCCGAAACAAAGCGTTTTGAGCTCAGAAATCCGGACGCTACCTGTAATCCGTATTTTGCCTATGCCGCGATACTTATGGCGGGACTCGACGGTATCCGGAAAAAGATCGATCCTTCTGTCCGCGGGTGGGGACCTTTTGATTTCAATCTGTATAATCTTTCTCAGGAGGAACAGAAGAAGATAGCTTCGTTGCCACGTTCGCTGAATGAGGCGCTCGACGCTCTCGAAAAGGACAACTTATTCCTGACGGAAGGCGGCGTGTTCCCGAAGGAACTGATATCGGCATGGATAAAGCGTAAGCGTGCACAGGCCGCGAGAGTGGAGTCGATACCCAATCCTGCGGAAATAGCGGAATACTATAATTGCTGAGTTTTTTCAAGCCGCCGGGGGACAGAATCCGTTCAGGCGGCTTGAATCCTGAAAAAGGTCGGGAGAGAAATGCGCCCGCCGTGCTGAAAATGCTGTACAAATTTTTCGGGATGTAGTAACATATATAGAGAGTATAGTATATGCTGCCGGGCATGATCAGGCTTTTGCGGTGGACTTATATAAGTTGCTGCCGGAAAGGGAAGCGTCCGGCAGACATCTGAGGAGAATAAATTGGCAAAAACCAAAATCGGAGGTCAGGCGATATTTGAAGGCGTAATGATGCGCGGCGAAAAAAATATCGCTTTGGCGGTAAGAGATCAGAAAGGAGATATTTTATTGGAAACAGAGCGTCTTCCCGAAAGGAAAGGCGCCGCAAAAATCCCGTTTATACGGGGCGTCGTGAATTTGATAGGTACTTTTTCGGGCGGTATGCGTTATATAACGAGATCGGCCGAAATCTGGGGTGCGGACGGAGAAACCGAAGAACAGGTGTCCGAAAAATCTATGAAAGCAGCTACGGCGGTCGGGGCTGTGCTTGGAATTCTCGCTGCCGTATTGCTTTTTATTTTTGTTCCGGATTTTCTTACGAGAGTGATTTTCAATCTTTCGTGGGGCAGGGTGGATTTTTCGGGCTTTTCTGAATTTTTTTCGACCCTTACAAGCAACGATCTTATAGAGAGTTCGGCAGGGATGCTTATTCTGGGCAATATAGCCAAGGGTATTTTTAAGATCGCGATATTTATATTATACCTTGTCTGCGTCAGAAGGATAAAGGAAGTAAAGCGGGTTTTCATGTACCACGGTGCAGAGCACAGAACCATAAACTGTTTTGAGAAAGAGCTTGAGCTTACAGTGGAAAACGTACAGAAGTGTTCTTCTTATCATGACAGATGCGGAACTGCGTTTCTGATATATGTGATCATAATTTCAATAATCATAAATGCCGTGATAGAAGTGTTTTTACCGGGTTTTTACGCGCTGCTCGGAAACAATGCGCTGAAAACGCTGGTAAGACTTATAATAAGACTGGTGTGTCTTATTCCGGTGGCGGCAGTATCGTATGAGTTCCTGATGTTCAACAGCAGGCACGAATGGCTGATACTTAAGCCCCTGAAAGCTCTGGGCAGGGGAATGCAGAGACTCACTACGGCGACTCCGGAAGATTCGATGGCGGAAGTGGCGATAGTTTCATTTAAGACCGTGCTGGAAATGGAGAAAGACCCCGATATCCCCCTTATGAAATTCACGACCGTGGGAGAACTGAAAAAAGAGGCTGCAGAAAAAGGCGTTTCGGAAATGGCGGCGGCAGAATGGCTCATCTGTGAAAAAACAGGCATAAAAAGGAACGCTCTTGACGATAAGTCATATATAAGCGCAAATGCCCTGCCCGGGATAAAGGAAGGACTCTTGCGTCTTGAGGCGGGAGAACCTTTACAGTATATATTAGGCGATCAGCAGTTTTTCGAATATCGTTTCAAAGTGGGCAAGGGAGTGCTGATACCTCGTCCCGAAACCGAAGAGCTTACGGTCAGAGCTTTAGAGCTTGCCGAAGCGGATTCCCGGTTTCTCGATATGTGTGCGGGCAGCGGTTGTATAGGAATAACCGTTGCGCTGAAGAAGGGATGCGAAACGGTCCTTGCCGAAAAGAGTGAAGAAGCTCTGAAATATTGTAGGCTGAATGCCCGGGAGCTCGGAGCGAAAGTCGAGATAGTAAAAAGCGACATGTTTTCTGCCGTGCAGGGCAGATTCGACATAATAGCATGCAATCCGCCTTATATCCCTACTGAAAAGCTCGGTACTCTAGATAAGTGCGTCAGGGACTATGAACCTCTTTCCGCACTGGACGGCGGTTCGGACGGCCTCGATTATTACAGGGTGCTTGCACACGAAGCTTTTTCATTCCTGAAGCCGGAGGGAGTCCTTTTAATGGAGATAGGAGAAGATCAGGGCGAAAGCGTAAAGGAGATATTCGCGGGCCGGAGCGTAAAAATAATAAAGGATATGGAAGGGAAAGACAGGATCGCGGAAGTGTCCGCAGGGGAAAGCGATGTTTAAGAAGTTGGATGATATAAAAAAGCGTTATGATTTTCTGACGGAGGAGATTTCCAGAAGCGAAGTCATAGCCAGACAGGAAATGTGGAAGAAGCTGGTTAAAGAGCATAGCGGTCTCGAACCTGTCGTGGAGAAATATAATGAGTACCGGAAGTATGAAGATCAGCTTGAAGAAACCGAAGGTATGCTCAGGACGGAAAAAGACCGCGAAATGCTTGAAATGCTTCAGGCCGAAAGGGATGAGCTGAAGGAAAAACTCTCCCATACGGAAGAGGAACTCAAGGTTTTGCTGCTGCCGAAGGACCCCAATGACGAAAAGAACGTCATAATCGAGATCAGATCGGGTGCGGGAGGCGAGGAAGCCTGTCTTTTTGCTTCACAGATAAGACGGATGTATTATATGTACGCCGAAAGGAAGCACTGGCGCATAGAAGAACTCGGACTCAACGAAACGGAGCTTGGCGGAATCAAGGAAGCTTCGTTTACCGTTGTCGGGAACGGGGCATACAGTAAACTCAAGTATGAGAGCGGGGTGCATCGTGTGCAGAGGGTGCCGGCTACCGAATCTCAGGGCAGAATACACACCTCCACTATAACCGTGGCGGTGCTTCCCGAGGCTGAGGACGTTGACATAGTCATTGACGAAAAGGATCTTAAGATTGACACCTACCGAAGCGGAGGTGCGGGCGGACAGCACGTAAACAAAACGGAAAGTGCGATAAGGATGACACATATACCCACGGGAATAATAGTGGAATGTCAGGACGAAAGGAGCCAGATAAAAAACAGAGACAAGGCAATGAAAGCTATGAAGAGCAAGCTTTATGATCATTTTCAGTCCATAGCCGACGCGGAATATGCAAAGACGCGCCGTACACAGGTCGGGACCGGAGACAGGAGCGAACGGATACGGACGTATAATTATCCTCAGGGGAGGGTGACCGATCACAGGATAGGTATGACTCTTTATTCTTTGGAAAATTTTATGAACGGCGATATGGACGAAATGATAGAAGCTCTCGCCATAGCCGACAGGACGGCGAAATTGCAGTCGGGTGGCGAGTGAAGCCGTGTGCAGCGCAACGAACAATTGCGGTGCAACGAACAATATCAGAATACAAGTTGAGGAATCAACATAAAAATAACTCAGGACGGTGAAACTTATGAAAAAATTAGCAGTAAGAGCCGGAATAGTCGCTCCATCATTGACTTTGGCAATTACGGCACAGGCAAACAAGCTTAAAGCGCAGGGTGTTGATATAGTCGGATTTACCGCCGGCGAGCCTGACTTCAGGACTCCCGAATATATAGTCGACGCGGCGAAGGAGGCATTGGACAAAGGCTTCACGAAATATACTCCCGCTTCTGGTACGGCAGAACTCAAAAAAGCCGTGTGCAGCAAGCTTGAAAGGGAAAACGGGCTTATATATGCTCCCGAAAACATAGTTATTTCATCCGGAGCGAAGCAGTCGCTTTATAACGTGATGCAGATACTGCTTGACGAAGGCGACGAAGTCATAATAATAAAACCCTATTGGCTCACTTATCCGGAAATAATCAAGCTCAACGGCGGAGTTCCCGTTTATGTGGATACGAAAGCCGAAAAAGGATTTATTCCCGATATAAACGATATAGAAAAAGCCGTCACTTCAAAGACAAAGGCAATAATCGTAAATTCTCCTAATAATCCCACGGGGGCGGTGTACTCCGAGGAGGAGATCAGAGCCGTTGCACGGCTGGCGCAGAAATACGATCTGTGGATAGTTTCGGACGAAATATACGAAAAACTTGTTTACGACGGGAAGAAGCACGTTTCTTTCGCTTCAGTCAGTGAAGACGCGAAATCCCGCACATTCGTGGTCAACGGGCTGAGCAAAGCTTACGCTATGACGGGATGGCGTATCGGTTATGTTGCCGCGCCCGACGCGGAATCCGCCAAAGCCATGGGGTCCATTCAGAGCCATGAAACAAGCAATCCCAACAGTGTGGCGCAGTATGCTTCTGTTGCGGCGCTCGGAAGCGAAGGCGATAAAGTTATAGATTCCATGGTGCGTGTTTTCGATGAAAGAAGAAAACTCATGCTTTCTCTGCTCGAAGGAATAAAATATATAAAACCTGTCGCGCCTTCGGGAGCTTTTTATGTCATGATCGACGTGAGCGGAATAATAGGCAGAAGCGTAAACGGCGAGATCATCACAACGCCCATGCAGCTGAGCAAAGTACTGATAGAAAACGCTAATGTCGCGGTGATACCGGGTGAGTGCTTCGGCGCAGACGAGTATATCAGACTTTCCTACAGCCTGAGCGACGACAAAATAATCGAAGGAATAAAAAGGATAAAAGCTTTTACCGAAAAAATAAATTAACGGAGGTGCCCTGATGATAAAGGTCTTCTACGGGGAAAGAGGAAGCGGAAAAACAAAAAGAATGGTAGATCATGCCAACGATTATGCGCTTTCCGCAAAAGGCAACGTCGTGTATCTTGACAGAGACGTCAACCGTATCCACGATCTGGTCCACGAAATAAGACTGGTCAACGTATACGACTTCGGCATCCGCGACGGAGCCTCACTGATTTCATTCATCAAGGGTCTTCTTGCGGGAAACAGCGACATTGAAATGGTTTACATCGACAGTGCCGCAAAAATAATTTCCGGCGGGTACGAAGATATGAAAAAGCTTTTCTCGGAAATGGAAAACATATGCAGAGAGCACGGAGTGGACTTCGGAGTCACCGTGGAAGGGAAAGAAGAAGAAAAGCCCGACTTTATTCTGCCTTATATTTAAATCATATTTAAATCAGGTGAAAAGATGGCTAAAGTAAGTTTCAAAGAGTTTATTTCCACAAAGCAGGGGAAAACGATCATAATCGCGCTTATATCCGTACTTGCCGTCGGATTGGTGGTGGGGCTCGTAGTCGGGGTAGTGGGCACAACGGGGAGTTCTTCCCTCGAAGTTGCCTCCCGCGCCGAGATCCGCGCACGCGTTGCGACGAAATACATCGTTCCCGACGTGGAATGCACTTCAGGCACGCTCCTTTTCAACAGAAGTCTGACGTCGGCTCAGATGTCCGAAAAGGAAAACGACGAGTATATAGTGAAATATGAGATGGTGGTAAGCCGTATCAACGACGAAGGAACTTCCGTGGGCTATATAATAACCGCAACCTGTACCGACGGCGTGGTTTTTGATCCTTCGCTCATACAGTCGCCACAGGGTTTTACCAAGCCGTATTATGCAGAAAGCGATACCGAAATGCTTTATCCGGTGTACGTGGAACGCGTTGAAAGGAACGATACGGAAATTCCTTATCTTGTCAGCCTGCATTTTTGGTATAACGAGCAGATTTTTGTCTTTTCGACAGGTATAACCACGCTCAACGACACGTACTACGGCGTTGATATTTTGCTCAAAGAAATAGACGCTTTGGTTTTGTGATGATAGTCGGTGTGAGGGTTTTAGTCGCATAGCCAGAACTTTCTCGTTCTGATCAGGCGGACGTTTACCGGCAGATTCCGGAAACAGACAGCCGAGGAACGATATTTTACGCCGAGATAAAATTGCGGGCAGCAGTATAAACGACAATATCGTGACAGAACGGAATAAAACAGAAAATATATCGAAAAAAGCTCGGGGCGGAAGTTTAACTTCCGCCTTCGTTATGTGGATACGAAAGCTTGTGCGTCTTGGTTTTCCGGATATTTGAGAGATTTCCGAAGCCCGAACCCGTTCTGACGGGTCTTTTGTCTGTCTTAGGGCGCCAGAGGTTTGTTCGGGTTTGGTCGCCAAGCTGCGCCGGCCGGAATTATTGCCGAGTCTGAAGGGTTTTCCGGATATTTGAGAGATTTTCGAAGTCCGAACCCGTTCTGACAAGTCTTTATCTGTTTATTTGCGTTTCGGGATACGGTGATCGTATGAACTGAAGTTTGCGAGTTCGGTTTTGTTTTTATCCACCAAACGGGAGTAGATGCGGTCGGTGTAGTTATCGAGAAGTCCTTTGAAACTCAGGTTTGTTGCGGTAGCGGTGTTTTTCGAAAAGGATCTTTCGTTGTAAAGGTTATATAAACACGGCAATGTTACGTTTGCATAGGATTGTTCCGTGCCGAGGTCGTCAATAAGAAGATACTGTACGCTGAGCAGATTGTCCCAGCATTTTTTTCTTTTTTCTTCATTGTTTGAAAAAGTTATTTCAATAAATTTCCTGTTGAGGGAAAACGCGGTCAGATATAGTACTTCTTCTCCTCTTTCTTTCAGCGTTTTATAAATGGAGATAAGCATATGAGTTTTTCCGCTTCCGGTTTTTCCTGTGAGGAGCAGGTTTTGTTTGCCTTTGCCGAGTGCAAAGGACAGGCATTTCCGATAAGAGGATACGTCTTCTTTTTCCGGACGGAAATTCTCGAAATCCATGTCGGGGTCGGAAAAATGCTCTTCGGTACCTTCGTTGAGCAGGGCTTCGAGACATCTGCATTTTTTTCCGTCGGTATAACCCGTGTCGTTGCAGCAGCTGCAGGTGTAGCGAGGGAAAAGCATGTCGTAGGAAAGGCCGGCGTTCCTGAGTATTTCGTCACGCTGCAGTATCAGGGATTCCCTGTATTTTTCCAGTGAAGCGTTGCCCAGGGCGATTTCGGCGTTGCAGGCGGTTATTTGCTGCCTGATTTTTTCATATCCTTCGAGCGAAAAAGCGATTTCGGTATAATACCGTGCTTCCTCGGCTGCAAGATAACGTCGTTTTGAAAGTATTTTCAAAGCTTCTTCGAGTGTCATATGCTCTCCTTCAAAAGTTTGCGCGGGACGGTTTTTTCACGGCGTCGGCAAAAAAGAAACGTGAATTTCAGTCCGTTTCGCCGAGGGCCTCGAACATGGCGTCAAGTTCTTCTCTCGTGTACTCATGCGATTCAAAGCCGGCAAATTTTTCGTCTTTTTTTCCGTGAGGAACGAAGGTGAGCTTTTCGGCTTTTTCCACCGTATCTGCTCCGTTTGCGGCATACATGCCGAGCAGCTTGTTCCAGGCGGACAGCGGGTTATATGAACCGGCGCATTTTTGTGCAGCATAGGCTATCACGTCCTCGGACAGACCTTTTTTTATCCACATATCATAATTTTTGATGTCAGAGGAGTTTGCGCGGCGTTCTATACCCATGCTTTCGAGTATTTTTCTGACTGCCGCATTTTTGGAAGCGGAGTCCGAAATATAGCGGTTTATGGCGCTGAGCGTCGTGATGCCAGCTTTGAAAAGCTTTTCCACGATATTGTCAAGTCCTTCGAGCGTTCTTACCGAACAGGTGGCTGCATACTTTGCCAGAGTGATAAGGGTTTCGGAGTCGAATCCCATATTGAGCCAGCGGGTGATATAGTCTTCGACGATGAAATCGACATTCTGATAGTAATTTCCCATTCTGCGGTTTATTTCGCGAGCCAGTTCTCTGTTTTTGTTCCGGTCGGCTTCAAAAAGTTCGATTTCTTTCAGGGAGAGGAGTCTGTTTCTGAAGTAGTCGGAAAGGGTGCGGTCGAGCTTTTCCATTCCTCCGCGCTTGCAGTTTTTCGCTACAGCGCAGACGGTATTGAAGTCGAAGCCGTAGTCCTCCGTCCATTTTTCGCAGAGTTCTCTGTCGGCATACTCAAAAGAACGCCGAAGGCCGAGTATTTTGAAGAGCACGCTGAGTTTATCGGAGTATTTGTCGTGGGTAGAAAGTCTTGCAGTGACGTTTTCGACGTTTCTCAGACCCAGCTTGCACATATTGGCGGCTACTGTCAGGATGTATTTGTATCCGACGTCGGCGTTTTTTACCGAAACGCAGTATCTTGCCACGGCTACGAGTGCTTCCGGTTCGAAGTGGTTGTCTTCCATGAACAGGTAGTATTCGTTGAATTCGGCGGGAGTGATCATTCTGTCAGTGATCACCGACTGCATTGCTTTGTTGAACGAACGGTATTTTGTCGGTTTTATTTTTTTGTAGGGCGTGCCTTCTTCCAGGGGGCGGTAAATGACCGAAAGAGGGTTTTCCGTGACGAGACAAAGTCCGGTTTCTTCCCAGAACGCGAACGCGGCCAGAATATCGTCCGGAGTCATATTGAGGGCTGAGGCGATGGTGTCGGGGGTATTGACGGATTCGTCGGCACCGGCGAGGTAGAGGCCGAAAAGGTACACGGATATGAAGCGCGGGTCTGTATCCGGAACGTATTTCCGGATAAACTCGTTCGGTATAAGGGTATAAAGCGAATTATAACTTTTCTGATCTAATTTTATGAATGACATTTTTGTACGACAGGCTGGATTTTTTGTTCCCGATCAGGTTTTTTTGGCATGAACACGAAGTTTTTTTGAAAAACCACTTGATTTATCGAAGAGGGTTTGGTATACTTAGTTATATGAGAAGTTGACTTCGGATAAATCAACGCCGCGGCTTTTAGTCTCAGGCGTTCGTCACGGAAAAAGAATACCCGTCCGGTGAAATGGTAACATATTTTTCCGTTTTTTAAAAGCGTTTTCCGTCGTTGTTTTCATTATACCGAAAAAAAACGGAGGTAGTGTTATGAATTTATTGAAAGTTATTTGCAATTCCGCGCCCGGGACTGCCGTTTACGAGTTCGGAAAGAAAGAAAAAGCTTATGACTATGATAAGTCTTCCTTATTGGTAAATTGCATTGCTCAGGTTTTTTATAACACACCGCCGAAATGGTCAGGAAATATTGAAGTTTATTTTGAGCTTAAGGGCAAAAATTATTGTGCGGGCAGGAAAATATCCGCCGGAAAGAGCAGCAGCTATCTTGCGGGAGAAGTGAAAGGCAAGCTGCTTCTTTTTGCCTTTGACAGCGAATCCATGCGCGCCTATCTCGACGATGAAACCGGCGGAAATTTCGATTCTGTGCTGGAAAGGTGCCTCCTGACCGAAGAAGCATTCAGGAATTTTGCCGCTGATCCGGATGCAGGCGTTTTCGGTGTCATAAGAAAAGCGAGGGAAGAAAGCGCCCTTCTTTTCAACGTTGCCCTTGTGGAGACTCTCAAGGCTCAGACGGCGGCAAAAAAAGTGAAAAAGTCCGAAGTGGATGCTATTTCATCCGAATTGGATAGCGCCAAAGAGCAAAACGAAGTTCTTTTGCGTTCGCTTTCCGACATGAAGGCCGAATCCGAGGAGCTTGCCGAGCTTATCCGCCGCAATGACAGGAGCAAGGAGATAAATGCGGAGCTTGAGAAGCTGGATATTAGGCAGAAAGAGCTTGACGAAAGAAAGGACAAGCTTGCCGATAATGAAAAAATTCGTGAAGCATTGAAGTTAAGGGAGCGCAACGAAGAGATCGAAAGGGAAATCGCCGAGGCCGAAGAAGAAAAACGCAACGAAGAAAAGACCACGGCATTATTGGTGACCGCTCAGGCTTTTGCCGACAAACTCAATGAAGATAAAAAAGCTCGCGAAAGGAAAGAACAGCTTGAAGAGCGTGTGCGTGAGCTTGAAGATAACAAAAAGTCTCTTGAGGAGAAAAAAGAGGACCTGAAGCGTGAAAAAGAAGAGTGGGAGAAGGAAAGAGCCCTAGAAAAAGAACAAAATACGCAGCAGTCCGAAGAAGAGCAGAAGGTCGCGGAACAGAGAACTCTTGATGAAGAAAAGGAAAAACAGTTAAACAAAGAAAAGGAGGATCTGCTCAGTGAGAAGGAAGCTCTTTCCGAAAGACTGAAAAATGCGGAGAAGGAACTCAGAGAGCTTGAAAGTTCGGGCCTTACGCAGAAAAAATTCGACGAGGAACGCGAAAAAGAAGCAGAAAGTCTGAGAAGAGCAGAAGAAGCAGAAAAGCAGCGTGACGCTCAGATCGCCGATCGTGAGAATTTCGAAAAGGAGCTTGCATTTCTCAGAGAGGAAGCAGAAGGATACCGCTCCGAAAGGAATACTCTCGAAAAAGACAAAGCGGCGGTAGAAGCGGAAATATTCGAGATAAATTTCGATATAGATCCCAAAAACAGTCTTTTTTCCACAAAGAAGTATTTTGGAAGAGGATATACACCGTTCGGTTATTACAAAAAGAAAAAAGAACAGGAAGCGCGTCTTGCCGAGGCCGAAAAAGAAGCTTCCGATTATGCAGTGCGGATAGACGAGCTGTCGGCAAAGACCGATAACCTCCTCGAAGAGATAGAAAAAAGGAGCGCGTCCGGTCCGGAAGGGAACCGGGATGTGGTTATACCCGAAATATACAGGGCTCCTTCTTACGATTACGACGGCGTATGCGGAGAATATGTCGAAGCACTGAAGAAAGGGAAGGGCGAAGCCTTTATCAACGAGAAAAGGAATGTTTATGAGGAGCTCCACGCAAAGGATAAACATCTGGATGAAAAAATTGCCGCATGCGATGAGCAAATAAATTCTCTCGGACAGGCCGCCCAAGAAAAATCATCCGAAGAACCTTCCGTTCAGCCCGACGAAAAGCCTTTTGAAAAAGAAGAAGAACTCGCAAGGTGCGAAGAAGAGTATGAGCAGGTGAATTCTGAAATAGCGCGCCTGAACGGAGAGATAGAAAAGACAGCTCATTCGGAGGAAAATGAGCCTTCGGAGGAAATAAAACCTTATGTCGACGATCCTTCGGCTATTCCCGTGCTCATGAGCGACGCTGCCATGCGCAGAAAACAGGCGGACGATAAAATCAAAAATCTCAGAAAAGAAAAAGAAAACAACGAAAATCGTGTAAACGAAATTTCCGGTGAACTTAAGACAGCTCCCGAAGAACTCGAGTCGAAGCTTGTGCCGCAGGAAGAGGAAGAGCTTATCGGAAAAGAAGAGAACGAGATTTCCGAGAAAAAAGAACAGCTTCTCAAAGAACTCGACGAAAAGGACCCTGAAACCGAAAAAGCCGACGAACGCTACGCTCAGCTCACGGCGTCTTCTGCCGAAACCGAAAACGCCCTGATTGCAAATCAGGAAGAAATAAAGAAGCTCAACGAAAAATACGAGGCAAAGAAAGCCGACTACGAGGCTTATAAAGCTTCCAAAGCCGAACTGGAAGCTGCCATGGCGGCAGTCGAGGCCGTTCCCGAACGCCGGTTCGTGAGCAATACGGCGGCAAGCGACTATCTTGCCGAATATGAAAAGCATGCCGGAGAGATTTTCTCTTCACTTATGGGGGATGAGTATTCATTGCAGATTTCCGAAGGCTTTAAGGTCATGAAAGCCGGAGAAGAATTGCCGTGGGACACCCTTTCATCAGACGATAAGCTTATGACTTATCTCTCCCTCGCCCGCGCCCTCCCCGAAACCGAAGGCATAAAAGCCGACTGGCTCCTGGTGGACGGAGCAGCCGTTGAAGATAAAGAAAGAATGGAAAAGGCCTATGAAATACTCAAAGCCCCGCATGCCTTCAAAACTGAATTTTCCGAAAGAGAAAAAACCGCCGGATCGGACGAGCCCGAAAACGAAACCGATCAGAATGAAACCGACGAAGTGACCTTGGATCCGGAAACAGTGACCTCAGATCCGGAAACCGGAACACAGCAGCTTGCACCGGGACCGGAGACTTCAGAGTCGGACTCTGATGCACAGCAGCCCGCACCGGGACCGGAAGATCAGGAGGCGGAGCAATCGGACGAAAACAACGCAGATCTGTTGCCGGAAAAGGAAATTTTACCTTCCTGAATCAACGTGCAATAATGTAAAAATTCAGAATAAGTTAATCATCGCAAGATATAGTAATAAGGAGGTGACAGATTACCGACATCTTTACTGGCAACTAACCGGGCGCGCCCGGCGAAGGAGGATATATTATGAAAATTGAGATTGTTTGCAAAAACTATCGTATGACTGACAGTCTGGAAAACGTTCTCAACAAAAAGATCGGGAAATTGGATAAATATTTTCCGGATGACGAGGCTTCTGTAAAAGTAGTGCTTTCACAGCACAACAAGACCGCGAAAATGGAAATTTCGGTAAGTTATTGGGGAACTACCATAAGAGCGGAAGAAGAAGGCGAAACCATGTATTATAATATCGACGCCATTCTTCCGAAGATCGAAAGACAGATTCTCAAACACCGCACCAAAATCTATTCCAAACGCAAACAGCCCGTTGATATCGGCACGAATCTTCTTTTCTCCGAGACCGAACCTCCCAAAGAGGAAAATATCGAGATCGTAAAGGTCAAGAAGTTCCCGATAGAGGCGATAGAAGTCAAGGAAGCGGTGGAGAACCTCGAGCTTATCGGGCATAGCTTTTACCTTTTTGTCAACGTAGCAACAAACCAGGTGGAAGCAGTTTATAAAAGACACGACGGAACAGTCGGCCTGCTTCAGCCTTATATCGAATGATTTTTACGGGGCGGCTTTTGCCGCCCCTTACAGTTTACGAGTACAAAACACGGCGACTTCCTTCTTATCGTAAAAAACGCTTCGGAATACCTGATAATTATCCGCCTTATCGGCAAACGGATTTTGCCTGCCGCACGGTCTGAAGCAGGTCTCTCAGACAGATCATCTGCCGGAAAAACGCTGTATACTCAGATAAGACGTCGTTCACGCTTTGCAGCCTGAATATATTTTTTATGAGGTTAGTATCTTCTGATATTCTGTCGCTTGATTTTTTGTCGCGGGAAGGGTATTTCTACCGTATGGGCAAAAATACGGGAAAAAGCTGTCAAACGCGAAAAAATATTTTTTTATTTATTTATTGAAAAACAGGTATAAAATCCGGTTGACTATTGATTTCAAAAGTGATAATTTAGTTTAATGCGATACTGCGCCGTTGAGGCGTTGTTTTGTGTTTTTTATTTTTTTTTAAAGCACGTAAATGTTTTCGCGGGCAAGACTATTGCGGAGGAGCTGTAATGATTCGTAATATTAAGGAAGTAACCTACGGAAAGAGGCCCAGAAAGACCTTTTCCAAGATCAATGATGAAGGAGTCCTTCCGATACCCAATCTTATTGAGGTACAGAAGGACTCTTATAATGCTTTCATAAACGAGGGTATAAGGGAAGTTTTCGATGATTTTTCTCCCATAACGGATTTTTCCAATCATTTTGAGCTGAGGTTTTTGGATCATACATTAGAGAAGAAGTCCAAGTTCAATGAAAGCGAGTGCAGGCTGCGCGATGCGACTTATGCCGCTCCTTTGAAGATCAATGTCAGGCTTACGCGTAAGGATACGGGGGAGATCCAGGAGCAGGAGGTATTCATGGGAGATTTTCCTCTCATGACTGAAACGGGCAGTTTTATAATCAACGGAGCCGAGCGTGTGGTGGTATCGCAGCTTGTGCGTTCGCCCGGCGTATATATAGCGAGCAACACCGACAAAAACGGCGCGACTTTATGGGACACCACCGTGATCCCCAACAGGGGTGCGTGGCTTGAGTTTGTGCATGACAGCAACAATATTCTGCATGTACATGTAGACAGGAACAGAAAGCTTCCGTCCACGGTGCTTCTCAGGGCGATCGGGGTAGCTTCCGACAAGGAGATAAGGGGGCTTTTCAATGATGATCCTACCATACGCCGCACATGTGAAAAGGATTCTGCCAAGAATGAGAGGGAAGGTCTTATAGAGTTATATAAAAGGCTTCGTCCGGGCGAGGTGCCCACTGACGAAAGCATAAAAAAGCAGCTCAACGATTTGCTTTTTGATTCCAAGCGTTATGATCTTGCGCGTGTCGGGAGATACAAATTCAATAAAAAGCTTTCACTTGCCAACAGGATAGAGGGATTCAGGCTTGCCGTTGACGTTGCTGCGGACGGCGAGGTGATAGCGCGTGCAGGAGAAGTGGTTTCCGAGGAGAAGGCTTACGAGATCCAGCACAGCGGGGTCAATGTGGTATTCGTTGACAGCAAGAAGGTGACCGCTTCGCTTGCAGACAGGATCACAGACAGGACCTTATATGAAGATGTTTTGTCCGGTAAGAAGGTGATAGCGAAAGCGGGAACGGTTATCACCGAGGAGAAGGCCAGAGAGATAGAGTTATCCGGTGTGGAGCGTGTGCTTCTGGTGGCAAGGGACACTGACGCGGGAGACAAAGCCATCGATAAAGTCCGTGACGAATATTTGTTCATATCCGATCCTCGCGGAGGGTATATAGCCGCCGAGGACATCGTGATCGAGGGCAAGGTCATAGCCAGAAAGGACGAATCTTTGACTGAAGAGAAAGTGAAAGCGATACAGGAAGGCTCCGACAAGAGGAAACTGCTTTATGCCGATACGATAACCGGCAGAGTCACGCTGAACGAACTCAAGGACTCGTCCGGGAATATAATAGCTACAGCCGGAGAGAGGCTCAGTGATGTGAAGGCCGAAGCCGTCAAGGCGAGCGGTATCAAGGAAGTGGTCTACGTTGAGATGAACGAAGAAAGACCGGCAGTAGTCAAGGTGATCGGAAACGGGACCGTAGATATCGGATATTATCTTGTCAAAAAGTACGGAGAGAGATTTGAAAAGCTCAATCCGAGAAGGGATCTCAAGATACTCGAGTATGTAAATCTCGCGCTGCTCAAAGATATTCTCGATGAATATATAGATAAGGACGACGAAACGCTTTATGCCGAACTCAGGGAGTGCAAGGATATTCTTGTACCCAAGCATATAACAAAAGAAGACATCATTGCAACGGTAAGTCTCAATCTCGATCTCAAGCACGGTATGGGCGAAGCTGACAATATCGACCATCTCGGGAACAGAAGGGTAAGGAGCGTAGGCGAATTGCTTCAGAATCAGTTCAGAGTCGGTATAGCGCGTCTTGAGAGGGTGATCAAGGAGAGGATGGCCATTCAGGAGGTCGATAAAGCCACTCCTCAGTCGCTGATAAACGTACGGCCGGTATCTTCGGCAATAAAGGAATTTTTCGCTTCATCACAGCTTTCGCAGTATATGGACCAGTCTAACCCCATAGCGGAGCTGACGCATAAAAGAAAGCTTTCCGCACTCGGCCCGGGCGGGCTGAACAGGGAAAGGGCGACTTTTGACGTAAGAGACGTGCATCACTCGCATTACGGCAGAATGTGTCCCATAGAAACTCCCGAAGGTCAGAACATCGGTCTGATTTCATCTTTGGCGACTTATGCGCGAGTGAACGAGTACGGGTTCATAGAGAGTCCGTACAGAAAGGTGGATAAGGTCCGCGGTATAGTCACGAAAGAGGTGCATTACCTTGCGGCAGACGAGGAAGATAAGTATATTATCGCGCAGGCGAACGAGCCTTTGGACGAAGAAGGCAGGTTCGTGAACGAACGCGTACAGTGCAGACAGAGAGAAAACATTGCGGAGTTTGCGTCCGGCGAAGTCGATTTTATGGATGTAAGTCCCAAACAGCTTGTATCCGTTGCGACTTCCCTTATTCCGTTCCTTGAGAACGATGATACGAACCGTGCGCTCATGGGATCCAACATGCAGCGTCAGGCGGTGCCCATTCTCATGCCCGAAGCGCCTATAGTTGCAACGGGAGTAGAACACAGGATCGCGTATGACAGCGGCGTTATGGTCATAAGCCGTGATGAAGGGACCGTAAGTTATGTAAGTGCGGACAAAATAGTGGTGAAGGATGACAAAGGCGCAGCCCACGAATACGCACTCAAGAAGTTTGTGAGGAGCAACCAGGGCACATGTATAAATCAGCGTCCGATAGCGCACGTAGGCGATATCGTCAAAAAGGGCGACATCCTTGCCGACGGTCATTCCACGGAAGGGGGCGAATTGGCTTTAGGAAGGAATATACTGATAGGGTTCATGTCCTGGGAGGGCTATAACTACGAGGACGCTATCCTTATAAGCGAAAGGCTTGTTAAGGAGGATATATTCACTTCCATACACATAGAGGAATTCGAAACCGAAACGCGCGACACAAAACTCGGGCCGGAAGAGTTTACGAGAGATATCCCCAATACCGGTGAAGATGCACTGAAGGATCTTGACGAAGAAGGTATTATAAGGATAGGAGCCGAAGTGAGGCCGGGCGATATACTTGTAGGTAAAGTCACGCCGAAGGGCGAGACGGAGCTCAGTCCGGAAGAAAGGCTTTTGAGGGCGATATTCAGTGAAAAGGCGAGGGAAGTCAGGGATACTTCTTTGAGAGTGCCCAATGGTGAAGGAGGCGTGATAGTCGACATCAAGATATTCACCAGAGAAAACAAAGACGAACTTGATCCCGGAGTTAATAAACTCGTAAGGGTATATATAGCGCAGAAGAGGAAGCTGAGTATCGGAGATAAAATGGCAGGACGCCACGGGAATAAGGGTGTAATTTCAAGGATACTGCCCGAAGAGGATATGCCCTTCATGGAAGACGGAACACCTCTTCAGATAGTGCTCAATCCTATGGGCGTGCCCAGTCGAATGAATATAGGGCAGGTACTTGAGGTGCATCTCGGACTTGTAGCCAAGATGCTCGGATGGAAAGTGACAACTCCCGTATTCGACGGCGCGACCGAAGCGGATATAAGAGATCTGTTCCAGCAGAATTGTATGGTGAACCCCGAAACGGGGAAAGTGGACGGAAAAGTAAGGCTTTTTGACGGACGTACCGGAACTCCTTTTGAAAACAGAGTGACGGTAGGATACATGTATATGCTCAAGCTCATTCACCTTGTGGACGACAAAATCCATGCAAGGAGCACCGGGCCTTACAGTCTTGTGACACAGCAGCCTCTCGGAGGAAAGGCACAGTTTGGCGGTCAGCGTTTCGGCGAGATGGAAGTGTGGGCGCTTGAGGCATACGGCGCGTCCAACATCCTTCAGGAGATCCTTACCGTAAAATCGGACGATGTGGTAGGAAGGGTAAAGACCTTCGAGAGCATCATAAAGGGTACCAATATAGCCGAACCGGGTATTCCGGAAAGCTTCAAGGTGCTGATAAAGGAAATGCAGAGTCTCTGTCTGGACGTAAAGGTCCTCGGCGAAGACAAAGAAGAGATCATCGTGCGCGACACGAGCGAAGACGAACAGGATATGCTTGAGCTTACATCCAGAGAAAGGGCAGAACGCAAGGACGTCGGTCTTACCTTTGACGAGGACGACAGTGCAAGTATCGTGGATGATACCGTGTTCGACATTTTCGAAACGGATGACGACGAGAAAGAAGAGGAGTTCGATTTTGCCGATCTCCTTGACAATCCCGATGAGGAAGAGATTTTCTAAGGAGGCGTAAGGATGTTTGAGCTTAATAATTTCGATTCAATTCAAATAGGAATAGCCTCACCCGAAAAAATAAGGGAATGGTCACACGGTGAAGTAACGAAGCCGGAAACGATAAATTACCGTACTCAGAAGCCCGAAAAAGACGGTTTGTTTTGCGAAAGGATCTTCGGGCCTACAAAGGACTGGGAATGTCATTGCGGCAAGTACAAGAGAATAAGGTATAAAGGCGTAATATGCGATAAGTGCGGAGTCGAAGTAACGAAGAGCAAGGTGCGCAGAGAAAGGATGGGACACATTGAGCTTGCTGCTCCCGTGTCGCATATATGGTACTTCAGAGGCGTGCCGAGCAGGATGGGGCTGCTTCTCGATATGAGTCCGAAGCTCCTCGAGCAGGTGCTTAATTTCAGCAGTTTCGTAGTTCTCGATCCGGGCAATACGGATCTTATGAAAAAGCAGGTCATAAGTCCGAATGAAGAAAGAGAGTACGCAGAGCGCTACGGCGAAGGCAGTTATAAAGTAGGCATGGGAGCAGAAGCGATAAAAGAACTGCTCATGGAAGTGGATCTTGAGAAAGAGGCCGCCGAACTCAGAGATATAATTGCCAAGTCTCAGGGACAGAACGGCCAAAAGCGCATAAGAGCAATAAAAAGGATAGAGATAATAGAAGCATTCAGAAGGAGCGGAAACAAACCCGAATGGATGATACTCGACGTGCTTCCGGTGCTACCGCCCGAATTGCGTCCGATGGTCCCGCTGGACGGCGGACGTTTCGCAACAAGCGATCTGAACGATCTTTACAGACGCGTTATAAACAGAAACAACAGACTTAAAAAGCTTATCGAAATCAATGCTCCCGATATCCTTATAAGAAACGAAAAAAGAATGCTTCAGGAAGCGGTGGACTCTCTTATAGACAACGGCAGGAGCAAACGTCCGCACAGCGGCGCCGGCAACAGAGAGCTGAAAAGTCTTTCGGGAATGCTGAGAGGTAAGCAGGGCAGATTCCGTCAGAACCTGTTGGGAAAGAGAGTAGACTATTCCGGACGTTCGGTAATAGTAGTCGGGCCGGAGCTCAAGCTTCACCAGTGCGGGGTTCCGAAGGAGATGGCGATAGAATTGTTCAAGCCCTTCGTGATGAGGAAACTTGTGGAAGAGAATATCTGCCACAATATAAAGAGCGCAAAAAGAAGGATAGAACGTGCAGACAGCAGAGTATGGGATATCCTCGAGGAAGTTATAAAGGACCATCCCGTGCTCCTCAACCGTGCGCCTACTCTCCACAGACTTTCGATACAGGCCTTTGAGCCGGTGCTTATAGAAGGCAGAGCTCTCAAACTTCATCCGTTGGCGTGCACGGCTTTCAACGCCGACTTCGACGGCGACCAGATGCCTATACACGTGCCCCTCAGTATCGAAGCTCAGACCGAAGCGCGTTACCTGATGCTTGCGAGCAACAACATTCTTAAGCTGAGCGACGGTAAGCCCGTGGTTTCTCCCACACAGGACATGGTAATAGGGTGTTATTATCTCACGATAGATAAGACTCCCGAAGAGGATAAAAAACGTCATATTCTTGATGAAAACGGCAATGTCGTCGGATATCAGGAGTACTATTTCAGCGATGAAAACGAAGCCGAAATGGCTTATATAAACGGACTTATCGATCTGCAGTCCATGGTAAACGTGCGCGTAACGCGTGAGATCCCATGCGGCCCGAGGAAAGGCGAGATCGCGAGAGGTATCATAAAGACTACCGTAGGCAGGATCATTTTCAACCGTGCAATTCCTCAGGATCTCGGATTCATAAGCGAAGAAGAGAGAGCAACTCCCGAAGGCGCGATCAAGAACGAAGTTGAATTTCTTGTAGGGAAGAGCGATCTGAGCAAGATAGTCGATATGTGCTTCAAGAAAAAAGGCGCAAGCGGGACGGCTCCCATGCTTGACAATATAAAGGTTCTCGGGTATAAATACAGTACCATCGGCGCACTGACGACAAGTATATTCGATATGCATATACCTGCCGAAAAGAAAAGTATCCTCGAACACGCCAACGAGAAAGTGCGCAAGGTGGAAGAGCTTTATGAAGACGGACTTTTCACGGAAGATGAGAGATACAGACAGGTAGTGAATATATGGAAAGACGCTACCGATGAGATAACGGAAAAACTCAAAGGCACACTTACCAAGTTCAATCCCATATGGATGATGGCGCACTCGGGTGCGAGAGGCAGTATGAACCAGATACGTCAGCTTTCGGGAATGCGCGGACTTATGACGGATCCCAGCGGGAAAACCATTGAGTTGCCCGTCAAGGCATGTTTCCGCGAGGGGCTGAGCGTACTTGAGTATTTCATCAGCTCGCACGGCGGCAGAAAAGGACTCGCCGATACAGCACTCAGAACGGCAGACTCGGGTTATCTTACAAGACGTCTTGTCGACGTGTCGCATAACGTGATAGTGACCGAGGACGACTGCTGTGCCGGAGGAAGAGCTCAGGGCATGGAGATATCGGCGTTTACGGGCGAAAACGAAAACGAGATCATAGAAAAGCTCGAAGACAGGATAATCGGAAGATTTACCATAGACGATATAGTCAATCCCGAAACGGGCGAGGTGATCATACCTGCCGATACAATGATCTCCGACGATGGCGCCAAAGCCATTGTAAAAGCGGGTATAAAGAAAGTTCTCGTAAGGACAGTGCTGACATGTAAAAGCAAACACGGCGTGTGCGCAAAGTGTTACGGCAAGAACATGGCAAACGGTGAACCCGTTCAGCTGGGCGAAGCAGTGGGAGTAATAGCCGCGCAGAGTATAGGCGAACCGGGCACTCAGCTGACAATGAGAACATTCCATACAGGCGGCGTAGCCACGGCAGACGATATCACTCAGGGTCTTCCCAGGGTAGAAGAGCTTTTTGAAAACAGAAAACCCAAGGGCTGTGCGCTCATAAGCGAAGTAAACGGCGTAGTGAAAGTCAATTCCGTCAAAGACAAGAGAGAAGTGGTGATCACCCAGAACAACGGAGAACAGAAGATATATCCTATTCCTTACGGAGCTAAGCTCAGGGTGCAGGATAACGATATAGTGGAAAGCGGATCGCCCATAACGTCCGGACCGATATACCCGCTTGATCTGCTCAGGACCCGAGGAGTAAAAGCGGTCCAGGAGTACCTTGTAAAAGAAGTGCAGAGCGTTTACAGGATGCAGGGCGTTGAAATAAACGACAAACACGTGGAAGTGATAGTAAGGCAAATGCTCAGGAAGGTCAAGGTGGAGGATTCGGGAGATACGAGTCTTCTTCCCGGAGAACTCGTGGATCTGTTCAAATTTGACGAGGAAAATATGGCGGCGCTTGAAAATGATCTTCGTCCGGCGTCGGCAAAGAGGACGCTCCTCGGGATCACTAAAACAGCGCTTGCTACCGACAGCTTCCTTTCCGCGGCTTCCTTCCAGGAAACGAGCAGAGTTTTGACCGAAGCGGCCATAAAGAATAAAATCGACCCGCTTTACGGCCTAAAGGAAAATGTTATCATAGGCAAAAAGATAAGCGCCGGAACAGGAATGAAAGAGTACAGAGGTTATACGGTGAAGCCTGTAGTCGCTCCTCCGCGCGATACCTTCAAGGAAGAGTTTTTCTCCACAAAGGATACCGAACAGGACGAACAGCCTAAACCGATATTCTCGGAGCAGGATCTGCTTGATGAAAACGAGGTTATCGACGACGCCAACGCTTTCGATGATCTCGATGAACTTATTCCGTCAGATGAGGAAGATATATAATTAAAGGATCCTGCCGGAAAATGATTTCCGTTGAAACGCGGACATCGTTTTTCGGCAGGGTTTGTTATTAAAATTGCTGAAAATTTGATCGGGTACAGTTTTATGCTTGCATTTAAAATAAAATTAAGATATAATTAACTAAAAAGACGACACTTGTTTGATATTGATTTTGTACGTGCTTTTTGGGGGAAGCCGTAACTCCGTTTCCGTTGATATGGACGCGGAAAGACCATAACTTTTCAGTGTCGCAATAATTAAAGGAGGATATTTTCCCGTGAAAAGATTAGGAAAGAAAGGTTTTACTCTTGTTGAATTGATGGTAGTAATCGTTATCATCGGTATTCTTGTGGCAATAATCGTTCCTTCTGTGACGAGCGCCGTGAATTCCGCAAAAAAGCAGTCCGCTCTTGCCGACGCAAAGAGCCAGCTGACCACATGGTCCATAGAGGTTGCCACAGCCGGCAGCACTACTGCAAAGTATTTCGTCGGTGGTGTTGAAAAAACAGATCTTACCGAAGCCGAAGCACTGAGGATAGCCGGTGAAAAGGTGTTCATGAACACCGAACTCGGACTTATTGTAATTGAAAACGGTACGGCCAGATGGGCTGAAGCCGATGAAACTCTCCCTCCCGCTTCAGGAGATTATTATTACGAAATGACGGTTTCCGGGAATGTTATCACTATCACCCAAAAGACTATTCCCGTATCTCCGTAAACAAATTCCGTGGTTTCCGGGAATGTTATCACTATCACCAAAAAGACAGTCTGATATCAGTGACCGCGAAAAAAGCAATGTGAAAGGGTAACGCTTAGAATATTGTAATACATATTTTAACGCAGGAATAAAATCCTGCGTTTTTTTTTGTGCATAGCACGTATCTGCAGTCACGGCAAATAAAAAAACATTTACAGGTATAAAATTCTAACCTGAAGACCTTTCGTTTATCGGGAGCATGATCGCAGACGTATTGAGTTTGAGGAGGTTTCATGCAAAACCTGATAGATAAAAATCCGAAGTGCGTTTTTGAAAGCGTATAAGTTAGCCCGAAACGGCTTATCGGAGAATGACGGTTTTGCCGAGTAGCCGATTTTCCCGGAAAAGCATAAGATACACGGGGATGTTATCTCAAAACTTAAGATAAGGAGAAAATAAAATGGGCGTAACAAGTTCAAATAAAATTATCGACGCAGACCATATAGAATGCGACGGATCGTTAAAGGTTACTCTCGCGCTTTCGGCTTCACCGGATATATCGTCAAATCCTACGGATATAGTATTGACGCTTGATCGTTCGGGAAGTATGGAAGGGGTCCCGTTTGAAAACATGAAAGCGGGAGCAAAGAGTTTTATAGATATAATCGAAGAGGCTACAGACAACTCCTCCGACGGAAATATCGGCTCGGGAAGCAGAATAGGGATAGTCAGCTTTGCCGGCACGGCAACGGTAAATGCACAGCTGATAACTTCGACAGATACCTTGAAAAACGCGATAGACCTTTTGACTGCAGGGGGTTCTACCAATCATGCCGATGCCTTTGAGAAAGCTATGCAGTTATTTGATCCGCTTTCGACAAACGCAAAAGTGATCGTAATGTTTACGGACGGGAAAACGACGACGGGAAGTCCTCCTGCTCCGGTCGCGGCTGCGGCAAGAGCTTCGGGGATAATAATATATTGTATCGGGCTTGTAGGAACGGATGGGATCGACGTGAATGTGCTGAACGATTGGGCTACAGATCCCGACGCTTCGCATGTTGCGATCACTCCCGACGCTGCGGATCTTGAGGAGTTATTCAAAGATCTGGCAGTAAATATTTCAAAAACGGGCGCTACAAATATCGTTATTGACGAGATTGTCAACGATGATTTTGTGATCACGAGCGTCGTACCGCCTTCGGCAGGAACGGCGATGACCGCGGATGCAAATACCATTCAGTGGAAAATCAAAGAACTTGGGGTTACAGCAAATGAAGGCGCCGTACTGAATTTTTATATAAAACATATTTCACCGGATTCCGGAAAAAAGAAAGTTAATAAATCCATCAGCTATACGGATAATGAAGGAAATGTTGCAGTTTTCCCCGATCCTGAGGTAACGGTGCGGTGTAAGGTAATAGTTCATCCCGAACCGTGTCCGGAGCCTGTGGATTTGACTATCGACGGCTGTTCGGATTCGGCCGTTATCGATATCGGAAATATATATCCCGAATCACTCGGAAGAATATTACAGCTGAACGTAACGGTTAAAAAGGTTTGTCCCGGAAAGCGGGTAGGATTGGGCGTGATATTGACTGAAGTCGATCCTGCCGGGCAGGAATATCCAAGAGGAATGAAAACCATGACCATTCCCGCACACGACTGTCCTAGCTGCCGGGACGTGGAAGTGAAGAATATCAGGTTTGTACTTCCGGAGGACCTGGATGTTTCCGGAGACACTCCCGATTCCATTTGCAATGCAAGAAATTTCAAAGCGCGAGCCATAGCTAATTATATCGACACGGATTTCAGGTGTCTTGACTAAGAAAGCGTAAAGGGCGATCATTTTTCAGGGCAACCGCTGAAGCAAAGCCGAAAGAAGAGCGGTAAAGATCCTCGGAGCGGACGCATGCGGAAAGTAAAAAGCTTTCGGCGTCGGCGCAGAACGGATCGGCAGTATTTAGGCGAACGACTTGTATTTGATATAAAAGAGACAGAGCCCCGTCCTCCCGGACGGGGCCGTTTGCAACGGGGAGAACGGAAAATAAAAACGATGAAATCTGAAGGATGAAACGATAAGAAAAGACAAAGGGTGCGGAGACGGTTGCCGGACGTCGCAAAATACCGTGAGAGCGGGAATTTGAAGAGGGTGAAATTGGTAAACGGCTTAAAAACGGTTGACTTAGATAGGCTGTTTTGGTATAATCAATAATGCTGTTTTGGTGCAGAAGACGCATCAAAGCCGGCAAATACGGAAAAAGGAGGGAAAAAATGCCTACTATCAATCAGTTGATAAGACAGGGAAGAGAACGCGATGTATTCAAGAGCAAGGCGCCTTTACTTGAGAATTGTCCTCAAAAGCGCGGTGTATGTCTCAATGTGACGACGACTTCTCCTAAGAAGCCCAATTCAGCGCTTCGTAAGATAGCCAGGGTGCGCCGTACCAACGGAATGGAAGGAACGTGCTATATACCCGGAGAGAGTCACAATCTTCAGGAGCACAGCGTGGTTCTTATCCGCGGCGGCAGAGTGAGGGATCTTCCCGGTGTGCGTTATCACATCATAAGAGGCACTCTTGACGCAGCAGGAGTAGCTAAGCGTCGTCAGGCGCGCAGCAAGTATGGAACAAAGCGTCCGAAGCAATAAGGTCGCGCTTTCTGATTACAGCAGAGATTGGTACGGATTATGCTTGGTTTTCCGTTTCAATCGGTAAGCAGTATTCCCGATCGGGGAGAAGGTTCTCCGCCGTTAGGCGTGCAGTCGGCTGTATCGTGAAAAAAGAAAACAAAGTATAATAAGGAGGTATTTTTATGCCCAGAAGAAAAGGCGTAGCCAAGAGGGACGTATTGCCTGATCCCGTATACAACAGCAAGGTGATAACCAAGGTTATAAACCAGGTCATGATGGACGGGAAGAAAGGTACCGCGCAGGAAATAGTATACGGAGCACTTGACGTTGCATCCAAGAAGCTTGGAGTTGAGCCGCTTGATTTGTTCAATCAGGCGATAAACAACATAATGCCCATGCTTGAGGTCAAGGCGAGACGTGTAGGCGGGCAGAACTATCAGGTTCCTCTCGAGATAAGGCCCGAAAGGCGTCAGACGCTTGCGATCAGATGGCTTGTTTCCATTGCGAGGAAGCGCAGTGAGAAGCAGATGCACCTGAGACTTGCCGGGGAGCTTGCGGACGCATATAATTCCACAGGCGGAGCTGTCAAGAAGAAAGAAGATGTGCATCGTATGGCAGAAGCGAACAGGGCGTTTGCGCATTATAAATGGTAAAAAGGAGTCAATAATAAAGGAAAGAGGTAATATATGCCGAGGAAGTATCCCATCGAACGCGTACGCAATATAGGCATAATGGCGCATATTGACGCGGGGAAAACCACCACAACCGAAAGAATATTGTATTTTACGGGCAAGACCCGTAAACTCGGAGAAGTCCATGACGGAAATGCGGTCATGGACAGTATGGTGCAGGAGAGAGAAAGAGGGATAACCATAGCCAGTGCGGCGACGACGGTGCACTGGATCAATGACGACACAGATTACCGGATAAATATAATAGACACACCCGGGCACGTGGATTTCATGGTAGAAGTGGAGAGGTGTCTTCGTGTGTTGGACGGAGCGGTAGCGGTATTTTGCGCAAAGGGCGGGGTTGAGCCGCAGAGCGAGACCGTATGGCACCAAGCGAGCAAGTATGATGTACCGCGCATAGCTTTTGTGAACAAGATGGATATAAACGGGGCGAACTTCCGTAACGTTATCGAGATGATGAAGGACAGGCTGAAGAGCAATGCTTTGCCTGTGCAGCTTCCGATAGGGGCGGCGGAAGATTTTGAAGGAGTGATAGACGTAATAAAGAGAAAAGCGTACTATTACGATCCTGAAGATATCCATGTGGTCACGGAAAAAGAAGTTCCCCCGGACATGACGGAGGAGACGGAAGAAGCGAGAGCTGCATTGTGCGAGTTTGTAGCGGAGCGGGACGATGTACTGATGGAGAAATTTCTGTCGGGAGAAGAGCTTACCGATAAGGAGATCAAGTCGGGGCTGAGGAAGGGAACGATATCGCTAGAATGCAATCCCGTGCTTTGCGGAACGGCCTACAGGAATAAAGGTATCCAGCTGCTTCTTGACGCCATAACCGATTATCTGCCTTCGCCGGTGGATGTAGATCATGTAACGGGATTTGATTTGCACGATAAAGACAAAGTGCTCACGCGCAAAACTCTTGACGATGAACCTTTATCTGCGCTTGCTTTCAAAATAGTATCCGATCCTTTTGTCGGGAAGCTTGCATATTGCAGGATATACAGCGGAGTGCTTGAGAGCGGGAGTTATGTATATAATTCAAGCAAGGGTAAGAGGGAGCGTGTAGCCAGGATATTGCAGATGCACTCTGATCAGCGTGAGGAAATAGAGGAGACGTATTGCGGCGAGATAGTGGCGATAGTCGGACTCAGGCTGACTCAGACAGGCGACACTTTATGCGACGATAAGCATCCGATATTGCTTGAAAGTATAGAGTTTCCCGAACCGGTGATAAAGGTTGCGATAGAGCCAAAGACAAAACAGGGACAGGAAAAGATGGCCGTGGCTTTGAGTAAGCTTGCGGAGGAGGACCCGACTTTCAAGACGTATACAGACGCGGAAACCGGTCAGACTATAATAGCGGGGATGGGAGAATTACATCTTGATATAATAGTAGATAGGCTTTTGCGGGAATTCAAAGTTGAAGCTAATGTCGGCAAGCCGCAGGTATCTTATAGAGAGACGATAAGGCGGGCGGCCGAAGCTGAAGGAAAGTATATAAGGCAGACCGGTGGAAAAGGACAGTACGGGCATGTGAGGATTCGTATAGAACCGCGGCCGACCGGAAGCGGATACGAGTTTGAAGATGCGGTAGTAGGCGGAGCTGTACCGAAGGAGTATATCGGGCCGGTAAACGAAGGAATAAAAGAAGCCGCACAAAGCGGGATATTAGCGGGGTATGAAGTTGTTGATTTCAAGGCCACGCTTTTAGACGGGTCGGTTCACGAAGTGGATAGCAGTGAGATGGCATTTAAGATAGCCGGATCGCTTGCTCTCAAAGAGGCGCTGAAAGAAGCGGATCCGTATATACTCGAGCCGATGATGAAGATAGAGATTACCGTACCCGAAGATTATCTAGGGGAGGTTATGGCAAGCGTTACGAGCAGGAGAGGAAACATTCTGGGAAACGAAATGAGAAACGGCGTAATGATAGTAAGGGGCAGTGCGCCACTATCTGAACTATTCGGATATGCGACGACATTGAGGAGTCTGACGCAAGGCCGCGGAACGTTTTCCATGGAGTTTGAATCATATTGCGAGATACCGAAGTCGGTAAGAGAAAGGCTTTTGGGGAATAAATATTGAAAAACCCTGAAAAAATGCGATTAAAAAGTAGTCAAAATCTAATAAATATGATAGAATAGGTTTTGGTTGACAATTGATTTCATGAACCATTATCTTTAGGAGGATAATTAACAATGGCAAAAGCGAAATTTGACAGAAGTAAGCCGCACGTCAACATAGGCACCATTGGACACGTTGATCACGGCAAAACCACCCTTACAGCTGCTATAACAATGGTTATGGCCATGCAGGGCAAAGCTGAAATTATGCGTTACGACGAAATAGATAAAGCGCCCGAAGAGAGAGAAAGAGGTATAACGATCAATACCGCACACGTAGAGTATCAGACTGAAAAGCGTCACTATGCGCATGTTGACTGTCCCGGACACGCAGACTATGTTAAAAACATGATCACCGGTGCAGCGCAGATGGACGGAGCAATACTTGTTGTTTCCGCAGCCGACGGCCCGATGCCTCAGACTCGTGAACACATCCTTCTTGCTCGTCAGGTAGGCGTACCTTATATTATTGTTTTTATGAACAAGGTAGACCTTGTAGACGATCCCGAGCTTCTTGATCTTGTTGAAATGGAAGTAAGAGAAATGCTCAGCAAATATGAATTCCCGGGCGACGACATTCCTTTCATCAAAGGGTCCGCCAAGGAAGCAATGGATGCAGCCGTAGCAGGCACGCCCTTAAAGGATGCCAACGGCAATGTAAATCCTGTATATCAGTGCATCATCGACCTTATGGATGCAGTGGATTCATATATTCCCGAACCTGAGCGTGATACCGATAAGCCCTTCCTTATGCCCGTGGAAGACGTATTCACAATTACTGGTCGTGGTACGGTTGCAACCGGAAAAGTAGAAAGAGGCATAGTAAAGAATCTTGATCCCGTAGAGATTGTAGGACTTGAAGACGAAGTTAAAAAGACTACTATAACCGGTATTGAAATGTTCAGAAAGCAGCTTGATTTTGCTCAGGCAGGCGACAACGTAGGAGCACTTCTTCGTGGTATCCAGAGGAATGAAATCGAACGTGGACAAGTTCTTGCGAAACCCGGTTCCATTCATCCTCATAAGGACTTCGAAGGACAGGTTTACGTTCTTACCAAAGAGGAAGGCGGACGTCACAGTCCCTTCTTTAACGGCTATCGTCCTCAGTTTTATTTCCGTACGACAGACGTTACCGGCAGCATCGAGCTTCAGAAGGGTATCGAAATGGTAATGCCCGGCGACCACACCACAATCAGCGTAAAGCTTATCACCCCCATAGCAATTGAAGAAGGTCTTCGTTTTGCTATACGTGAAGGCGGCAGAACAGTAGGTTCGGGTGTAGTTTCCAAGATTATCGACTAATACTGATACTGAAAAATAAAAGCCACGCTTATAGCGTGGCTTTTTGAATTAAAGGGTGAATTATACTATTAAGTGCAACAGTTGAGAGAAAAAAAGGAGTTCATACAAATCTGTGGTATAATAAAGTTGCGAAACCAAATTTA